>Ga0153946_1000062_pt1 | contig 36175 bp, 35 predicted proteins | sample TSNJ030MetaG_FD_104751 | JGI IMG/M metagenome (GOLD analysis project Ga0153946, IMG submission 104751) | Attine ant fungus gardens microbial communities from New Jersey, USA - TSNJ030 MetaG | ecosystem: Host-associated > Fungi > Mycelium > Unclassified | place: USA: New Jersey, Wharton State... | reverse complement strand
TGGTCACCTGAATAAATAGATGCTCTTCGATTCCAATTACAGTCTATTTTCAGGCGCTATTTAAGAGCTGAGTTTCATAGCTCAGGTAGAAAACAGCCCTCGTCCTGTCCCATCAGCGACGAACATGCAGAGCGACGACATATCTACGAAACAAACTTTCAAGAAATTTGAAAGTTTGTCGGTTGGCAGCAGCTCTTCGAGCTCACTCGCACAAACAGCCGTAAAAATACGAGATGCGGTGCATTATATTGAAAGTATAAAGGAGCGATTTCTAGAAGACGAATCGGAGGTGTATGATGAGTTTTTATTGTTGATGAACGAGTTCAAAAATCACTCGTCAGTCATGCGTCGTTCAACTACTGATTCACTCATGAAATGATCGCCATGCAGTATGAATACGACGGACGTGGTCAAGAGGATCAAAATGCTTTTCTATGAGCACCCGGACCTTATAGCAGGTTTTGACTATTTCCTTCCACCAGGCTATTCCACCTCTAATCAGGTGGCTGAGACGACTGAAGAAGAAGAGACAGGTGATGGTAGCGATGGATCTAGCACCGCAAGTCCTGGAGAAAGTAGGTAAAGCAGCAAGATTCTGAGTATTGAGCCTCACATGATTAATACATGCAACAGGCTCGCGATCAGCCACTCCAACACCAGGTGACATACAGAATGAAGAGAAATTGTGTGGAGAGTCTACTATCACCTACATCCAGCGAGTAAAGCACCAGTGTGATGCAGAGACTTGGGAGCAGTTTATGCTTATTCTATCAAGACAGTATGATGATCAAAGCCCTCTCGATGTGGTAGGTATCTACTCACAGGACTTCATCTGCACATTTCACGTTGAAAAATGGGAAATTATAGGAGGAAATGATCAAAGATGTCGAAGAGCTATTTGAGGATCATCCTGAGCTCATACCTGGATTTCGAACATTCTGGACAGAGGAAAGGCAGGAAAAGAATTCCAAATCTTCAGGAAAGCACATATCAGAGACATAAGACGAATCTGGGTTAGATAAAAACAACAACTAAGTCATTTCAGATCCACTGCGCCTACAGATTTCATTTTCAGTCTTTTGAACAGGACGGAGGTGTTTGTAGGGTGTTGTTTATCTTCGATGTATCTGACACCCAAAGGGATCACCCCATGATTGATTTTTGATGGTTACTTACAGCAAGAAAGCCTCCTGCAAAGAATCTCTTTGTAATTGAGAGCCTGAAATGATGTCTGCCTCGTTCGTCCAAACTGTTAACAATTTCGGCATCGAGGCGGGCCGTCTCATGACCATATTCTCTCACCTTAGGAACCGTCCAAAGATTGTCATCACAAGAGACCTAGGGCCCGAGGCTTCGGCACTGATTACACCCAAAGATTCCTACGAGGTTGATTCTGGTGTATCTTTATGAGTAGCGACTGTGACCTAATTTTCATCCAGGTCGTTCAATGGCAACAAGGCAAAGCATGCGGGAGGGACTGGATTTTGGAAAATGTCCGTGGTGCCTCGGCGTTAATCGTCACTATTATCGATAAGGTGAGCGGGTTTTAGTAGGTTCGTCTAATCACTCAAATCATCATTATTTGTAGGTGGACGCGGAAGTGTTGGATGCAGGTAAACCGAGCGGTTCGGATCCACTTTAGTCTAATACTTGATCCCAGCTGGAGATAACCTTCGAGTTATCTCAACGATGTCTGTTGGCTATGGTATGTCAAATTGCTGGAGAAACTCCCCTATTGATGTAATCTCTATCAGAACATTTAGATGTGCGAGCAATTGGGTCTCATGGAATCAAGATCGGCTATACTCCTGATGTGCTAACCGATGCAGGTACATCTTTTTGACATGATCTTGCTTTGCGCTAATTCATCCCGAGTTGCGGATTTATCTGTTATGCTTGCGCTCATGGCGGGAAGGAATGTTCGTGAAACAATGCAAATTGTTGATCAAGGCAGAGTAAAGCAAAACCTATTTTATCTTGAACACCTCTTATTAGGATTACCTAGTGGCCTAATTTCAGCTGGGCCCCTTTCCTGTTCTGTGGTCCGCAACTTGGCGCTTCTCCTGTTTCTCTGAGACGTACTGCGGGCTTCATCGGTTTCGGGAGAATTTCACAAGCCACTATCAGTCGTCTTGTTACCTTTGGGATTACCGATTGCCTTTACACCAATAACCCTGAAAGCAAACCAGATACGGATCGGGATCATGCGCTACGTCAGAAATTTGGACTGCAGACATTACGGCGTGTTAATTTAGATCAACTCGCTCAGGAGAGTGACATAGTATTTGTGCTTGCACCTGGTGGCCCGTCGACATATCATATTGTTAATGAAGCATTCCTGAAGAAAATGAAGAAAAGCTCCATACTCGTTAATGTTGCAAGGGGATCGTTGGTAGACTCAGATGCTTTAGCGAAAGCACTGAGGGAAAATTGGATTTGGGGCGCCGGTATCGATGTCGTCGAGGGTGAACCTAATATTACTCGAGAACACCCTTTAATCAAGGAACCTAGGTACGTGTTTTTTTTACCACGAATTCTCAAACCTGTTGAACTCTTGATGTCAGGTGTGTTGTGCTACCTCACATCGGAAGTGCCACCATCCAGACTCGGGTTGAGATGGCATGCCTAAGCATTCGGAATGCTCTTTCTGCTCTACAAAATAAACCCATGCCGCAGGAGCTCTGTCTTTGAATGTATTGGTTTAGAGAACTGTAATCTATATGATAACCGAGTTGATCATAACAAGTTCATCGAACTTGATAATGTTACATCAAAGCAAATCAGAGGTTCGAACCAAGTACATGTGGCAGAAAGATACTGAAATGCCCATAAACTTGTTTGAGATCGCGCTCTTGATGATTTTGGCACTAATGCCTCTGCCTCCGCCCTCATCAACCGCCGCAAGCACTGCCGCCTCGGGTCATCAAGGTTTTGAGTGCCTTGAACTCAAAGATCTACTTTGAAGTATCGCTTCCGTTTCCATCGATGACAGCCTGAGAATGATCTTGGAGGTATCGATTCTGGATCTTGCCAATTGTAAATGCTCATATGCAGCTATCTTGCCAGTAGATGGATAATGCTCTTATGGATCAAATTGAAGGTATGTTTTCTTTTTTTCTCATCCTCTTTTCTGTCCAATGGCATTATAAATTGCTATCGATATTAACCATAAACAGGAGGAACTTTGCCAACATAGATTGTAGTAAAGATTCAAGGGATAATCAGTCTAACCTGACTCCTCTTTAAATAATAGACCATGTGAAGTTCCGTAGTGATAATAATGCAATACATGTTACATGCCAATCAGGTCGTGTTCTTGTGTATAGGGAGGGGCATGATGAACAGGCGATAAATGTTGTCTTCTTCCCTTTCCGTCCCTTTTTCTCTCCCAGCGTACGAGGTGACAGTTTTCTGGATGAATGAATTGCCTGACTGGTCCGTCAAACCCCCACTAGAACCTCGAGTGCCTGATGCACCAAGTTGCGTTATTCCATGCACTAGACTGGCCTCGATATGACGTGGGTTGAAGAAATGCTGATGAGACGGATAGCCGGTTAGTATCAATGCGCCTGGAGTTGATAATTTCGACTCACATGATTCCAGCGATCGATGACGGCCACAACGCCTTTCGTTTTGCCCTTTTTCATTTGTTGACGGATGACACTTGTGCTGACGGAACCTGACAGCGTATTCAGAGATAAATGACGATTATAGAGAGTCAATTCGAATATCCTCACCCACGACGGGTAGTATCGAGACGATAGGCAGCCTTGCCCGATGTTCTTGCTGTTCTGTGAGCCGTCCAGCTTCCTTCACCTCCTCCAAAAACCTGGCCAACAAAAGGAGATATTTCGGTGTCAGTGTAAGGGCCTCTCACAGCTGTGATGACAGTAGCACTTACCTCGTCCAATCAGATTCGCTAACATCGTGCGAGGCAAACGGGTGTGGAGTAACTTGTGAAGGTGGTGGTAGGGCAGGAAAACCATGTGTCAAGAATTTCCCTGAGGCGATCAGGAATGTGGGTTCGAAAGACGGATATTCCTGCTGTGGGGCTCGCCGAGAGAAAGGCATAGAAGGCTCCGTCGAGATGGCATAGGTAGCATGCGAGTGACTGGAGAATGAGGGATAGTCGCCAGGTTCAGAGTTGAAACTTGGACTGGAATATGCACTCGAGCTCGAAGACTGAAGCTGAATTAACTGGGGCTGCTCGGGTGCCATGTCTGCCGTTTTCACTGAGCCCGACGCTGTTGGAAATTGCTCTGTTTCACGGTGACTATAGTTCGGGGGAGGATGATTGGGAGGTGGGTGAGCAGAACCGTTCGTACGTGAGGATCTTTGGGGGGAGAGAAATGTTCCTGGGTTATCGAAGCAACTGCCATCGATATTAGTATCGGCATTCGAGGCATTGCGAAAAGGATTGCTAGATGCGCTAGTGTTTGAATCGATACTCGGGTCCATCGTAGTGTAATGATGGGGGAAAAGAATAAAGAGTGACCAAGACAACCAGGTTTCATTGAATAAAAAACCAATGTTCTCCTTTTACAGTTTTCAAGTGATTCTGTCGATCTTTAGTCGAATCAACAGAGCCCGCTGTCAACTCAGATAGCGTCAGTCTATGCAGACGCGGTAATCAGTGTAAACTACAAACCCACTCTCATTTTTCGATTACAGAATCAATTTAGCTGATGTGAACATGACGACATCAACAACACAATAAGTCATGATCGAGACTCAACTATCCACCTCCAGGCACTGGTTTACGAGAAGCACCCGACGTTCAGTTGGTCTTACGCAGTAGAGAAAAGGAGATGGTCAACCTGGACAAAAATATTTAGCAGACGAGTGGACCATGCCAAGGTTGTCACCCTGGGCAATGACATTAGACTAGATGTTACCAATGGTCATTGTGCCTCTGAGAATTGTCAACACGTCCTCTAAACATGGCCTTAGTCGTTATTGATTTCGTCCCGATAAGATTCACAGGGACCACGAAAACACTCGGGTCGATGATAGGCAAACACCAGAAACCAAAACGGCATTAGCGCGTGGATCAGGAAACTCACAGGTCAACAAGTGATGGACGGTGTATTACCATAGCTAACGACCGTGTAGATGAAATTTGCGTGCATGTATTGAATGATTTCGGTTTACACTCACATAAAAATACACAAGGTCAAAACTTGACAATCCATAATTGATGTAACTTACATCCAATATGCTTAGATTATATCTATTTTGATTATGATCACTTTTTTGCTTAATAACGTCTGGATTAACGTAGGGTGCACTTTGTAAAGAATTTTCATAAACCCATTTTTGTATACTTCCCAAGGTATTGGCAATCTGCAAGATGGATCTCAGAACGATCGTCTTCATTTGAAGATCTTACATAAAAGGCGCCATGAGAGCCACCACTTTTGATAAGACTCAATCCAATTATGTCTCTTGAACAACAGGTATAGTTGACAGCATCAGTTATGGTTTTTTTAGGCTGTTGAGTCCCTGACTTCCAAGCTCCAGGAACTACTTACACAATTACTTCCTGTTTGCTCACAGGATGGACCAATGCCACTGGCGAATGTGAGAGAGAGCGATGATTTCCGAAAACTGAACCCGGGCCAACACCATTGGATAAGCCTCTAGTAATGAATCTTCGAGCACCCCCGTGAAAAAGATACTAGAAGTGAAGAATGACTTTTACAGGTACTATGGGACATCCAAGGTTTGTGTATGAAGCAGGAGATGATCGATGAGGGAACCGACAGACAATGAACTCTTCATACTCTTTGTCCGTGGCGAACATACACCTGGACCACCCTGAGGAACGAGAGACTCCCAAGTGTTCTAAGCTCTTGAAGCTTCCCTGGATAGTCTAAGGGGCAGCGGTTCTGACAAGGATGCGGCTAATAAACCTCGAAGATTTGTAGGCCTGTTGAGTCAACACCGATATATAAAGTATGAATTTTTGATTAAAAAGACATTGATGAAAAAGTGTGACGTGATGACCCACGTGGTGCTCGAGATCGGTGGATATTCCACAGCCTCGTCTGGTTTCTTCTCAAACATCCGGCAATGGACAAGCAAGATAGCGAACACGTAGAAGCCCCTCAAGCAGTATCAGCAGTCTCAGACTCCAGTTCTCGGCGGCCACCCTCTCCGGTAGGAACGCCCCGACCATTTCCAAAAACCGAGCCTCGCCCAGAGACTGATATTGCTGCTTCTGCATTGTTGGAGTCGAAAAACGGTAAAATTGGCCGACGTTCACCACTACCAACTGACATGGTGGTGAGCTTTCCGGATGTAAAGTCTGCCGCAATGGCTGTCGATGACTTAACCCCTGTACAACGGTCTGGCAAACAGTCCCCAAGCGGTTCCCAGAATCCTTTATCTGCAGACAAGCCTCTCAATGTCACAGACGCCCTCATTTATCTCGATGCAGTCAAGAGACAGTTCCAAGACCAGACCGACGTTTACAACCAGTTCCTAGATATCATGAAAGAGTTCAAGCATGAACTGTGAGGATTCATTTCACTGTATTGCCATCTGTAGCTGACGATTTCAAAGCATTGGCACCCCTGGTGTCATCAAGCGTGTATCACAGCTCTTCAATGGCCATTCAACCCTTATCCAGGGCTTCAATACATTCCTCCCTGTTGGTTACCGCATCGAATGCTCGACCGACGCTCACGACTCTGGCTATATCACTGTCACTACCCCTTCTGGTACTATGATGCAGACTACCAACAATGGTCCAGGGCAAGGGCCAATTTTATGGTCAGTTGGACCTGCGTCTGCTCCTTCTGTGGGTATGTTTTTTTCGTTTGTGTGCACTGTCATTTTCTGATCATGTGATTAGCTTTCCCAGACACAAGTGCTCGAGCTTCCCCAGAAGCAAATGGAGTTTTTAACGGTCAAGCTATCCAACCAGCTGTCCAGTACGTACACAAGATCAGGAATAGATGTGACCCCGAGACGTATCGACAATTTCTGGATATCTTGTCGCGCTATCATCATAAACCGGAGACCACTGATGAGGTATGACGGGATTATACTCTGCAAGCATTCATTGAATGACTTGAGGCATAGGAAGAAGTGTCCCGGCAGATTGCATTGCTGTTCAAGGATGCCCCGGATCTCAGAGCAGATTTCCGTAGTTTCATGCCAGAACAAAGTCGTCAGTTTCCTGATGAATTACCGCTTCAAGATTCCCCTGTTCAACGAACTGAGACGCCCTTGAATGACGCACGAACTAAGCGGAAGCTTGATGCCGTCGCTAACGCTGCATCTTTACCAGCAAAGCGTAAGCGCAAGATACCAGAGAAAGAAAGTGTACCACTCAAGCCGGTACAGGTCGTTGCGGTGCGCATCGCGCTCATTTCTAGTCTCTATCTCATCTACCATTCATAGACAAAATCTCATCCAAGTGCAGAGCGTACCACTCTTGGATATGGAAACAAAGCGGCCGTCAACCCCTCCTCTCCTCGCGTGGCTCACAGTCAGATTCCATCTGCTGTATCCCGACCTCTGATCCCAACCGATGAAACGCATTTCTTTGAGCGCGTCAAGCGGGCTCTCGACAATCGTGAAACATACAATGAATTTCTTAAGGTTGTGAATCTCTTCACCCAGGATTACATTGACACTGCTCGGCTTGTGAAGGAATCCAAACATTTTCTTGGGGATGGAGATTTATACCGACAGTTTAAAGATATCCTAGGCTGGGACGAGTTGAAGGAACGAGAGTACCTGCTGGCTGAGTTCCAGAATAATTGGACCCAGCCAACTCCCGTGCAGGTACTAAGTTGCGTCAGCCGCATCAATCCAAGCGTGAAATACGGCAGTTATAGACGTCTGTCACGCGACGTGAGTAGTATAACTATTGTGGAAGCCAAAATTGACATTTTCTTCAGGAAGCAAATGTCATGTGCTCCGGGAGAGATGAGATGTGTAGAACTGTCCTTAATGACGAGTGGGTTTCGCATCCAACGTGGTCGAGTGAAGACTCGGGTTTTGGTGCGCACAAGAAAAACATCTACGAGGAAGCACTTCATCGAAGTGAAGAGGAACGGCACGAATATGATTTTCACATTGAGGCTATCATGCGTACTATTACTATTCTTGAGCCCCTTCACAGTAAAATTGCACAGTTTAGCGTCGAAGATCGTGCAAATTTCAAGCTCAAGCCCCATATAGGCGGTTCATGGAAAGCCATCAACACCCGGCTTATCAAAAAGGTCTACGGTCGCGAACTGGGGTTGGAAGTCATCAATTCCATGCAGGATTCGCCCGTCCTCGCCATCCCCATCGTCCTTAAACGCCTCAAACAGAAAGAAGAAGAATGGAGGCGGTCGCAGCGCGAGTGGAACAAAGTCTGGCGTGAAGTTGATGCCCGAAATTATACCAAGAGTTTAGATCACCAAGCCATTCTTTTCAAATCGAACGACAAAAAAGCCATAACGCCCAAATATCTCGTGAGTCAAATCGAAGGAGCTAGAGAAGAACAAATGGCCAAACGTGCGTCGTTGATAGACCCCTTGTTCGCCAGAGCAAGGCCGCGCCACCAACTAGAATTTGTCGTCGATGACGTACGAATTTTACAAGACGCTTTGAAACTTACCTTCTCCTTCCTGGACCGGACTCAAGGCCAGATCAGCTTTACCGAGCGCAAACGGATTGAAACTTTTCTTCGTGTCTTCACTCCGTTATTCTTTATAATGGATCCAGTGACATTCAATACTACATTTGTGGTGCAAGAGACGAATGAAAGTGATGGAAGTGATGATGTGGTGGATGAAATGGAAGTATCGAGTGTTGCCAGCAGTTCAAGAAGTGTCAGAGGCAGGAGAGGAGCAGGCAACAATACATCAAGTGGAGGGGATTTGAGAAAGAAGCTGTTAAAAAGTGAGCAGGCGAAGAGTACAAGTAGGAAGACTCGTGCACAGGAAGCGGCTTCATCGCCTGCTGTGTCCAGATTGGCGTCGCCTGTGTTTGATAATGATGATTCTGCAGCACAGGCTGCGTTGGCAAGCAAGAGGAAGAGGAATATTTTTTTCACCAATACGACATTCTATGCGCTCTTGCGATTGGTTGAGGTAAGTTTACCTTCTGTTTGTCATATTACGATTAGCGTCTAATGCGATGGAACTTCATAGTTGTTGTACTCCCGGCTTTACTTCTTCCGAGATCTTGCAGCTAAGCTTGCAAAAGAGGTGTCCGATAGGCGTTATCCAAGCAAGGAGGCAATGCAAGCTGGAATGGCGAATCAGGCATCAGAAGCAATCACGAGTTTTGGAGAGAGAGCTAAGAACCCTGAACACTACTATGAGCTCTTATTGGTCTCATTAGAACGGTTGTTTGATAACGAAATCGAACAGCACGCGTTTGAGGATCAGATACGATATATGTTTGGGACCAAAGTATGTTTCATCGTATCTTCGTTGACGATAGAAGGAGTTGAACAATTTCGGCAGGAGGCCTACAGAATCTTCACCGTAGACAAACTCATCGGAGGGATAATTAAACAGGTGCAAGTCATCATTGCTGACTCGAGGAGTCAGGAGTTATTGGAAATCCTGAAACGTGAAAGGAGTCTAGCCAACTTCACGTCTCAAGATCAGATCAATAGCCGTAGAAGCACCGAGAAAATTCTTGGACCCGACGAGAACCTTTTCCGGATTGACTGGGTAAATATGATAGACTTCTATTTGTCTGCAACAGGAATTGACCATTTACGCAGATGTCAGATTCTAAAATGATGACAATACAGTTAATCGGCAAGGACGACTCCAGTTTCGATGACGCTGAGGTTTTGACAGGACGCTGGCAAGCATATATTGATTCATACGTTTCGGTTTGTATTTTATCTTGCCAAAATTTCAATAGCTCACACCGATACAGAATGAGAGTACCGCGGGGGTATCAAGCGCTCGAGTCAACCCATCCTACCTTCGCAGGTGAGTCAAACTCGTCATCTGGTCCCTTTGCCGTTTTCGATCCTATATTACAGAAATATACCCGCGAAAGTGCGTGATGCACAACTCGATATGATCACACAAGACGGGCAAGAGATCAAAGTCTGCGTGCGGACATACAGACTCTTCTACGTGCCCAATAAAGAAGACTATCTGTGGAAATTCAGGAGCAAGGCCGAGATGGAGGTGACTGCTCTGAATCTGAAAAAGAGGAACAAGTTAAGGAAGAGATGGTTGGAGCAGTCAAAAGCCATGCCCCCTGCATTGTTTTCGAAGCAGAAGGGCAGGGAGCAGGATTCAGAGATTGTAAAAGAAGAGACAAATCATGATGGTCTGAGCTTCAGTGTTGGTGCTACTAGTGCTGCAAATGTGGCAGAGGGTGAGCAGCGAGAATTAGGCGAGATTACGCCCGAGTTATCGCATCCTGTGCTCCAGACTGGGTAAATTTCTTACACCTTGCTTATGTTTAGATTACCCGTAATTGCTTGTCCATCGCACTTGTAATATAGTATTGTCGCTAGCCACATATGGTCTTTCGGTATCATTTCATCTATGTTTAGCTCATGTTTAGCTTGTCCATCCGAAATTCTCCGGCACAGCCACGGTGTTCTTTGGTGGGGCTGTGTCAGAAACAGTATGTTTTTCTCTTAAAGCAGATCCGGAAAGAATGACATGTGAGGAATTGTGAGAAATTGTCATGTTGCAAGGGGCAACTTCAGATCTGAAATGGATCTGATTATATTTGTAGACATGATAGAGGGGTGGGTTCAAAAAAGAGTGATAGAATGATGGTCTTTGAAAGAGGGCCATCTGCAAGAGTCGATTAAGGTGGGCGTGGTGGGCGTTGGTCTTACGGCAAAGAACATAAGTCTTGACAAACCAAAATACAGAGGTAATCAGGAGATAGATACAGAGGAGAACAAATCAGAAAATCAGCACAGCCACTATGTCAAGTACAGAAGTTGAACATTATGACAAAAGATGCGAGGCGATCGATGGAACGGTTTAACAAAGGGAAATAAGGCATCATGTATCATGCCTTACTATCTGAGAAGTCAATGATTTATTATATTTACATGCGCACGCGCTGAAACGAGTTAATGCTGTGGCAGTGTCAATGATGTTTGAAAGTTAACGGAAGCAGACGCACTCTGAAGTCGCTTGCTGTAACACTCAGGGTTCGAGTTTCTCTCTGAGCTCAAAACCTAACAAATCATGTCAACACGAGAGAACCATGCTGGTATGGATAGGACCCACCGACGCAAAGATTGCAGCCGACACGAAAATATTGGATACAGATAGATTGTGATCAGTCGTCGAAGTCGGGGCAAGGTATACCATTGTTATTGAGTAGAGACCTCAGCGTCAGGGCACGGGTCTTCCAGATTTCCTTCTCAGTGGTCAACTTCTCTACAGCTTTTTCCAGCGCAACCTTTTGCTCAAGTTTCTTCATCCTGCTCTTTCTAGCTGCTATCGTGTTTTTCTTCCTCTTGGTATCAATCTCTTTTTGATTCTTGGTGGGATTATTAGTCCGCTTCTCCGGCTCCTCTTTTTCTTTTCCTTTCAGCGGAAATGACGTGCCGGGTGTGATGTATTGCGTCGTCGAAGGCATCTCGGGAGAGCATGTCACGTGAGGGACGGCATACATCCCTCCAGTAGACTGGGAGGCGCAAGCTGAATCAATGGAGTATTCGTACACAAGTTCGTCTTGCATCTTCAGTAAGTCGTAAATCGGTGAACTGAATCATTTATATAGTAAATTCACCCGGTGTAAGATATAACCGGCTTTATTGTCACGGCTGTGCATAGCTGTGCATTCAATTATCGGTATTTTTCTTCTTCCGTTACTAGTTCATATTGCGGCTGGCGGTCACGCCAAAGATGTACCAAAGATGTTAGTGGCTTAAAACCTGGTGCCAAGTATGCATTCTGGAGCACTGAGGTGCTCACGGCACTGCTCTTGATGATAAAAGATGGACTAACAGTGGATAAATCCTGTCGTCATCAATCGTTCACATTTTTACTTGATTCTTGCTTGATCTGGATATGACTGGGTCATCACTAATCAAAATGGACACACAATGCCAAATTTGTAAAATCAGCTTTTTTGGCCTATAGTCATTCGGTCCAATATCAATTTCAATGATTTATACTAGTTCAAATGATGGAAATTTAATGATAAAACTGATCTCCCGATGCCAATGTTCCTCTCCCTAACGATTTCGGCCGTTGCAATGCCCTGCTTCTCAACATAACCCACAAAATCAGATACACCTCCGCCAACTCCAAAATATAACACCTTAGCTGCCACAAGACATTCTCCTTTCTTTCTAATAGCTACCTCTTCCATCAAATTGTTTTGGGAACCACAACAGGCTAGTCGCATTGTCTCAGTGAGACTAGGAAGGCTATCCGTCCGATAGATTGTTTCTGATGTCAACACGATGTCAAACATTTGAGGATGAAGTCTTGCAAGCTGTGGAGAGAATGAGGACCAAGAACCAGAGAAAAAGCGAATGGTGATGTTGTAAATGATTCTGAGAGAGTACAAGAATGCCGCCTTAAGGGAGGCGGATATGAGAAGTTCAAAGGGTTCTGGGGTACTTGGAAAGGGAAGATCCTCGGCATCTGTGCCAGTAGCATTGGAAGCGCGATAATTCTGGGAAGCAGGGGAGAGATCTGAAGAAAATGGAGTTCAGAAAGTACATCACAAGCAGAGATATATAATTACACCATGTTAGGAAGATATTAGGGAGTGTTACAAGTTCTAGGACGGAGTCGTTATAGTCTTGAAGGTAAACCACGGTTTCCGAAATTGGAGTAGAAGGTGGCGAAGAAAAAATGTGGTAGAGTACATAAAGTGTTGGAACTGCCGTTCCGCAACCAAGCTATCATGAGAATTCAATAAGGACAGTGGAGGGCAGCAGTAAAGTGGATAGTTCACTTCAAGGATATGCTTGCCTTGGAACCCCTTGGCGGCTTGGGTCAAGTCGAGATACTCGACAAGATCAGTACTACATTCCCAAGTCTTTAAGCCTCCCTCGTAAATGCGTGGTATAAGATCCGAAGGCGCTTCGATAAACTGTAATGCAGATGCATGTCGATGTTGCTTCTCTTCTGAAATTTCAAACGCTTGAGGGAGATCAGTTGCAGTACCCTCAGAAATCAACTGAAATCTCGCATCAAAAAGGTCTCGCCGAGGAAGGGTAATGGTTTTGCTCCCATTGCGAAGGGAGACATTCAATGGCGAGCATGATATCAATGAGGGGAGAAGATTAAGCTATCCTTTTCCCCACACATGAGCGGATTCAAACTATCGAAGGGCGAAGAAGACGCACAAGGTCATCGATGGAGATCTCTCTGAACTGTGCCTCGGGTAGAGATTGGACATCGTCGCTATTTTCTTGTTGATTCGTTCGTAAGTCTTGAATGACGCCAGTATCAGGATCGTCGATCGGATCGTCAATGTCAAAATTGAACCTGAACATGGAATAAAAATTGGCGGAGGAACAAGAAATAAATTCCAAGGCCAAATTTATAATAATCATTATATCCCGAATGATATGGGGCACATGGTGTAGTTGGTTATCACGCTCGCTTAGCATTAGCATTTGCGAGAGGTGTTGGGTTCAATTCCCAATGTGTCCATTTTGAGATCTCATTATTTTTGATGCAGTCCTTTGCAGCTTCTTGAATAGCTTTTGTCTCGAGGCCTGTCGTCAATTGCTGGTGATGAAATTGAAAGGCATCTGAGCCAAGATGCTGGGTGTGAGTTGCAAATGTGGAGGACTTTGATGATCTGGCAAGGCCTCCTGTCCAAGATGTTCTTATGAATAGACAGGTCAAAATTACATACCATGTAATAGAGACAATCAAAATGCAATTACTTTGCTGACAAATTACTAAAAGCCTCAAAATCCTCAGGATAATACAGGTCAAATGCAGTGGGAGCCGAATTCTTATAGCTTTTACCAGACTCAGAGAGAGAAAAGCCTTGAGCAAAGTTTTGAGTGAAGCATCTCATCATAAAGCATACCAAGCGAGAGACTTTATTTACCACCAGTGATATGATAAATATTACTACAAGAATTCGTCCCAAATTGCACTGCACTCCTTTTTTATTGATAATGTGGTGCTCGAACGCAGTCCGCGGCAGCGTATATGCTACACTACGGAGTCCAATTTTACAAATATACAAGTGAACTCGCAACTTATCTCGAATATTGAGGGAACAGAAAGAAACCGAAATAAAAAGGGAGAAGGAAAAACAAAAGACATGCATCAGTCTTCCGATTGATAGGTCAATCATCGGCAATTGTTCAATATATGTAATCCCATTTTGATATTGTCAAACCCACAAGAACACGAGTGATCACTATTGGGAATAAATCATATGTCTAAGTCACCTCTAAAGTACAATGGCTGGATTTGCTTCATTTTGTTTAACCTCAGAAATTGATGACCCCCGCTGGCGCTGTGGTTGAACATGCTGATCAATGCAAGATGCTATAATTGTTGGTTCTCAAGATTCCTAAAACTCCTCAATATCATATTGTGGCGTCACAAAATAACATAATGCCTAATCTAGAAAAATATATGGACACATTGGGAATTGAACCCAACACCTCTCGCAAATGCTAATGCTAAGCGAGCGTGATAACCAACTACACCATGTGCCCGATAAGCAAACATGTGACTATTAAACCATATACAATCCACTGATCTTTCTGTTCTGCCGCATGCGTCTGTACGCAAGAACCATTACCCTCGGTGCCACTTTGGCTGGCCTTGCAGTACCTGGCGTTCTGGGCTGGGGAGCTGCAGGGCACGAGATTGTTGCTACCATCGCGCAGATTTACACTGAACCTGATGTATTGGACAAACTATGTCGGATTATGAACGCAAGCCCTAGTATCGACTTTGTTGCTGGCAACACTAGTGACCATGATAGTGGCGGGGATGCAGAACTCGTTGGCCTGTGGGCAGATCGTAAGGTTCGGCAGCCCACGGACGGAGATTGGCCATGTCACCTTGCGTCTGTTGCAACGTGGGCAGATAAGTACAAGTATAGGATGCGCTGGTCAGCCCCTTTACATTATATCGGTGCTGTAGGGGATCATCCCCCGGATGAGTGTCTGTTCCCAGGTCCTGAGGGTTGGATGGGGAGACCAAACATCAACATTCTGGGAGGCATTTATAACACATCTAATATTCTCCTCGATTATGTCGACGGCGAAATCGACAATGTAGGACTCGCACAAGAAGCCCTCAAATTCATCATTCACTTCATTGGAGACCTGCACATGCCACTCCATCTCGTTGGACGTGATCGAGGAGGGAACAGTGTAGATGTGTGCTGGGAGGGAAGAAGGATGAATCTTCACTCGGTTTGGGACGGGTACATGATTGCGAAGGCGATTCGTCAGACGCCATATAATTATACGAGGCATTTGCCTCATGGATTTGAGCAAGTGGAGAAGAGTTTGAATGGAGCTATCTATGATTCATTCCTGAGGAGGATTATCTGGGAAGGTGTCGAGCAGAAGTGGGTGGAAGATCTGGATGAGTGGATTGCATGTCCTGCAGAAGCCGAAGAAACTGTGGGGTCAACTCTTCACCGATTTTTCCTGCCTAATTGGATTACGAAGAGAAGGGTTGACGTGGCAGACACAGAGTTTATTTGTCCCTATCACTGGGCTAAACCAATTCATGCACTCAATTGCGAACTTATCTGGCCGAAGGAGCTTTCTGGAAGTGATCTACAACCCCGACGCGCCAGGTGTGCCAGGTTCCCTCACACCCTTCTTCAGGACAACGAACCCCCATATGAGCTCGATGACCCACCATACGAACTTGACAACCCAGGTTATACAAAACCTATTGAAGAACGTATGCTACTGGAGCAATTCTTGGCTCAGGGTGGTGTCCGACTCGCCGCAGTCCTAAATCACATCTTCACAGATCGGACGTCCCTGTAGTTATCTTATCTTATCTACTTAATCAATGAACTTTTTAAAATGACTCCACCATCTTGCCTCCACACCGCTCACGATGCCCATCCACGGACTTAAGTCCATGGGTAAAGCAAATCCCCCACATTTCAACATTGAAGACGTCATTAGGCCGAATATCCTGAGATTACAACCCTATAGATGTGCTCGAGATGACTACAACGAAGGCATTCTCCTCGATGCGAACGAGAATGCTATGGGTCACTCTATTTCTAGTTCAGGCCATCAATTACCGAACAAAATGCCCAACAGCTCGGATAGCCTCCCAGCTGATCTCGCAGGCACCTTGGACCTCGATTTACATCGATACCCAGATCCGTCTCATCCGGAAATTAAATCACGTATAGCTGACCTTCGTAGACTACCTTCGCCGGATTATGTATTTCTTGGTGTGGGCTCAGATGAGATCATCGATTTGGTTATGAGAGTATGCGTTGGACCGGGAAAGGAGAAGATACTGATCACACCTCCAACATATGGGATGTACGCTGTCACAGCACAAGTAAATGATGCGGGTGTTGTCAAAGTTCCTTTGGAGCTGAGCGGAAAAGATGGAGAGGGAGGAGACAATGGTAGGTTCAGTGTTCGTGTTGATAAGGCATGTAATGTTTTGTTCTGTGTTGGTTTCAATTTGTGAACACTGTCCCAAAAGATTTTGGACGCCGTTGCTGCTGATCCGAGCATCAAACTTATTTTCCTTTGCTCTCCTGGAAATCCTACAGGCACCCTGGTCTCCCTCAATGCCATACGTGCCATATGTTCTTCACCCAAATTTAGCGGGATTGTCGTCGTCGATGAAGCTTATATTGACTTTGCAAACCTAATGTCCAATGAATCCATTTCCGCCGTTTCGCTGGTCAAAGAGTTCTCAAACCTCGTCGTGTTGCAAACAATGTCTAAATCATTTGGACTGGCGGCTATCAGACTTGGAATAGCACTCGCACAACCACCGTTAATTCAAGTTCTCTCGAATACAAAAGCTCCATATAATATATCCACTCCTACAGCTTATCTGGCGCTGTCTGCGCTTTCTCCTTCATCTCTAGCCGAAATGCAAACCAAAATTCGCACTCTGACGTCCAACCGATCTTCATTATTAGAAAAATTAGCTTCATCTGAAGCGACGACAAAACATCTCGGACAGCCCATTGGCGCAGGACAGGGTAATTTTATCATGGTCCCTGTGCTGAATAAAGACGGGTTAGGAAGACTGGATAACAAGAGAGCGGAAAGCGTGTATAAGACGTTGGCAGAAGAGAATGGATTGGTGGTAAGATTTAGAGGGAATGAGCTAGGTTGTGAGGCATGTTTAAGGATTACAATTGGGACTGAGAGGGAGAACGAGGAGGTGGTCAAGAGACTGGGTAAGGTGTTAGGAGAGATTTAATTGGATGTCTGTATTAGGGTAACGTATGCGAGGTGAATCTACATGGATGGCCCATACATTTCAGACACGGATGGCAGGGGATGCTACGAACTCGAAAGCCTGTGTAGCCTGTCAAGAAACGATAAAAGATGATGTCCAGAGACCAGACATCAACCCTGGTACTTCTTGCGCTGCAGCATCTCCGGGGACGCATAACCTGTTGTCCCACAGAAAGTCTCCATAATTGTACTCGGATCATACTCTCGGGTAAAACCAAAACCACCCAGCTTAATCCGGCAAAATGTTCATCCAATAGCACAGTTGGAAAATTTGAGGTCCCGGTGAACGATTCTTACCTCGTGGAAGCAGAGCTAACCGAAGATGATACGAGTCTCATCCTCGGAAAGACGACTCTTCTCGTCAAATAACTCACCATCGCAGCAAAGTTCGGTGACGATCCAGATTGATGATTCTGTGACAATGACTTTGTACATCTGGGTAATATATGGGTGATGGAGTTGGTGGCGATGATGATGTATTTTGTGAGTGAGGGCAGCAGACACAGACTTTGGGATTTGCTTAATAGCGACGCGGGTCATGTGTGTCCGTACGCACTTGATAGTAGGCTCCTTGGGTTTTAGATGAGTCCTGAATCTGGCCGTGGTCCTGAGTGTCACTTGTCTTCACCAACGACCTTTCCAAGTGTATAATTGTCTACAATTCGGATTTTCGACGACAAAAGTGTTCAAGGCTGCTTCAAGACTGCGCGCGGTGGTTCTGGCTCATGGAGCCTGAAGTTCGATGATCACGGGCAGACAGTGTTGTAACAGCAATGAAAAAGGAAGAAAGGAGAGTGTGTAATACCTTAACCAGGTGGGACAATGATAGAAACAGCTAGCCCATCTGACATGGTAGTGAACTCTCTGATAGTGGCGTGGGAACAGAGTCGTGCTAGAATTGCGGCAGGATATAGATAATGACATCATCTAAAATACAAATACAACTACCAGTTGGACAGCAACATCTCAGAGCACTCCTATAACACTTATGAACAGACATCAAAAAATCGAGTTTAAAAAGTACATACCTTCAGACGAGGAAGGTTATAAAGAATAGCAATGTTCGCTATGGTTCGAAGTCTGCGGCGTGCATCGGCTTTACTAGATGTAAACACATAGGACCCAGAGCATTGACAATGTCGGGATAAATTATCGGAGCGAATCTGCTTGCATTTGGCACATCGAAGATCTTGGTTTCCAAAGTTAGCTTCGATTGCATGGACAACCCCAATCAACATGAACTCGATCGCTGTACGGTCATACTCCCCGTTGCAGCTCGAGCAGTACCATCTAGGCGTAGAATTCTGGCTGCTAGCCGTCAGGTCAGGATCTCGACAAAAATCAAAATCGCGGAGTGCATCACAATGAGAACAGGGCATGTTAGGCAATTTGAGAGTCTCGCACGGGTTTTTGAATATAGCCTCACTAGCAAACTCTCGTACACCCACCAACTCCAATAGATTACGCTTCATCAACCGAACCTCAACCTCGAATGCCTTGGCAAGGGTAAAAACTTCGCAAACAGATTTTATAACTTCGAGTGGAGGGTTATCAAAAGAGAGGTAGCCACCAGGCCATGTAGGAAATTCAAAGCCCTTGGCGAGCTCTTCGTCCATCATGGAATTGTGATACTGCTCTAGCACCAATCCTACAGTTTTCAGCATCTTGCGCGTCAGGCGGTGAGAGATAAAATCAGCGACACCCTCAAATTCGCTCGCCTTCGCCGCATCCCGCTGGTTATCATCAACATTATCCTCCAGAAGACGGAGAGGTTTTCTCGTGATCGCGTTGCTCTTTTGTTTGATCTTGAGGAGCTCAACCAGATAATATCGAATCATGGATGAAAAATCTTCTTGGACAACAGGCGGTAGGAATTGTTGAATATTCCAATGCATTTCGAGAGATATTTTATCAGAAGATTCAGTTGCTAGGGGATCCTCGCAATAGACGGCGGCCATATTGGCGCGATCCATGAAGATCAAAAAGTCATAGTACCGCTCCGTATTCATGTAAATGTGTTGGAACAGCTCATTGGAAGTGACAGCAGTGGTGATGTAGGTAGCGTAGGCATACGCCGTGCCAGGGGGTTTCGACGTGGCGAGCAATATATTGCTGAAGTCGGCATAAACAATTGTCGAACCTAAGCGTTTGAACTCGGCGACCATCTGAATAAACGTCTTGCGCATTAAACTATGTATAAACCGGTGAATGGTGGGATCATACAGCCCTGAGGCACTTGTACTGGCCCATCGCCAGAAGTGATCTACCGCAAGGGTAGCTGGACTCTCCGATTCACTGTGAATCTTATCGAGGAGCCAAACCTTGAGCAATGACCGAAGGATACTAAAAATCAAAGGTGAAACCTGCGATTCCGCTAACGTCAAATCTCTTTGTCCTTTCGCTTTGGAGTACTCATCAAGCGTATGAGATACGAGATCGAACGCCGTCGATCCACCGCTCCCTTCCAACTCATTAACCAGCTGTGACTGAAGAACGCTGTTCACGGCGAGATTTCTCAAAGTCACTTCGAGGCATACGTTGGAATACACGCCAGGATTCATAAATTCCGTCTCCGGAAAATCTTCAACTGGCCTCGTGTCATTCTCAATTCCCCCCAAATCGGGTCTTTCGCCAGGTGACCACCAAAGTACAATGTCTTGCTGTATCAACTTTCTCGCAAAATTGACGTCAATGCAATGAAGTGTCAGATCCCCTTCAACATGTCCTAACGGCATGTCATAATAGTCAGCAAGAGCGACCAAACGATCAATCCAACTCCCCATCGTAAGATACCGCGTCACTAACTTGGAAGCGACATGCGTCTGCCAAGGAAATATATCAAGCGTATGAGGTGCTCTCGCTTTCGGCATTGACAGAACAGGGAATTTCACCATCTTGGGGAGGTATTGGTCAAAGTACGAGTCGTCTTTACTCGATGAAATGACCAAAGTGAATGAGTTATCTTCCACCAGACCCAATTCCCGCGAGATCGCTTTCAGTGCAGTGACATCATTGCTGTGATATGCTATCGAAATTTGAAGTGTCTCAGGATATGCGTACGACTTTGGTTCGCTGTAATGTTCGCGAAATTGGCGCAGTTGGTTCATGTACTGCTCTTGAAGTCGTGGGATAGGTTGACGACGAGTCGCAGGATCAACGATATGCAAGTTGACTGATCCTCCTGGTAGGAACACGGAAAAGACATGAAGAGGAGCATTCAAAGAGCAGGCGTGATATAGAAAGATGTACTTTTTGTTTCCACTTCCCATGTAGGACTGGCGGGACGTCGAGGGAGCATAACGATCCAACTGTTCAAGATCAAAACCCGTAGCTTGAGCTCTTGTAAGCGTCATAGCTGGATCTTCTGCAGAACATGTCTTCCCCAATTTCAGGATCGCACGAAGAATAAGAGGAACCTGAACAAACATCCCCTATCAGAATTTCTTGAGTCAAGAAATGTATAAGACACTTACCTGCTGCTCGTACACCCCGTCCACATTCGGATCGTTCATCAAATCAACAAAATGCTCCCGGGTCTTATGATACACATCCTCCCTAACCGTGATTTTGTACAAATTCACACAAGGTAACCCATGCGGCAGGTTCCTTGTAACTCTCTCGTACTGATACTGGTAACCACCCTGTTGCTGTGCCTTCAGAAACATATCCTCTCTGGGCACCTTCATATGTATATAGAACATTCGCGGAATTCGAATCGGAATTGACACAAGGTCAGAGTCAATCAATAACCAGAGGATAAACCGTCCGGGCGTCGAATCTGGTCGAATTTGAACGATATCCCAACAATTTCGGGTTCGAACTTTAATGCTTTTGAACATGGAAGGCACGTTGATGCTAGGGCCATTACTAACACTGCCAGCCTTAGCTCCTACCCCTCCCATGCGAAGTTCCCTTTGTTTTCTCCATCGAGATCGCATAGCTTTGACGAAACTCGGGTAATGATGAGCAGGGTTAGGTATAGGTTCATCCTCCAGGTCTTCCTCCACCGGCGTTTGTTGACGAGTAGGCTTTCGCCTCACAACGGCAATACGAAACTTTTTCGGCGCTGCTCCCTCCACGTTCGTATCCTCTATATCCATGACCTTAGAGTTCTGGGTCTCCTCCTGTCCTTCCTGCGTCTGTCCCTCAGTCATATCCTTCTTGCCGAAAAAATCTGTCATTTTATTTTGCTTAAACTTCTCCGTTGTCTTCAGTATCCTTCTATGCAACCAATCCGGATGAGCAATCCTCGGTACAGGATTTGTAACTTTCTGCATCGCAGCAGGTATTGTTATAAGCTTCTGAACAACAGAACCCAGCCGCTCAATATAATACTCCCAATCCAAAATCGACCGCAAGTCAAGGTTGACGAGCCCATTATCCTTCAGCCATCTCCGCAGATAGAGTTGTTTGATGTTCTCTTCAGCTGAAAATATGGCAACAGGCACAGCGCGTTCAGTTACGGGTGCGCCCATGGGTTTGGCTGAGATGATAAATTTGCAAGCCAAGCCTTTATCCTTGACCATTTGGTCTCCCAAGAATTCGGCTAGCCTCCGCGCGGTACTGATCGAAGTTGACTTTTGCCCTGCATATTCAGCTAGCGTCTTGGACATACTTCGATTTTCTGCGATTAGCTCGATCAATTCTTCATCACTGAGACTCTCAGCTCGACTATACAAGACATCAAGCCATTGATCAGCGACTTGTGCAACAGCGGCGTAACACTCCTGTGTTGTTGTACCGAGAAGAAACTTTTCAAAAATCTGAGATTGGAAAATCTTGATCAACTGTAGCTCTCCCCTCCTCTTTACTTCAAACCCTTTCAACTCCGCCAATGAACCATCATCATTGAATACTGCATATCGTTTTTTCAACAGCTTATCCTCCTCCTTCGATGATGGTAATATCATCGCCTTGTACGGTCCATCCAATTCAAAAAAAATTGAATTTTCGCTATGCACCTTGTACTCCCCAGTTTCAGGATCAAGATCATGATACTGATGATTCGTGAATTTTGCGTGAACGAGATGGTTGAGCATCGTACAAGGATACGAAAATCCAATCGATTTTCCACTCTTCAGCTTGAATTTGAAATTCTCTGGGAAGACACCTGGCAGCATACACCAAATTCCATCAGTATCCAACTCCAATGGTCGACCGATCTGTTCGACAAGCGCACGAGCCATTTGAATAATCGTTGCACCCGTCAAACACGTTATCCCTGCCATTTCCATAGAGTGCCAGCGTGCGCCTTTCCGCATGACGTAGCCGTAGAAAGAGTTTAATATACATTTATGCGCCAGTTGGAGTGAGTCGTAGAGGACGATCATCTTCTTCGCTTCGTCGACTTCGGTAATGGGTCGACCTTCGCTAATGACCTCGTCGCATTTCTTCTTCCACGTTTTGAGAAGACCCTTGTATTCATAACGACGGTCTCGGAAACGACGAACAGTATCAACATAGAAAGGATTTTCCTTCTGGCATACAATAGCTTCGCGATTTTCGACCTTGGTCTCCTTGGTCTTTGTATAGACTTTACGTGAATAATCACCGAGTCGTTTATGGAGGAGAGCTGTCTGATCAGAAGGAGACAAGTCGACAAATTTGCGTTTAGGGCCATCTTGTTTCTTTGGCGGAAAATCCTCTTGATTGAGCGCGTGTTTAATCATATTGAATTCATCTCGGTGGGCAGGAAAAAACTCTCCTCTCCATGCCCACTCCAAACGACGATCGCAAGTCTTTCCAGGACGATTATGATCGCAAACTGCACAGACAGATTCATCAACCATAGAATCAGGTTGAAGTCTATTCGATAACATAATGTTGGGGTACATGGCGGCAACATCCAAATGATAAATGAGTGGCTTATCAAAGCGTCTAGGATTATCGCGCATGATTTCGAGGGCTTTCTGGATCTCTGCTTTGACCTCGTCGTAATTAGTCACATCTTCGAATTTTACTTTATTTTCCTCGACTATACAGAATCGGAGTGCAGCGTCAAGTTCCCCAACAAGCTGTTCAATTGCTGCTGGCATGATCCTGAAGTCAGTAGCAATATCACTTCGAAACACGCCTGCTTCGAGAGCTTCGACGTGGCCGCCGACATAAGTCTCCGAGGCGAGAAGATGGCCCTCAAACATATTCCCATGGGACTCTTCGTGCCTATTTGGCATGATGATATGCCCTCGATAGGCTTCGACCTGCTTAATTTGTCAGAGGGAAACAACGAAAGGGTAGATTGACGACACACCATGAGCAATGTTTCACAAAGGGTTCCGCTTCCCTTTCGCAAAACTTCGTCCGGATTGAGAGGGATAATACTACAAAGGGAGAAGATGAAAGGATGCACGTATTTCATGTAGAGATAATAAGTGGCTACGGCATCAGAAACGGAGTACTGAGCTAACACTTGAGGTTGCTCCACGGCATACCTGAAGGCTAAGTATTAACGCCTGGATTCACTACGACAACTTTAACTTACGGAGTCATGAGCTCTGGATCCAATTCTATAGGATTATATCCCAACTTTGCTGTCGTGACCGCTTTCAAGCCCTGACTTCCTTGCGGTAAGTATGAATCGCGCTTGACCCAACGGAAACAATCCATATGTGCCGCACTGTTGCTCTTGTACTCATCCTCTGGATCCTTTGCGAATCCAGTTTCTTGGTACATGTCGATCCCATTGACTTGGGCACGAGCGTCAAGGAAGGGGAAATCAAAAAAGTCTCCATTGAATGTTGCCACAACTGTGGGCTTTAGTTCTCGGATATGAGAAAAGAATCGTTGGATAGTCGCTGCCTGGAAAATCTGGGTAAGATATTAATCTGAGGACATATGGATAAGTTACCTCGTTGAGTTCATTGAAGATTATGAATGGGCCTTCATAGCCCTCCTTCGGCGTGTACTCGAAGTCATCAATGTCCTCGCTGACAATGTCTCTGTTGGTGATGAGGTAGCCTTGACCATCAACCATGTATGAAATCATCATAACCTGGTCGATGGCCTGGTCAGGGAATTTGAGAGGAGCTTTCGTGGTCTCAATATCAAAAGCCATCACGACTGGATCTGCACGCTTGACACGCTCGGCGATTTGAGAGAAACTGGGCTGGCCTTCCGTGAAGGTTACCGCATACCAAAGTCCGACGCGAATTTCGTTATCCATGGCGACACGCAGGTAGTATGGGACATCATATTCGCGCGCATCAATAATACATTCTCGAGGATCTCTATCACGAGTAGAGATCTTGAGTGATTGCTCGTTAAATTCGCCCTCGAAACCAATATCCACATTGGCACCTCCTGCTGTTGCACTGATAACCTCGGCATATGCATCGACTGCATCACGTTTGGCGCCGTTGGTTTGAGCAAGAGCGACTACATCGCGTCTGACAGAAAGCAAGTCGCTGACATTGTGAAAGCACAACTGAAGGTACAGCCGACGATGTCCCATGAGATGATTTGGTAGCTTGAGATCTTCCTTCTTGTCACGAGTTATACGTGAAATCAGACCTTCGTATTTCTTGCGAAGCCATTCTTCCACAGCTGTTTCTGTCCCAGGCTACTGGAATTAGAGCGTGAAATGATAACAGCGAATAGCGAACTTTGCATGCAATACAGAAGTAGGGCTCGTATTGAAACGTGCATTTGAACATTCCTCCATCATCTTGAATAAAATAAAAGTCTACTGCCGCCTTTCCTGATGGCCAGTCTATACTGTTCACGAGTGTCTTTACCCATGAGCTGTAGATGAATAAACATCAATGTTAGGACTTACTGGGCGCATGTTTATCAGCCATCCTTCTCGTCGTGGACCCTCCTGCACCCGAGAGAAGCCCAGTTTCGCGTCAATTTCATCGTTGAGAGCGACTTTTTCGAATTTTTCCCCCAACAGAGTACCGTCGTCTTCACGTTTGGGAGCTGGAGAGTCGCTAGGGAAAGAATTGCCGCCGCCTCGTCCTCGGCAACTGTACAAGTATCCTGCACCTCTGTAGGCAAACCGGGTGCTTGAGCCTCGTTTACCACGGTTTGACGAAAGGCCGAAGGAGCCTCGTCCACGAGCCATACTAACTGTGCTTTGATATGTTCTGTCACGCGCTCTATCAATCACACGTCACATCCCATATTTATCAATCCCAGTGTTCGAACATTGAGAATGTTCGTCGATCGCAAAACATCCTTCAAGCTTCCTCCCACTCCGATAAGAGACAAACTTATTACCCAAGAATTAAGGCGTACCAAGGTCTCAAAATTCTTTGTTTCTTTTTCCTGTATATCCTGACTTCTTTTCCAGGCGCTCGAGGAACAGAAACGCGTTTGTGCTTATTCTTTCTCTCTTTAACCCAGACTCGAACCTGATAGGTTTTAGCGACGTGCGCAACGTTTTGACTCTAACAGAAAACTCGATCTTCTCGCTGGTCTTTCGCTCGGCCAGTCAGATGACGATGAGGACGATGGCGACGAGCCCGGTGATACTACAACATTAGACCCAGCTATGTTCACACCAGGAAGCATTGTACCCTATCCATCCATGAGAGAACCACATCAACCTCCTAATGCAATTTCTGGCACACTGAAACCTTTCGAAAATGGTTCCAACAGCTCAGAAATGACGACGAAAGGCACAAACCGAAAACGGAAAAAGAAGAACAAAAAAGCAAGCAAATATGCAGACAAATGTATGTATGCAGAGCTGTTGGAAATGTATGAAGACAGTACCTGGTCTGATGTTGACGGACTACCGGAAGATCTGGAGAGGGGATGGGTAGCTGTTGGGCCTGTTCCAGTAGGCAAACGATGTCTTTTAGTTACTCATCAATCGTCAGGGACCACTGGTATCGGTAAATTTTCGTCTTTTCTGAATCTTTTCAGATTGACTGATATTTCATAGCCCCAAATACGACATTACGGTCGAGATTACTTGGAAAGACCCTGATACCACATTTTCCTTCGATCCTTCCTCCTTCGACTGTATTGGACTGTATCCTTGATGTGAATTGGCGCGAGAACGGGATTTTACATATATTGGACGTTCTCAAATGGAAGGGACAAGATATCTGTGATTGCGAAACGACCCTCCGGTGCGCTTCATGCTGTAGTCTTTATCCTATGCCTTGATATCATCTCTCAAGTTTCTGGTGGCGAGATACTCGGCTCGGTGAACTGGGACAGATTTCACTGGTCCCGGCATCATATACCAAAACACGTACCGACATATACCAGTTTCCATATCCAACTAGGCTTAGACCGGTCCCTTATCATACGGATACAACATATCGCACTCTTCTCGAATACATCATCCCTCTCGCTAAAACGCCTCAATCATTTATAATTGACGTACCCAATATCTCAATGTCACTATCACAAGCGCCACGTCCCGACAAAACCGGGAGACGTGGTCTAGAAGACGAGATGGACGTCGAACTGCCCGCGTCTCACTTTGGCATGAATCAAGCCACGCATCAGGTTACTGTGACTATAGAATCTGATGGACTTCTTCTGTACGTCGCAGAAGCGAGTTATGAAAGTGGCACAAGTCCATTGAGCAGTTGGATCCCCATCGTGTCATGTGAGGATGCTCAAGGGGAAGAGTATCATCAAGAAGCCAAACGAATACGGGAGCATAGGCAAGTCAGTGGACCACTAGCCGTTTTTGAAAGGTGCATCATTGTCGCTTCCGGTACCGCTCAGCGATAAACTGACAATCTCTTATGCATCCAGATTAGTTCAGTACCGGTTGCAAAAGGGTAGACTGAATGGACCATCAGTGGCTCTGGGAAGTGTTAGAATTGGACATGGTGTGGAAGTGGAAATGGACTAATCTCATAACTTGCTATCGTAATACTAAACATCATTGATCATTTACGTGTACACGTCATTGATCTCCCCTGAGATATGCACTATCAATCAGGAAGCCGATTCACTATCGCGAAAATCAGTATATGGAGACATGATATCGAGTTGATCGTTCGTAATTTCGTAAAGCGTATCAGTTTAATGGAGAGAATAATGTCTCTGCGGGACAGGTGATCAGTAGCACAGTTGAATTGCACAGTAGCACTCACTCGCAAAGAATTGCCTTTCAATTGAATTACGGGGATGAAGACCAGAAAAAGAGCAGAGACAATGCTAATGTTACAAGAATCAAAGAATTTCCTCAAGTCATCGGAGAGATAAACCATACGCAGCTTCAACTCCATAAGTCTGGATAGCACCATATCTTGCGGCCCAAGGGACCTGGAAATAAGCTACAGCAAACCCGCCAAGGATACGGGCTAGAGTGATCAGTGCTGAGACTTCTCCCTGAGTGAGAAAAAGCGCAGCAAATAGGGATATGGAAATTAGTGCACTAGACGATACAAGAAACCTTGGATCAGAGAGCGGTGCTTGTACGTACCTGATTCTTGGGGAAGCAATCATTGAGGTATGCATATACCACGACAGTCATGATCATAATGGAAAATTCCGCAATGCCCCATCCCATGATGATTGCTACAGGTGGAAGGTGATTTTGGAATGATGCTCCGATGACGAGGAAACCACAAATGAATAATGGAATGCCGAGGTAACATGCCCTGATGAGGTTATATGTCAGGAATTGAATCAACGACAAGATACAATAATTGACCAGAACCGAGATTCAGCTTCATGAACACCGCTATTTCTTCGAATTCCACGTTCCATTATTAGATCATTGAGGAAGTGACCGACGATTTCACCAAGGAGCACCGCTACCTGTCAGTCGTCTCGTCAGAATGGCCTTAATTGTGCGAATAACCAACGAACAATTGGTGTCGCATAGAGAGCCGATATTATGATACCGTTAAATCCATAGCCAAATGGAAACGGTTCGCCAAGAAACACAGCATTGGTTACCTATGGAAGGAATGAGACGGAGTAACATTGAATAGAATATGAACCTTACGTTGATACCGATGCCGAATCCAAAGACAGCAGCCTCAAATATCAAAATAGGAAGTACATGGGGACGCCACACTATTCGAATGGGATCCGATACTATTTGTTTCCAAGGAGGACGATGATTTGCCATCTTCCAACCTGTTATACCAACTAACGTTTCGATACGGTTGCGAAGTCCGGTAGTCACCGGAGTAAGAATCGGTTCCAGGGTGCGATCGTATATTCTACAATATGCATCAACGTAAGATTTTTTTGATTTCGTTCATGAACACTTACGTCTCCTTCATGAACAACGCTATGAGAATGATGACGAAGGCAGAATAAAAACATCCAGTTGCATATGTCCATCGCCAATTTTCACGTGCAGCAAGGAAACCACAGGCAAAAGGCGAGAGGAAGGGAGAGACAATAAAACCAAATGTCCAGGAGTTGATCTAAAAATATCTTGAACAGCTAGTATATTCCAGGCAATTGATGACATACTCTCTTTGCTTGTTGGTGGAAAGGATACATGTCTGTTACAATAAAGAGGCCCTTATAGTATTCACCTTAATATATGTCTGTCATCCAACAGGTTCCTGAAAAGCTTACAGTGACCTGTGGTGTCGTTCTTTGGATGTGATCAGGAATCAACCACAAGGAGAAAAGACCAATGACTCACGCAAAAAATGCACTCAAGCAGCGCATGGCTTGAGATAGTTGCATGTCAACATGGTAAGTATGAAAAATGATCGGCCAAGGGAACACGTACCAGCAAAGGTAGGGAGATTGGGAGCAAATGTACAGCCAATAAGGAACCCTAAACCCAGTATCTTCGAAGGGTTTAGTTTAAGTACATACTGTATGGTGCGACAAACATTCACCTGTGACCAAAAAAGCACTGGAAGACGTCCGAATTTCCTCATCGCCATCACCGCGAATATACCACCGACACCTATCAGAAAGATACTCCAGCTATAGGCCTATCTTCAACTTGACTCGAAAGACATCATCATGGTTTGGGTACTTACTTTGAGGAGACATTGTTGATCACGTTAACATTTGTGTTGAACGCCTGCGCCAAGGGAAACAATGCAGCGATACCTGAAAAGAAAAAAAGTTGAAAATCTGAAAGCAATGCACCGAGAGCAGTATATACCAAGACCAGAATCAAAGTCAGGGACAATAGATACGAGGATGAGGATCAACAAATGGACGGTTTTCTGCCATTCTGACCAGTTCTGAGGATCCAATGGTGAGTCCGTTGGTTGTGGCCAAAGAATTTTCGTCCCGTCTTTCGTCAACTTGAGTCTCGAAGCTATCTTCTCCCCCAGCTCTCTCCGTGCCTCTCTGTTCTCAGACGAGAATGCATCAACATTAGTTTGAAGCCATCAGCATACCTCACCACGCACTCTGGATCAATAATCAAGCGACCAGCGTTTTGTTCATGATACAAACAAGGGTTAAATCTGGCAGAATCGCTCTCACCCGAGAGAGACATAAAGTCGCTGGAGGGATATCCGGGAGAAGCACCTATTATATGGTGGCTGATAATTCATTTGGTCTTAGCCAATCAGGGATAGCTCAAGGCGAGACACAAGATGGCGTTCAAGAAGCTAAGCCGCATCAAGAGCCTATAGGACTTATAGGGGATATCACTAATGCTTTACGAAGAGCTTGCTTTCCTCACCAATGGGCCCTAGGTCCGTCAATAAATTGTTCCGCCGTTGAGATGACCCACTCTTACCTTGCTAGGTTCAGTACAGGAGTTACTCACATTCAGTGCCTTACAGTTTCTTCGGCACTCATTGGAATCAAGTCTGTGCCTTAGCTTACTAATATATTTTAGCATCATTTTTGTACTGCTATGAGCCCCATAGATTTGATTTATATCTGTTCCCGGATCCTGACATCTACACTCCCCTTCTCTCTCTCCATCTCTTGGGACAGTGGTATGGACTTGAGTTGGTTTACGGGCTGCAATTTCGACGAGTTGCAAACATTTGATAATGTCCTTATAGTAACATACTTGTCAGGAAGACTCGAGAATGATTTTATTTTCCCTGTCAACGACGTTGACATTAACATCCAGCATTTGAATATGAATCACTGAGCTGAACTCTTGACGTTACACCTAGATGACTTTGGGTACCTGAATTTATCACAGCGCTGGAATGTCACCACTGGCGATCGACGGTATACTCAATCATCGTGCTTGGGTCCAGATTTTCAATGGGTCCAGATTCTCAGTGGGTCCGTGGGACAAGTTGTCTATCTTGGTTCACAAAAGCCGATTTCCCCCATGGCATTCTTTCCCGTCAACACCGGAAATTCAAAGGCACACTGGTTTTATGTAAGTCTCTCGGCTCAATGTTCATGAACAGTCACTTTCACTGCGAGAATCCGTCCTGCATGATATAAAAACACTGAAGGGAAAGAACACGATCATCGTGATAATCGTAAATGAAAAATTCAGAGAGAATAATGCGCCGTCAACATAATGAGGAAAACCAATGAATTGATTGATAATCTCAGCAAGCATCTTACCCTCAAATCTCTTCCTTTCCACTGTGTTAGTGAAATGACTGATAGAAAAAGTCCTATCATGATTCTAGTAGGTTGTAAGCAGAAAAACTCTTGACGCATGGGAAGTTTTGCTCACGCTGCCTCACATACGAATACCTGCATCGCGCCATTTTTTTTACGTGCCCAGGACACTTGGAGATACGCCAGACTATACCCTGATCATCGCATTACAAATGACCAGTCTCAATATTTGATGAATGGCCTCATCTTCAGGTGTTCTGGCGAGATTGGTTAAAGCGCTAATCTCACCGTACAAATGAAATTCGGTCATATTGTGAACCGTCTTGGCAGACAAAGCTTATACCTGATGTTTGGGAAAGCAGTGAGTACCATATGCAGGTACCACCATCGTATTGATCATTAGTGAACTTGGCAATACCCCAACCCCATGATGAGGGCTGCGACGTTGAGGCGATTTTGGGTAGCAACGCTCATCGCTTTTAATACAGTCATGTACAGAGGCAAAGTGACATAACAGGTCCTGATTAGATGTCAACCAATCTCCAAAGGAATGGAGAACTAAACGACAATACCAAAGACGACTTTCGGCCTCGAAAACGCTGCTGTTCCTCTTGATAGAGGTATTCATGATCCAATCATTCAAATATCGACCGGCGAGCTCTTCAGCAATGATGAATATCTGGAAATACTTGAATCAAGTCGAAGACGCAAGAGTAGTGACGAAACTTACCACAGGTGTGACATATGTACCTGCAGTTGCGAGCTGGCCGAAGTCAAACCCACTTGCTTCTATAGGGTTTCTCAGGAACACGATAATCGTTACCTAGATACCTCCATATCCTAAATATCATTTGCACACCCCGAAGGCCATCTACAATGGTACTCACATACCCAGTAGGAAGGTGTTCCAATTTGGAAAAGGGTAGATGATAAATCATGTTTTCAGACGGCTATATTGGTGATACTTACTTCGACGTCAAATTGGTTCCGGATGTGGTATTGTGTCGCTTAGCCGAGGGAAACAAGGATGCACAAGGATGTAACTCGTGGAAATTTTGACAGTCATTCTAACCTTATACTGTTCCCCACGTCCTCTGAAATCGCTCACCGACGCCAGAGTCAAAATTTGGTACGAATGCTGCAAGTACGATGACCAGTAACTAGATGTTCTGCATCTGGACCAATTTTCAAGATCTCTCTCTGAGTTGATTGGTTGAGGATACTTTTGTTCCGTCTTCAGGCGAGCAGCGACCTCTTCATTCATTTCAATCTTTCGCTAACTGCGCGGTCTCACCACTACGTCTCAACAGCGTTCTGGAGAACAGGAATACACGCTCGGGATCAACGATGAGGCGACCATTCTGCTCATGGAACGCGAGCAGGTCGATTTGTAGGCAACCACTATATTGTGTCTTGCTCTCGTTTCTCATTGATTTTGCTCTCTTCTGACATGAATGGGAAATGGTTGATAGTAAAGGGTTAGTGAACGGTATACATTGCATATAGAAGATACCGAAAATCTACATGTTCCAATTGACCGAAAAGGGAATTCGCTGATTGCCGAAAATTCCCTCGGAACTCATTGTTCTCCTTAATCGATATACTACTTACTCAAACGACCACGTACCCAAAAATCCGTTGAGTTACTGCTCTAAATAACAATACTAGGAGATAAGCCTCAGTGCCACGAGTACTGAGGGACAAAGAGAACATGTATCGCTATATGAGGCAAAAAGAGTACATCTTTACCATCAGTTACACTCTGAATCCACAAGTCACGTACAGTGGAAATGTTTTATCCTAACCCAGCACACAGCTTCGAGGGACGCACAGGAACGGCTGGGTAGTCGTCGTCGTACCGTAAAAACGCTTGCCGCCAGGCCTGCTTTGCTTCCCATCCTCGACCCTGACCCTGCTTGCACCGCCATCGTACACGTGCCTGGTATGGATCGGATCGGCAGCACTTGGCCCAACAAGGCTCGGTTTTATGTCAGGTGGACCACGTGTCTGACCTTGGTTGCTCCGGTCTCCGGTCCCGTAGAACACGACGAGGATTTGGGACTACGCGCGCCGTTCCAAGGTCCATAGACTCCTATACAGTCTGATACTGTTCCAGCTGATCTGCTTCGCCGTCGGGTCCTTCTTCCTCGTCCGACACGAGTTCGAGATAGTCTGGGGACTGACCCCTATCATGCTATGGATGCATTGCCTCACCTTCCTCGAGGCCACCGTGCGGCTGCTCTGCTGCCGGCTGTCACTCCCCGGCCGCACCCCGTCCTCCGTCCTCCGCGAGTGGACGTCGGGCGAGGTCTGGGTGCTGACGTTCGTGTTCGCCTGCATCGCCGGCTTCGCATCCGTGGCCTCCTCGACCATGATGTACTTCGGCCTCGCAAACAAGTTGGGCGGTCAGCTGTTTATGCAGGAGCTCATGTTCCTCCAATGCCTGTCCTTCTGGGTCGTCGTTCAGGTCACCATGGGGGAGATGATACGGGAGAGGAGGCTGACCTTCATTGCGTCCTCCTTCGTGCGATTTGCGGATGCACCTCTCGAGTCGGAGAGCCAGAGCGCCACTGGGATAACTGTCGTCCCCTGCGATCTCGAGAGCATGATCCTGTACGTTGCCTTTGACCGGCCGGTCGAGCTTTTGCTGTTGGATGATCTAACCGCCAAGACAGCATCTCCAACATCAGGAGGAAGGGCTCTGACGTGTGCTCGGGCTCTTGCACCAGCACGATCGGTAGCTTCAGCACGTACGTCTACCTATCAACCCGCCCGAGTCACAGCTGTTCTGACCTTTGAGCAAAAGCGTGTGTGCCACGAACGGGAGCGTGTCAAGTTGCCACTGAGGCTACATAAGCCAGTCGTCATCGATGACGAATACTGGTTATAGAGGCCTCTGAAATGCTATTCCTTGAAAAGTATATAAGGTAGCCTCACAGGCCCTCGAGATAGCTCAACAAGAGATCACATTCATTTAACCCTAGTCCTTGCTCAAGCACGACAGAGCGTCAGCGCGAGTCTGGAAGGATCGGGCCGTCAAGTCGAGACAAGGTTGGTCAAGTACGTGTCGTGTCCACTCGGCTCCGTCTTAACGTGATCCTCTCTGACCGATCGGTCGAGCAGGATGAGGAGCGTGTCCTCGTCGCCTTCATATTCGGTCGGGGATCCCGATTCGAGCCCGCCTTCGTATTCGGTTCTGGCCCGAAGCAGTAGCCATGTCGATACGACGCAGCATGTATACGTCTTTCTAGATCTAGTCTTGGACTGTGCGTGTGCGCTGTGCACAATCCTGACTCGGCCAAGTAGGGCGAACGCCGATAGCGAGACCATCCCGGTGCTTCTGGACGCCGCGCCGCCTCCAGAGACTTAAGCCACCCGGTACGTCTCGAATCTCAAAGCTTTGTTATGCTGCTGACAGATATGTCGAAGCGGCACCCCACCAGAGTGCAAAAGCGACGTCGCAGCACCCGAAGGTGATGCTTCCGAAAGACGGGGAGCCCGAGCGTTCGAGTCGAGGTGACGCGCTGTGTCGATGGAGCCAAATCTATGCGAGCGTGTCCATGCAATAGAGTCAAGGCCATGCGACTGCGCCAGCGAGAATGGCGGTTCCTGTATTATTTATTTTCGCTCATCCTCGCAACTAGATTTTCTTTCCCCGTTTTTCCTTGACTTCGACCGTGTGTGTTACTGTCTCGTGGGTTATGTCCAGATGAAAGATCTCTTCACTTTAAGTGCGCTGCATGGATCAGAAAATCGTCTCTCGGTCGATCCAAGCTTAGTCGTGCGGCCACGATGGGATGGATGCTGGTCTGTCTCATGCTTGTGCGCGATGGGATGTGGATTTTTGGTACGAGGCATGTCGTCAGTAGCCACAGGACAGATATCTATCTGCCCAACATGAAGCTGCAGCCGGGGATGTGCCCCACGTGCTCGTGCTCGCTCTGATTGAACGAAATTTCGAGGCCAAAGACTTCTATTTAGCCGAATGGCAGCTTGCGCTCTTGTTGTGTGCGACACGAATACGCCCGTCACAAACGAGCAGAGCGGGGAGAAAGCATTTTGAGTTGCACTCTTGGAAAGCGACAACGGGAAAGACCATACAACCGACACGCTCGAAGCCGTCTGCCATATCCCAAAGCGCCACAGGGCGCAGGGCGCCGTGCGACCAAGGGCTAGAAGTGCGACCGATAAGCCAAGAGATCATATTATGATATGTCAGACGTGGAGTATTTGCCTTGACTGGTGGCTGCTCACTACAAGGGACGAGTACTATTTAATTTTATTAGGTAGAGCATATAGTAAAGAATAAATATTAGATCTATATGAGGTTTTCATCCAGGCCTACAGCCTGGCTTGATCCCTCTACTAATTCTGAATGATTAAGTATATGTTGAAGTCAGTCTACTATGCTCCCTTCTTTATGTGCATTCTGTAATTTTTCTCAAACCACAGTAGAAATCAATCTCAAGTCCATTTAAAGGATGAAGTAAACTCAGATGACACCTTAATGGGTGATCAACTGAGGGACTAGTTAGGCTGCTCAACTTATTATATAACTGTGTATGTCTTAGTATGTTGTGTCTCAGGTAATAATATACCATGTCTCACTAACACAATAAAAGTGAAACCCTCATGAGTCAGTCCACATCAACACTCCCCCTGGACTGACACATTCATAACTCTTAGATTGAGTCCCATCTGATGTACACTTGTTGATAGCCATAGCAAAGGCCAGTCTGACTGGGAATTGAAGTCTCTTAAGTGGCATAGGCAATGTCTCTGTATTAGGTAATAGCCTGATTCTTGGAATCAACACAACCATCCTGTCAGGAAGATGGGGAGCAATGTGGGAAGGCTAGAAATATACTAGGAATTACTGTGAATATACTATAAATGCACACTCCAGGTTCCAGAAAGTGATGCAAAGAGTGGAGTCAGAGAGTAGAACACACTACTAGATGAAATAAGAGATGTTGCTCTCCAGTCCCATGGTTTTACAGCTGATCTGGAGGGAATGTAGTGATAACAAAGGAGTAGAATGACCTTGGCCTCAGCTTGTGCACTGTGCCTCAATCTCCTGTCATGTGTGTGGTCATTTATTTCAGAGTAGTGGAATATCATCTAAAAGAGAGGTAAATTTAGGAGTAAGGAGTTTAAAAGGTATATAGCAGAGGGAGAGTGCTACAAGAATATAGGGAAAGTGACTTTAATCTACAAACTAGGGAATTACAATATACTAGTGGATGTTATGAGACCCCAAAAGAGGAAAGAAGTTCTTGTGCATTTGAGCATCTAATCCAAAATGTTATGAGAGCCCCAAACAGG
>Ga0153946_1000061_pt1 | contig 36363 bp, 24 predicted proteins | sample TSNJ030MetaG_FD_104751 | JGI IMG/M metagenome (GOLD analysis project Ga0153946, IMG submission 104751) | Attine ant fungus gardens microbial communities from New Jersey, USA - TSNJ030 MetaG | ecosystem: Host-associated > Fungi > Mycelium > Unclassified | place: USA: New Jersey, Wharton State... | reverse complement strand
CTGTTAAACCTCGATGTAGCTTTGACTATTGGCCAGGTGCTTGGCTCGGTTTTGACTAAAACGGCTGATTCGCTTACCCCAGTGTCCGCCGGTATGGTAGATGCAGTTCAGGGGGAGGCAAAAACGATTGCCGTGGAATTAACCAGAGAGCCGGCAATATCGCCTGCCGCGCCGGAGGTGAGAACTGCAGGTGGTATGTTAAAGCTTCATATCGGTGAAGGAAAGGATGTGGATATCGAGCTGCCGCTGGGGATGGTGGGGACATACAACAGCGTAATTCCTGTAGGCGCCGATAATTCTAGGTCGGTGGGACAAAAAGAAGAGACCAGAGATATCAAGGCTCATTCGCTGAAGAAGTTACAGTTTCAGGTAACCGAAGTGAAGTTAGGAGAATCAACCAGCTTCGAAAATGGGATACTGACGGTCAGGGAGAGTCTGGCTAAGGAGGCGCTTGACAGCAACAACATTGTTAAAGACGTGAAAATTGATCTGATTACTCCGGATAAGCAAGATGTTTACACCGACAGTATGATGGATATCTGCCCTATTGCGGTAAAAAAAGAAGGAAAATTAGGTGAAGGTATAACATATGAGATGACCGGAACGGTCGTGATGCTGACCGGTGTTGAAGAAAGTGGTCTACAGTGTGCAGATGCGGCTGCTTCAAACGGAATCTTCAGTGAGAAGTGTATCTTCGGACGCCCGGGAGCACCGGATCAAGATGATTATGTCATTCGTGTCCATGTTGTCATTCAGGATGGGTATCAGATGGAACGACCAGGTCCGATGGCAGCACACCGGGCAGCCGACATTATCACCGAGGAGATCAGAGCGGTTTTGCGGGAAAAAGATGCTGTTGACGCTTGGCAGACGATGGTCCTGGATGATGTGAAACATATTGGCAAACCACGGGTGTTATATGTCAAAGAAATCATGGGTCAGGGAGCGATGCATGATAACTTGATTCTGCCAACAGAACCGTGTGGATATCTGGGTGCAAGACCGAATGTCGACCTGGGCAATGTACCAGTTTTCTTACGCGTCAACGAGGTGCGAGACGGTGGGATTCATGCTCTTACCTGCATTACGCCTGATACAAAAGAAACAACCCGGTTATACTTCCGGGAACCAATTGTTGAGCTATTGGCCAATGATCTGGAAATTCATTTTCTGGGAGTGCTGTTTGTTGGAAGTCCTCAGGCCTGCACTGAGAAGTTCTACGTGTCAGAGCGGGTTGGAGCTGCGGTTGAAGCAATGAATATTGATGGCTGTATTGTCAGTACAGAAGGATTTGGCAATAACCATGTTGATTTTGCCTCTCATATCGAACAAATCGGAAAACAGAATATCCCGGTTGTGGGAACTTCCTTCTGCGGTGTGCAGGGTGCTCTGGTAGTCGGCAATAAATATATGGATGCAATGATTGATATGTGCGTAACTCCGGATGGCTGGGAGTCAGATAATCTTTGTGAAAACCAATTGACTCCAGAAGTTGCCGGAAGATGTGTATCAATGATGAAAAATAAAATGATGGATAAAAAGATTGAATCAGCACTGAAGAAATGGTCTCAGGAAACCACTGATTATAACATGGCTGCATTACAGGAGAAATAATTATGGTGGTTAATGGAATTAATGTAGACAATGCGGCCAAGCCTTATTCAGGAACGATAACCGAAGTTAACGACACCGAGGTGACGATTCGGATCACGGGGCGGTTGGGTATCATGAAACTGCCGCTTAGAGCAGTGCTTGGCATGAATGAGCCCAAGGTCGGTGATCGGGTTAGGTTTTTGTTAAGCCTGATTGAAATTATCAATGAAGAGTTAAAACAGGAAGGAGAAACAATATGAAACTAACGACTGTCGGAATTATGCGTTCAGAAATATTCACTCCGATTACACCGGACCCAGTGTGGACGCCAATTAGCAAACCGCTGAATGAATGTATCGTCGGATTTTGCAGTGCATGCGGAGTGCATTTGAAGACGCAGACGCCATATAAAACATCCGGTGACCGTTCATGGCGGGCGGTTCCAAAGAATGTTATGCCGGACGAACTGATGATCACTCATGGTGGATATGACCATACTGATGTAAATAAGGATATCAATTGTATGTGGCCGTATCAGCGGATGCAGGAATTAGAGGACAAAGGATTCATCGAACACTTCTGTGACAGCAATGCCGGCTTTATGGGCGGCGGTGGTGATGTTGAACTGTTGGAGTCGACAATTGGCCCGGAAATCGCATCGATGTTCAAGAAACAGAATACTGATATTGTCATTATGACGGCTGGCTGAGGTACCTGCCACCGCTCTGCAGTTGTGGTGCAGAGAGCGATTGAAAAAGCCGGCATAGCGACTTGCATGATAGCAGCACTGCCTCCGGTTACAAGGCAGCAGGGTACTCCTCGGGCGGTAGCTCCTCACGTACCGATGGGGGCAAATGCCGGAGAACCGAGCAATATTGAGATGCAGACAGCTATTGTTGAGGAAGCATTGAAATTTGTCATGGAAGCTGACCAACCTGGTCTGATCAGAGACTTACCATATGAGTACAATGCCAAAATTTAATATTTAGTAAAGGAGTGAGGAGAGAATGGTTCTTAGAATTATACAGATTATCTTGATTGTTTATGCAATTGTTGCTTGTTTCTTTATCGTCAGGGATTATCGTAAAAATAAAGAAAAGGATATGCCGGTAAAAGAGCGGGTGTTACATTATATCATTGGTTTCGTGGTGAATTTTTTCGATGCGCTGGGAATTGGATCGTTTGCCCCGACGGTAGCGGCTTATAATGCCTTTAAGCTGGTCGATGATAAGAAGGTTCCAGGCACTTTAAACGCTGGTGTGGCAATCCCGGTTATCTTTGAGGCACTGTTGTTTCTGACCGCGGTAGAAGTGGAACTTACAACCCTGGTACCGATGGTTTTATGCGGCATTATCGGGGCTGTGGTCGGAACCAGAATTGCCAAAAAAGTTTCTGATCGGATTATTACCTTAACACTTGCAATCGGGCTCTTTGTGGCGGGGATTTTGATGCTCTGCAGCAAATTTGGCTGGCTTCCGGTGGGAGGAGACGCAATCGGGCTGTATGGTATCAAATTAGTCATTGGTTGTGTGGCAAACTTTATTCTTGGTATTACCTTATGTTTCGGTATTGGCAACTATGCACCGTGCATGTGTGTTGTATACCTGTTGGGAATGAGTCCGCTGGTGGCCTTCCCGATTATGATGTGCAGCGGTGCGACGGTAAGTCCGACCACTGGAATTATGAATGTTAAAGCTGGGAATATTAACAGGATTGCAGTTGTAGGAATGACCGTCGGCGGCGTCATTGGAGTAGCGATCGCCGTCTATATCGTAAAATCAATGCCCCTTACCGTATTGCAATGGCTGGTGATTGCGGTTGTCTTATATTCCAGTATTACCATGTTTATGCGTTCGATGAAACATAAGAAAGGAGCAGAAGCCTAAATGAATTTAAAAGCGAATATTAATCTGGAGCGGTTTGAAGAAAAATTATCCGTAGTCGATTCACATACAGTAGGTGAATTTGCCCGTATCGTTATTGGTGGAATGCCGGAACTGCCCGGAGAAACCATGATGGATAAGAAGAATTATTGCAAAGAGCATTATGATTATATCCGAACCGCCCTGATACTTGAACCACGTGGCCACAAGGATATGTTTGGAGTGATTTTAACCGATCCGGTTCATGAGGAAGCAGATTTCGGCGTACTGTTTATCGATAATGAGATGTATGTAAATATGTGTGGACATGGCACCATCGCCTGCGCAACAGTAGCTGTTGAAGCTGGTTTTGTACCGGTTAAAGAACCTTATACCGAAGTGGTCCTGGATGCGCCGTCAGGGTTGATCCGAACCAAAGTAAAGGTTGAAAACGGCAAGGCAGTGGAAGTGAGTCTTACCAACGTTCCCTCTTTCTTATATAAAGAAAATATGGAAGTAGAAATCAGAGGTAAAAAGTATATATATGATATCTCATTTGGCGGACAGTTCTTTGCAATGGTAGATGCAAAGCAGTTAGGACTGGATATCAACGAGAAAACAGTGAATGAATTTATTGACATTGGTATTGAGATGATGCATAAGATCAATGAAGAACATACTATGTATCACCCGGAACTGCCAATTAAGACTGTTGATGTGGTGGAATTTTATGGAGAGCCATACGATCAGGGATCGGATATCAGAAATGTGGTGGTATTTGGCAATTATCAGGCCGATCGTTCGCCCTGCGGCACCGGAACCAGTGCAAAGCTGGCGATGCTGCATCGACAGGGTAAATTAGCAGTCGGGGAGACAATTGTAAATGAAAGCTTTATGGGTTCGAAGTTCAAAGGGACGATAAAAGAGCTGACAACGATGGGAGAATTTCCGGCAGTGATTCCTGAAATTACCGGAAGCGCCTACATCACGGGCTTTGGGACCTATTTAATTGATCCCCGGGATCCCTTGCGCTATGGATTTTTGATCGGATAACTTTTAACAGGAGGAAACAATTATGGCGGAGCTGCAGGTATTGTTGCAACAACATGTAGGAGCACCCTGTAAAGTGGTCGTAGCAGTTGGCGAGCAGGTAAAAAAGGGGACATTGCTTGCAGTCCCCCAGGGACTTGGGGCCAACATATATTCGGGGGTATATGGTACAGTAACGGATATTCGTTCAGATCGTGTTATAATTACACCCGATTCGGAACAAAAAGAGGATTTTGTACCGATAAAGGAAGGCAGCAAACTCGAGATGGTGAAAGAGGCTGGCGTGGTAGGGATGGGCGGAGCCGGATTTCCGACTGCGGTGAAAATCGATACGGATCTGCAGGGGGGATATGTACTGGTAAATGCAGCCGAATGCGAGCCGGGACTTAAGCACAACATCACCCAGATTGAAGAAGAGCCACAGAAGATCATCAGAGGAGCCAGGCATGTCATGGAGATCGCCAACGCCCACAAAGGAATCTTTGCTATTAAGCAGAAAAACATCAAAGCGGTAGAGGTATTGAGGGCAGCCCTCAGTAACCAAGAAGCAATTTCAATCCACTTATTGCCGGATATTTATCCGATGGGTGAAGAACGGGCAGTGGTAAGAGAATGTCTGGGAATCGAGCTTGAGATAACAAAATTACCTTCTGCTGCACAGACCGTTGTGCTAAATGTCGAAACACTGGCACGGATCACGGAAGCTATTGAAGAGCGCAAACCGTGCTTCAGCAAGAACCTGACCGTTATCGGTCAAATGAATAGTGGAAACCATCCATGCGTATTTAAAGATGTCCCTGTTGGTACGGATATCGGAACTTTAATTCAGCAGGCCGGTGGGATGGCGGAACCTGTGGGTGAGATTATTATCGGCGGTCCATTTACTGGGAAATCGGCGGAACCTGATACGCCGATTACTAAAACAACCGGGGGAATCATCCTAACAATTCCGCTTCCTGACCTGCACAGCGCCAGAACGGGAATACTGATCTGTGCCTGTGGCGGAAATCCAGAAAGAATGCAGGAATTGGTACAGAAAATGAATGGGGAAGTGGTATCAGAATGTACTTGCAAACAGGCTGTTGCCAATAAACCTGGTGGTCCACTTAAATGTGAACGACCGGGTAACTGTCCGGGGCAGGTACAAAATAATTTGAAATTTAAAAAGGATCATTGCGAGTATATTGTCATTGGAAATTGCTCCGATTGTTCTAATACGGTTATGACATCAGCGCCTAAGATGGGACTTAAAGTGATCCATCAGACTGATCATGTGATGCGGACGATCGGGCATTCGTTATATCGGTACCTGAAAGTTTCTAAGCAGGTTGATCAACTGCCTGGTGGAAAAGTTCAGGAGGAGCCGATGCAAAACTAAAGTATGAAAAGTTAATTTAACAACCCGCCGGACCAGTAAGTATCGGGTCTGGCGGGGGTTCTATTTTTATGTGAGGAGTATCGTAATCTTGAGGCAAAATCAATAAGGGCAGAGAACATCAAAGTGTTAATCTGAAAGTACAGAACAAAAGTTCGATTTTGCTCTGTACTTTTTCTATTCTCTATGTTAGAATATGTATCGAACGACCATACTATATTTAACCCAAAGTAAATCACCGATGGAGGAATATTCATGAGTGGATTTAAATTAGTATCAGAATTTCAACCCACCGGCGACCAGCCGGAAGCAATAGAAAAATTAGTCAAAGGATTCAAAGAAGGCAATCAATTCGAGACTTTACTGGGGGTGACCGGTTCCGGTAAGACCTTCACGATGGCCAACGTCATCCAGCAATTACAGAAGCCAACTTTAATCATCGCCCATAATAAAACCTTAGCCGGACAACTCTACGGAGAATTCAAGGAGTTTTTCCCGGAGAACGCAGTCGAATACTTTGTTTCCTACTACGACTACTACCAACCGGAAGCCTATGTCCCGTCCTCTGACACCTATATCGCCAAGGACTCCTCTGTCAACGACGAAATAGATAAGCTTCGTCATTCTGCAACGGCAGCATTGTCCGAACGAAGTGACGTTATCATAGTCGCCAGTGTATCCTGCATCTATGGTCTGGGAAGTCCGATTGACTATAAGGAGATGGTCATCTCACTGCGCCCGGGCATGAACAAAGATCGTGACGAGGTTATCCGGAAGCTGATCGAGAACCAGTATGACCGCAATGACATGGATTTCCACCGCGGTACCTTCCGGGTGCGCGGCGATGTTCTGGAAATCGTGCCGGCAGTATGGGAAGCATCTGCGCTTCGGGTGGAATTTTTCGGTGATGAGATCGAACGGATCACTGAGGTTGATCTGCTGACCGGTGAGATTAAAAACGAATTGGGACATGCTATTATCTTCCCAGCGTCTCATTACGTTGTATCGCAGGACAGCATGGAGTGTGCGATCAAAGCAATTGAAGAGGAGCTGGTGGAACAGAATGCATTCTTTAAAAGTGAAGATAAACTGCTGGAAGCCCAGCGGATATCGGAACGAACCAATTTCGATATCGAAATGATGCGTGAGACCGGTTTCTGCTCAGGGATTGAGAACTATTCGCGGCACTTGACCGGATTAGCGGAGGGTGAACCACCGCATACGTTAATAGACTTCTTTCCGGACGATTTCCTGATTATCGTGGATGAGTCCCATAAGACCATCCCACAGATCGGCGGAATGTACCATGGCGACCGTTCCCGTAAGACCACACTGGTGGATTTCGGTTTCCGGCTCCCTTCGGCGCGCGACAACCGGCCGCTTAATTTTGAGGAGTTTGAAGGTAAGATTGACCAGATGATGTTCGTGTCTGCGACCCCGGGAAAATACGAAGAAGAGCATGAACTGCTTCGCGTTGAGCAGGTAATCCGCCCGACCGGTTTGCTGGATCCGGAAGTGGAAGTGCGTCAGGTGGAAGGGCAGATCGATGATCTGATCAGTGAAGTGAATAAAGAAATAGAAAAGAAAAATAAGATATTGATTACCACTCTGACCAAGCGGATGGCAGAAGACTTAACCGATTACATGCGCGAAGTCGGAATCAGAGTGAAGTATCTGCATTCTGATGTAGATACGTTGGAGCGTGCGGAAATTATTCGGGATATGCGCCTTGATGTGTTTGATGTACTGGTCGGAATCAATCTCCTGCGTGAAGGGCTTGATATTCCGGAGATTACTCTGGTTGCGATTCTGGATGCCGATAAAGAAGGGTTCCTGCGTTCAGCAGTTTCGCTGATTCAGACAATTGGACGAGCGGCCCGGAATTCCGAAGGGCATGTCATCATGTACGCTGACAATATGACCGATTCGATGCGTCTGGCAATTGAAGAGACGAAACGGCGCCGTGAGATTCAGCAGGCATATAATGAAGAACATGGAATTACTCCGCAGACTATTCAGAAAGCAGTACGTGATCTGATTAGTATTTCCAAGAAGATTGAGGCAGAGGACCTGCAGATCGAGAAGGGCATTGAGTCGATGAGTCCGGAAGAACTGGAGAAGCTGCTGAATAAGATTACAAAAAAAATGAAAAAAGCAGCTGCAGAGTTGGATTTTGAAGCAGCTGCGGAGCTGCGTGATAAAATGAAGGAAATTAAACAGGTACAGTTAAATAACGAATAGCAGCAAGCAAAGCTGCAAAGGATAAAAATGTAAAGAGTAATGGAGAGATCAGAAAATGGCAGTGACTAAATCAGGAAAAGAATATATTAAGATCCGCGGAGCAAGTGAGAATAACCTGAAGAATATCGAACTGGAGATTCCCAGAAATGAACTGGTGGTATTAACCGGACTAAGCGGTTCAGGGAAGTCTTCACTGGCTTTCGATACAATTTATGCGGAAGGCCAAAGACGTTATATGGAGTCGTTATCCTCTTATGCGCGTCAATTTTTAGGTCAGATGGAGAAGCCGAACGTGGAGAGTATTGAAGGGTTGTCACCGGCAATATCCATCGATCAGAAATCGACCAACCGCAATCCACGTTCGACCGTTGGAACGGTGACTGAAATTTATGATTATCTGCGTCTTTTATATGCCAGAATCGGAATTCCTCATTGTCCGGAATGCGGGCTGGAAATAAAGAAACAGACGGTCGATCAGATGGTCGACCAGATCATGACACTGCCGGAAAGGACCAGGATTCAGCTGCTGGCACCAGTGGTACGCGGACGTAAAGGAACTCATGCGAAATTACTGGAACGCGCTAAGAAGAGCGGCTATGTTCGGGTTCGGGTAAACGGCAGTATGTATGAATTGTCAGAAGAAATAAAGTTGGATAAAAATATCAAACATAACATAGAAATAATAGTAGACCGGCTGGCAGTAAAACCGGGAATCGAAAAACGTCTTACCGATTCCGTTGAGAGTGTGCTTTCACTTGCAGAAGGTCTGCTGGTAGTTGATGTGATCGGCGGGGAACCGATGAATTTCAGCCAGAGCTTTGCCTGCCCGGATTGCGGCGTCAGCATTGATGAGATCGAACCGCGCAGCTTCTCATTTAATAATCCGTTTGGGGCATGTCCGGTGTGTCATGGACTGGGATATAAAATGGAATTTGCCGAAGAGCTGATAATTCCGGATCCGTCTCTGAGTATCAATGAGGGAGCTGTTACAGTAATTGGCTGGCAGTCCTGCACCGATAAAAAAAGTTTTACCAGAGCGATTCTAAATGCCTTGTGTGAGGAATATAATTTTAGCCTGGATACTCCTTTCAAAAAGTATCCGAAGAAGATTCACGATATTCTTATTCATGGAACCAATGGAAAAGAGGTTAAGGTTCATTATAAGGGACAGCGGGGAGAAGGTATCTATGATATCGCTTTTGAAGGAATCATCCGTAATGTAGAAAGACGTTATCGTGAGACCTCCTCAGAACTCAGCAAAGCGGAGTTCGAGACTTTTATGCGTATCACTCCCTGCAACGAGTGCCACGGACAGCGGCTAAAGAAGACTTCACTGGCAGTGACGGTAGGAAATAAAAATATCGCGCAAATTACTGAATACTCGATTGCCAGGCTGCAGAATTTCTTTGAGGAGCTGCAGCTTATTAAGAATCAGCAGCTGATCGGCGAACAGATTCTGAAAGAGATCAAAGCCCGGATCGGATTTTTGATGAATGTCGGACTGGAGTATCTTACCCTTGCACGTGCTACGGCTAGTTTATCAGGTGGTGAAGCGCAGCGTATCAGACTGGCAACTCAGATCGGTTCTGGCCTGGTCGGAGTGTCATATATTTTGGACGAGCCGAGCATTGGACTGCATCAGCGGGATAATGACAAGCTGCTGCAGACTTTAAAACATTTGCGCGATTTGGGTAACACCTTGATTGTTGTCGAGCATGATGAAGAGACCATGCTGGCTGCTGATTATGTAGTTGATATCGGCCCGGGTGCCGGAGAGCATGGCGGCGAAGTGATCGCACAGGGAACAGCGCTGGAGATTATGGAAGTCAAAGAGTCGATTACCGGACAATATCTGCGCGGCGATCTGAAGATTCCTGTTCCGGAGAAGCGTAATAAACCAACTGGCTATCTTCGGATTAAAGGGGCCGCAGAAAATAACCTGAAGAACATCGATGTGAAGCTCCCGCTGGGGATCATGACCTGTGTAACCGGAGTATCCGGTTCAGGAAAAAGTTCACTGGTGAATGAGATACTCTATAAGACACTGGCGAGGGATTTGAATCGTGCCAGAACGATTCCGGGTAAATATAAGAGCATCAAGGGGATTGAACAGCTGGACAAGGTCATCAATATCGATCAGTCACCAATCGGCCGTACACCGCGATCTAATCCGGCAACTTATACCGGAGTGTTTGATTTGATTCGTGATCTGTTTGCCGCAACTGCTGATGCCAAAGCCCGCGGTTATAAAAAGGGGCGCTTCAGCTTTAATGTCAAAGGCGGACGCTGCGAAGCGTGTGCCGGGGATGGACTGCTAAAGATTAAAATGCACTTTTTATCCGATGTATATGTACCATGTGAAGTTTGTGGCGGAAAGCGGTATAATCGTGAGACTCTGGAAGTACAATATAAAGGGAAAAGCATCTATGATGTTCTCAATATGACGGTTGAAGAAGCGCTGACCTTCTTCGAACCGGTGCCGTCCATCCGCAGAAAGATGGAGACCCTTTACGATGTAGGCTTATCTTATATCCGATTGGGACAGCCATCCACCACACTGTCGGGCGGAGAAGCCCAGCGGATCAAGCTGGCAACCGAGCTCAGCAGAAGAGGCACCGGGCAGACCATCTACATTTTGGATGAGCCTACCACCGGTCTGCATTTTGCTGATGTGCATAAATTAACTGAAATTCTGCAGAGACTGGCTTCGGATGGCAATACGGTTATCGTAATCGAGCACAATCTGGATGTGATAAAAACGGCGGATTATATTATTGATATCGGACCAGAGGGCGGAGATAAGGGCGGAACGATTGTGGCAGTTGGTACGCCGGAAGAAATTGCCAAGCATGCAAACTCTTATACTGGGCAGTATATTGATACAATCCTTAAGAAAAAATAAAAATGGGAAAAAGCCTTTCCATTTATGCCAAATTTTATTATAATGAAGTTTGCACATGAAACGTGCGTGAGATGAACAAAAGATATGGGGTTATAGATAAGTATTATGAAAGGGGACCAAAATGGCAGTAGATATAGGAATTGACTTAGGTACCGCAAGCGTACTTGTGTACGTGAAAGGCAAAGGCGTCGTGTTAAAAGAGCCTTCTGTCGTTGCGTTTGATAGAGATACAAATGTGATTAAAGCGATCGGTGAAGAGGCAAGATTAATGCTCGGCCGGACACCTGGAAATATTATTGCTGTGCGGCCTTTGAAGCAGGGAGTGATTTCAGATTACACTGTAACAGAAAAGATGATAAAGTATTTTGTGCAGAAGGTTCTGGGACGACGCACATTTAAGAAACCACGCATCAGTGTCTGTGTACCGAGCGGAGTTACTGAAGTAGAGAAGAAGGCAGTAGAAGAAGCTACTTATGCGGCCGGAGCGCGTGAGGTTTACTTAATTGAAGAGCCGGTAGCAGCGGCTATCGGTGCAGGGATAGATATCGCCAAGCCTTATGGGAATATGATTGTTGATGTCGGTGGAGGAACGTCAGATGTTGCGGTGATTTCTCTTGGCGGAACGGTAGTAAATACATCTCTCAAGATAGCGGGAGATGATTTTGACGAGGCAATTGTACGTTATGTTCGGAAGAAGCATAATCTTCTGATCGGAGAGCGTACAGCTGAGGATATCAAGATTAAGATCGGTACCACATATCCACTTCCGGAAGATGAGACCATCGAAGTACGGGGGCGGAATCTAGTGACCGGATTGCCCAAGACCATTACATTTACTTCTTCTGAGACCGAAGAAGCCCTCAAAGAGACCACCAGTCAGATCGTGGAAGCCGTCATCAGTGTTCTGGAACGGACTCCGCCGGAACTGTCCGCCGATATTCTGGATCGGGGTATTGTCCTGACCGGAGGCGGAGCAATGCTTCGGGGACTGGAACAGCTGATTGAAGAGAAGACGGGAATTAATACGATGACAGCGGAAGAACCGATGCAGGTAGTAGCGATCGGAACGGGGCAATTTGTCGAGTTTATGAGCGGTAGAAAAGATTTATAAACTGTCACAACTCATACTGTTACAGAATTAATCTTCGACGGACTTTAATTTTGTAACAGTATTTTTACGTCATGGCGGCAGGATGAATCATGTATTTAAGTGCTGCGGTTGGAGGAGAGAATGGAAGCAGTAACAGGTTATGTAGATCACATTATTTACCGTAATGCGGATAACGGTTATACCGTTTTTAATTTGAATGGAGAACACGAGGATATCACCTGTGTTGGAGCGTTTCCGTATATCAATGAAGGTGAATTGCTGGAGTTAAAAGGTGAATTTATCGTGCACAGCACGTATGGGGAACAGCTGAAAGTAGAGGCCTATGAGGTGAAAGAGCCGGAAGATATTATTTCGATCGAACGTTATCTGGGTTCGGGCGCCATCAAAGGTGTCGGTGCAGCTTTGGCAGCGCGCATCGTTCGGAAATTCAAAGGCGATACTTTCCGGATTATTGAAGAGGAGCCGGAACGCCTGGCCGAAGTCAAAGGAATCAGCGAACGAAAAGCACAGGAGATTGCTGAGCAGGTCGAAGATAAGAAGGACATGCGCAAGGCGATGATATATTTGCAGAAGTATGGTATTTCTCTGAATCTGGCGGCTAAGATCTACGATCATTACGGTAACAGCGTTTACGGGGTTCTTGAAGAAAATCCGTATCAAATGGCAGATCATGTACCGGGTGTCGGATTTAAAACCGCCGACGAAATTGCAGCCAGGATCGGAATACATACGGATTCGGACTTCCGTATCCGCAGCGGGATTTTTTACGCTTTACTGCAGAGCGTGGCGGACGGGCATGTTTACCTGACGAAGGAGGTTCTGCTGGTGCGGGCCAGTGAGCTATTGCAGGTAGCAATTTCTGATATGGAAACCTACCTGATGGATCTCTCGGTTGAGAAAAAGGTCATTATGAAGCAAGCAGGAGAAGAACTGCGGGTATATGCAGCTCATTATTACTATCTGGAATTGAATACGGCTAAAATGTTGCTTGATCTGAATTTGAAATACAATATTTCCGACAGTGATATTGAGGAACGTTTAGTCGGCATCACCAAAGAAACCGGTTTGGAATTGGATGAAATGCAGAGTCGGGCGGTATGCGAGGCGGTAAAGCATGGTGTTTTAATTCTGACGGGTGGACCCGGTACCGGGAAGACGACAACGATTAATGCAATGATTCAGTTCTTTGAATCGGAAGGAATGGATATCCGGCTGGCGGCGCCGACCGGACGTGCGGCAAAGCGGATGACCGAGGCAACCGGATATGAGGCGCAGACCATTCACAGGATGCTGGAGGTCAATGGCAATCCGGAAAATGAAGATGCCCAGAGCGGCTTTATGCGAAATGAAGGCTGCCCGCTGGAAGCTGATGCAGTGATTATCGACGAGATGTCGATGGTTGATATTTCACTGATGAATTCACTGCTGCGGGCGATCATTCCGGGAACCCGGCTGATCCTCGTGGGCGATGGCAATCAGCTGCCGTCAGTAGGAGCCGGTAATGTACTGAATGATATTATTGCATCGCAGAGTTTTCCGACGGTGATGCTGAACAAGATTTTCCGGCAGGCCAGAGAAAGCGATATCGTAGTAAATGCCCATAAAATCAACCACGGTGAATCGGTAATATTGGATAATAAGAGTAAGGACTTTTTTTTCCTGAAGCGGCAGGAAGCGAATGTGATTATCAGTGTGATACTGACATTGATTCAAAAGAAGCTTCCGGGGTATGTCAATGCTTCGCCGTATGATATTCAGGTTCTGACTCCGATGCGAAAAGGTTTGCTGGGGGTAGAACGGCTGAATGGAATATTGCAGGAATATCTGAATCCGCCGGGGCAGAATAAAGCTGAGAAAGAATATGGCGACCGCTTATTCCGGGAAGGCGACAAGGTTATGCAGATCAAGAACAATTACCAGCTGGAATGGGAAATATCAACGAAGTATGGTATGACTATCGATAAAGGGGTGGGTGTCTTTAACGGTGATATGGGAATCATTAAACGGATCAATGATTATTCGGAGACGATGGAAGTGGAATATGATGAGAAGCGAATCGTCGAATATCCGTTTCAGCTGTTGGAAGAACTGGAACTGTCTTATGCGATTACGATTCATAAATCACAGGGAAGCGAGTATCCGGCAGTAGTAATACCTCTGCTTCAGGGACCGCGCCAGCTTTATCACCGGAATCTGCTCTATACGGCTGTGACCCGGGCAAAACAATGTGTAACAGTGGTGGGAAGCGAACATGTTTTTCAGGAAATGATAGATAATAATGAAGAGCAGCATCGAAATACCAGTCTGGATGAGAGAATCAGGGAGTGTATGGTGTAATAGTCCATGTAGTAAATGAATATAGTTGATAAGGTCTTAAATATATTTTATCCAACCCGGTGTGTGTTCTGCGAAACGGTTGGTGAGCAGCAGATCTGTCCGGCGTGCCGAAAAGAATATCCTTATCTTACCGAGCCGCGCTGCAAGATGTGCGGTAAACCGCTGCGCCGTGTCGAGCAGGAATACTGCCGGGACTGTAATGGGAATGAGCGGGCATTTGAATGCGGGAGGAATCTATGGCTGCATCGCGGTGGTGTCAGCGATTCACTGTACCGATTTAAATATCAGGGAGTGAAGAGTAACGGCCGTGTTTACGCAGAGGAACTGGCTGCTGTTTATGAGAATACGCTGGAGAACTGGGAAATCGAACAGATTATTCCGATACCGCTGCATCGGCGTCGTCTGGCACAGCGCGGATTTAATCAGGCGGAGGTAATTGCGGTGAGGCTTGGGAGGATGCTGGATCTTCCGGTTAATACAAGCAGCCTGATCAGACAGCGCCATACCAGGCCGCAGAAGGTACTGAACGATCGGGAGCGTTGGCGGAATATCCGATCCGCTTTTCGGGTGAAGCGAAGCGATAACCTGTCCGGTAATATACTTATAGTGGATGATATCTACACCACCGGAAGCACTTTAAATGAAGCGGCCAAATGTTTAAAAGATGCAGGAGTTAGAAAAGTCTTCTTTTTGACTATAAGTATTGGACAAGGAATATGATTTTTGCTATACTAAAAATGATGTTTAAATGGTAATGATACGTTGAGGTAATAAGATGATTAACGAAAAGAAAGTCAAACTTATGACAAAAATGGCGATGTATGAGTCTAAGGAAGGACAGGAAGATCTGCACATTTGTGAATATGACCGTAAAGATTATGTGAGCTTGCATACCCTCATTTCACTGATTTGGGCGACTGTCGGTTTCGTACTTATAGCCGGTATCGCAGGAATTAACATGATCGATTCAATCATGGAAAAATTAACGAAGGCTTTTATGGTCGGTCTGGTGGGATTGGCAGTGGGCGGCTGGCTGATTATTCTGGTAGTGTTCGGGTTGATCGCAGTATATCACTACGGCAAGCGCTATGATTATGCGCGCAGGCGTGTAAAATGGTATAACCGCAGTTTGAGCAGATTAAGAAAGATACAAGATAGGGAGAATGTAAAATGAGTAGTGTATATGTCTTACGGGAACAATTACAGAATTTGTATTCAAAGTATTCGCTGGCCGCAGATAAGATACTGCAGTTTATTTTAGCATTCTTTACATTCTTATTCATTAATAATAACGTCGGCTTTGTGAGTGCAGCGTCATCTCCGGTGATTACATTTGTGCTTGCTGTAATCTGCACATTTTTGCCGACGGTTTTCACGTTGGTATTTGCGGCAGTGTTGACAATGGTGCATATGTATGGACTCTCGCTGGGTGTACTGGGCGTCGTGGCAGTTATTTATATGATTATGTTTGCATTTTATTTTCGCTTCACACCAAAACGTGCGGTTATCGTGCTGCTGGTGCCGATTGCATTCTTTCTGAAGATACCGTATATTATTCCAATAGGTATCGGTCTGGCGGCGACTCCGGCAGCAATCATACCGATGGTATTCGGAACGGTTGCATACTTCATGATCACTTATATAAAAAGTTCCGCCACCGCGATTGGCAGTGCGGAGAATATTATGGAAGAAATTACATTGGTAATGGATCAGATCATCAGCAATAAAGAATTGTGGATAACCGTTATTGCCTTTACGTTATGTGTATTTGTTGTTTATACCCTGCGCAGCATGTCAATTGATCATGCGTGGTCGATTGGGATCATTACCGGAGCAGTTATTAATATTATTGTAATGGTGATTGGCTCGGTTGCACTGCATGTATCGGTTTCTTATGGAGGCTTGATATTTGGAAGTATTGTATCGGCGCTATTGGGGTTTGTTTTGGAACTATTCCTGTTTTCAGTGGACTATACAAGGTCTGAACGTCTGGAATATGAAGATGACGATTATTACTATTATGTTAAGGCAATCCCGAAAATATCGGTTGCAGCGCCGGAAAAAACGGTTAAGCGCATTAATGAGCGGCAGCCTGCAGATGACATAGAAGCAGATCAAAGGCCCTCAAGAGGACAGCAGGGTACCCGGCGGAAACGCCCGCCGAGTCAGGGGCAGAACCGTCCCAAAGCAAAATCAGGTGAGAGAAATCAGGAGATTACTCCGGATGAAATTCTTTTGCAAAGAAGTCTTGAAGATGAATTAAAGCTGTAAAGATATAAGAAATCCAGATTGGGGGTGACAGCAGTGGGGCAGCGTATCACGCAATTTTTTGAAAAGTATATAACCAACTGGTATTTTCCGGAGTTGCGTGTAACAGATGTGATTGAAGTTATCATCATTGCTCTGTTTCTGTATCGTGTCATTGTTTGGATTAAAAATACCAAGGCGTGGATGCTTTTAAAAGGAATGGCGGTGCTGGGAGTATTTATGATCGTTGCCACCGTACTGCAGATGCATACCATCCTGTGGCTGGGAAGGAACCTTGTGAATGTTCTGGCAACGGCTGCGATTGTCGTATTTCAGCCTGAACTGCGGAGAGCTCTGGAGAAACTGGGAGAAAAGGACTTTCTTTCATCAGTGGTTGCTTTCGATGCTAATAAAAAGGAAAAAGGCAGGTTTACTGAGAAAACGATTGACGGTATTGTTGAAGCGACATTTGCGATGGGAGAGGCAAAGACCGGTGCTCTGATCGTAGTAGAACAGGCGATTAAGCTTACGGAGTATGAGAAGACTGGAATTGAGATGGACTGCATCGTTTCCAGTCAGATTCTTCTTAATATATTTGAACATAATACACCGCTGCATGACGGAGCAATTATTATTCGTGGTGACAGGATTGTATCGGCGACTTGCTATCTGCCACTGTCTGATAATATGGGACTCAGTAAAGATCTGGGAACCAGACACCGTGCAGCAGTGGGATTGAGTGAAGTCAGTGATGCTCTGGTGATCATCGTTTCAGAAGAGAATGGGAAGATCTCGGTGGCTTTGGGTGGACAGCTTGTGCGCGATGTGACGCCGGAATATTTGAGAGGAAGACTAACCTATATTCAAAACAAGAATAATGAACCAAGTAGATTATCAAAACTATGGAAAGGACGGCTGAAAGATGAGAGAGATTCTGACAAAGAATCTGGGTCTTAAGATTCTTGCATTTGTTGGTGCCGCGCTTTTATGGTTAGTTGTGATCAATATCGATGATCCGGTGAAATCAAAGACATTCAATAATATCAGCGTTAAAGTTATCAATGAAACGGTTGTTAAAAGTAAAGGGGGAACTTACCGGATATTGGATGGTACCGAGAGCGTAAGTGTTACAGTACAGGCGAAGCAGTCGGTACTTCAGAAGATTAAGAAAGAAGATATCGAAGTAACTGCCAATATGAAAGAATTGACACTGGGGACGCAGATACCATTGGTAGTAGAGATTGACGGTTATGATGGAAATTATACGGCATATACAACACCGCTGAATATGCAGGTACAGATTGAAAACGAAGCAACCAAGAAATTTGCTATTGCAGCCAGTGCGAATGGAACTGTCAGAGATGGTTATGTGGTCGGAGAGACGAAAGTCAATCCTGAGAAAGTTACTGTGTCAGGTCCGGCGTCGGTAGTGGAGAAGATTGCGAAAGTAGAAGCGGCCGTAAATGTAAACGGACTTTCCGGAAATAAGACGCTGCCTTCAGAATTGGTATATTATGATGAAAATAACAATGTGGTTAACGATGTACTGCTTACCAATAATCTTGGGGAAAGCGGTGTAAGTGTAGATGTAGAGATCCATAAGATTAAGAGCGTTTCGTTGGAGTTTGATACATCCGATCTAAAAACTGAATCGGGATATTATTTGGGCGAAGTTAGCAGTGAGCCGCAGGAGATTCAGATATCCGGAACTGATGAAGTGCTCAGCGAAACTACGGTGATCAATATTCCAGCTGAAGCGTTAGCTTTGAATGGATTGAAGGAAAGAACCGAAAAAGTGGTGGATATTACACCTTATCTGCCGGAAGGAGCTAAGCTGGTCGATGAAGATGCCGGTACTGTAGTCGTCACTATTGATGTGGAAGAAGGCGGTGTCAAGACGGTAAGTATACCGGTAGGTAATATCAGTGTGATTAATTCACCGAGCGGAATGGAATGGTCTTATGAGAGTACTGATGAAATTGATCTGCGCATCCAGGGCACCGAGGAAATGCTGGAAGAACTGAAACTGGGAGCGCAGGATGTTAATATCAATCTGGTCGATATTCGGGAAGCCGGTAAATATAAAGTGAAAGTCATTGTGAATCTGAAAAAGGGATATGTTCTGGTGGAAGATGTATATGTGACCGTAGTATTAACGGAAAAATAAAATGCTGATGGAGGCTGAGATGGTTAGAGAAAAAGTGACGATAACGAATCCAACCGGGCTGCACCTGCGGCCGGCTGGGCTGTTCTGTAAAATCGCGATGGGTTTTCAGAGTAAAATCACCTTTGAGGCGGGAAATACTACAGCAAATGCAAAAAGTGTTTTGAGTGTACTGGGCGCCTGCATTAAGCGTGGTGATGAAATTGAATTGATATGTGAAGGCGAAGATGAAGAATCGGCACTGGAAGCGATGGTGGCTGTGATTGCGGATGGATTGGGCGAATAAACTTACAGACTAGATTTAGGAGAATGAAAAATGGGAAAAGCCACACTGGTAGTTATGGCAGCAGGTATCGGCAGCCGCTTTGGTGGCGGAATAAAGCAGTTGGAACCGGTTGGACCTAATGGAGAGCTTATCATTGATTATTCCATATACGATGCTGTCCGTGCAGGATTTGACAAAGTGGTATTTGTCATCCGCAAAGATTTGGAGAAAGATTTCAAGGAAATTATTGGGAACCGGATGGAGCAGATCGTTGAAGTATGCTATGCTTATCAGGAGATTGGGGAAATTCCGCAGTGCTATGCAGTAAAGGCGGCGCAGCGGACTAATCCTTGGGGAACCGGACAAGCTGTGTTGGTTTGCAAAGATCTGATCCATGAGCCATTTTTGGTAATTAATTCTGATGATTATTATGGAAAGACGGCTTATCAGAAAGCTTTTGAAGCATTAACAGCACCGCGGGTTGACAATGGCAGGCTGCGAATCCGCATGGTTGGTTTTGTGCTGGAGAATACGTTGAGTGACAACGGAACTGTGACAAGAGGTGTCTGCAGGGAAGATCAAAATGGCATGCTGATAGAGATTACAGAGACATATGAGATTCAAAAACAAGGGGATCATGCGGCAGCGGTTCTCAATGGCGAGAAAATCACAATGCCCCTGAATGTACCGGTATCTATGAACATGTGGGGATTATATCCTGAATTTTTTGAGATTTTAGAAAATGGTTTTCGCGAGTTTCTGGATCAGTGGGACACCAACAGCGTTAAACATGAATATCTGCTTCCAATCCTGATTGGTGAATTACTGGAAGCAGGGAAGATTGAAGTTGAAGTTCTGCATTCTGTTGAACAATGGCTTGGCGTTACATATAAGGAAGATAAGGAATTGGTTGTTGCGTCAATAAAACAGCTAATCGAAAGCGGGATATATCCGAACAGAATATATTAAAAATTGGAAGATTATTTTCACTACGAAAGAGGAAATACTAAAGTTTATACTATTAGTGTTTCCTTTTCTTGTATGAGGAAAATGAAAGGATAGGTTATGGCGAAGAAAATCATCATAGGAGTTATATGTGTCCTGCTTTGCGCAGCAGGTGCTACAGCAGTGTATATAGGAATGAAGCTCAATAAAATAGATACAGAGAAACTTAATGAAGAAAATGTGGAGGTTAATGAAGGTGTTCCGGAAGACCTGGGAACCGGTTATACCACATTCGCAATATTCGGCGGAGATTCGCGTACCGGCGAAATGGATAAGGGTGTGCGGTCAGACTGCATTATTATCGTGTCACTAAATAATGAAACCAAAGAAATCAAGATGGCATCGGTATATCGGGATACTTTGCTGGACATTGGAGACAATTCGCTGCAGAAATGCAATGCCGCATATAGCTATGGCGGAGCGGAACAAGCTGTCAATATGCTTAACAAGAATCTTGATTTGAATATTACTGACTATGTTACGGTTGATTTTAAAGCAGTGGCAGATGCAATTGACTTGCTGGGCGGTGTCGAGATTGATGTACAGGAAGAGGAGCTGGATGCGCTGAATAAATACATCAAAGAAACGGCCAGAGTCGCTGAGAAAGATGCTGTGGAAGTGGAATCGGCCGGATTACAGACGTTAAACGGTGTTCAGGCGACAACTTATGCAAGGATCAGGTCTACCGCCGGCGGAGATTTTGTTAGAACCGAGCGGCAGCGGCTGGTTATTGAGAAGATGGTAGAAAAGGTAAAAGAGTGTGATTTGCCGACGATTAATAAAATTATTGATGAGGTCTTCCCAAGTATAAAGACAAGCTTTACGTCGGGAGATATTTTAAATTACGCAAAATATTTTTTACAGTATACATTAGGCGAAACAACAGGTTTTCCGATAGAGAAAGCTACTGACCAGCTGGCTGGAAAGGGAAGCGTGGTGATTCCGGTAACTTTAGAGACAAATGTGCAGGAGCTGCATGAATTCTTATATGGAACGGAGAATTATCAGGTTTCGGCGACTGTTTCAGGATTAAGTGCGGCGATTGATGCTGAAGTGGGCAGCCTTGAAGCAGAAAGTGACGACAGCATTTATAATCGGATGTACGAAGATACCGATGATGATAAACAACAAGAACAATATACGGCCCCTTCAGGAAGCAGTGGTAACAGCAGCAATACCGGTAAGAATTCCGGCGGAACTTCAGAAAGTACCGGCGGCAGTAATAATAGAGGAAGCACTGGAGGCGGCGGAAGCAGCAGCGGAGGAAGCACTGGAGGAGACAGCGGCGGAGGTGGTACAGGCGGCTCGGAGTCTCAGGAAACACAGCCGGAGGATAAAACCGGAACTGATATCAGCCCTGGCAGCGGTGAAAGCTCCGGCCAGGGCAATACTGGAAATACAGGTGAATCGGGCGGTCCGGATACTACATATGGTGTGTCTGAAATAGAAAAAACACAATAACAATTGATAAAAAGCCGCGCATGTATGGACATTTTACCAAAAAACGTGTATTATATAGAGATAGATTTTTATATTCTATTATAATGGTAAACCGGAAAGGAAGACAGAAAGTACATGAAGAGAATAAAAAGATTTGCGGCGGTATTATTTTTTGTATGCCTGATAGTACCATGTCTGACTATGGGCGTATATGCGGCGGATGGAATTATATTTTTTACGGATTTAGAACAGGCGGTAGGTGATGTCTATACAGTCACCGGTTCGATCAAATCTCATAATGGTAATTTGGGCGAAGTGTCGCTGGAGATGACCTATGATACCAATTATGTTCAATTTATCAGCGGCGATGAAGGGGTAACTATGGAAGAGAAGGGGAAACTGACCTTCCAGGGAACCGGTGAAAGTGATATGCTGCAGTTTGAGATGGAATTCCAGGCTATTCAGGAAGGCGAGATGCGGATGACATTGGATACCGCTACGGTGGTCACAGAGTCCGGGGTGTCATTGGATTGCCAGCTGGGATATTCAAATGTGATTATTTCCGAAGGGGATCCGAGTAAGATCATATCTACGGAAGAAGGACCGGAAGTAAATGTCGACGGTGTTACTTACAACCTGTCAGAAGGATTCGCGGATGCGGATGTTCCGAACGGATTCAGCCGCAGTACCATCACCTATGAAGGGGAATCATATGAAGGGGCGGCACAGGACGGGGGTGATATGACACTTGCGTATCTGGTTGATGAGAACAGTCAGGGAAGTTTCTTTGTATATAGCTCGGATACATCTGCTTTCTCGGGTTTTGAGCAGGTAATTATATCAGAGAATAGTTATATCATTTTGCTTCAGGAAGACGATAATCTGACGATGTCAGATCAGTACTCGAAAGTAGACCTTACTTTTAACGGGAAGAAGTTCCCGGCATGGCAGGATACGGAAAATAAGGATTATTATCTGCTGTACGCCTTGAATAATGAAGGTGTAAAGACGGTTTACCGTTATGATAGTGTAGATAGTACATACCAGAGATTTGTAGAAGCTAATACGGATACCGGTGAAGTAGAAGTAAAAAATAATGATGAGGGAACCAGTCTTTTTGGTAAGGTGTCTGACTATCTGAAAAAGCATATTGATCAATTTTTGATCGGTGCGGGAATGTTGATGGTGTTGTGTTTGATTTTCATTATTATTCTGGGAGTTAAGCTGCATAACCGGAATGCTGAACTGGATGAACTGTATGATGAACTGGATGAAGCGGAGTTGGACACTGATGAAGAAGTTGAGTCACTGCTCAGTGAAGCCAGACGGGAACCGGCTATCCGGCGATTGGTTGCTGATGAGGGTATTCATGAAGATTTTCCGGAGCTGGCTGATGATTTTGAGAATCAAGAATTTACCGATAAATACGAAGACGAGTTTGATGAAGATGAATTCGATGAGGATTATGACGATGATGAATTTGACGCTGCCTATGAGGACGAAGAATTTGAAGAGCCTCAGGCGGTTAAGTACGATGAATATGAAAGCCTTGATTTAGATCAGACCGCAGATTTGATGCCGGCCGTTCAAGAGCTGGATATTCAGGAAGATGACAGTCCGGTAAGCAAACCATTGAAGCATACCGATTTCAATATTGAGTTTATCGATCTGGATTAAATGGGTGAACAGTACAAGGAAGTGCCGCAGACAATGTGGCACTTTCTTATTACATAGGAAATTGCGTCCTATGTAATAAAAACCCTCCGGGGGATCGCACTGCGGCTTAGAGGAAGATGTTGCTTGTCAGCAACACGCCGCAGGCGTAGAATCACGTAAACGTGATTCTTTCTTGTGGAATAAAGAGGAATGCATTTACAAAATGTTACAATTTTGTTACAATAACGTGTAGAAATAGAGAGGAGACAATATAATATATGTGTGGGATTGTAGGATATATAGGCAACGAACAGGCAGCACCAATCTTGCTTGATGGATTGACTAAACTGGAATACCGTGGGTATGATTCGGCAGGGATTGCAGTTTATAATGGTGAATCGATTGAAATGGTCAAGTCAAAAGGACGCTTAAAAGTGCTGAGTGAATTAACTCATGATGGTGCAACCCTTCCGGGGACACTTGGGATTGGGCATACCAGGTGGGCAACCCATGGGGCTCCTTCGGATGTTAATGCACATCCGCATTATAATAAAGAGGAAAGTATCGTCGTTGTTCATAACGGTATTATTGAAAACTATATCAAAGTTAAAAAGATTCTTGCTGAGAAAGGATATGAATTCATATCGGAGACGGATACTGAGGTGGTAGCACATTTGCTGGACTATTACTATAAAGGGAATCCTCTTGAGACGATTACGAAGGTGATGCATCGGTTGGAAGGATCTTATGCATTTGGAATCGTTTTTAAAGATCATCCTGAAGAGCTGTATGCAGTACGTAAGGACAGTCCGTTGATTGTAGGGCATACGAAGGGCGGAAATATCATTGCATCTGATGTGCCGGCAGTACTTAAATATACAAGAGATGTATATTTTATTCAGAATGAAGAAATTGTAAAAATGAGCAATGATTCGATGGAATTTTTTAATGTGGATGAAGAACCGATCGAAAAAGAGGCAACGCATATCGACTGGGATGCTAATGCAGCTGAAAAAGATGGTTACGAGCACTTCATGCTGAAGGAAATGTATGAGCAGCCGAAAGCGATTACGGACACTTTCTCGCCGCGGTTAAAGGACGGTGAGATTGTGATCGAAGAACTCGGAATGACCGATGATGATATCAGAGCGATCAAGAAGCTGGTGATTGTGGCATGCGGTTCGGCTTACCATACAGGAATGACCAGTAAATATATATTTGAAGGTTTGGCCAGAATACCGGTAGAGGTAGATGTGGCTTCTGAGTTCCGCTATCGCAACCCGATTCTGGAAGAAGGTACAGTAGTTGTAATTGTCAGTCAGTCCGGTGAGACCGCCGATTCGCTGGCAGCGCTTCGGGAAGCCAGGACAAAGGGCGTTAAGGTCTTGGGAATTGTTAACGTGGTCGGCAGTTCTATCGCACGCGAAGCAGATAATGTGATGTACACCTGGGCGGGACCGGAAATAGCGGTAGCGACAACCAAAGCATATACCTCCCAGCTGATCGCATTTTACCTTCTGGCGATGAAGTTTGCATCTGTGCGAGGGAAGATTGGGCAGGGAGAGCTGGCTGAAATGATTAAAGATCTGAAGAAATTGCCGCAGCAGGTTGAGATGCTCCTCAATAATAAGGATAGGATTCAGAAGTTTGCGAACCGTTACCTTGCGGCAAAAGACATTTTCTTTATCGGCCGCGGAATTGACCATGCAATATCGATGGAAGGATCGCTAAAGCTAAAAGAAATATCCTACATCCATTCAGAAGCTTATGCAGCAGGCGAACTGAAGCATGGAACCATTTCATTAGTCGAGGACGGGACACTTGTTGTAGGTGTACTGACTCAGGAAGAGTTATATAAGAAGATGATCAGCAATATGGTGGAGGTAAAGACCCGCGGTGCGTTTGTGATGGCGGTTACTAACACTGAGAATACCGAAGTCGAGAAGGTCGCTGATTATACTATTTATATCCCGAAGACCAATCGGTATATGACCAATTCACTGGCAATTATACCTTTGCAGTTATTTGGATATTATATTTCGGTGGGACGCGGCTGTGATGTGGATAAACCGAGGAATCTGGCAAAGTCAGTAACAGTAGAATAAGAAAGCAAGGTTATAATGATGAAATATGATTATTTAGTAGTGGGTGCGGGACTGTTTGGCGCAGTCTTCACCCGCGAAATGGTGAGACGGGGTAAAAAGTGTCTGGTAATTGATAAGCGTCCGCATATTGGCGGGAATATTTATACAGAGGATATGGGCGGCATTCAGATTCACAAATACGGTGCTCATATTTTTCATACTGGAAATAAGAAGATCTGGGAATATATAAATCAGTTTGCAGAGTTTAATCAGTATGTCAATTCGCCGGTGGCAGTCTATCGGGACGAGCTTTATAACCTGCCTTTTAATATGAATACTTTCTATAATATGTGGGGAACAAAGACACCGGAAGAGGCAAAAGCCAAAATCAATGGGCAGATAGACGAACTGGGAATTCGGAACCCGAAAAATCTGGAAGAACAGGCATTGTCACTGGTTGGAACAGATGTGTATGAAAAGTTGATTAAAGGTTATACAGAGAAACAATGGGGACGTAAATGCACCGAGCTGCCGTCTTTTATCATCAAACGGATTCCGCTTCGCTTCACATATGACAATAATTATTTTAATGACCGCTATCAAGGGATTCCGGTTGGCGGATATACCCAGATTGTGGAACAGATGCTGGAAGGTGCAGAAGTTATGCTGAACACAGATTATTTTACATTCATCGAAGGGCATGAAGGGATTGCTTCAAAGGTTGTATATACCGGCATGATTGACGAGTTTTATCAATATCGTTTTGGGCATCTGGAATACCGTTCTCTGCGGTTTGAAACAGAGCGTTTGGCCAGTTCTAATTATCAGGGAAATGCGGTGGTAAATTATACTGAACGTGAGATTCCATTTACCCGGATTATTGAACATAAGCACTTTGAATTCGGAAATCAGCCGGATACTGTGATCAGTCGAGAATATCCGGTAGAGTGGAAACCGGGCATGGAAGCTTATTATCCGGTAAACGATGAAAAGAATGCGGTATTACTGCAGCAATATCAGGAATTAGCAGAAAAAGAGAAGCGAGTTATGATTGGCGGGCGCCTTGGGCATTATAAGTACTATGATATGGATAAGGTGATCGAAACAGCATTAATTATAGCGGGTGATGGATAAAAAGGAAATGGACAAAAAATGGCATCAAGTATTGGCAATGAGTTGGAAGAGGTTGCAATTTATGGTGAAATCTATTAGAATGAGGGGGGATTGGGGGAAGGGAAATTATGGTTCATCCTAAGCGAATCTACCAGCTATTAAGCGAACGTTGCACTTGAATCATGCAAAAGATATAAGGGGAGAAGCAAAATGCAAAAAAGTAAGAACATGATATGGAAAAAATGGGCAGCTGCATTAGCAGTGATCATGGCGATATCGGTCATACCATACGATATTGTCTTTGCCGACAGTAATGTTAGCGAGGTGACACAGGAAGGAAGCGACCAGGCAGAAAGTAAGGCGGCTGCGGACAAGCTCGATGAAGCGGCAGAAACAGAAGTAGAAGAAGCGAAGCCGGAAGTATTGGAAACAGAAGTGACACCAGATACGGAAGAAGTTATGAATCCTGACCGTACTGAAGATGATGTGGTCACCGGTATGGATGAGGATGGTAACATTTATGAAGTAGAAGAATCGGATGGTCTGGTAGAAGAAAATATGCGGATGCGGGCCAGTGGTGCACAGGTTGTCAATTTTTATACGAAAAGTGCTAGTAAGAACACATCCTATACTGAAGATGCTACAAAAAAATCCGGATATACGAATGGAGCATATGGAGCAGATGCGGCATACCTTGGAACCAGCAGCGGAAAAGTGAAATTTATGCTTGGTGGAGTTATCGGCTGGGTGTCATCCAGTGAAGTGCAGATTATTTATAAATCATCTGCAAAATCAATCAGTCACTATAAAGTTTCAAGTGGGAAACTTTATCATTATATTTCTACAAATATGAATAACTCTACATATGGAAGTACAATTTTAATGGGAACAGCACCATCTTATCTGAGCACGGGAAAGACATATTACAGTTATGACGGACATTATTTCTATACTGATTATGATAAGATGCTGAGTGACTATAAAAGCTCGACTCGTAAAAATTCAGTAAATGCAAGTAATCCGTTTTATAATTATTTTCAATATCTTCCTCTGAGGAGCAGTTCGAATTATACGTCATCAGAGATGAAGACGTTGTTGAACCGTAAAGTGAGCAGTACTTCGAAATTGAGAAATACCGGAAATACATTTGTGAGCAACCAGGATATCTATGGAACGAATACGCTTCTGATGATTGGAATTGCGGCAAATGAAAGTGCCTGGGGTGCGAGTAATATCAGTCAGTCAAAGAATAACTTGTTTGGCTTGAATGCGGTGGACTCATCGCCGGGGCAGAGTGCGAATTATTACTCCAGTGTAACGTCTTGTATTAAAGACTTTTCAGAAACTTATTTGTCTAAACGCTATTTAAGACCGGGATATACATATTATAATGGCGGTTATTTAGGTGATAAAGCCAGTGGTATGAACGTTAGCTATGCCTCAGATCCTTATTGGGGTGAAAAAGCTGCGGCGGCTGCATGGAATCTGGATAATGCTAATGGCAATAAGGACAGTTATAAATATTCAATAGGTATCAAAAATACGATGAGTGAGGGGCATACGAATCTAATTGTCCTGAATTCTAACAGTACTTCCTCAACAGTGCTGTATCAGAGCGGTAGTAATTCGCATTATGCGTTTCTGGTATTGAGTACTACAGCTACGAATGGCTTTTATAAAGTGCAGAGTGATGGTGTGCTCAATTCAGGGAGAACTGCGATCAATACCGGTTCCGGAAAATATAATTACAGCACAATGTATGCATATGCCAGTTCTAGCCATGTTACGATTGTATCAAAGGGGACTGGGAGCAGTTCAAGCAGCTCAAACAATTCTGCCGGCATCAGTGTATCGCAGGTAACCGGTGTTAAAAAATCAGCAAGTACTACCAATTCGATAACAGTAACTTGGGGAAAGGTGTCGGAAGCTTCCGGTTACATTGTTTACCGGAGTGATTCACCAAATGGAACATATTCGAAAATTGGCATGACAAACGCAAGTACCTTAAAATATAAGGATACCGGACGTGCGGCAGGCAGACAGTATTATTATAAAGTAAAAGCGTACAAATCGTCCGGAGGCAAGGACTATAATGGAAAAGCTTCGGGCAGAGTACCTATTTATACAACATCCAAAAGCCAAATCACAGTGCAGGTAACAGCCAACCTGAATCTTAGAAAAGATGCGGGGACGGCATATGGTGTGATGAAAACGATACCGAAGGGAAAGAAATTAACCGTCATATGCACAACCAGGGATAAGTCGGGAAGTTCATGGTATAAGGTGAAATACACGGTAAGTGGCAAGAGTTATACTGGGTATATCTCTGCCAATCATACGAAAAAGGTTACTGGGAGTAGTTCTGCCGGCATCAGTGTGTCGAAGGTAACCGGTGTTAAAAAATCAGCAAGTACTACTAATTCGATAACAGTAACTTGGGGAAAGGTGTCGGGAGCTGCCGGATACATTATTTACCGGAGCAATTCGCCGAATGGAACATATTCAAAAATTGGTACGACAAAGGCGAGTACTATAAAATATAAGGATACCGGACGTGCGGCAGGCAGACAGTATTATTATAAAGTGAAAGCGTACAAAACGTCCGGAGGCAAGAACTATAATGGGAAAGCTTCGGATAAAGCACCTATTTATACAATATCCAAAAGCAAAATTAAAGTGCAGGTAACAGCTAACCTGAATCTTAGAAAAGATGCGGGGACAGCATATGGTGAGGTAATAACGATACCGAAAGGAAAGAAATTAACCGTCATATGTACCACCAAGGATAAGTCGGGAAGTTCATGGTATAAGGTGAAATACACTGTAAGTGGTAAGAGTTATACAGGGTACATCTCTGCTAAATATACGAAAAAAGTTTAGGAAAGAAGCACAGATAGTAGTATAAGAAAGTGTGAGAATAAAATAAGATCAGGGGCGGAATTTTGTTTGTCCCATTGTGTCGGCTATGTTTAAGTTGCTCCATGTGGGGGATAAAAACACCCGGCGTAAAAGCCAAGATAGGATCCCAGGCCTTATCCTTGGTGGGAATGGATGTGTATGAAAAGCTGATAAAGGGATATACTGAGAAACAATAGGGTAGGTAGCGGTGAATTATACAGAACGTGAAAATACTATTTTATCAGTAAAAAATATCCGGCAGAATTATTCTGGGAATGGAAGGTTATTATCCGGCCAATGATAAGGTGATCGAAAGAGTATGGAAATTAGCCGCTCTTATGAGCGAATAGATAAAAAGTATGTAATTTGGAGGACGTAATGACTTTACATCAAGAACGACTATTGGATATGATGAGAGAAATCGAAGAAATATGTAAGAAACATAGAATTGAGTATTATCTGGCCGGAGGCAGTCTGATAGGCGCGATCAGGCATGAAGGATTTGTACCCTGGGATGATGATGCGGATATTGTTATGACACGGAATCACTGGAATAAGCTTGTAGAGGTGGCAAAGACTGAACTGCCGGAGCATAGGGTACTGGAGGCACCGGAGATAAATCCTGAATTTCCAAATGCATTTGGTCGTTATACAAATACCGAAACCGCTGCAATACATACAAACCAGATTCTAGGCGATGGAACAGCGGGAATGATCATCGATGTTTTTATTCTGGATCCGCTGCCGGACGATAAAGATGCAGTGTCGCGATATCGAAAAGATATATTATTATATTCTGAGTTGATTAATGAATATTCTCTTTATAGCTATCGATATAATGCAAATCGATTTCGATATCCTTTATTCTGTTTTTTGAAAAAAATTGTCGGTAAACAGAGACTTATCAAATATCTTGCTGACAGAATGTTCAGTTATAAAGAAGAAGAGTGTCCGACCTTAGCGCTTCGCTGGGGAGGCAATGTAAAAATATCAGATAAAGATTATTACAGAAGACCGAGGTATGCGGAGGTAGAGGGTGTTCCTCTGCAAATCCCGTCCAAGCCGATTGAGTATCTGGTATGGCATTTTGGAGATGAATGGATGTATATTCCGCCTCACGGTGAACGTGAAGGGCATGTTGCAATTCATAATGAGGATGTTGGATATAAAACGATTCAGGATGAATATATAGATTTGTTGAATGCGGGGAAACTAAAAAGGGCATATGCAAGGAAACGAGCGCACTTTACCCGCAAGGCTTTGGAACGTCATGGATATGTGGATGAAAATGCCAATTTAGTAGGAATAGCGGCGAAACAAGCTTTGCTCAATAAAATAGAAAAAAATGAAATGTCTTTGGAACAGCTGTATTCAGAAGAGCGGTTCGCTGAACTGCGGGAATTTTTTGATGATTTTTTGAAAGTACAGCTGAGTGCACCGTTTATTGGCAGAACTGATTTCGGTAATGCATACCGATATTTTCATCCGGTTCTGATTGAGCTGGACGACAAGTTATTCTGCATTATCTTAATGACTCTGATTCACACCAATGCAATTTCAAAAGCATTTCGTTTGTTAGAGGTATATAAAGAGCTAAACGGGGATAACACAGAGGAACAGATGAGAGTTTTATGCTTAATTCTGGATATACGTACATGTATGTATGCATTTTATGAAGGAAAACTGGAAGAGGCGTCTAAAGTTGCGGACAACATACAGAAGAAGTACTCAGAGAATTTACCTCAGATGTTAAAAGTGAAAATCAGCATTTTGTTAAGTAAGGCCAATGCGGGAAAGTATATGGCAGAAATACAAGGAAAGATTGAAAAATTAGCTGAAGTTACCGGATGTGATGGTGAAGTAATGAAATTCCAAGGAGATGTAGCATATTTACAGCAAAAGAAAAAGGCGGCTTATATTCTTTATTGTAAAGCAGCCCAATATACCAATAATGGTATGGTTCTTCTGGATATCAAGCATATGTTAGAGAATAATAGAACTGAATATCTCAGCGTGATTGATGAATTGAATAAAAGCAAAGTCGAAGACGCTGTTATGCTGTTGGACTATGCGATTGAAAACATAAAAGAAAGCGATACATTTGTGGTGAAGAAATATGATATTTGCCTTGCAAATGCAAAAAAAAATTCAGAGATTATCGGGATCATCGAAGAACTGTCTGAGGATGAAATAAGATATTGCGCGCCAAAAGAGATAGGCGGATTGCTGAAAAGAGCATGGGAAAAGGTCAATCTTGACGATTCGATAATTGAGCAGAAAATTTCTTTGATGGTCAAAAAGAACAGTCTGGCAGAACTGGAAAGCTACGTGGAAAAAAGGAATCCAGACAATGGAGACGAGGGAAAGCTGATTGGAGACATTTATACTATCTGCGGTCGAAAAGATATAGCATTCGGTTATTACAGGAAGGCTTTAGAACAGGAAATAAATCCGTACACTTTTGATGAAATTGTATCTATATATATAAAAGACTGGAAGGATATGCAAGAAAAAGTGATTCTTTATAAATTTAACTTAAACCGCCTGCGGGTGATAGGGCAAGAATGGGAAAAGAAACATCTGTCAGAGGAGTTATATCGGTTAGTGACAGAAAAGCTGAAGATAGAGATAGAATCGGATGAGTATTTTAGAATGGAAGAGGAAAGAATATATGAATGATGTTCAGCAAACAATCCTTACATTATTGGACGAGGTGAAAGAAATATGTGTGAGTAATGATATCCAGTGTTTTCTAGGATGGAAAACGGCACTTTTTGCTTATTACATTGGCGAATTTCCGGAAGGCGCTCATGAAGGGTGTATGATTATATCAGGGCAGGATATTGAAAAATTCATAAGAGCGGTGGCGGACGAAAAAAAGCCAAACAGAGATCTCGAACATTTAGGGAACAACCCAAACTTTCCATCTTTTTATCTGCGCTATGCAGACACATCTACATTGAGTATATCCAAAGTAGAAGCGCGAGGATACCGTTGCTATGGCATTGGTATAGAAATACATGTGATAAGAGCGTTACCGGATTCTAAACAGCAAGAAAGAGTACAGAGAGTAATTGAAAGAGGGTTTGCCCGCAAAGCGCATGTGAGTAAGCCAAGAACGCTAAAACATAAAGTTTTAATAGGTGCAGCAGCAGTCTATACACATGGTTTTTCTGAAAAACACACAAAAAAAACATTTCATAACTGGCTAGATTTATATGGTCAGGAAAATACGGAACGAGTGTTTATTCGAGGCAGATTTGAGAAAAACAGATACTTTATGCGAGACTTTTTCGAAAGTGTGCAGGAAGTTGATCTATACGGCCATACATTTTGTGTTCCGGAAAATCCGGAATTATATTTTAAAGCATACTATCCGGGTATTAATCAGATGAAACTAGTACAGCTTAGTAAACCGGATATGGCAATGATAAATAGTGCGGATCTACCATATCAAGATTACCTAAAAGAGTGCGGGGGATATGAAAGATTAAATAAACATTATGTAGCAGATGTCAGAAAAGTCCGAACATATAACCATCAAATTAAGCCATATCTCAATGAAATCAATAAGGCATGGGCTACGGCTGTTGCAGCTGGTATACAGTTTCAGTTACGTGAATATTATGCGGACAAGCTTGATTTGCTGGAAAATCTTCTGGAAAGCTGGGACGTAAAAGGAATTGACGAGATAGTTAAACCTTATCGCGAAGCTATAGCGGAAACAAAAAATGGTGAAAAAGAAATTTTTGTCAGTGAAGAATTTCATATGTTTTATGATAAATATCAAATGTTATTGGAAGGTGGTGGAAAGATGAAGGTTAGTGATTATTTGGTAGAACGCTTGGTTGATAAAGGGGTGAATCATTTTTATGGATATCAGGGAACGATGATAGCTCATATGGTAGATTCTATATCAAATAACGAAGCGGCGTACAATCACAGCTGCTATAATGAGCAAGGAGCAGCATTTGCTGCTTGCGGGCAGGCAAAGGTAAGTGGAAAATTAGCTGTTGCTTATGCGACCAGCGGTCCGGGGGCAATCAATTTGTTATCAGGGGTAGCGGACGCGTATTATGATTCCGCACCGGTTCTTTTTATTACTGGGCAGATAAATACGAATGAGTACACAGATCTTCCTGAACTGCGTCAACAGGCATTTCAGGAAACCGATGTCATTTCTATGGCAAAGTCAATTACAAAATACTGTGTACAGATCACGGATGCCCAAGATGTGCGACGTATATTGGAAAAGGCTGTCTATATAGCAAATAAGGGGAGAAAAGGTCCTGTTTTGATTGATATTCCAATGGATATCCAGAGAGCTGAAGTAGATGTCAGTGCATTGGAGGGATATGAAATACCGGAATCGAAAGAAGAAAATATTGATGATGCGGTATCAATAATTCTAAATGAATTGCAGAAAGCAGAGCGGCCAGTTCTATTGCTGGGGAATGGAATACAAAAAGAAGACCGAGAATTGATAGTAAATGCGCTCGAAATATTAAAGATTCCTGTTGTTACGACAATGTTAGCAAGGGATGTCTTGCCTTATGAGCACCCGTTGAATTTTGGATATATTGGTGCAGCTTATGGACACCGATATGCAAACTTGATCATGGGGAAAAAAGCTGATGTAATCGTTTCATTCGGGGCAAGTTTGTGTAATCGGCAAACAGGCGTGAATCGTGTGGAATTTGCACCAGAGGCCAGAATAATCAGGGTAGACATGGATGAAATTGAATTGAAGCATAGAATTCATGAAGATGATATTGAAATTCTGTGCGATGCAAACCGTGTGTTGCCAACGCTAGCTCAGCACGTGAAGGAATTGAAATTAGATTACAGCGAATGGGAGAGCGTATGCAAAATTTGCAGAGAAAAATTGACAAAGTTTGATGATGATTCAGAAAATCGTGAGCCGAACAAATGGATTAGCCGCCTCAGTCAGTCTGTTTTAAAAGGAACAGTGGTTGCTTGTGATGTTGGACAACATCAGATTTGGGTAGCTCAGTCATTTTGTGTGAAAGCTGCTCAGAGAATTGTGTTTTCCGGTGGACATGGAGCTATGGGATTTGCGTTGCCGGCAGCAATTGGAGCACATTATCACACGGGAGAAAGTGTGGTAGCAATATGTGGCGATGGAGCTTTTCAAATGAATATTCAGGAACTGCAATGGGTTGTCAGAGAACAACTGCCAATTGTGATAGTTATTCTAAACAACCAATCATTAGGCTTGATAAGGCAGCAGCAAGATTCGCTGTTTGCAGGAATGCATTATGGAGCAGCAGAGACAGGTGGATATAGTACACCGAATTTTACTGCAATTGGTAAGGCATACGGGATTTCTTCGCATCGCGCAGAGAGTCTCGAGAAGCTTCAGAAGGTATATGCTAAGCGTCCCGCAAATAAGCCGTGTTTGATTGAAGTGGTTATGGCGCCCACTACAGCAGCATTGCCAAAAACTAATTTCGGGGAGCCAATATATCGGCAGAGCCCTTATGTAACTAATGAATTGTATGACTATTTATTAAATTTGTGAAAAGGCGAATAACTATGGAGAAAGTGATTGTAATCACATCGGGTACTTCAGGAATAGGAAGTGCGATAATTAGAGGGATATGTGATAAAGAAACAGAGAATGAGAATCATTTTATTGTAAATTATGTGCATAATACGGAAGTCGCAAAAGAATTAAGCGATTATGTAACAACCAAATCAAAATCAAAAATCACATTTATAAAATGTGATATGTCTAAGACAGAAGGAATGAATTACTTTGTAGAACAGGTGTGTAATACTGTTGGAAGGATTGATTGGCTTATACTGAATACGGGTATAGGAACTAAAGTGCCGTTTGAAGAATACTCATTGAATATCTGGAATGAAGTAGTGAATACAAATCTGACGATTCCAGTTTTTGTTGTGAAAGATCTGAAGCCTTTTATGGCAGAAGGGGGACGGGTTTTATTCATGGGGTCTACAGTAGGTGAATATCCTCATTCGACTTCTCTGGCGTATGGTGTTACAAAAGCAGCATTACATTTTGCGGCAAAGTCATTAGTAAAAGAATTTGCAGACCAGAAGGTAACGGTAAATGCAGTTGCACCTGGCTTTACGGAAACAAAATGGCATAAAGGTCGAAGCCCGGAAAGCCGGGATCGTATTAATAATAAGATTGCCTGCGGAAGATTTGGGAAACCTGAGGAAATTGCCGGATTGTGTATTCAAGTGATGGAAAATGATTATATTAACGGAAGTATACTTGACATTCATGGCGGGTATAACTATTTTTGATTAGGAGAAAATACGTATGAAAAAAGTAATCACATATGGAACTTTCGATTTGTTCCATCAAGGGCATTATAATATTATTAAACGAGCGAAAGCGTTGGGAGATTATCTTATTGTTGGTGTAACGAGCGAAAGCTACGATATTGACAGAGGTAAATTAAATGTAAGGAATAGTTTGCTGGAACGTATTGAAAATGTAAGAAAAACCGGACTTGCCGACGAGATTATCATCGAAGAATATCAGGGACAGAAGATTAATGATGTAATTAAATATAACATTGATATTTTAGTGGTTGGTTCTGACTGGCGCGGCAAATTTGATTATTTAAAAGAATATTGTGATGTAGAGTATTTGGAACGAACAAAGAATATTTCAAGTACACAATTACGTGAAACCCGAGAAAACATATTAAAAATGGGAATTATTACAGATACCATCATGGATAATGATATGGTACTGGAAACCAAATTTGTGTCAGGCATTCATATTGACAGTGTTTATTCAGAAGATGCGGATCTGGCAAAAGAATTCGGTGCAAAGTATGAATTGAATTCCTACTATGATGCATTTTCTGGATTTATTCAAAACGTTGATATCATATATGTCAATGTTGAAAATAAAAGGAGATTTGAATATTCGAAGCAAGCTCTGCAGGCAGGGAAGTATGTGATTTGTGAATCTCCCCTGGCAGAATCAAAAGAGAAGACGCAGGAATTATTAAAAAT
>Ga0153946_1000059_pt1 | contig 36376 bp, 39 predicted proteins | sample TSNJ030MetaG_FD_104751 | JGI IMG/M metagenome (GOLD analysis project Ga0153946, IMG submission 104751) | Attine ant fungus gardens microbial communities from New Jersey, USA - TSNJ030 MetaG | ecosystem: Host-associated > Fungi > Mycelium > Unclassified | place: USA: New Jersey, Wharton State... | reverse complement strand
CGGAGTTGATTATCTTTGATAGTGCATCATAGCTATAAAGAAGATGGACTGCATTTCCCAGGTCATCCTTCCCTGGCCCGATAATGGACGGAGAGTTCATTAGCGTTCTGGCATTAGCAGCTGTCTTCACTATCCTGCTCGTAAACTGGCTTCACTCTTCGAAACGCTCTAAACTATCTCTTCCGCCTGGTCCAAGGAAACTCCCCTTTATTGGAAATATCCTGAGTATCCCTTCAGAAAACCAGTGGCTTGCATTTTCTCAACTGGCAAAGGAACTTGGTATGAGCTATAATTACACCAGAATGAGAGGAAATAGCTTGAATCTTCCATATGCTAAGGTTCCGACATTTTTCACTTGGATATGGCAGGCAAATCCTTTGTGGTTTTGGAGTCAGAAGAAGCTGTCACAGAACTTCTTGAACACAGGTCTGCCATCTATTCAAGCCGGTAAGTTTTTCGAGAGATTTGTAGGGTCCTCTATTTTATGAAGCTCTCAGACCCGTGACGAAGGTTATACACCAGCTGTGCGTATGAATGTCTAGTCTCGCCTTTAGAGGCTATGAAAGACTGATATGAGCCCCTTTGATAGACTCGGATGGGGTTGGGCAATTTTCCTCCAGCCGTATGGAAACCTCTGGAAAGAAAACCGGCGGATGTTTGAGCAGTACTTCCACCCTTCAGACACGTCTCTCCATCGTGCCCATGAAATCGAACAATTGCATATATTCCTCAATAATATTCTCAGAGAGCCACAGGAACTCATATCACATATCAGACAGTGAGTCCTAAGCTCGTGGATGACAATCAGCAGACCTCCCTGACGGCTTCTGTCCTAAGTATGATAGGTGCCATTGCTATTACCATGGCTTATGGAATCAAAGTAGAGCCCTCCAATGATCCTCATGTTCGGCTGGCAGAAAATACTGTTAAACACACAAGCGAAGCAGGAACTTTTGGAACATTTTTGGTCGAATTCGTGCCATTCCTAGAATATTTTCCTGAATGGCTCCCTTGTGGAAGATGGAAAATTAAAGTCAGGAAATACAGACAGGAGATGCATGATCTACTGAACAAACCCTATAACGCTGCTCTTGTGCGTTCGTGCAGGAGTTATCTTGGTGCTATCTCACTCATGCTGGGACAGGAGAATGAGACACCAAAAGATTCCTTCTTTTCGAGATATTATCGAGATTTGCCTGGCGAGAAGCCTACGACAGATGAAGAGAAGACTCTGAAAGAAATGGCAGGACAAACTTTTGCCGGTATGCCTCATATCCCCTTGATTCTGAAAGTGAATTGAAATTGTTGTGCAGCTGGTGCAGACACTACCGTCTCTGCTTTAAGCACGTTTTTCCTAGCCATGGTTACTTATCCAGAGGTATTCAGAAAAGCACAACAGGAAGTTGACAATATCTCGAATGGACGATTGCCGACACATGATGACATGGCATCCATGCCATATTTGCGAGCCTTATTAACAGAATTGATGAGGTGGGTATCAAGTTGCACTTGCCGGACTAGTTGGCTAAAAGACCCAGGTGGCAACCTATTTTACCCTTGGGCGAGTCGATCGCAAATGAAGCTATGTTGATCCAATGATACTTTTACAGGTGTATTTCATTCAGTCATTGAAGACAATGTTTATAAGGGATATCACATACCGAAGGATTCCATTATTCTCCCCAACGTTTGGTGCGATGACTAATTATCACCTTAAATCTGAATTTGAAATTGATTGACATTTAGGGCGTTATGCCATGATCCGAAGGAATTTCCAGAGCCCGATCTTCTCATACCTGAGAGGTTCCTTGAGAATGGGAAGTTCAATGTTCCCGGAAGAGATCCAGTGAAACTCAATTTTGGTTTTGGTCGCCGGCGAGTTTACTTCCGATACAACTTTGAAAGAGTGCTGATAATCTCGACAGGGCATGTCCTGGAAGTCACATTGGCATTTCAATGTGGTTCATTTGTGCCGCAACTGTATTGGCACTTTTCGATATTAAGAAAGCTCGAGATGAGAAGGGCAACATAATAGAGCCAAATTGCCAGTACAATAGTCAGGGAGCGATCAGGTTTGCATCATCATTCTGGAAAATGCTCAAACAATGACTGTGACGTCTTACAGACAAGCTGGTCCATTTGATTGCACTATAAGACCACGATCCCAGGAGGCTATTGACATCATCCAGTCTCTGACATGAACAGGAAGCAGGCATGGAACAAATTAATTCTCGTATTTTGGACTGAGCTCGAACGCAATGAAATGGTTGGGTTGAAGGGGAGAACAACCTTATGTAATCACAAAGCCTTATGAGTGTAATATAAGAAGGGTAGTGTCAGGAATAACGAATGCCCAAAGGAAAACAAAAACGATAGAAGGAAATGACGACACAGGACTAAGTAGCTGTGAGATGAAATTTGATTTTTAATCAAGTTAAAAAGAATAGTCTCATGACAAATATTTTCTGCAGTATTCGTCTTCTGTGGGCCATGGTGTATAGCAATAAGAGTGATCAAAGTTTCTAAGTGTGCATTCTGCTACAATCATACTTTAGGCAGTTTGTTCTCACGAGCCAGTGGATTTTGCGCTGTTGACACCGATCGTTCTATCTTTTCACAGTTCCACCAACACATGGCAGATGCTGGTGAGTCGTTTCTCAGAATTGATGGCACCCTGACTCGCTCATGCTCCCACACTAGGATTCTTTAAGGGTACGTCTGCAGAACAAGACAGGCGGTTCTCGGACAAGGAGACAAAGCTCCTGAAGTCGATGAAATTCCCTGCAGAGTTCGATAAAAAGGTTTGTTGACTACTTCATATCGTCGTCTTCTCATGGACTGATAGTCCATGATGTAAAGGTGGACATGCGCAAAGTGAATGTCACGATTATACGGCCCTGGGTTGCAAAAAAAATTGTTGAACTAGTTGGCATTGAAGATGAAGTTGTCGTTGAATATGCCATGGGATTACTGGAAGATGAATCGCAACCGGCATGTGACATCATGGTCTTTTCTACCTATATCCCGGCTCACACTGCTCTAGACACCGGATCCCAGAAAAATGCAAATAAACCTTACCGGCTTCCTGACTAAAAACACACCTGCCTTCATGTTGGCACTCTGGAAGCTACTCCTTGAAGCACAAGAAGATGTGACCGGTGTCCCCCGTACTATGATTGAAGAAAAGAAACAAGAGATGCGTAAGGCTAGGGAAAACGATGTTCGAGCAATTGATGAACGTGACCGACGCGCTCGTCTTGATGAAATTAGGGGGGATAATGACCGCGGAAGGGGAGGTGGCTTTGGACGTGGGCGTGGTAGGGGGCGTGGACGAGGTAGGGGAGGATTTGATGACGACCGAAGACCTCGCGATGCAGGTTGGGGAGGTAGAGGCGGTGGCCCTGGCGGTGGGGTAAGTGTTCGATTTATATCAAAAAGACTCGTATACGATGGTCAAATATTGCTTGCATAGGGCCGGGGTCGACGAAGTTCTCGTACACCACCTCCACCTCGTCGAAATAGGTCTGTTTCCATGGCCTCTTCTCGAGGTTCACGTTCTCCGCCTAGGAAGTTCCGCTCTCCACCTCGACAAAGGCAAAAATCGAGCTCGCGTTCTCCTCGATCACCGGTTCCGAGTAGGCGAAGGTCACCTCAACGCCGTTTTGCGATAGTTGGCTCCGTATCCCGTTCACACTCTCGTTCCCCATCACTGATTCGTTCATCACGTTCCCGTTCTCGCACGCCTCCAAACCGCCGCCGCCCTCGTTCACCATCGTTTACTCCTCCTGTCCGTGAGCGTAATTACCAAGGTCGGAAGGGTAACAGAATTTCTCCACTGCGTCGCCATCGTAGATCTCCTGGTACTCGACCTCATGCAGACTCTTTAAGCCGGTCAAGGTCCCCTCCGCGCGGTTATAATTCTAGGCGGAGAAGTGCCAGTCCTCCACCCAGGCGAAGGAGTCCGAGATTTCGCAGTCGAAGAAGTCCATCTGGTTCCCTTACGTCAAGATCTCTTTCCCCACGAAGACGGAGCCGAAGCAGTGATCGCAGATCGTTGCGTAGAAAAGGGCGGTATGAAAGCCGAAGTCGTAGCCAAACTCCTATATTTAGGGATGATGCAGTGGATGTAGACGAAGGGGACCGTAGACCTGGTGGGAGTGGCGAATTAAAGATAAGAGGCCAGGCAGAAGTAGAGAGAAGAAAGAGTAAGTGGGATGAAGAGCCAATTTATAGCAGTGGTGTAAGTTCTCTTGAATTTAACCGGTACTCCAGCATTTATCAATTGACAGGCGTCTAGTAACACTCCTCAAGTCGAACTCGAGAAGAGAGAGAACGAGTTGAAGGAGAGGGCGCTGAGGCAAAAGGTGATGAGGAGCAGGAAAATGACTTAAGTGCATCTGTGTTACCAGTCAGATTGACCTGCTAGTGGCAAGTAAAAATTCAACCATCTTTTATCTCTTTCGTTCTCCTTTCTGCAAATCTGCTGTGCCCGTTTTACTTATGTGTTCTTCTCATCTGTACAGCTGCTCCTTTATGTCGCTTCACCCTGCGAACGAACGGCGAGAAAACCAATGTCGGTTTGCTTGTTTACCATATACCAGAAATATAAGTCTGACCACGTATTTTTTTCGAGACAATTCTCGGAACAATCCCATAAGTTAGGCCTAGTAAAATCGACAAAAGCTAGAGTTTTATGTTCATGTAGCTGAGCGCTCGTCTTTGGTCTCCACAGAACCTGATATAAACCTCTTCGCCCGTTCTGTGAGCCAACGTGAAACCGGTATAGACTTTCAACGAATTTTTACGCTTGTCTTTTGACCTGTTGGCTGCTGCACGAAAAGGATTACAGATTTTTCTTGGAAACTAATACATTAATCATTCGCAAGTGTAAACCTTCATCCAAATCACCGTGGAACTGGATCCCTTTCAATCAGTGTGAATCTCGATCGGGATGAGTGAAGTTTAAATTTGTTTGAGGGTTGCTAATGAGCCCAAGCTGCAATCTGGTTCCTCTTACTTTCGCATACATTTATCGTAGCTCGTGACGTCATGATATCTCTGAAACAAGCACAAATTGACGTAACGATCTGTAAAATTGAATGAAACCTGGTTGCCGTGGACACAACGTCTTTTCACAATGTCTATATGATCCAACGTGTTTTTCAGTCTCCTAACGTGAAGCAAGCGTGGTAGGCAATCACTCTGATATTATAAAATCATTTTCACCTTTGGCTTGCCAAATTGCAGCTCGAATAAGCCTGAGCCCGAAGGCCATACTGATGTTTACGTGTGGATGGTAACTGTGATCGTAATGCAACCCTAAATTAGCCCTTTTTAGCCAATGGCGAACGACAAACTTGACCGGATATACAGCGAGAACTGTCAGTTCTAGCTCGCTTCCAATTATACTTCTACAAATGCCGATGGTTTCGGCTATTCGTTGATTTCTAAAGGTAGATACCAAAACTGATATATTACACTGCTAAATGGTGTAGAGGGAAGTTCCTATAGATAGCAATGTCTCAGGAACGGCAAGAGATAGGCACATTGCCACAATTCCATGACTGAATTACAGTATGGACCACAGCCCTGAGTAGATGCTCGGGCGGGTTAAAGTCAAGTAGATATGCAGGTGGATTAAATCCTCAGATGTCTGAAATTTCAGAATAATTTCAGAGTATGACGTCATGTGACTTTTCTCCAAAGACTTGAGAACCTGGAAGCTTTCGAGAAACCCCGTCCATTTCTTCGACCATGTCCGCTGTAATGTCGAACCCCACCACTGAGCCTACTGGAGGTCCAAACAACAGTGGTGGGCAGCGTGGCGCTAGCTACTTCTTCGGGTTTCTGATCACTTTCGTTGTTCTTCTCCTCATCTTCGTTGGTTGTGGAGTGGTCTCACGAAGGAGATTCTCAGCGCGCCAGAGAGCAAGGTTTGAATGGAACATGGAACCTTGGGCAGAGAGAATAGGAGAGGGTGTTGGCTATGTTCCTCCGGTGTTGGTGGAGAAGTACCTCGCAAGCACAGAATACGGATTGTCACTCTGGAAGGACATGACTGTACGGGACGGATTTTTGTTCTCAAGATTTTGAAAGAGGCTAATGCTTCTGATAATAGCCACTGTCTGCACTCTTAGTTAACCCAGTGAAAGACGTTCCATCATCTCCATCACCATCAGCTCCACATCAAGTACCGCCCTCGTCAACCATTTATGGTGGCTCAGACCTCGATGACATCGAGACCATTACTCGAACACTGTCTGTCACACCTCAAATGCAAGCAGAACCCCTCGCACGCAGTGGTTCGGGGCGCTCTGGTCTGGTTCTATTGACTGGCCCAGAGCCCTATCATCTCAATCCCAATGCCATTGAGCCGGAGCGACTGGCGTCCCGCCCGCATCGAGAGGATGGAATCCAAGATGGACAACAGGCGCAGGGGATTGTGCGTCAAAGACGCGGCTGTCTCTCTTACCTGAGCTCTTTCTCATGGTCTAGGCTTCCATTTCGGCATCGGAGAGAACGTGGGCTGTCAATGGATGCGGAACAAGGAAATAATAATGTCTACTTTGATGAAAAATCACAGCAAGATACACCCATAACGAGAGATCTGGTCTTGCAGGTCGCAGTGCTCGTTGAAATGCCTTCACAAACATCACAGGCAGATGAAGGCGACGTACAAGTTCCAGCGTACGAAATTGGTGTCGCGAGTGTTCCTTGGACAGATGAACTGAAAAATGGCAGACGTTCTTCGTCCACGCTTGTAGTTAACTGATCTTTCTTTCGACTTTAGTCACCTTTGTCCTCGTTTTCGTTTCATAGTCTTGCATGCACATGTGTAATAATAATACCATCTCCATCATGTTCACCGAATCTTCGTAGCATTTTCCTGCTTAATTGTATATTCATGGTACCGTTGAAAATTTCGATTCAAGGCCTAGAAAATAGGAGGTTTCCCAGATGTTTTCACTATCATATCTTGATCTCCTAATTTAAGATGTAACAGATATTGATGTCAGCTGTCTTAAACCCTGGTAAACCCACCCTAGGAGCATTGAGAAACTACCATAGCAGCCGTCATGAACAATAGATGGACATCTACTTGCAAGGATAACTTTCATGGTATTTGTTGAAGTGGACTGACACATATGTACCATTGGATCGACCTAATACATTCTACTGTGTACATTCCATTGTAAATTTTCCATTTCATTTCTTCGTCAGCCGGTGCCACTTTCCGGCGCATAATTATCCGTCATCCTTGACCTCAGTCATCTACTTTGCAGTAGTGTCTGGATTACTTACTGTATCTCAGTATGTAGTTATACGTTCACTTACATGACTAGAATAAGGATTCGATAATGCTGAAATCAAACACAGCTTTGATAATGGTTGAATCAAGAATTGAGATAATGTATGTAATGTATTGTGCTTTTCGGCAACTGGATGGGTCTACCTTACTAGGCGTACAATGACGTATTTGGCCGTGACGGAATGACATTTATATCTTTGGCTGGCTGCTTCGATATCTAAAGAATGGCATACCAAGCTAGGATTAAGAGGATAATCGAAAGTAGTTCACCTGATCATGGGACACAGCGCCCTCTTCCAATTCACCCACAAAGATGGAGCTATTGGAAAGTACGAGCAACCTCAGATCAAAATATCAGTTGTTGAGCCAATTTCGAATGCGGGCAAGCACCAGGATCTGGTTGTGACCAGAGCTCCCCAATTCTATATTAAAACAACCAGAGTGACATGGCGAGAGGAAATTCCAATGGCAACAAACATCTGGAATCCTTCAGATATTTACGCAGTTTCTTGTCCAAGAGATCTCAAGACTTTTTCTTGTCTTCCTGTGCTTGTTGTATGATTCCGAGGCCAACAATTACACCGTCAGCCAGCACATCAGCGGCTTTGCGACCTTCTTTCGTAATGGCATGGACTTGGCGAAGATATTCTTGTTCTACCTGCTTGGCGCGTGCTTGCTGAGTGCAGGTCAGCACTGGAATTGGTCGTATGAAAAGACGCAAGAACCTCTTGGTGATGGTGAAGGCACTCGAAATAGTCAAAATACTGAGTGACACAACTCTTGGGGTCGTCTGTACCAGCATAACACTATGAAGAATAGGCAGAAGTATTTTAGTAGACATGATATCCACACCTTCTGGAAGTCTTGCCAGTGGGGAAAGCATCGCGGGCGTCCTGAGAGCAGGTTTGAGATTGTCGCAGGATAAACTCTGTGACGGACATGAGTTCTCACCTCCTGAGTAAGCGAAGCCTGACTATATTGTATTTCAGAATTGATTCATCCAAAAGTAATTAGAAACTTACTGCCATGATTATTCTCTGAACACTTCGGAAATCGGGTGTTGTGTCACGCAACAAGTGTTCAGACACGTGACCAACACTAATAAACGTCATCTTTTTGAGTCCCAACTAATCTAGCAGATAGTATGTTCACTCATATTTTCTGTCACACTAATGCTGATGTTTCAGAAGAACAGAAACTTCTTCATACATGGCAGAGAATGCTGAGATTGCATTTGCACGAACGTTCCTAAACACGTTGTCGACTCAACCCATCACATATGGAAACGATTATCAGCAACCATTGGAGAATTCCCTGAAGCGAGTTCAAGTTCTTCCTGTGCGTTTGAAGGCACACAGAGGTCTTCAACGATTATAAAACCCGTTTCTCACTTAACATTAACAGGTTCCGCTTCCTTCTCCGCCGATGCGTAAGCGCGTTGAAAGTCCGGCACTTGGCGCTGGTGAGTCTCACTTCATCGTTTTCAATTTTTTACTCACTCTCTGTTCTTTCTTCTGGTCTTACCTGCTATTAATATTTGGTTGATATTTCAATCAACGCCAATTGATTAAACAACTTCATTGTCCATCCCTCTTATACATTCAAAACGTGATTGGGGCCTGTCGTCTGAATGACTAATTGAAACTACGGCCACACCCCGAAAACGTGGCGCAGCTCTTACACTGACCTTTAAATCCCTTAAACCTCCCGCCTCTTACACTCTCACTGTCTCTCCAACCGATACAATTGCCACGATCAAATCTCAGCTCTCTACAACTCACAATACCTCCCCTCCTGCTGATGCGCAGAGGTTTATAATCAAAGGAAAAGCTCTTTCAGACACCAAACTGCTCAAAGAATATAACGTCCAGGACGGCGACACAGTGAATCTCATGGTTAGACCAGGCATCAGTTGGGATCCTTCGAAACCGAGGGAGGAAGAAATTTTGCAACCGAAACCCATCCCTGCAGTGTCGGGGCTCTCTGCGGACAGTCCGGGGACTCTATCTGAGAAGAGAATGAGGCATTCAAGGACACCATCTATTGTGCTTAGTCCAAGTCCATCTTTGGATGCGCCTGGAACTACGCCAGAAAGGGACATTTTGTTGACGTTGGATCCGGAGGTGCCAGCATCAACAGGAGCTTTGACCACTTATCATACTACAATAGCCAATCCTGAGTTCTGGGTGAAGCTAGCGGCGTTTTTCAGGTGTGTGGCAATGAATGATCAAACCACGTTGGAACCTCATGATCTATGTAGGGATGAATTTGCCACAGAGACTGATGCGCTGCGAGCCTGGGAAGACTTTTTACGTGCTAGCAAGGCGTCGTTAACTGCGAGTGAGATTGCGAGGATCCGTGATCGTGTTGGTATCATGGGAATGGCTGGTACTTAATGAGTCGTTTAGGGTCTATCGTTGTCTTGTTCCATTTTTTTGTTTATATGTCAATTCACTTCTGGCAAAATTGAGAGGATTTGCTGCAGGCAATCTTACACAAAGGTCATATGCAAGTTATTGTACTAAGATCAGAATCGGCCACGTTCACTTTCGCTAACCTTACAGCCACTCAGCTCAGGTTGTGCAGTCACATAATCTGTCAGGTCCAATGCCTCACTCTAAAGAAATCGACATGAGCGCCAAGAGATTTCCAGTAACAGGACGGGAAGAAGGGAGGTGAATGAAGATCAACATCATTTGTTATCCTGTCACAACGTATATCCTTGATGTCCACAACCATGTAGTGGCTCTTTGGTGAGTCTAGGAGGGCATACAGTTTGGTAGATAATGAGAGCAAGTATGCTAGAAAATGATTATAATTGGTGGGGGTTATCTAGACAATAAATAATGTGATAGTTGAAACATTTTCCCGGGAGTTTACCAAAATATTTGAGCAGACGGTGGTACGGCGGACAAACAGCTGTCAACTGATCAGCAAATCAATCGTGTTGATTTGCACTGAGTGCCATCACCTAACAACCAGCTATTTATGGGAATCTTTTAAAAAGAGATCAGGCAGCTGTCGCTTTGGCCAATGCTTGCCTCCTGTTTAGGAGTATAGTACTCAATTGTGTTAAGTTCAGAACGAGCAGCGAAATGATGAGAGGAAACTCGTTGCAAACGTACAACGAGTCTCTCCTCTACTACGTCTATCCATCTCTACCTAGAACAAGAGGTAAAACATCTTGATATGAAACATAACCTATTTTTAGTGTAGCACTCACTATTCCAACAAGTTGTTTAATAACCTAGTTCTGGAGTGCCAACCCTCGGTCACAGTCCTCTTCCTGCTGTTTTTACTGAATTATCAAAGTGAGGGTAGTCTTCACCATGGCTACAGTGAGATAACCAATAGCAGCACAGGCTATGAGTTTTGACATTGTTATGAAAGGGCTTGAAACACCTAAAACTTTCTAGGAGATGTAAAAATCTAGAGGTATGGATTTTTGATGTACGGGAAAAGTTCAAACAATCAAAGGGCAATGGCCTAAAGTCCAACGAAGTGAGTCGGACTTCAGGATAAGGTATCTCTTATCTTATAACTGCTGCAAGACCATAGTCAATGACAGGTAGTGAAAATTTTGTGATCAGAATGATGAGGGATGAATATTTTACTTTGGGAAAATACAAGTACGCGTCGATATGGATTTTTACATAGTCAACTGCGTTTTTTTGTTCGAAATGCATAACAAAGTATCAATGGGACGGAAATATTTCTTGGAAATAGTAGTTATGAGGACGTATCGAACTTCATTGTTGTGGCATTCAAGACAGACGGCCAGACATTATAATATTTTCGTTCAGATTGAGAAAACGCCTGTGAGTATGAATCCGATCGCTTCAAACACTCTGTCATCTCATACTTGCTATACCATAAGAATACTGTGCGACATGGCTAGTGTGTGCCTGACCCTGCAGACTCGGTGCCTAGCGTCCCGTGTGAGATATCCACGAGTACGGTCAGACCGATCTGGTTGGATAAAAGAGTCAGATATAGTAGTTGGAAATCGAGTGCTTATAACCATCGAGGGTGCAAGAATGAATCACTAGAGTAGGCATCAGGGGCAAGGAGGAATTTTACTTGGGTCAAGTGCAAGAAAAATCACAAGGATCGGTCATAAGTTTCTCGCCAAGTCCAAAAAATGGATCCGGGTCGAGCCGAGTTCACAAGAAATTACCGGAAGAGGTGCAATATTTCTCACGCGAGTGCTCATGCAACTGATACCGAAATTTCTCCGCAAGAGATTTCCTGGGGTAAGAACAAGTGCTGCTGGAGACACCGTAGTTCAACACTGTCGGGATGGTATATTTCGAGTGTGACTACGTTTCATGCGTGTGGGGAATCAATCATCCGCATGGCCTCTTGATCATTTCTCTAATCTCACATGTAGGCATGGAGCCGAAGGATCATTCTGCCATACGGTCCAGACGGATAACAGCCCTTTATCCGCGTTTATCCACCAATCAATCTTCTCATAAAGTCCCTGAAAAGGTTGAATCTGTCAAGTCTCGCTGTTTCGCGTGCAACCAAGGCCTTTCTTGTCCAGCTTGGGTGTTCCTCGTCAGCAACAATGCCCGCTAGTTCTGAGGATAGCAAGTACGGGGAAGACATGCACAAGTCGTCTGCAGATCAGTACAACGTAACAGAGGTTCTCATTGAGGAGGATGATCATGATGTGTACGTTTTTTTTTGCCATTTCAACGAATTCCATCTTGACCGAGCACCTTGGATCAGCACAAAGCCATTCCCCATCGATCCTAATGAGCCCGAGGAGGAGTACCAACTCACTGTCCGTGCTGTTCTTGTTGGCTGCGTTTTAGGTGCAGTCGGTGCGTCATCTTCTCATTTTGAGGTTCAGAACTAGATCAACCGGTTCAGTTGGCGCTTCGAATATCTATCTTGGATTGAAGACTGGTTTCACATTTGGTCCCCAGCTGTTCGGTGTAAGCCTCAAGTTTTCCATGTATGTTGTTATTAAAGCATAATTTTTTTCGTAGGCCATCTTCGGTTATGCGATTCTCAAACCGTTTTCCAAACTCCTCCCCGAGTCCGGACTTTTATCCCGCTTTCTCGGCGGTCCTTTTGGGCCCAAGGAAAATTGTACTGTTCAGAGGTAAGGTGTCCTCCTTTTGCGCCATTTCTATGCACTAAAAAGGATCACAGTGCTGCAACTGGTAAAGAAATATGCTCTATCTAGCTTCAGTATTACTCATAGTAGTCATAGCTGCTGGTGGTTTGGGTATTCTCTATGTGTCGGCCGTCCCGGCCATGTACCGCATGGGTTTACTTTCCGATCTTCCTCAGCAAGATGTTGGCAGGTTGATTGCTCTCACTGTCGCCGCCGGCTTCTTTGGCGTCTTCTTCGTTATTCCCCTCCGTAAGTATTACATTGTCCATCAAAAGTTGACTTTTCCAACACCAGCCGCAACGGTGGGTCTTCAATATGTCTTCCGTCTTTCATACGCTCAATTTTTCTTGTTCTCCAGGCATACACAATTCGCTCCCTTCACAACAGTAGGACTGGTGCCATGATGGCCAAAAAGAAATCATTGGCCCTGCTTTACGCTTTTATTATCGTTTTTTGCTTCAAAGTTATGACTGGCTATGCCCCTGCTATTGTGAGTTTAGCTTCATTCTATGCTCAGTGCTTGCAAAAACCAATTTTTCTCAGATTTATGATTGGCACATTGGCTGGACTCTCTATCGTTTGGGCTTTACCAGCATCATTTCGCTCGAGAATTATGGCTGGTATATAGAGTTTACGCCAGCCTTCTTTGGTGCTGGCATGTTAAGTGGTCTTAACGCTAGCTGGAGCTTCTGTGTGTCTCTTTTCCTGTCAAATAGTCGAGTTACTGATGTTCTTGTAGTCGGTGGGGCTGTTCTTGCTTGGGGAATCAGTGAGTCGAGTCGTGATCCCTAATGAACGGCTAGCCTTATTCCATATTGCAGTTGCCCCCTCTCTTGTCAAAAATGGCCTTGCTTTTGGGCTTAGCATCAGCGATGAATACCCTTTGGTTACATATCAAGCCCTTTCCTTCGACGATCCAACCCTATATACTACTCAGCCTTCACCTCGTTACTGGTTGCTCTGGCCTGGTGTCTTGGTCATGATGGTCTACTCTTTTGCTGATGTTATCTTGACCATGGCCCCTCTTCTCCTGAGTAAGTAACGATCTTTTTGATTTCTGAGTCTTGACTCATTCTTGCAGAAATCGGACGCGAAAATCTTAATCCTGTCACTTGGTTCCGTCGTAGAAGTGAAATCAACGAAGAAGATGAAGACCAGGTATGTGACTGCAGTATCTCAAGCGAAATTAATTATTGACATTTGTCTAAGACTCCGATCGAACATCGTATTCCACTTCTCTGGTGGACCACCGGTCTCACTCTGAGTACGATCATGTGTTGTGCAATTCTGGCGACTCAATTCAACATGAATGTCGGCGAGGCTATTCTCTCCCTCGTTCTCGCTTTTATATTCTCCTTCATCGGTGTCCAATCCGCTGGTGTCACTGACATCAATCCCATTTCTACTGTTGCCAAGGCCTCTCAGCTCGTCTTCGGTGGAATTACTAAGGCCACCAGTCTTCCTATCAAATCAGCGCAGACTCTTAACTTGGCGGGTGGTGTTATATCCGGCGGTGCTGCTGGCCAAGCGGCAGATATGACTGGTGATTTGAAGACCGGTTATCTTCTTCGTGCCAAGCCACGTAACCAATTTGTTGCTCAGCTTTGCGGTGCGGTTGTCGCTGTGTTCCTGAGCACTGGCCTTTTCATCCTCTTCACAAAAGCTTCTCCATGCATCATGTACGTTTCATCGAATTTGGGATCCGATTTTGACTAATCTATTTCAAGTGCTGCGGACCAAGATGGTTCCTGTACCTATGGTGCACCCTCAGTCGCTGCCTGGGCAGCTGTCGCGCTTGCTGTCACTAGCCCCCACCTGCGTGAGTAATCGATTCTCAAAGATAATTCATCGACTTACCATCCCCAAACATAGCTATTTCCAAGTCTTCTGGAATCACTGCCATTGTTCTTGCCATCGTCAGCGTTCTCACTGTCGTTATCAAACACTACATGATTCCCAAGAAGTATCACTGCTGGGTCCCCAATTGGAATGCCATTGGTCTCGCCTTTGTCGTTCCTCAGACTTTCTATCCCATTGCCATGGCTGCCGGTTCAGTGTACTGCTACCTTTGGCAGAAGAGGAATCCGGCCAGCTATGACATGTACATGTTCGCAGTGTCTGCTGGCATGTTAGCTGGTGAGGGTTTAGGTGGTGTCTTCCAGGCTCTGTTGGCAATTATTGGTGTTGATGGTGGCAGTAAGTCTCTTACTAAATGTAAATGGCATGGGAAACTGATTGTGGTTGTGTCATAGAATTTGGTACTGCAATTGGATGCCCTGGTTTTGAGTTCTGTGGATAGATTTGTAGTTTTCCTTGATTTGTTTTATTATGTATCAATAATATCTATCCTTATGACCAACTAACCTTCAGCCCTTGAGTCTACGTCTAAATCCAACAACAACATACATCCTGAATTCTTCTTAGTGTGTATGGGTGGTCAAGGAATTAGCCGAAACCAATACCAGTTTCTGGGCATCTTTTAATTATCGTCTACTACGCTTCGTGTACCTCTTGGTGCTCAAATGTTCGCTCTCAGAAAACACTATGGCATGTCCTCTCCTTGCACGCTAGTATTATCTTGCAGGAAGACTGTCTTAAGCATGAGATTTTTTGGTAAATCTACTGCGAACTGCCTTGTAAACGGCATTCCCGAATAGTCACCAGCTGAGACTGCCGGAATCGCCATCTCCTCCATCAGTACCAACAAAGTTTGGCCTAAACCTTGGAGACTTATTCTCTATACCTTTCCTGTTGAACAATTTCTTTTCGGATCCTGTTTACCTTACCCAGAGCTAGGGATGGTAAGAATTTTTTGCCTTTAATCTGATTTTTGAAGGACTTGAACCTCATTATCCCCAGTTGAGCCCTCCACATACAGCACCAACGAAAAGTCAGCTATCAATATTATGCTCAACTGGATCAGTCGTCCTTTATCGATTAACAGAATTGCTCACGCTTCCTGGTATAATGAATCGAGAGTTTTTGTTGTCAACCCAAATGACCATCCGTTGAGCTAGTCTACCGGGCTAACCTCAATTCTAGTCAGGATAGCGGACGCATCAGATCGTTTGCTTCTTGAGAACTGGATTTGATGGGACAATTGACTGGATCAGGTTCTCTGGGTGTGATGAAAATGAACCCCAGTAGGAGCTCTGACCTCTTGATACCAGCACCGCTTGCCAAAGCTGAAAGTAAATTTAGTGGGTTCAGGTGGATAGCCCCATTTTTGAGCAATCCCTTTAGCTTCAGTTTCTTCCACCGAGGAAAAATGTCCAGGTTATATAACAGTTCCCTGAAGTGGGTTAATACCGGGGACTATGAGCGATTCAGCGGGGATGTGTCACGAGTTACAGAGTGAAACTTCATGGAGGCAAGAGAAGGATATGAACATGAACATACCTATACTTCAAGAGCCCCTTCAACGCGAATGAAGACAGTAGTCTTATGTCATCATCTCGAGATAATTGACCCATTAGAACACTATCCCCTTCTGTTTGTGCCTTTATGTAAACGCCGACAAGCATCCAACGGCATGAAAGAATATTGATACAATGTGTTCAGCTCCCATTACAGAGAATCCGATGATGATTGAGGCCGGTCAACGAAGTCCGAGTGAAAGGTGCGACATAAACAATGGAAGTTATGATGCAAAGTAGGTTACGGACCAATAGGCAACTTTTTCTCTGTTAAACTATTTTCCGGCAGTGGACTGTGCAGAGGAGAAGATGAGTACGGCACCAAGGATCTCAAGTTGGTTGGCAAATATCTTTATGCAAATGATGCATTGGCCACTCGCTCCCCACTTAATCTTTTTTCAGACTTTGATCAAAACATCTTCAGACTCGTTTCAGGTGCATGATGATTATATTTCAAGAGACTAGCGCGTATGGCTGAGCTCACCACTCCATCACTGTCCCATCGTCGCCTCTCCATAGAGGATTTCTCCAGGAACGGTAGTCCTTCATATATCGCGCAGACATCTCTCGTACGAGTTTCTCATTAATATCGATGCCCAGTCCGGGAGCTATGTATATGAAAATCATGCTCGGATGTTTCTGAAAGACGAACGCAGGTCACACACCTTGCAGAATACCAATATGTCCATCTTCTACTCGAAAAACATTTGGATTGGCGACGAATGTATGAAGGTCAGCACTGGATTCTGAATCTAGACTGGTATTATAGTGAATCTGTTGAGAGGTTCAGTTCGAACACGATATAATGTGGGTTGGCAATACCTCCCAGCTCATCTCCTGAATAGCAACTGATACCGATAGTCAGATGCATACGAGATCTAAAGCCATTGAAAACACTCACAGTTGGGCGCACAAGTGGCGACTTGCAGACATGCGGCAAAAGCAATGGGCCCTAGGGGACAATGGGGTGCTAGTGCGACATCATATGCTTCGGCCAGAGTTGCGATACGATGAAGTTCACTGATTCCACCACAGTGAGCGACCTTGGTGAAGACGTCAGCCTAGATAAATTGTGATGCCTCAAAGAGAAACTTGCATCAGGCTGAGCAATATCAATCGCTCTTCGTTCAAAGTACGGCCGGAAGTCCATTCTTGTGAAAAGGCGCTCCCCTAGAGCTATAGGGGTCACAACCAGATTTTTCAGATCCGCGATTTCTTCTGGTTGTGTAGGAAGCATGGGTTCTGAAGCACAATAACGTTGATAACACTCGAATATCGAGAAAGATTACGAGGCCTACCCTCAATGAAGAGAGGCTGGTATGGTTCCAACAGCCTCGCCAATTGTCTCGCCATTCCCTTATGAAGTCTTCCATGGAAATCAACCCCAACATCCAGGCCCAGTGCGCGAACATCTCTGACACGTTCTACACAGGCGTGAAGCTTATTTGGGGAACCAATCCAGCCAATTGACTCTATGATACTTGAGATATAAGATCGTGACAAGGACAGTACTGACCAGTTGCATTCATCTTCACGGTCGTGAAACCCTGTTCCTTACGATGCTGAGCAGCAGCCACAACATCTGAGGGCTTATCACCACCAATCCAACCATATACTTTGATGCGATGCCTGACACTTCCACCGAGCAATTGCCACACAGGAACTCCTAGCCTCTTGCCCTTGATGTCCCACAATGCAATGTCAAGGCCTGAAAGTGCACTCTGCGAAACAAAGACAGTGCATTGTCTGGTATGCGATAGACATACAGGAGACTTACCATGAGAACGGGTCCACCACGGTAGAATCTGGTACGGTACGCAGTCTGCCAAATATCCTCGATCCTGTCAGAATCCCATCCCTTGAACTTCTCGCCAAGGTCCTGGAGTGCACCCTCGACAGCTTCAGTATGGCCCTCAAGTGTCGCCTCACCCCATCCTACAAGGCCGTCGAGAGTGACGACCCGCACGAATAGCCAACGTGGTGGAACACGGAAAACCTAAAATATCACTGAGAGACTGCTCGATTTGTTTAATGTCGTTTTCATGAACCTCAAGTCCTTGTATCGATGTCATATTTGCAGTTTAGGATGGGAGAAATAAACCCATGGTCAGGTGAGGCAGCCTATGATGAGAAAAAGAAGGTCATCACAATTCTGTCAGGCGTCAGCCTCGGCCCGGATGCTAACCCCCCCTCAAGCAATCCTCAAGTCAATGACACTGAGCGTCGGGATAGACATAGTAAATGAGCGGGTCCGGCCTCGAGCCCCTTGAATGGTCGACGTTGTGAAAAGTAATCCAATCACGTCTCTGACTCAACTACCGGGCCTCATTCAAACGAGGACATCACTGAACTGAGAGCAGATTCTATGAACCAGCCTACTGAATGTGGGAGCCTATTCAGATCGATTTTCCGGGTTGTCGTAACCTTGAATTGCTATTCACCGACAGTAATTCGATGACAGCTAAGGAAGTGACTTCTTGTCCTACTGAACGATTTGTCTATCATGTTCATCTACGACAGAAATCCAGTCCATAGACACGCGTAGAGGCGGTGCTCTTGCCCACACCGCTATGGCAGCCAAAATACTTATTCTCTGACCATTCTTTGACCTTTAACAAGCAACTACTTAAATGTGCCACGGTCACAACTTTCATAACTGTTCAGGAAAGAGGGGACTAGTTCTGGATCCCTCCAAATCTGAAAAAAAAGAAAAAGAAAAAGCACCGGGGCGGTAGTGCCTCTACAATAAAATCGATTCTGCTCTAACAGGGCTCAATAGAGATTTTTTTTTTTGGAAGGTAGTGCATAGACAGCTCTATTCCCGCATTTCTTCTTCTTCTTCATGATTCCCAACACGACGTTATCATGTTTGAAAATGGCCTGACCGCAACTACCACCCAACATGGATCAACGAAACCAACCTATATTCATCACATGGAAAATGTATTTTTAGAAATCAACCTAGGCCTTATTTCTTTTTGTTCGCCTCTATCATCAAGGTGTTCAATAAGAAAGTAAAATCAAATATCAAATTCATTCAAACGTCAAAGTGGGATCTAAGCCATTTAAGATATTTCCACACGACGAAATTTGATCAGGCACGCAGAAAAGGATCAAAAAATCCATCTCAAAGCACACTTTTACTACATTACACTGCTGATTTATCACGCGGTTAACAACCTTGATGCCAAGAGCCAATGGAATGACTCCACTTGACACTCTTACCAGGGAACAATCGACTCCACTACTGCCCTCACAAGACGATGGGCATCTCTTGCGATGCCTGGGCTCTCAAATCCATCACTCTGGTTTCAGGCTAAGGCTCCCTCCTCCCTTCCCTCCTGGGGACTATACTACTAGCACTGGTGTTCTGGACAAGTGGAGTCTTCGGATAGACCAACGAGTCACAACTAATTTTAGAAGACCTCTGCCAGTCTTTTCTTTTCTCTCCCAGTAACGATTCACGCCCATCACGCCCATCACGCCCAAAAAGTCTCACTAACCTCGATTGAGACTGCTTTTGTCTCTTCTGAAGAAAATTCAAATAATTCAAATAATAATATAATCTACAACACCCTCCCCCTTTTTTCTGCTTCTCCACTGTTTTTTAAACCCTACTCTTGCAACTCTCCTTCACCAGCTCCCCCTGATTATCTCCCCCTCCAATCACACACAAAAAAAATCATAAATCCATCACAGTGACTCGGACCGACTTCATCTTGGAGAAAATCTATTTATATCTATCTACATGCTTTGTAATGCACAAATTGATTATAAATTGATTATTGTCATCCAAGTTAGGAAAGGACTGAGCAAACAGGGTTGATGGACGGCTGATAAGACTTGGTGGACTTGAACCCCGATATCGGCTCCAACTCAGACTACCAGAATTCCAACAAAAGATGCCCAAGACTAGTCCTCTGAACATGAGGAAGGAAGGGAAGGAAAAGAAAATGGGGTGCATATATTTCTCCACTCGATAACATGAGGTACTTGTCCGATAACTTGCTAACTTGCTAAAAACAAAAATTGTCCATATATTCAGGTAATTACCCCATGAGAGGGCAGAAGAGGAGGGGTGAGGGGTAAAAAAAATGAAACCGTGTTACATTTGATACAGCTCTTCCAAAAATCCAAATTCAGTTCAATCGCCCAACCCAACCAGCCCTATAATGGCTGCCGTTGTAAGAAAATTGCAAGAAAAGGGCAAGGTGGTAGTGGTACCATATCGACCTGGTCCCGCGTCGTTCAGGCGTTGAGTAGACGAGCATACCATGGGGCGGTTCAACTCGAAAGACAAATGCTCTGCAGCAGATGAAAGAGGTCCAGCGCGACGCATGGGTTCATTTGACACTATGGGTCATTGCACGACGTGTGGGTTCGTGTTGGAAGGTGGTTCCCAGGAAAATGGTTCAACGTCGCGCCACCCAGGGGCAGTGCTCGGGCTGCCTCAACATCCATTTTGTCCAATATACTGCGAGACAACAAAATCCCACATATCCCAGTATTCTTGAGAATAGGACTATCAGCACCTATCAGGAAAAAGAGTGAAACCGAAACACACCTTGTAATCCACTAGGCGTCATCGAACTCCCAAAGACAATAGGCTCGATTGGGATAGTGGATTCGACTTGAAGGGGGGATGAGCCACCAAAGAATCCCCCTGCTTCAGTCTGAGGGGGGGATGAACCACCAAAGAACCCGCCTGCTTCAGTCTGAGGAGGGGACGAGCCACCGAATAATCCGCTTGCTTCAATCTGAGTGGGGAATGAGCCACCAAAAGATCCACTTGCTTCAATCTGAGGAGGGGACGAGCCACCAAAAGATCCACCTGCTTCAGTCTGAGGGGAGGAGGAAGAGCCCGAAGTCCCAGAAGTATTGAAAGTCTCATGGATAAAATCTGAAGGATTCTGTTCGACGATAGGGCGACACGGTCTGTTGGACTCCGTCTCCAGCTGAGAAAGACGGCGCTCTATCGCTCTCTTCAGCCATGCCGGGACAGGATAATTTTTTTTCACATGCTGCGATTTAATATGCGCTCTGAAATTGCTCCGGTCCGTGAACTCTCGCTGGCAAACATCTTCTTGACCATCGTAGAAGGGCAGGTTGCACCGATCAGGTGTACCAAAGCTAAGGCAGGCACGTGTCAGGAACACCAAAAAAAAATCGGTTGAGCCACTCACTGTGTTCTTCTGTGCTTTTTGAGATTATAAGCGGTCGTATACGTTCCGGAGCACTGGTCGCAGGCATGAACCCTGAGGGAAGAAATAAATAATTATAAAAAAACGAAGGAGAAACGCGCACCAAGCACCAGAGGGATTGTGGCGAGCAGTTTTGGTGAAATGCCGTATACTTTCACTAAGGCGGGAGAAACGAACTTTGCATTCATCGCAGTGGGAAGGATAAGTCTAGGGGTGCAGATAGAGTGAAATCAGTAGAAACACAGAAAATCGCATTATTTATTCACCGTAGAGTCGGCTGTTGCATTTCGAGCTGCATTTTTGCCCGATTTGGTGCGGACCATCATAAAGACAATAAAGACGGAATATAATGGAATTGACCGCGGGGAATGAAGGGGAGGACGGGAAAAAAAAATAGGAGAGCTCCTGGAGGTATTGGGAAGAGATTTGTTGTGGGTCCACTGTCCAGCAGGCGCCTGATTTATAGCACTCATCCCAGTATAGGCGGATTGGTTGAGACCTAGTTTTTGCGCTATTTTTGGAGACCGTGGGAGGAAATCTAATGATAGATATCTGAGATAACTGATGGATTGGTTCGGACCTGTTTTTTTCAAAAGTGGTAATTAGAACCGCCGAATCACAAGTTTAGACTACAAAAATGATGCAATCACCGGATTTCAACTCGAGGACCATGGAATTTCCTTTTACAGACTACAAAACTCGAAGCAATATGGGACTCTTTGCAAGTGATTGATCTAGAGATAGAATTCAATCAGTGATCTTCCCATCATCGTCACAGCCAATGTCGGTTGAAGCCTACTCACAAATTTATATTGCAAAAATTGCGTCGCCATCGGTCCAAGAAATGACCTCCTGTAACATGAGATGTAAAGGTCTGTCACAACAACGAAACAAAAGCAGATCGGACCATATTGAGGCGCAAATTTACGAACTGCGTACTTGAACTATGAGCCATCATCAAATTCATCGATGATATAGGTTTAAAGTTATGAAAAGACTCACATTGACGTTGTGGGGGGCTTGGAACTGCAGCTACACGAGTATTGGAGTTTGTACCATCCTGATAACCGTCATCGTTGCATAATCAGCACGATACGTCGTAGATCCCTGTCGTTTTTCCAATTCACGAGCAGTGCCGTTCAAAATCCTTCTCCGTCATACTCAGTACAAACTATAACGAAGGTAACGATAACATACCAACATTTGCAAAACGCACACAGAGAAAAGTCTCTTTTGATATTTCAGGTGAGGGAACGAAGACAACCATTTCCAAAACCAAGTTCTATAAAACGCCCGTCAACGAACCTAAATGTCTCAAAAGTACGTAACGATGAAGTGAGATGACCAATCGGAGTTGCGAGCGTCAAAAAAATAAATAATCAAAATGTCATTCTGAAACCCTTTGTTCAAAGTGTGAAATCGTTTCATAGCTGGAACGGTTTCCAATGTTCGCTCTTCATATGAAATCAAAAAAGCAAGCTGTTATTCTTTCCACGGAATCTTTATCCGCCAAGTTTTTCTTATTTTTTTTTTTTACGAGCGTTTTAAAACTCTGGCGTAGATTTCCCCATTGGCTCATGTTTCGTTGCATGTATCAAAATAGGTCCAACGAAGTAAAACATGTTGTTTAATACACCAGTACGCGAAAAATCTTACCAGTTCTTAAATAGTTTCTCTTTATCTGTATTTTTGTAGCTTACTTGATACACATCCTGTATTTTTTCTGCGAAAAGACAAATGACATTAGTTTTGATAGCGTATACGAACACAAATCGTCATTCTAAAGATCCAAATAATCTTTACCAGTACCCCAAGCCCCTCCCGTAGCACCAGCACCACCAGCAGTCGTAGCAGAAGCAGCCATCGTCGCTCCACCATAAGGATCCACATCCAAATGACTTGTCGTTGCCGCCGTCGTGGTCGTCGTGGTTGTCGCTGCTGTCGCTACCACCGCCATCGCCGCCCCCGAAACCACACTAGCCCCAACCGTACCTTCCACATCCTTATACGAAAACTCTCTCTTAAACTTAGACTCCAACGAAACCAAAGTCCTAATCAACTTTTTCCCCGCCTCATCGAGAAGGGCTTGGGGTGTAATTGAACCGTCCGTTTGGATCTTGATTAGAAAGTACGGATGAAGTGGATGCGGGACTTGATACCCCGCAAAAAGGATTTGAGGCATCGCAAGCAGCTGACTGTTCACACACACCCCATAAAAATGAAAAGACACAAGTGAGAAAGGTATATGAATAAAGATCGACGTACGCCCGTAGCATGTTACCGAGTGTATGGTCCTGTTTTAGAACTTTGATAGTAGCAGCATTTGGAATTTTAGTGTCTTCGATGACTTCTACACTAGAAATACAATAAATGACCACTGGTATTTTTTCAACTATTGAGCACGCACGGCTTTTCGCCATCCTCAAGGACGTAGAGGTCATATCGATTAAGGGCATTCATGGCATTCATGATGACAACTGGAAAGAAGTAATTAGTTCTGGGGGAACAAAACGGTTGAGCAAGAGATCATAGGAGAAATGAAATGAAAGTATCGTCAGCGCGCACTCGGGGGATTGACAGATATTCAAGATTCTAATCATTTCAAATGCAAGAAGTAAAACACTTACAGCAGCGATGGCCGGAGTGAGCAAGCGGTTTATTTGGACACGTTATGTTTTGAGCTATTTGTGCATCAGTAGAACGAGCAGAAATCTACACATCGTCTCTGGAAACGACCAGTGAGCGTTATCGCAGGTGAGTATATATCTGCGTATATGGCTGTCTCATGTGGAGAGAGGGATGCAGTGGGTTGGAGCAGGATGGGCTGGACGTGGAGGACGGATGGACGATAGGAGAACTGGATGCTGATACTGGGATTACAGAACCAAATGCCGACTCGATTTTCAAATACTCGGAAACATCGCGGACATGTGTCTGCTGGCCACGGACGTGTAGGGAAGCACCGCAAGCACCCTGGAGGACGTGGTCTTGCAGGTGGAGCACACCACCACCGGTGCGTCGGTATTCAGAGTCTCAAATGAATTTATTATTGACGGGAGAGCCAGGATCAACTTTGACAAGTACCATCCTGGTTACTTTGGCAAGGTTGGTATGCGGCATTTCCACTTGACGCGGAACCGGTACTGGCGACCGACGATCAATGTTGATAAACTGTGGAGCCTGGTGCCGGAGGAGGAGAAGAAAGGAGGAGACTCTGAGCTAGTGCCGGTGATTGACACGCTGCGCCATGGCTACGGCAAGGTGCTGGGCAACGGCAAGTAAGTGTTGTGGGTTGTGCTGAGGAGACGGTGCTGAGACTGGACCAGACTGCCCCCGGTGCCGTGCATTGTCAAGGCTCGATTTGTGTCCTCCAAGGCTGAGTAGGTATTTTTCTCTGCAGATGTACTGTGCTGACCCTGAGTGAACAGACAAAAAATCAAAGAGGCCGGAGGAGTAGTTGTATTAATTGCGTAGATGATTAGCTAATACATCTATGTTTTATGATGACCACCACCAAGGCATCCGATCCTCTCTTTGGTCCCAACATTGGTCCGTGCCCTCCTGGTCCGACGTGGACAACAGCCGCCGCCCGCAAGCCCCTCGTCACTGACGAGCTCACCCGCGACGTCCTCTCCGCCTGGCTCCAGCAGTCCTCGTCGTCTCCCTCGTCCACCGCCACCACAGCTCTCCACGCCCTCGTCAACCTCAAGCGCCCTTCCCTCCGTCTCTCCCCCCTCGCTACCGCCAACGACCATGCACTCGAGTTTGAATACGACTGCGATGCCCCAAAGTGTGCCATCAACGTCCACATCGTCCCTCCCAGCGCCCACCCAGATCTCCTCTTCCACTCCGTCCTCCCAGGTGGCTTCAACAAGCGCCTCTCTCTCGACGACGGCCCCATCCTCGAACTCGATCGCTACCACTCCACCACCGCCGCTGCCACCACCACCCAACAATCTCCTGTCTCTGCCCGCCCCCGTCGTTTCCATCGCAGTCTCACAGGCCCTGCTCTCCCCGTCCTCGACGATGACTCAAAGCTCTCCAAGGACAACGACGATGGCGTCCGCCTCATGATCACCTTGGCCGCCCTGGATGACCAGGCCACAGAGCTCGCCTCTCCCAACCAGCAGACCACCTTTCTCCATGTCGTTCGTCTCGGCCCCACCCCCACAGGGCCGCCCGACACCAGACCTTGGGTCGTCAAGGTCGTCAAGCGCGAGGCCACCGTCCGTCCTTATATTTGTTCGCATCCCATAATCACTCACTTCTTTTGCAGATCGGTCCGCACACCTTTCAGCTCCATGAGATCTACGGCCTTGCTTCTTCCGCTCAACCCCAGCCATCCTATCATACTTATCCGCCTCAAGCTCCCGCTCCAGAGCAAGACGATCCGTCCTCAGAATGTCTGCTTTGCCTTTCTTCCCCACGCCAGGTCGTCCTGATTCCCTGCCGACATCTCGTCGCATGCAAAGAATGCGCTCTCAACATGGTCGAATTCGGTGCTGGTGGCCAGATCACCCAGCCTCAACAGCCTGCTCTTCCATCCCCTGCTGTCGTCGTCGATAGTAATCCCCAGAGCAATCCAGATGCACCGGATCCGCCTCTTCAGACCCCTACTACCCCGGCTACCACTAACATCAGGCGAAAACGTAAAGCCAAGGGTTGGTTTTGTCCCGTCTGCCGCCAGCGTACGTGTTCATTCCTTCAATATTGCATGTCTCATCACTGTATAATAGCCTATACATCGTTGTTGCGTATCACTACTGCGCCACCCCCACCCCTTCCCCCACTTCAAGAAGGAGAAGTCGCAGTTGAGAAAGAACAGGAACCCAGCCCGATCAACGAGACACAACAAGCAGGCACCAGCGCATATCCCATCACTGAGCAAAATGCCAATAACACGGAATCCACCGAGAGGTCCGGTGGCGGGCTACTCGGCGGAGCGTTCAATATCAGACCCAGTTTTTTGCGTGGGTTGGCTTCGTCGCTGAGAAGTACGAGTGCTGTTATAACGACCGATGTCGAGAGTCGAGCTGGCTTGGAAAGAGTGGGTGCTTGATGGATAATAAACATGTATTTGCCGTTCAAGTCCTATTGTAAAACAAACGAACTCTATATGTATCAATCTTCTGTAGGACATAACACGGGCCGTTCGCTATCGTTAATCATCTGAAGATGGTGCTGTTTCTGAAACTCGGAGTAGCGTATCCACGATGTACTCGTGTTTCCCTTCTCAGTCGACGTGTGACTCTCCTCTGTAGAACCTCCCAATGATAAATGTCGGCTTGACTTGGTCGAAAACGTGTCCAGCGTCGGCGCACTTTTGCTGCGGTTGTGGCGTTGTAAAGCGTCTAGTCCAAACACGACAGACGAGTGACTTGAATTGCATTTCAAAGTGTTGCTGTTGTCGTTGTTGGCGGTGGTGGCGGCAGCGATGGTGGTATCAGACCCAGGCGCGAGATCAGGCTCCAAAACAATCGGATGAGGATGTCGATAAAACCCAGGATCATCCACATCTGCATAATACATCGATTCTATCATCGCCGGACTATCCGCTGTAGGTGGTCGAGGCGGACGAACAGGCGGAATAATCGGTCTTCCAACACGGTCCATTGTAGCAACATAAATCGGCAAAGGCGGGGTAACATCAGCATGCCCGTCATATCGAAAAGCCGCAGCAGTCGTCGTCGTCTTTTCCGCCATTTTCGGAGATGCCGTCACCGTCGTCGTATCATCAAACGAATCACAATAACTATAATCAGACGCCGTCGTCATCGAGAATTTACTCTTGGGACCATCAGAGAAACAGTATGGATAAGGCGAAAGCACCGGCAACCCCGCCCTTTTCTTCTTCTTCTCCTTCTTCTCCTTTATATCAGAACTAGGCGTTATTCGCATCCACTGCGGTAACGGTCGCTTTGGGCGTAAAAGTCGGACTTTACGTGTCATCAAACAAACTTTCCACACCCGCGGATCCATCACGAAGAAGCAACATAGAACGAGAAAGAGGATGATACCAAATGCACTACCGACAACAGCGAGATGACGCATCGTAGGCGACATATGAGTTTGAGATGGAACAGCTCGCATGGATGTGATTGTTGAAGGAATTGACGACGATGTCGCCGTCGACTGAGCATTTAACGAAGACTCTGGCAAAACCACTATCCCAGGTCCAGTATAAGGCGGCGTCATTTTCGGAGACAAAACACCCGTTGACGAGGACACCACCGAAGAACCAGAAGAAGTCACCGTCCGAGTCGAGGGCGAGTCCGAGACAACCGTCTGCATATGAAGCGCCATGACAACCTGAGATATCGGTGGCAGACCATCTCGTCGATCGAGTCGCCTCGCAAGTCCCATAGGCGTGTTCTCAGAATCCCAGGATAGAGTCGGTGAAGCCAAAACAGACCCGGCAAAAGAAAGTAGAATAACAATTTCCTGACGCATGTAGATAGATAGATATTCGAAAACCCAAAAAAATAAAGGATCGTGATGCCTTGACGGCGTGAATACGAAATTAGCTGGGGTAGAAATGAATGGCAAAGAGAGAGAGAGATGGTGTGGCGGCTAACGAATAAATACACGATAAATACACACAAACTCACCCCCCTACTTGATGTCCATTGATCCATATCATGCAGTCCAACAAGAAGTCGAAACACTATTACACAACGCGGATCAGCTCTTTGCTTCCTATCGTCGAATACGAAACATAGCAAGCAGCGACAGCGAAGAGTTGACCTATGCCCGAAATGAAGTATATATTACCTATTTTTCCAAAACATATTCACCGTGCTTACATTGTGTTTTATTTTTGCTTTTTCTTGTAGCTTCAAACCACACTTGCGAATTTACAACCTGTCCTGGTGGATTTAGAAGAGAGTGTGAAGTATTTATCACCGTCGTCATCACTCGTTACCCTCTCATTCATTTCTTTGTCACTATAGGATTGTCGAGTCAAGGGACGCTCGCATGTTTGGGCTCGACGACGCAGAAGTTTTAAAACGACGGAAATATGTCGTGTATGTCTGGAAGACAATTGAGGTGCGAACCCTTTCATCTTCCTTCCCCCTCCGCTCCACTTCACGTACTGATGAGTCGCAACTGCAAGTCCAGGACATGAGAACTGAGCTTTCCTCACCTCCAACACCATCAATCCACCGACCTCCATCAGCTTCAGAGTCCTCCACCCTTGCCTATTCAGCGTCACCCTATGGTGAAGATGATCAAGCTGCTTGGGCAAGAGAAGAGCAACAAATGATGATGCGCCAACAAGACGAGACTATGGACTCAATTTCGGGTACCCTGAATATCTTAACTCAACAAGCGAGCCTGATGGGACAAGAGATTGAGGAACACAACGAGTACGTTCCCTTCATTCCAATTATCCCCTCCCCCTTCCTCATTCGCCATCTAAAAAAAAGAAAAACTGATAAAAATGTTATTCAGACTCTTGGATGATTTGGACCGGAACGTGGACCGTGTGGACCATAAACTCCAGGGCGCAATGCAACGCATGCGCAAGTTCCTCCGAGATTCTGAAGAAAAGGGGAGTGGATATTGTATCGTTTTTCTCATCATCGTCTTGTTGGCCCTCTTACTAGCCGTCATTCTGCTGTAATTAATATTTTACACAAGTTGCAACAGGCTTGCTTATTTATTGGCTATTTCCCCAATCACACACAACCTCCGTTCTGGACCAGCTCATTTAGACCTCTTTGCGCGACGCTTGTAATCGTTCTTGTCCTGGTTTTGGTATAGAAACCGCTGCAGCGACGTCGGACGACGTCATTTTCTGATCGGAGCCTGATAGTCCTCGTCCATGCTCCTCTATAGAAAAAAAACACGTCAATGTCCTTTTCCTTTCAGTGCCTTTTCTTTCTCCAACATACGATAAAGTGATGCATTTCCTTCTTTCTTCTTGACATCCCTATTCGCTCCATACATAACTGCAAGAGCACCACCAACAGCAGCAACGCAACCAATCGCCTATTTAAGACAGACCTATTCATGTTTTTGTTCTCTCGCTGAATGTATATGGCTGACCATGGTCGTGCCTCGTGATCCAAAATTCCGAATGGGATTAGACATCTTAATCGATGAATCGAAGGAGGAAGAGAAGATTTCTCGTGGGAAGGGGGGAATGCTTGTTTTATAGCTTCGTTTTCTTCACAGAAGTGACGTCACGCTGATTGTCCGAAGATGCACGTCCTTGCAGACCTAGATTAATCACGAATCACGAACGAGGTTATCAGATGAAGTAGTCAATAATCATTTAGCCCCTCCCGGGTCGACATAAAGCAGGCTGACATTAATACTATACATAAATATATATATATTTCAACACTCAGCACTGGACCATTGATACAACAAGCAACGTTTTCAATAGTCCGAATTCTAAACCCACTTGGAAGCAGTCGGTTGAGAACCCGGGATTCTAGGGGCTGCAGCAGGACGAATATTAGCTGGATGGGCATCAGCCTTGTGAGGACCTCCTTGATCAGATGAAGCTGCTTTTTTTGACGTCAACATGAGAAGAGGGTTGGGAAAAAGAATCAAAAGTGGGCTCACAACTTTCTGACTTTTTGGTTCCTCTATCCGCTACACCAAAACTCGCCCAAACGAGAAGCGTAGCCGCAGCTGTTATGCCAACCTAAAGAAAAAAAGAAAGAGCAAGAACCGACTTCAAAAAAGTTCATTCTCCACGATACACAACGGGACAAAGAAGCTTACGGTGGCACGACTTTGAGGATTGTTCATGAATGTGACCATGGCTGTATACTTCTTGATGGGTTACAGGAGACCACTGTCAGACGTGAGGTGTAATGACTTTTTTTGAGAGTGGTTGTAGGTCACACAAATTATCTGGAATCAGTCTGAGATCCGTAATAATTGGAGCGATGAGATAAACTAAGTGATCAGAGTCAGGGGGATCGAAATGGGACACCACTATCCGTCTCTTCATCGACTACGTCATTTATATCACAGACCAAGAGTTCACACACACACCAATGGGAATTGAAAGAGCTAGTAGAGACGGTTGGCATCTGACCTGTTGCAGCATTGTAACAGTGGATAGCATTGAGCTTGTTTTGCAAATTCATGAAATGAGTCTGTATGTTACGAAGCTACAGGCATGTTGTGAGTGTGAAACTGTCACACTGCTGGTGTTCCATTATTTTCAATGAGAATTGTGGTTGTCCTCTTTCAGCATCGCCAAAAAGCAACTTGCCGTTGGAGACCAAATAGATGGGAGAAGAAAAACAATTCAGAACTGAATTGTTCTTCACACATTTTATGTGGAGTTAGTGCCTTTTGACAAGACAACATTTAGTGGCCCAGACACGGTTCGAACTCCAACCCGATTGCACCGCAATCAGGCAGTATGTCCTTACGAACTCAGCTATCTCGCCAACTGAAAGTTCATCAACTTTTTCTTACACAACACCTCAAATGAACCATAGTGCGCAGTGGAAATATTTTGATGCAATGTAGATACATCCCTACACATACCTGGGCTGGACTAGCTTTGTATAAGGTTTTTCAACTTCCTTCACCCCCTCTTCAGTCACCATTATTACATCTTCTGAACCATCAGACCTGTCCAGCAGTGTCATTGAACTAAATGGACACCTAGAGGGGCTGATACCGTAGTCCAATGAATTAGAGAAGAGAACGCAGAAGAGCTGATACTGTAGTCCAATGAGCTAGAGAATTCAGCCTCACAATCGACAAATGAACATGCCACAAGACCATAGCTCTGTGCATGGCGAGATGACCTTGAACAAGCTCAGTTGGTGCTTTGGATGGTAATTGACAATGTGAAGAAATATGGTCAATTTTCAGTGTTCTGTAGAACAAAGTTGATAAACTTTCAGTCGGCGAGATAGCTGAGTTCGTAAGGGTATACTGCCTGATTGCGGTGCAATCGTTCGAACCGTGTCTGGGCCACTAAATGTTGCTTTGTCACAAGGCACTAATTCCACACAAAATGTGTGGAGAACAATTCAGTTCTGAATTGTTTTTCTTCTCCCAATGGCAAGTTGCTTTTTGGCAATGCTCAAAGAGGACAAATCTCTCGAGTTCAAAACACTCAAATACACGCGCGCGCGCGAGAAACATTCAGGCATAGATCACCTCAAATATCACAGACTTCACGATAAATCAATGTGGTGTCCTCGAGACCCGTTTCAGGAAGCGAATCCGTTGATAATCACAGTCTTAAAGAACCAACTCATTCAAAAAGGTTTGGTGAATATCCAGATTGGCGCACATCATAAAATTCGACAGCGAGGCTAGACTAGCAACTAGACGCCGTGACCCGCGCTACTTCATCCTGAACTACGCATGTGTGTATCATTCATCTCGTATAGGCCTCTTTCCTCATGACTACTGGATTATACTACATTCTGTGTTCAAATCTCATGCTCTAACAGCTCAGCCATCTCGCCGACTGAGAAGTTCCCGTCACACAACACCTCACATTAATCACAATTTCATTTTCTCAACTACCAATTTGTGACAAGTCTAGATGATTTGACACATGAAGTGACATCACATCCCAGCTCAAGCGACTTGTAACAATCGACTTTGAATACAACATGCCACCAGCATGCATAACTCCAGTTGATTCGTGGTTTTTGATCTTGAAAAATGAGACATGGAGGTAAGACAGCATCAGTGCCATCGATAGCAAAAAAAAGCTATCAAGGACCGGTTTCAAAAAGAGAGATTCATGTCTACACATTTACAAACCAGTGTTCAAGATCTAAGTCATTATGTCTAGGATTATCACACATTCATCTAAAATTCCAGGCGTAGCTAACCAATTTTTTTAGACATGCTAGGCAAACAAAAAGTCGAACATCACGAGTATTATCTTGGAAACTTTTTCTTTCAGAACATCAACGGCTGAGTCAATCGTCAGAGAGCTGGGAGGCTCAGACTTCAGTGGATGGGATAAGGAGAAAAAGCCTAAAATTACATTCAAATTTGGTTGATCACATGAGGGAATCTTGAGTCGTCTATCAGCAGGAACATTGAGGTTCTTAAATACGGATAAAAATAAAGACTTGACCTCACCAACAGATCATGAATACATTATATATTTGCCTAACTAAAAAATATACCTGCTGCCGCATCGCACAAGCTCGCTCGCATTAGCCTAGTACAAGCAACGTGCATATCTTGTGTAAACTGATTTGAATGACAAACCTTCATAGTAAAGTCGTTACGAAAACTCTACAATAAGAACGTGCATATATCAGAATTAAACTATGCAGAAATATAGAAATGTATGGGTCAATCTTTAGAGATAAACTCTCTTCTCAAAAAAATTGGACATCTTATGATATCATCTGTCGAAGCTTCTGGCAACGTCCTCCGAAATCTCATCTGCACTCGGAACATCCACTTTGCCCATCACATTCATCGTCGCACCCTCGACAGACACACTGAGGCCCATCTCTTTACAACCTCTCACCTCTTCTTCACTCATGCCCAGTGCATCTCTCGGGATCCAAATGGTCCTTTGGGGTACCGAGATGGCCGGATGCGCATAACCAAAGTCTGCTTCCTCATTTCTCTCTCCTGCAGCAGCTCTTTTATCTTTGGTAGGAGACGTGCATTGGGCGTCATCGGCTTCGATGTCTGCATTCTGTCCTTGTTCCAAATTTTCACCGCTACTTCCAGCCTCGGATTCGGTATCGTCAGTGACACCCCCAACCGGGGAATAAGTCTTATCCTTCAAGCTCAGAGGGAGAGCATACAACAGTGGGCCATATGAGTGATTGATAATCATATGGAACCCCACAGTGAAGACGATCAGGATGATTAAGAGGATGGCATGGGGGTAAGCATGAGCCAAGAAGAACAGGCCACACAAGCAAACCTGTAACGGTCCATTCAGCAACATCAAAGTTCTGGGCCACATCCAAAGCTCACCTCTTCAATGTAGAGGCCAACAAATACTTGTTGGATGGCCTTCGGGAAGAATAGTCCTCCAGTATCAGAAGATGGTTTTTGTTCATATATCCATAAGAAAAGGTATTTGTAAAGCTGGTAAAATGCGAAGAACGTCCCGAATGCGAGACCATTGATGAGGGGAGATATAACCGAGTAAGTTATAGCTTCACCAATGTAAGTATTACAGACGAATTGGATGAAAACCCGCAAACTCACAGATTACAGCCAAAAGGGTGACAGAAGGGAAAAGTGTACCCCAGGCACAATCTTCGAGAACGTACTTGATCGAATAAACTGATCTCGGAGTGCTGCCAAGAAGGAAGAGCTTAACGTAATATATTACCAATGGCGATATTTGCAAAAATCCGCTTGCAGTACCAGAAAGGCCTTGTAGGATAATATAGGTCAGGAAGAAAGTAGAAGCCTGAGGAAGTTGGGTAGCAAGAGTATTAGCTATTGATGTTGGGTCGTTCAAGATTTGCTGGAGAGCAGGAATTATTCCAGAACTAATGGTGACAATGAGAAATGAATGCTGAAAATTGGAGCGTCAGAGGCGATACATATGAGCAGATCAAGCAATGTACCACGACCAAGAAGGAAAAATATCTGGTCATTAGAGAAAGTTCCAAGCCGGTGTATTTGGGGACTCCCTCAAATCTTGCCAGTAGCCTCAGGATGATAGGAAGAAGAGCCATCAGGACAGCGAGCATGACTGGGGGTAAAACACCCTGAAATTTTCTATCAGCATGATCGATTGGTAACTCTCATTTGAGTACTCACAGAGATGATTCCAACGACAGTGGAGGGGAGTTCACATATCCAGTTGAGCCACTTGACCTGAGAGCAGATGGAATGGATATTTGAAATGGCACCAACGAATGCAACTGAGGGAATGGATTCAGAATAATCCAAAGGCTCAAGAAATTTGATAATAATTACCAGGGAATGACCAGAAGATAATCAGTGCAGCAGTTGCGGAGTAGCTAATAGCTATTCGTATCTACAACGAGGGGTTAATCAAATTAAATTGATGTTATGAAAGTTTACCTTCTGCTCATATGTATTCAGATTCAGGTTGGCCCAGATGACGTCCTGAGGACTGATCTCATTATATTTCCTTGCTGTATCGGACCATGAGAGGCATCAAGACAGAAAAGAGAATATGTTGCGTACCCATTCTGTAGGGGTCATGGTGGGCCAAAGCCTGTATAGCCATGTGAGCACCAATTTGCTTTTTGAAGGTGATAAAGGCGCTGGTCAAAGGCGGGTATTTCGAACCACCATAGCCGACAATGCGGCCTTCAACGGCTTCCGCGGTATTCTTCAATACACCAGCAGCATCTTTCATCATATCGGAGGGCTTGCGGCCTAACATGAGATATAAGCAACGATATACATCAAAAGAAAAATGGTAGAGTACTATTTCGTCGCTTTGCTTTCTTCTTGGAAGTGGCCTCAGCCGCACTGGCGATGTCTTCTTCCTCAATGGACGAAATTGCCTCATTCAGAAGCTTATTACACTCTTTGATTTCTTCCCTCGCCCACTCGATAGTATCGACTCTCTGGCCAGTAAACGGTACCAAACCAAGTCGATGTGAGGGGCGTTGGTCACGCGGAACATCAGAGACAAAATCGAGAGGAACTGCTTCAGGATCCGCAGCCTTCTTTGAGTCCGCGCTAGTTGATTTAGCTGCGTTCTTCTGTTGCTGATTCTGCGCCTCCAAACGTAATCTGGCTGCAGTACGAAGGAGAGAAGTTTCCGCATTTTCAAGTTTGCTACATGCGGCAAGACGTCGGTCATAGATGTCCGGCAGTTCCTTGAGGTTACGATTAATCCAGATCTTGCGCACACCCCCCGGGAGTTCCTCAAAGACTTTAAGGAGACCGCTCTTGCTCAGATAACGCTCAGGAATGCCCATAACGAGAATTGTATTGGCTTGAAGCGATCTGGCGTGGTCATGCTCAATAAGATGCTCTTGACGCGCCTTCACGTAGTGATGCATCTCATTGCTGATGTTGTAAAAGATCCAGACTGATACAGGAGTCAGCTCGAGCGGTTAAACGAATATGCAAACCTACAGGTAAAGACATAAACCATAACAACGTGCGCCGCATACCTCGACCAGAGATGAGGTGGGACATCACTGAAAGACAGTTTGTTCAGATTGTCATACGATGGATCAGGGACAATGTTGACAGTGGTAGCAGGGAATAAAACAATCCAGGATATAAGCCAAATGGGCAAGAATATCTTGGTCATCATCCTGAGGAAGCGCACGAAACAGTAGGCATCCAAGCTGGTGACATTCTTAATAGTCTTGTGGTCAGCGCGCCAAACAGCCAGTGGCCACAGAAAACGATTGGGAGAAAACGGGTTGGAACGCTTTCTATAAAAAAAAGATCAATTTGAAACCGGTCCTCTGAACACAAAAGTGAAAGAAGCCCACTTGGGAGGAACAGCATACGTTCTTGGCTCGTATACTGCTTTGAAGTAGGGATAAACGAGTGTAAAAGCGCCAAGTTCGGCGCCAAAAATGATAGCATTGAAAACGAGCGCTGTGACAAACGTCGCGGCCGAAGCCGAAGTAGCCTGGTTTCGTAAATCCTGGTCAGACCTGCACAATAGCACTGGTGAGAAGAAAACATTAAAGAAAAGTGTTTTACTGACGAGGCGGATGGGGCAGAAGGCGACATGTGGGAAGCGAGTTAGAGGGGACGTATGTTTTAAGGACAACTTGACATCATTCCCCGTTTCCTAGTTTGGAATAGCCTAGGATCCCTTCTGGTTCTCAGCGTTCCCGAAATCCCCGCATATGATTATCTTTTCTGTTCAGGCAACTACATTCCCCCAGAGACAAACTGGTTCTACATCTTGACCGTCTTATCGCTGCCTTGTGCTTCAGATATGAAATTGATCTGTTCCAAAATTGACCGCTACTTTGGTTCTTGAAGTGATAACAGGTGTTATCATATATAGAAGACTAATGCCCGTTCATTCCACTCAGCAACAACCTCACTCATGACCCTTGACATCTGGCCACCCAAAAGGCGACCTTTGACAATGTTTCTATCTTTACTTTCCTCGTACCCCGCCTCAGTCAGTCACATTCGGCCATCAGCATGATCCGCTGTACAATGACAGATGCAGGATCATGTGGGATCAGCTACCTGGGTGGTGAAGCTGTAAATAAGTCGCTCAATTAGTGGCTGTGTGTCAAAGGTATATTAACTCTCGCGAACTGCGCTGGCGCAGTGGCATGAGTGTTGCATCAAGACGTGAATTCAGCCAAGGTATATCTAAGATTTGAATATCCGCAGTAATCTCGCTTCTGTGACGATCCTGGTTCGGCACAAT
>Ga0153946_1000056_pt1 | contig 36772 bp, 36 predicted proteins | sample TSNJ030MetaG_FD_104751 | JGI IMG/M metagenome (GOLD analysis project Ga0153946, IMG submission 104751) | Attine ant fungus gardens microbial communities from New Jersey, USA - TSNJ030 MetaG | ecosystem: Host-associated > Fungi > Mycelium > Unclassified | place: USA: New Jersey, Wharton State... | reverse complement strand
TGACACGAAGCGGTGCATGAACACTACCAGACTGAAATTATGCCCGTATAACACCCACAGGGCTATTTAGCAAAACTTTTCGATCTTGCTTCCGGGATCCGTGGCCATAGATTAAACACATTGCTATCATCCATCAACTGACAAAGGATGACTGTTGCGGTAACTGTTATCGGTGACGTCTCATCATCTAATTTATAATCATAAACTTATCGCTATGATGATTGATTTCCGGGAGTTTGGAATTAAACTCGCCCGTATATGATCGGGAAAAGAGGAGCACATTGGAGAAGATACAACGGTATATAGATAAACTATTCACATGGCAGTCCTTTCTATATCCATTCAGGTGGAACACATTAGAAAGTTTGGGAGCGCCCTAAGTCACACAGCATGTAGCGCTCAACGAGTTCTTCTTGGCGTTTGGAGCGGGCGGAGACATGAGCTACTTCGCTGGTCAATACATGAACCAGGCAAGATGGTTTCTTTTGCTCCCTATGTGAATAGTGGAAAAGTTAGGTTTGCAGACCTCAACGGGAAGCAGAACCTATCCATGACCAAGTATATTAATGGAAGGTTCGTTCTAATTTTGTAAGGCTCATGAATATATGGAGGGTAGGGCCATATGAAACCAAGAGGCACAAAGTTGGACATATCTAAATAAGGAAAAGGAAGAGAATCCATGCGAAGCAGTGATCTATAATATTTTCGGCTGCCAACACCAGGTAACACCCAGTGTAGATCCATGGGTTTGTTCAAAATTGCGGAGAGTCAAAATCCGCTGCAGCGACTAAGGTTTCAGTAGATTCGACGACATGAGATATTGAAAAGTAGGGTGAAAATGCCTAGCGTTTGGGGAGACAGAGAAGCGCTTTTGACAGCCTGGGAAACATTCGTATACTGAACCAGTATCATGTTAGAAGCCCTAACGAAAGTGGAATATACTATACGCTTCTCTTTTTCATTCATGTTCTTATTAGCATGAAGCCCACTGGGTCTGGAACAAATGTAGGATACCTATAAAAAATGACTTCTGACAGTAACGTACCGCGGAAACGGCTTTGAGCAGATGGTACTTGACCTACTAATGTTTGGCATCGCTTAACCAGGACGCCTAGGAATCTATTTAAGAGAGACCAGAGCGAGGAGATCAATATCAGCTACCTTGCTCTCCGACTTAAAGAGGATAATGATTTTGAGGTCCTTCTAGACCGCGGTCCAGAGATATATCCTTAGACACAAGTCACCATTTACGAACGAGTGAGCATGGTGCACACCACAGGATAAATTTGGTACCAAACGAATCGAATTAGATTTGGATGCAAGTTGGTCTATTTGAGTCAGACACAATCGCGGATTCGGACGCTCGTAGACCGATGATAATGGCTGGCCATAGCTTGCAAAGAGTGAATGCGCATCTCTTGAGTGAGGTTCAGGAAAAGTACGAAGAGAAGGTAGAACCAGATTTTCATAGTCCACTAAACCCAGATTAGTTGGTCATGAACAACAACTATGACCTGCCACCCAGGTCTTCGATAGGCTCAGAGAACCGAGGCAAAGTAGCGGTCGACATGTCGCAGTTGGTAACAAGCCTGGACCAGAGTCTACAGCAGATTGACCCTGTATGGACGGCACTGACTTACTTTATTTATCCTTGAGCGCGATGAAACAAGGAGACAAGGGTCTACGAGCACTCGATGGGAACCCGTCGCGCATCTAAAATCCAAAATGCCGTCATTGACGTAGTTTATGCATTGTCTTGTGGCTATGACGTCACATTCGCGTCCTGAGAGAGCCACCTACTGAATTAGGAAAAAAGAGTGCAAAGGCTTCTAGCTCGTTTTGTTAGTTCCTTTGGAATATACACGATAAGCATCTCTTCCGAAAAGGTCACTGGATATGCGGTACTAGCCTTGGATGTAGCAATGCCTTTATGCAGCAGCTCGACCATTATTGGTGGGAATTGTGTACTCTGCATGACTGCATTAATCAGGTATACTGCATTCTCGAGTAATGATTTGTTTTGAGGAGTGAATTTCAAGATCCTACAGCTCATTTCCAAGACATACTCGCTCGACCAATGGCATCGACTCCCCCCCAGATCCCCCCTAGGTGCTGACAAACCTTAATGAGGAATTTGGTGAATCCAGTCAATCTGATGAAAGGTGAACTTTGTCGCAAGTGGGGATAACACTATTCACTCCATCACTACTTCGTTGACCAATGACACATGAAGCCGCTGGAGAGGTGTGGGAAGAGTTCATGGTAGTACGGTCGATCACATTCAAGAACACCTATTTGTTTGATATTTTTAAACATGTGAGAAAATAATTCTAAAGATCTCGCTGAGAATTTTCAATTACACTTCCTTTGTTCAGCGAACGGCTCATGTGAAAATCACCACTCGGTATATGTCAAATTAAACTCATGAAAAAAGCAGCCTAATTGTTTCCATTTAAATACAACAATTTATACTTGGGCTAACACTTCACACTGGTGATGGACATAAATCAATTATGATAATATCATAAATTGACCTTTCCCTGAAAATAATTAGAAGTGTACGGTCTGCCATCGAGTTCCGTGTAATAAATTGCTGATTTGAAAAAAGATAATTGGTAGTGTTACTAGGGTATTAAAACTTGCTCAACAGCAGCAACCACTCCAGCCTCCTCCTTCTTTACCTTCTTGGCAGCCTCCCTTACATCATCTACAAACCTCTCTTGGTACATGCATCATGCATGTGCATACTTCATTCAGATGTCAACCCAACCATTAGCTTAGAGACATCTCAATGCTCATCTAACCGATAAGTCAGAATGGGTTCGAAAACATAATCTATATGTGTATTGCAATTCATGATGTCGACTTCTCTATCTAATCGATGACGAAGTCCACACAACTTTCATAGGTCTGTACATTGAAAGCATACCACCACCACTGAATAGCACATTTGCCGGCGGTATCACACTTGCTGTCTAAATCAGATGGAATTTGAACCTGAAAGTCGGCTAATTTAAGCAGTGGATCAGTATCAATCTAATTCTTGATGTGCAGCATAGCTCTCACTTTCGTTTTTTGGCCAGTCTTGGGGGCCCAGTGAGTCGTTGGTGTAGACAGGCCAGTTGAAGAGAGGTTGACCAATGACAGTTCGATTTATCAAATCGACAACGGAGACGTTCTACAGAGCGACACATCCCCATTATACGTCAAATTTCTCAAGTCCATATCCATGTAACTCACGGCTTTGCCAGTATGCCTTGCTTCAATATCAACGTGGAAATTCACCACTTGACTGGCCGAGTAAGATTGTATATTGTCGGCATTGTCTTCGAGCTGCATTGATCAAATATCAATAAAAATACATATGATGCTTTAAGAAGCAAGTACCTGGTATCCTCTGCAGAAGAACAAGTGACAGGCATCTGCGTCATAATCATTGTCAATCTTGGCTGCAGAATTCTCAATCTGATTCAAACTATTTCAACGACTGAAATACTATTCCAAAAGCATTGCACTTACAGGCCCATAAGGGTCTGAAGCCAATTCCTTGTAGACGGCAGCACCACACTTAGCCAAAGTTCCGTCACCAATCTAGCAGCTTTACCGATCAACCACATTCATAATAATCAGTCAAGATATAAGACTTACGACACGGGCAGGAGGGCTTGTAACCATCCCATGTCCAAGGACAACTGGTAAAGCAGCAAGAGCTGCTATAGACACCATTTGTTTCTTCATTTAAAGACAATCACGCTCGGGATTCAGTTACTTAGTGAATTGGTTTACACTTATACTCAACCATTTGTCCGCCTGGCTGAAACAGAAGCATGAAGGAGATGGTTCTTGATCATCAGACGGTCCGGCGGGGAAAGACGGCTGGGCTACTTACTGCAGTTCAGCGGCCCGCAGCAGCGATCTAACCAGCAGATACCTTGGATAAACGTATGTAATCCTATATGAGTCTAACTAAGTCAACTTGTCGTTATGTTTCAATTTCGATCGCGGCATTTCATGAAATCACTGGATAGCCTGTCTGTAAATCCGTCTTGACAAGCGCAAAAATGTACCAAAGACAACGATAACAAGTAGCTCTCAATTGTGATACAAGCCACGTGATACCCGTGATACCTGGATAGATTTCGGTGACAAGATTTTCAGCAACCTTCTCGATGATACATCGGATGTTTCTCGCGGCAGACACAAGTTCTCCATCAAAGGACTTGTGTATATTGTTGACGGTCTGTACAAAAAGAGGCCAAAGAATTAGGTTTGATTGATGTTCAAACAACTTGCGTGAATGATAATGAAGTGAGGTGAAGATGGTAGGGTCCAAAAGCGGCCTGATCCCTCGAGTTCTGGCAGAAAGATAGCCTTGACATGAATCACACCACGGCACTATTCAGGACCTTCCCTCTCTTGCTCGACTACCCTTCGTATCAATCCTCACATATTCGCTCTCCTCTGGGACACTACCATTGACAATAGGATTGGAGCTTGGTGTATCTTTCTTCACATTCATGTATGCCTCTCCGAGCATTTGTAAAGCCACGGCCCGTAACTGAGCTTTATCGCGTGCGATCGTTGCATCTGCCAAAACATTGTCACAAACTTCGCGCAATACCGACTCTATTTCTAATTTAGTTCCCTGCCATTATATGGTCAACGTCGTAGATAAAGACAAACAGAGGCGGCTGTAGCATACCTTGAACAACGCTTGAATGCCCTTTTCCGCAGCTTGCTCCTCCAACTTTTGTTTTTCTTCAGGGGTCAGATTGCCGGCCTTTTCTGCAGTTTGGATCTGGTCGAACACGTTCTTGAGTTCTATTGCTGCCCGGAGCGTCGACACACTTAAAAGGGTTCGGATACAATTTCACAACATGGAACTTGAGGTGACTTACGTCTCGCTAAAAACGTGATATTTTCCTTGGACATTATGCAGCCAGCCACCAACACCAAAGATAGTTTGGTTCGCTGCTAAAGAGTGTTTTGCTTTGGAAACATAAACAAATCCGATTGCTTGCAGTAGTTCATAGCCATATGATTCACGCTTGAGGTCCCTGTATTTTGGATTCGGATCAGACACAGATAGGGATGTGGTCATGAGTCGTACTCTGCCTCAATCTCACAGATAGTCCGCCAACTCCTCGAAACATCTTCATCCCCTGGGCCGGTAGCGGATTCTGTAAATATACCTAATTTTCGTGTAAGGTTCTCAACCAGTTGTCCCACCCGTTTGGCTCTAATAGCAGCTTTCTGAATTCACGATTAGCACTGAAACGATAACGAGATAAAAAAAAAAGCATACCTCTGCAGCTTTTTGTCGCTCCTTCTCTTCCTTTTGGGCCTTTTCCTCAGGCGACATGATCTCTCTACCTTTCGCATCTTTGGGCCTCGCTTGCTCCTCTGCATCCTCTGCCTCTTGTAGGGCGGTTTTCATCTCCCTTGCTAAACTGATATCACCGATGATTGGGGTAAATCTCTCGCCCCCAAATATCGCTCCAAATAGATCTTCTGGATCGACATAACCTCCTTCTGGTGCACTCTCTTTCGGTCCGAATTCATTGTACTTTTTCCTGAGAGCTGGGTCTGACAGTGTCTGGTATGCAATTGCAATCTGCTTAAAGCGATCCTCTGCTTCTGGGTCGTCTGGATTCTTGTCTGGGTGGTGTTTTATTGCCAAACGACCTGAATCGTGTCAGGGGCTCCAAGACCGTGGCAGTGAGAGGGATACGAACGTACGATATGCTTTTTTGATGTCGTCAGCGGTTGCTGTTATTGGAACATTGAGTATATCGTAATATCCGGTTTCAAGCGGCCGGTCTTGACTTCCAATTTTCCTGCCCTTTTTGGCAGGCTTCACACCATCAGAATTCGAATCTTGCTTTGAGGAAGTAGTACCAGTTGAATGTGATGAAGGTATCTGGGTGGGATAGAAAGCATGTGATAATGTGTTTTGACATGAAAAACATCGGATCTGCAAAAGCAGGCCTGGTCGTGGCTGCGGGCTGGGAACTGGAAACTCGAGAAAAACATTACAATGGGAGCATGTCGTGGAAATATGAGGATATACAGGCCTTGAGGGAAGGATGTGGTAGGAAGAGCTCATGGACGTCTGGGTAGAGCTTGCCTGACCTCGCTAAATTAGGAATACAACTAGATACGAGCTTGCTATATACAATCAACCAAAACTAATGTACACCAGCATCTCCTCCTCCTTGGATACCTTCAATGTACCCAACATTCTTGCTGCGATAGGTTGCACATGCATCTGCCAGCTTTACAAATTCTCCTCGTGCTGCAACATCTTCAACTGAAGGACAGACTTAGTAAAGGCTGCCACATCATTTTCTGCAATTACTTACTTTGCATTAGAGTACCTGGATACAGCCAGTCCTGAGTTATGCACTCCTGAATTTCCTTGATCAACTCTTCCATCTCCCAGCATTTTCCCAACACCAACGCATCCAAAAGTACTTCCAGTGATGAAGGGCCCAACCTCGACAAGCTTCCTGTGTAGATATAATCTGGTAGAGCCAAAGTCAGTACTTAATCTCCAAAGGCACGACCAAATTGTTCACCAAGGGCTAAAGCGATACATGCTCTCGAATGATCAGGGCAAGGGATCTCATCCTGATGGGATGTCACACTAGTTTCCCTAGAATCATTGCAGAAAACGTTCATGAGATGATTGCTTTGTGTAGCAAGGAAAGATTTATGGCCCAGAAGCGGGCTATCCGGTTCATCATCGTCGGCAACGAACCGAACGTCGACCAAATGTCTTTCCTGTCTCATCTGGGAAAACTTCTCTCGAACACGAGACAATGAATCAGAACCTGAGGAAGTCCCAAATGATCTTGATGGAGCCGGATAATTAACCTCCTGTGCTCCTGCAGCAAGTAGAAGATGCCTAAACCTTTGAAGGAATGGTCGAGCGGCTCTGAAACCTCCGAAATCTCGTGTGTCAAATGAGATTCTGTCAGCACTATTCCACACCCATCCCACACCATCTTCCTGCGGATCATCGACATTCAAGAAAAACCGTTTTCCCGCGAGCTGAGTGACTGCCGAGTCCTCAAATCTAAGATTATCGTTCAAGTATTCATACGTTTCGATAAGGTCAGATAGCACTGCTGGGTGATTTGGATAGGCATGAGCAACTTCATCAACTAGAACTCGAAGATGGGCGATCTATATAAAGTAAGTCCATTTTTCAGATTCTAGGGATACAATCAGGACACTCACTACTTCAGGGACGGTAGGACGCCCAAGTGTCATGTAAGCTCGTACAAGGCCTTCATTGAGATTCCTCTCCGGGAGCATGCGCTGAGACCATGCGATGGCTGCATACTCTTCCCTGACGATATCTCGTGGTTTGACCAAAGTATCAAAGTCTCGTTTGATAAACTGAGACACATCTAGCAGCCTATTCTCAGACCCACATCTCTCCAAAGGACCACTCTTTCTGGGCACGAAATCACAATTCTCAACCATCTCCCACCTCTCAACTCTAGAACCCGAATTACCCAGAATAACGGGCAGGCGATCGTTCATCACGTCGAAAGCAATTCTTGCTCCTTCTTCATTACTATCAATCGAGATGCATTCAACACAGTCGGCAAAGATCTCCATTGTGATATCCTGCATTCTTTTGAGATGCATCGAACGGGCTTCAACATCTTGAAATTCGGGTGACAGGAATTTAGGGGATGATTGAGGGAACGAAGATCGGAAAAGCGGTTCTTCTCTTGAGTAGAGCTCTTTGATAGGACACAGAGTAAAATCAGACGCATTTGGTAAACGCAGCTCCTCAAGGTCATCATGTGGCTCGGTTCGTTCCAGGACTGCTTCGACAAACGCCTTATACCGAAGCCGTTCCGCGGGGTCGGGCATGGAGGTAGGGAGGCCAGAAGAGATGGTCCTCAGGAGTTGGCGGAAGGAATTTTCGGGGACAAGAAGCTTCTGGTTCAGATTAAAACGGAGAGTGTCTGTTTGACCTTGAGGGATAACTGCAACTTTCTGGTCCCCCATGTACGGGAGGACAATGTTGATATCCAGCGTCTCGGGGAGTAAAATCAGTTCCGATGCAGGAACATGCTCATGAAGGACTCCATCACTATCCTGTGCTTTCCATACTGGTAAGGCACGAGCGGTATCTCTCAGCTCGGAAGGGACATCAAAGAACAGCTGCCTTCTTGCCCAATCAGAGAAAAACACTTGTTCATCCTCAGCTAATTGGGAAAAGGCATCATCCAGTATCGAGGGCTCAATGTTATGCAGTCCACCCAGGAGATCCTTCATCTCGAATTCTTTGAAGACTTTGCGATTATTGAGAACGCGGATGAGATGAGGAGAAATCCCAGGTGACGATAATCGTACTAGAAAGACACCGAGATTGGCGAGGCATCGGCATGCAGACTCATCGACTAGAGTGGGGACCACGGGAACACTACCCTCCTTGCACATTCTGAGGGAGATATGACAGTCTTTCAAAAGGGTCGGAACGAGTGGTAAATCATCAATGTCATCGATGTCAAGTTTCAAATGGTGGAAATTATCCCAGAAAATGTCAATGAATTTCTTTTCCTCAGAACCTGGAATTATATCAAAAGAGGAACATTTTGGAAGCTTATCTGCGATAATGGAGGCAAGAGCAGGTGAACTTAGCTCTTCGATGTTAAACCCTTTGTCAAGGAGACCGCTGGCGTCGAAGTCAAGGTTGATTAGGTGGCCGGACTTTCCAAGAATGCTATCTGGTATAGAACAATTTCTCAAGACGTAAAACATATCCGGGTCAGAACTCGACCTGGTAGACTCAATGAGACCAAAGTTGTCGTCCTGCAAAGGAAGCAGAGGTAAACCAACTAGCTGGTCAGGATCATGTCGAAGGAAAAAGTGAAGCAGGCTCATGAGATCATCAAAAGTTAGAGACTGTTCTTCGCTCTCATTAGATGACGTGAATGCTTGTAAGAAGCATTCTGGATCACGCAAGATTAGCTCCCTCACGTGGTGCGGGGAGAGTATGGGAAGCTGGGCATCGTCTTGGACCAAACTGAGGAGAGGTTCGGAATAAATGGCAACGTTTGGTGGGGATAGAAATTCAATCACTGGACGGATGGACGACTTTGCACTCAAAATGATGACTTCTCCCGGAGTCAGGCCATGTCCCGGATGAAATGCACTCTGAAAGAGGTGCCTGCTTGTTTTCTTCAGGAAATCTTGATAGAGGGAGCCTATCAGGATTCGATCAGCAGGTAATGTGTCGTTGATTGGCCAAAAATGGTGATTGGGTACGCCGACCTCCAACAGCAACTCGAGGAGACACAGATATGTGGGTGGAAAAATCTCCCGCAGCAGCCATACGTTAAATTTGGCTTGGTTACCAGTGTCATTTTCCACGTCTAGGCGTATGTGTCTTCGATCACTGGTCATGAAGAATGTTCCAGAGCAATGAACTGGAAGTCCAGTCACTTCTGGGAGAGGCAAAGTTGAGAAGAAAACGCTTCTCTCGTGATAATCCTGATAGTCTGCTCCAGGAGGCCGAATAAATGCGGCAAGCGATACCTTGGGTTGTTTCATTCGACGCCCGTATGCCTTGGTGAGAGACAAGACAAACTCAGGTAGTGCATCGTCTGGAACCATGTATGACACTGTCTGCCACGAATGCTCCTCAGATCCGTTGGATCTGATCCGAACCGAACTCTGTTTAAAGTCTTCGACTGATTTAACTCCCTCGCGCTGAGCTTCAAAGTTCCACATTGGATGCAAAATACCCTCATGTGACCGAACATAGGCTTCTATATGTTCAAGACTTGTGAACAGGAGACAATCCCGAGCTATTTTTTTGAACGCGTCCACGATTTCTTCTTGGACAGCTTCCACTGACCAAATAGTCTTTGAAATTGGGACAGCATGATCAATGTGTTCCAACGTTCGAAGCGGAAGTCTGAAGACGGTCTTCACGATAGAAAATATAACTTGAGCCTTAGTCAAGACATGAAACCAGTATCACGCACCCCAAACGACTTGATGTCACTCTCGTCGAATTGAAGTAAACTAGATAGCGTCTCCAAGAAGCTTAGATGCCCAGGATAAAGTTCCCTTGGTTGTTTGAGAAGGTAGTCAGACACCTGGAGAACAACGGAACGCACTTGAGTTTTTTCATATGAATTCGTTGGTTATTGGCGTTCCGAGGAAGATTGAAAAGATGTTGTCTAACGGGGTCAATGAACATTACAGTATCTGAGGACACTAGTGTCGGAAACTGAAAATTGTCAAGACCGCCCATGCTTTACAATGAACTCGGAAAAGACCACGTACCTCAGTTAAATGGAACATTGTGAGCGCACCGCGTCCAAATTGTCCAATTGAATGAACATTGTTTTTCTTGCTCCCTTCTCCCGTCTCACAAAGACCTCTGAAATCCTCTTCTGTGAATTGTGAGTCGTTATAAATCAAAATCGCTGGGCACTCCTGAAATTTCCCAAGTTTTGACGAGATAAGGTGGCTTGTTGACTGAGGCATATTGTCAATGACCACTACGAAGCGCTTCGCGCCTGCATCCACAGCGTTCGCCAGCATCTCTGTCAACACCTGAACTTCAGTGTAATCATTGATAGTGTTACGAATCGACGAGATGAAACTCTCCCCCATGTATCCAGGAATGAAATGAGAATACAGGTTTGCGAGGGGCTCAATACCAAGGTTCTGAGCAATCCGCTCAGAAACCAAGTTGTGTGCAATAGATCTTCCTCCACGTGTGAGATCTTGAAGATCTACGGAAACGCCGGTATCATTGAGATATAGCTGAACAACTTTCATCATACGCCCCTCAACATTTGGCACGAGAACACAAGCTTTTTCTTCCGCGCTCAGGTTGGCTGGTAACTTTTCTAGTAGCCTGATCACACCGGGGACTTGATCGTCAGTCAGAGTTTCTCCAGCGCTCGTTTGTATTCGGGTTAGAATCATTGGTGTTGTAGGTCTAGCTTATTTTTGAAGATATATCATAAACTTGCTCTGATAGCAACTCACCTTTCTGGGACACCCATACGTCTCAATAAATCGACAGCTTCTGGATCTGCTTTCTCGTTAAATGATACCTCCATAAATCCTGCATCTTCAATGGCGTCATCGAGAACCGCATTTTCCAGTGTCACTAGTCGACCTGATCTTGTAGGCACCCATGCTCGATCGCTGATTCGCTGAGTCAACTCCGCTACAGATATCTCCATGACTGCAACCCTCTGTATAATGGCTCTAACTCTCTTGAAATCACCCCCCTTCGTCAAAATGGCATCAAGCTGGGAAACGATAACATCCGGTGAGATCTCTTCAGACCAACCAAGAAGACCTTTCAATGTGTCGGGCACAATTATGTCATCGAGCACAATCGCATAGATCTCGTCAAGCAGGCTTGAGTGGAGGCTGCGATCTCGACATTCATGTTGGGCTCTGAGGCCAGAATTTGTTGCAATCCATCGAGTACCACTCGGGATCTTTTTGATAAAGTCACTATAACTTGCATTAGATCCGAGGATTTTGAAAAGCTTTTTCGATATATCAATCGATTGCGGACAATCGGCATGGTTCGAGATGCAAGACACGATTTTCAATAGAAGCACCTGATCAAGATGGTCTCGAAATAGTGAAACAGAGAAGTTTTGAAACTCGAATATGATTTCCTCATTGTTGTCATAGCCCAATCTTGGCCAATATTCATCGAAGATGGTCATGCTGACATCTAGGCTCATGCACATGGTGATGATGTCGCTCAGGTCAGATCCAGACTGATGACTGAGAACATCCCGAGGTCTCCGATTTATGCCATCCTTACACATGATAGAGGGCGTATCCAAGAGCTTATCAAGGCTTTTTCTTGGTAAGGTTTTCTGATTCCTGGTTGCAAATTTAATGATGGAACTTCGTAACTTTGGGGTCTGACTTTGAAAATTGAGTACACCCAGTTCAAAGGTGTCGGTAGGAGTGAGTGGTACTGGGAGTCGAGAGTCAATGAGGCGCAGGATTTCGTAAGATTTTCGTGGCCATGGGCGAAAGTCTAGGTAAATACATGCATCGATCATCGGTAGGATGTCGATACTGGTAACGGCATAGACAGAATGATTCTCTGGTATCGCGCCAGGAGTGGTTATTAGATGTACAGAACCAGAAGACGCAGGACGGAGTATGGGATATATTGGTAAAGATCGCAATTTTTTGATAACCCCGGGATCTGAATCCTCAATATCGGCATGGCGGACAATGTGATCAATCAAAACCATCCATTCACGATATGTTAGCCCCAGGCTTGTTGTCGAAGGATCTGTACCATTTGGCGTGGTAGGTACAACCGGTACTGAATCAAGGAGTGCTCGAATGTCCTCGATGCTCTTAAGTAGGCCTCCGACGCTCGTCAGCAGCTTCTGGACACTCGGGCCAACAGAGTAATCCAGTAGGCTGACGCCGAGTGCCCGAAGGCACTTTACGAGAGCAGTGGTCACCCTCGTTGTATCGAATACCCCATCCTTCGCTCTCTTGAGGCCAAGTTGAGTAGGTATCAAGAACAGGGTCTGGACTTGTTGGAGACGGAAAAAATGTTCAGTAAATGGCCAGCTCATAAGCCACGTGTAGAATTTTGATAACCACTTTGCAGTTGGGACTGGGATTGCGGAGGAACCAGCAGGTGTTGGGATGGGCCCGGTGAAAGTTGTGTCATTAGAAAGATATTCAGCCACTTTATCTGCTGTTATTTCAGCAACGTTGAGGACACCTGGCGCCTTTCCTCGAATGGATGATCCATGCGTAGATTTGACTTTCTGTAGGGGTATTGCATCGGTATCGTACCTCTCAAAGAGATATACCGTGTGATCATCAAAGATTGAGTATAAAGTTTGCTTTGCGGCTAGACTTGAATCTTCGCGCTTGAGGCGTTCGAGAGTGACATAATGTCCCTGAACATTTTTGAGTAGGGGCAACCCGATTAAGAGCTGAATATCTTGTCCCCTGAGAAGGAAATCAAGAATGATCCCTGCGTGCTTATCTACCGCGTTAACTGATCTCTCCACTCTTGAGATATTTCTCTAAGAAGTAAATTCATACCGATGGCGTCCTTTAATTGTAGAAACACGCACCAACAAATCTTCGTGTACATGTACGGGATCCAGGAACTGAAAGGTCTGGTGCGTGCATTCTTCAATCAAATTCTTGAAATGTAAAGGGGGTTTCGTAAATCTAACACCACATTCTGCCAGTGTGTTTCTGAGGTCCAAGTAAACATCTTCGCGGGCCATTTTGATGCTCCCTAGTTCAACAAACTCAAGGGGCGCGGGAGCAGCTGTCAGCGGGCATTTCAGCACTGAGATTGGATATCAAGGAATGTAGCGGACCTAATATGTTCGAAGGGCCTGAAAGTGAGGAAGAAGGCTTCGCGGGGAGTGCAGAAGAGATGGATTGATCTAATGCTACATAGATTGGCCATACCTGAGCTCTAGACATAACGACACGATCAAAAACCGTTTGCAACATCCCTCTGGACCTCGTAGTAACACCCGACGATTTCGAGCCACCAATACTCGGTGTATTCGGGCCAATGATGTGTTTCAAATCAGTTCCACTCTCGGAGGCAGGGGCGATATAATCGTCCATAGCACCTGGTGGCGGCCAGTACTCATAAATGTCCCCAACTAGATCTTGGTGTGCTAAGACATCGAGGAGAACAGTCCACGCTTGGGGGATGAAGGCAGAAAATAAAAGCAAGTTCCATTCCCCAATAAAACTATTGATTGATCTATTAGGCATTCAGGATTGTGTTGATGAACTCACCCTCCCTCGAGGAAGCTACGAATCCATTGCCTAGATGGCGGAATTGCAAAACGAGCATCTACATGAATCGGCCAGTTCTTGTTGTTAGCCCTCGGTAATGGTAGTCCACTGAATAACCTTCCATTCCTCCAAAGACGAATACCATAGCCTCCGGGAACTGCTGTTTGTTGGGAGAGTGAAAGATCGGCTTGAGATACAAGTCCCTTCGAGGTTAAAGACAGGTCTGAAGAAAGCGGTGCGGCAAGCCGGATTCTCGGAAATAATTTACGTCTCTTCATCTCCTCATCTGGGTTGTGTTCCCTGGAAAGTCTGTGTTTAAGGGTCTGCTGAGAAGTTTCGCCTTCAAAGGAGCAATCGATAAATCGCCAAGTGGTAGTTGTTGTCATTGACTGGATATTTGTTAGACCTCCTATAGTGGTTGTAGGATTACAGCGAGAAATGGATGATGATTCCGGATACACCCTTGTTTGTCCAATAGCCCTCCAGGCGCTATAGGCCTCCTTCACAACACCTCCAGTGATTTCCTCACTTTTGATCATCACTGATTCTCGATCACTGAGTGCGGCCGAACAAATCTCGCGTATCACTCTATCAGTCACCTCGTATACTTCGATCTTCTTCACATGCTTCAAGAATAGCAGTACATACTCAAGATCGTAGCAGATGAACTGATCGAAAAGTTTCAATATATCCTCGGGCTTTGGGCTGTTGATACTGAGAGGTGACGGGCGAGATCGGAGGGGAAGGCGGATTGCAGTGCCATCAAGCCTAGAAGGGTCTTGCTTACACTTTCCTTTTTCAAGTTCCTCAGCACTGCGAGGGATGAAACAAGGGACCTCTGGTAATCCTTCAAATACTGAGAAATGTGATATGTGGTGGGCATCAGATTTATCTGTTGAATCGAGGATTTTGCCTTCCGGAAGATTCAAAAGCGCAAGCGTAGTCCCAGAGAAAACCTGAGGGCAATCAGTCAACTATAGCAGTGTTCCAGCACAACAAGGTCAGTAAAGAAAGGATCGGAGAATGTAAAAGTCATACATGATAAACACATCGGAAACCCTGTCCGAATTGGCCAAGAGCCCTGAATGGTCGCAATGCAATGTCAGTGATGATACCTCAATAGAGGGTTCTGAGATAAGCGCACGCGGGATCATCAACTTTGTTTGATTCAAATAGATTCTTCAGGCTTTCCCAATCTTGAGGTTCAAAGTACGCATCGTTGTAGGCAATCAGAGCCGGAGACTGTTGAAAATCGATGTAATCGGCACTGACAATTGAGGAGATCAGGTGTTGTCGATTGTCAATTATAAAGACCTGTTGAGTAAAATGAACAAAGGCACAGAATGCAGGTCATCCTCGTACTTGTCTCGTGGCTTTGGCATCATCTGAATTCTGTAATATTTCACGAATAGGCCCATCTACCAATGGATAGTGGTCCAAAATACTTTTGACTGCACTCAAAATGTTCGCTTTCGGTAGGAAAGGCTCAGGCATGTATCAAGGAATTTGGCAGAAGACAGAGAGTGTGGGAATCAGGTTATCAACGAGACTCCCGTAGGTGGCGAAGACTGATAACACCGTACAAATTGCAGATATGTTCTTAGGAACTGATCTCAACTACCATATATCAATTAGAGTTAGTTGAAGGTTGATCTAGAAACTAATTATATATTGGGAGAGGACAACAGTGTCGATACTGATGAGATGGTAGTCGTTGATGGAATCGATAAAAATTGATTAACAAAGATTCAGGACCTGCGACGACCAATTGATAATAAGGTCTCCCATCTTCTTAGAGTATCGCAATATTATAAGTCCTTTTGAAGGATAATCATTCTTTTGCATTGATGATTACTTCTCGACAAATGCAGCTAACTTGGTTCTTGAAGTGTATGTACATGAATAAACTGGAAGGAGAATACCATTTTAATTCATTCCAGAAACATATCCAACACCTGATAGAAAGCTTGGTCATACATCCTCCGGTCTCATCCATTTATTGAACATATCCAGCGCGCGGAATGAGTTAATCGTTTATCTGGATCAGACGTAGAGACTGGACACTCGCAACTAAGGAATACCCTCCTCCACTGCTCCTTTATATTTCCTCCTCGATCGCGCGATGCAGTCATTAAATCAACCTAGAAAACTTGTTTTTTGGTGCCAATGCCCAAAAGTTATTGTGACCATTTGTATACAATTTTATCAACTCTTGAGAAGCAGACAACCCCTGAGATCTACAGCATGTTTGTTCTTTTTCCAGGTCCCTAAAATGCTCTTCTTGAATAGCTCCTTTTTTTCCCGGATCAGCTGGAGTATAGTCATCAGAAAAAACTTATGATACTGATGGACAGTGCAAGATGATCTGATCAATGACAATCATGGTTCATGCTCATTGCATGAGAAACTTGTAATCAAACTGTAAACTCTTGTAAACATTTCAAACATAAATGTACACGCCACAGTCCGTATGCAATAACCAATTGCTTAGTGGCAAGTGCCTGGCAGTGATGTGATTACAGCAACAATCAGGTGATGCCAGCTAGAGGCTTTTCCCATGATCACTACTATGCCCACTCACAATATCATCTGTGGATGCTACTCCTATCCTTGAGACAAGCTACTGTACTGGTAAATCAACAATCTCAGCATGATATCAAGTAATTACCTCATTGTTTTCATGATCACTATCTAACTGGTTTATTTGATCATGAAAATGATGAGGTAATTACACAACATTGTACCAGGTTTATTGACTCAATGGTGGAGTGAAGAGCACAGTGAATTCCGCTTGATATGCATGACATACCGATCAGCTGAGATGATCATGTGATCAAAAATGACATCATGATCTGTTAAACATTGTTGAATAGGCTTCACAGTACTATTAGATTACACTTTTGTGATCAGAGTTGCTAAAACATGTTGCTGCATCTGTAAATGCGAGTTACAATATATCAAATCTGGACTCACAATGATTTTTGGACTGTTTGATACCAGTGATTGATCAGAGTGGCGTATATCACAAGCTGGGATAGGGAGGGCACATATGTCAATGTAATATAATTTTGCAATAGTACATGATCAAAAGCTCCTTTCAAGGGTAATGGTTATACAGCACTCAGTTTTCCTTGTCCTAGGTTTGGAGACTTTAGAACCATCACTGCCACGCTGCAACTCTTTTTGTGGATGCAACAGAGAACGAGAAAACAGGCTGAGTAATAGGCGTGAGAAGCGACAACAAGCAGTTTTCCAAATTCGCAACAATTGACTTGAAGAAATGTGTGACTTGGTGTCACTGGATGATGGCGGTTGCCTGAGACTTGGAATGTTTTCTGGTATAATACAATACAATAAGGTGATCACCGAGAAACTAAAAGTGGGCTTGTAGTAGGAAGGAAGTTTGGTGGCGTCGACAGGTTGCATAGCAGTTGCCATCCGGAGTAAGGTCATGGGACCTGCAAAAAGGAGTACAAAATCCAACTGACCGTGAGGAAACACAACATGGAGGAATCCTATGGTGAATACGTCGCACCCACGGACGCTATCCGTGACATTCTAAGAGCTTATCCGTTCTCAATCGGTTTCCTTAGGGAAATCCTCCAGAACTCTGATGACGCAAAGGCGAAAAAGCAGGTTTGTGTTTTTCCCTGGACCGATTTTAGCTGTTGTTCACTTGATGTCTGTCCACAGGTTTTCCTTCTCGACCATCGCCAACACTCGATCAAAAGTGTATCAGACTATCCATACCTTGAACAAACTCAAGGACCAGCATTGTTGGCTCACAATGATGGTCTTCTGCAAGAAAAAGATTGGACCGCTCTTCGAGAAATCCATAGGTCATCTAAAGCAACAGATATTGAGTAATGTCATTTCCTGTGCCTCTTTTGAAGCTTCTGACTCACAGAATATCAGAAAAACTGGAAAATATGGTCTAGGGTTTCGATCGTGTTATCATGTGAGAATTTCCGATATCGTTGGCACTTTAATGTTTACCAAGGATTAGGTGACAGACACACCTGAGATCTTGTCTGGGTCATATCTCGCTATCCTAGATCCCCACTATCACTTTAGGAAAGATGGTGGTGTTCGTTACAACATAGTAGAGAACTATGAACAGCTCAATGACCAGCTCTCGGCATTTGAACCTCTCTTCCCGAGGTCCCAACGGGGAAAACCCTATAATGGCACTCTGTTCCGTTTTCCTCTGCGTGCAACTCCAAGCAAAATCAGCAGCAAAGTTATAACTGCGGTCGAAATTGCAGAGTTGCTCAGGAATTTTGCGCATGAAGAGTTGAGAGTCTCTCTTCTCTTCTTGCGCAATATCTCCTCAATCGATGTTTGTGAGATCACTGACGACGATAAAAAAGCCATGATTTCGAGTGCCTCGATTTCTCGGGGCAGTTTCGAAGCATATGGACCCGGCTATCTGACACGAGAAGTCACTATCGAAGTGAGTGCTGCCGACGCTTCGGACAAGGAGGAGTGGCGCATCCTTCATGCTCCTTTTCTTCAAACAGAAGCTCAGGAGAAGCTCAGCGAACGCCTTGAGTGGAGTAACACACGCACCCAACGTACCCTCTCAGAGGAGAAATTGAATCCAACTGTCGATCTCGCAGTTTCGAAGGAATTTTCAAGTCTAGCAAAAGACGGACGCTTGTTTACATTTCTCCCTCTCCCTCTTAAGACAGAGTTTCCGGTTCAGATCAACTGTGTTTTTTCTTTGACCCAATCCAGACAAAATTTACGAAACGCTGGGGAAGTTGGTATTGTCCGTGATTCAGAGGATCGGTATGTTATCGACACTATCGCACATATGTGTCCTGCTAACGCAGAAATCTAGTGCACGAGTCGAGTGGAACAGATTGTTGTTCGACACCTACATCCCTCAGGCATGGGCCATACTTCTCGAGGTGCTGGTAAACAGGGATCACATCCCTAATATCTTTGCTGTCTGGCCCAAAGCTCAGGCTGATGTTCACTCTGGGGATTCCATATACTGGAAAAAAATGCCAGTCGATGTTGCTCAGCATGCACTCGAGCTCGATGTCTGGCCCATTTCGGGCACAAGCCCTCCTTCATATCAGCGGATATCTTCGCTCATTGTCGAGGAACGGTCAGTCGAATTGGAGGGCGTTGTTGCGGCTCTTGTTCGGACTGGTGTTCAGATCACACGACTACCAAAATATCTGACTAAGATCATCGTGGAGAATTTTTTGAGTAGCATTCAGGTGTTATCTCCCGGGATCGCGTTCCTAAAACTAAAGGTGTGTTGTTTGCCATAAACATATACATAGCTGACCGATATATAGGCCTTTGTAACTCAATTGAACAACTTGGATGATGAGGACGCACGCGTCATCCTCGGGTATTTGCTCTCGACGTCTAATTGCAACTATATCTGTGGTCTCCCTCTTGTTCCTTCTGTTTCAGGTCACCGGATCACTCTTCAGCTCACAAATTCCTTGTTGCCGTCCCATGTCATATTTGATGAGACTGAAGAAGTATTGTTCGGAGAATACGATACCCAAGCTATCTCACTTCGACGAATGATGCCGACAGCCCGTCAGGCTATCAACGAGCACGGCGCTGGGCTATTGAATGCCGTTCATCTTCAACCTCCGAGAGTCATTGGGTATCTCGGGCGTTCACCTTATGCTTCTCGAGCATGGGGACCTGTCGGAGCAGATGAGATCAAATGGTTAAACCTTTTCTGGAAGTGGGCAAAGCCTGCAGAGTCTCCACGTTACGCGGCTCGTTTTTTCCTTGCACCAACCACTACATGCACGCAACGCCCGACTGATCTAGTATTTGACCCTGAGGGTGACGTCATTGAACTTACGTGTCCGCTTGAAGCTTTGGGCATTCCTGTCATCGATCCCCGCTTTGAGAAGGCGGCTCGATCAACTCTTGCCGGTCTTCGAGTTACTTCGGACGTTTATTGCCTCCTTGATGCGCTTTCTCTACCAACTTTACCATCAGTCAGTTTGTCGGAGAGGGATTCTCGCGTGTTTTGCGACTATTTGGTGCAACATTTGCCTCGCGCTTCCAGGGAAGATGGGGCTCTTCATGAACACCCTTTACTTCTCAACTGTGTACGAAGCCTCCCCATATTTCCGCTGATTTGCATTTCCGAGGATGGTCAATTGACGACTTCCCGAGGATCCATCCCTTGGGCTCATATTGTGCGAGGCGTCAATCCCCTCGAGGTTCCCATCTTCCCTCAAGTGGACAAACAAGTTTATATCAACTTGGATTCTATCGACGTGCAAATTCTCAAGCATCTGGATCCAACTTATGCCGAACCCCTAACTCCTAATGACATGCAAGAACTCATGCTCGAGTTTTTCACTTCCCAGTTACCAGGAATGCGGCTTTCTTTCGTCAAGTACTTGTCAAAATTGGCAGTTCTGCCTAAGGAAATACTTGATAGCCTGAGGTCGATACGCTTCATGCTTGCAAGCAATGGCACCTACCAGACTCCTGAATACCTTATCAATCCTCTGTCCCCAATCGCAGCATTGTTTTCTGCGCCATCTGATCGCCTGCCCTCATTGGTACAACCAATTTGGTCTTGCCTCTCTGAATCGCTCAGTGACCTCAATCTCTTTGAAACACGTCTGTCGATGGATATCGTCAAGGAGTGTATCCGGTCTCTGGACACTGGTAGATGCCATGACTCTGAAGGTGTCGCACGCCGCCTGATTAGCCTCCTCAATGACACCCAACCCGAAGACTGCAGATCCTTCCTCCGATTCAGGTGGATTCCTACAAACAGGGGACTCAAAAGCCCAATGGATTCTCGAGACTTTCTTTCGCACAACGGAAGGACAGATCTCTTTGACGAGGGAATGCCATTGGTAAGTTCAGATGTCGCTATCGGGCCCTTTCTACGTGAAGCCTTTGGCTGGAATAAGAGTGTCACCGTTAAAATTATGTCATTGCAAATTACTGCGGTTTTGAGGGGTGGTGCATCGCCAGAAACCCGATATCGCAAAGTATACGCAGTTGTGAGAGAACTGGGTACCCGCGACCTTGTAGATGAACAATTTTCATTCCTCAAAGAAACGCTCAATTTCAAGAAGTGGGTTCCAACTCACAGTAACACATTGGAGGGAGTTAAGTTCGCATTAGTTGGAGAGGATGATATACCTGAGGTTGGGTTCCATTGCATCGCTTTTGATACAATTCGATACCCTCGAATCTGCTCATTTCTGAGCACAATGGGTTGCTTAGAAAGGTATTTCATTGCTTCTGATCCTCTTCTTCCGTTTTCTGACGAAGTTTACTTCAGGCCAACAAAAAAAACCATTTTCGAACGCCTGGCTACTCTTTACCACAACCAGTCAACAGGGACGACAAGTGACCGGCTCGTACATGGAGTCGTCAAAATGCTCGCATGGTTGTCACCACTGGACGCAAACGACCGAAATAAAATTTACGTTCCTGACGAAGGTGGCTTACTCCGGCCTTATGATAGCATATACTTCAACGATGTGGGTGCTCGTGCAGGTTTGCACGACTTGGGATCAGGTAGTCTTGCTCATTCAGCTGTTTCGCTTGATCTTGCAAGTGGCCTGGGACTGCTGCGTCTGGGCCTAATGGGATTTCAAAATCAAACAAACATCGACAATATCGACTGGGTTTCTGCCATACGCGCACGTCTAGAAATTTACGAGGATCAGCGCTTATTACTTGACATCATCTCCGTTGCATCGGACGCCCGTGCAACGGAAGTCAACATTCTTCTTGATGATGCATGGGGACCAACAGAGGCCTTGCTCTCTCCGCGGTGCAATGAGCTTCAGCATTCACCAACCCTCGTGGTTCAACATAATGGCAATTTTACCGAGAATGATTTGTTTCGAATGCTACGTTATTGCAGTACTCAGAGAGACAACAAACCATCGGTCGGTCGATACGGGCATGGTGTTCTATCCATTTTCCATATCACAGAGGTGCGGACGCCCATTTGTCATGTTTGAGCTGTGACTCACGGATTCTTTCCAGTTTGCTATGATCATATCGCAAGACCAAGTTTGGTTCTGGAATCCCTGCAAAGCCTACATGTCCATTGACAAAGCCATTCTTCAATTGCCTCTTGCCGCTGTTTGGAGGTGAATGATTCAAATAGTAGCTGTCACTAATTTCTTCCTAATGTAAGAATTGTAGGTCATACGGTGATCATCTTGCACCTCTTATTGGTTTGTTCGGATTCTGTCTACCTGGAGATCCCTCTCAGGAAGTTTTTTATAATGGGGTATGTTTCTCTGATTGATCATTAATTATTGGCTTATGACGATAAATTAGACCATTTTCTGCCTCCCCCTGCGTGCGAGCGTTCATTCACCCGGTGTGAATCCCATTTTCACAAGAACAGCATCATTACAGAGTTTGTCTTCGGATTTGAAGTCTCTTTCCCCGAAGTGTCTGCTTTTTTCATCTCTTGACTCTATATCCCTACATGACCGGCCAAAACAACGTCAATCTATTCAGCAGATGCCTGATTCTCGACTTCAGTGGCGTTTGAATTCTATCAAAAAGGATTTCTGCCACTCTCGTGATGATGTTAAGGCTCACACGGTCACCATCAACAATCCAATGTCAATCCAAAGGGACCACGAATGGAGGGTGTTAACATTGGATGCAAGAACCATAACACCGCCTGCCTTGGCCTCGCTTAACAGACTTTATAAACCCCTGGATTCTTCTGTCGTCCATATCGCTGCACAACTAGATTCGAGTCCTGGACAAGTTCATTCATTATTTTCAACAATCCCATATCTGATCACAGTTGACCTTCCTGTCCATGTTTCGTGCCCATTTATCCTCACATCAGATATGGCGTCGATCAAACTCGACGAGACCCAGGGTCCAGAGAATTCTTATAATCGCTGGCTTTTGACTGCTGTGCTACCGATTTTATATCTTTGTATGTTGGAAGATCGTGCATCGGTTGCAGACAACAGTCTTTATTGGCCCGGGGAATCTAAAGTTGCACCGGAAGACATGTCGACCGATATATCGACTCTTGTGGGAAATGCCGTCTACGAAATGGCAATGGGCGAAACTTCAGCCTACACAGTATTTCGCAGTCGATTCCACCCAATCGCTCACCCTCCTCGTGTTGCACGCTTTGCCACCAAAATTCCTCAGGTCGTAGTGGCCGTCCTTGAAAGCCTCAAACCAGTTGATATCGTACAGCTTTCTCCGATGGTCATCAAACGATTGAAAGAGCAAAATAGTCGTCATTTCTCGCTCGTCGCACCAAAGTACTTACACAAACAGCTTTCAGATCATCCAGAGCGTTTCTCTGCTTCTAATATTGATCGCCAGGAGCTGCAAGAGTTGATAGACTTCCTGTCTGCTGACAATGAACCGCTGGGTTGTTTGTCAGGGTTACCATTGCTTCCACTTGATGACGAGACCTTCACAAAATTTGGCTCCACCACATCAGCAACGACGTTCTATGCTGCCCCTCGCGAAGTTCTTGAAGCAAGAATTTTCAATCCAGATCGTCTCGTACACCGTGCACTCAATTGTACGAAACTTCTGACGAGTGTTGGTCTCAACATCGAGCCCATCAATGCAGGCAATATAAAGGAGCTCCTGAATGATCGCATAGATCCTGCAGATGTATTACAGGATGCCGATGCCGACAAGCGACATTGGATCTCTTCCTTTTGGGAGGTCTTCTCCCTGCTTCAGATATCAACCAAGCCTCTACTGAAGTATCCACTCATACCAACCCTCAAAACGGGCCACTATCTCTCTCTCTCCTTTTGCAAAACATCTGCTATTCTCGCAGAGTTCTCGAAGCAACCCGACGTTAGTCGAGCTCTGGCACAGATGGGGCTCATAGTCGTCGATATAGCAAATTTATCCCCGGATCTACAACATGCTCTTCCTCCTTCGCCTCTGGTCCTCAGTGCTGTCTTGACGACTATACTCCATAGAGACAAGGCTGAGATTACCAATATGTTCAATGCCTTGGACTCGAAAACACGTCCGGCGATCTTCTCGTGGATTCGATCAGGCTGGCGGAAGCGGACGCGGTCCTATTTTTTAAAGAACCCAGGATACAGAAACTCGATACCAATCTGGAGGGTCGCCGATGGTCCTTATCTGCCAGCTGGAGAAGTTCAAATGCTTCCAAGGACTGTGACCGTCAATTCGATTGGTCCCTTCGCCGCTAAAAACCTTGTTGGATACGATTTCATGCTTGTCGAAATGGGATTGGTGCCACCTCCAATTCGGGCGCTTCTCCATATCCCACCTGAACTCAAACCAGACCACGACGAACCATATCAAAATCTTCTCCGAAAGGTTCTTTTCAATCACACGCCAAAGAAGGAAGGTATCCCAGTTCCAAACTCGCAGCGGATGATGCGAGATTCTAATACGCTCTACTGTTCTCATGATGAACTGTTCATAGCGGCGTTTGGGCCCAGTTCAGAAAATTTTATTCATCCAGTCTTTGCCAAGTTCCAGATGCAGCTGGAGAATCACGGGTTGATGAGACAATATAGTCTTAACCTGAAAATGTTTCGAACCTGTGTCGAGGTATTTCATAACACAGGAGGTGAGATCAATGGAGAGAGGATGACAAGGGCGGATGTTCTATTCTGGTATTGGGGAGAGGAATTGCCGGAACGACTCAGTGCCCTCGACCAAGATAAACTTTCCACGTTGGACGATTTTCGTTTCATCTCTCGACATCTCACATCTCGACCACTCGGTAGTATCAACTACAGCAAGTATATCACCTACCAATTGCCTGCAATAGTGTCGCCCAACGAGCTAGTTCGTTCAGAATTCTTCCCAATTGCATGGACCCAGCGGGCATCTTATAAGCCTCGTTTCCAACCTCATCCGGATCTGATCAAGGTTCACCCCAACTTGAGTGTTCCGACTGCTGAAGAAGTGGTAGGTAGATCCAATCGGATACCATGTGATGCTAACGAAAATTGCAGGTCAATCATCTTGTTGTATTGGTGACACAAGTGGTTCGAGCACTTGACCTGAGTTGCCGCAGCGTTTTCCTTGATCACCTTGAGCAGACCTACATGTGGCTCGATGAACACACTCACGAAGCCAAAGCTTTCCTACAGAAATGCAGTGTGGACGAAGTCGCATTGTTTCTAAACACTGAAAAGCCACACATGACGCCTACGGGAGATTGGAGCTGGAAAAGGGCTGAACATATTTTACTCGATAGCGACATTGATCGAGGGTACCTCCAGTATCCGAGGGTTTTCATCAAACATTTCCAGAATCTTCTTGTTGCTGGAGGTGCTGTCACAATCGATTATGGAAAGGATGTTGAGTCGACCGTTGCGCTCGCCAACGACGAAGATCGTCAAATGGATCTTTATAGCAATTTGAATCGCATGCGGAGAAATAGGATTTGCATTGACATCAATTTCAGCTTCAGTTCAATCGACGATCAACCGTTGCTTGCGCACCGCACATATCTGGCTGCATACAGTTCCTATTTCATGAAGTTGTTCTCTGATCCTGAGATGGGAGATACGAAAGTAGCTGTTATTCATATGGATGAATCATATTCTAGGCGCTGTGTGGAATTCCTGCTTGGTAAGAGTGATGCGTGTCTAATTTGCAAGCGTCCGTTGATCAAATTGTAGATTATGCTTACACATCTGAAGAACCTGATTTGAACAGGGAAGGTGACAATCGTGTCCAATTAGCACTCGAGTTTCTCTTGTTGGCACACCATTGGGAGATGGCGGATGCACAGCGTGTTATGCAAGACATTATTATCAAACTCAAGATGGTTGATCCATTCAAACTCGACATCAGTACGTGATTGTTGTTTTGCCAGAGATGAGTCGCATCACTTACTGTTCTGTTTTGCTATCGCAGTTCTCGACGCAGCACGTCGGACGGAGTCCAAAGAGTTGGTTGATCACTGCGATGATTTTGCGAAGAGGAATAGTGTCTTGATTGGGCGTGTGAAGGAGCAGACTCGAGGTCAAGCTTGAATTTCAATTTTACCTGTTTTGTTATGAATAGATATAGTTAGTCGCGTCAATAGAACCAAACATGCAATTAAAATCGCGTGACTGTTCATAAAATTGCTATAGCTTCTATCAGTAACCACCATCTCCTCAACCTCGCTTTCGGTCCCACACTTAACTACTCAACACTCTCGATAACTCATATTCGTCATGTCTGGACGTGGAAAAGGCGGTAAGGTCAGTTGAGGTCTATTATAGCAATGATAGTATACTGACTTTTGGGTTTGTGCTCTGCCATCGTACTTTTGGTGGTGTTCGCTGTGTTGAACGCTATAGGGTCTCGGCAAGGGCGGTGCTAAGCGTCACCGCAAAATTCTTCGTGACAACATCCAAGGTCCGCCTTATTGCTCGTCTGACATACAAAGGATGTTCCAATGATGGTGCTCCAGGTATTACAAAACCTGCTATTCGTCGTCTTGCTCGCCGTGGTGGTGTCAAGCGTATCTCTGGTCTCATATATGAAGAGACTCGTGGTGTCCTCAAGATTTTCCTTGAGAATGTTATCCGTGATTCTGTTACTTACACTGAACATGCTAAACGGTGAGTTAGAGGTTGCTCTTGTAACTTTGTACTCATTCCTTCGTAGTAAAACTGTCACTGCTCTTGACGTGGTTTACGCTCTCAAGCGCTCTGGTCGTACTTTGTATGGCTTCGGTGCCTAAGTCTTTCTCTACGTATCCAGTGTCCCGTGTACTGCCAGAAGTAATGCAACGTCCATCCATGAGTCATTTCGAACGTGGGAATTAATGCCTTGTCTGTTGTGGATTGCATGCTGTTGTTGACTAAAGACGCACAAAAATGATGACAGTACAGGGCTACTAGGGTTCTCAAGAAACCAACGGGACAGCTGATTTCATTAATAGCATTGACATGTGTGGTTTTTGAAGTCCGTTTCAAAGAATCAAGAAGTCAGAAACCTTTTTATGGAACTTGATCTGGCTTGATAACGCCAAATGGGAGTGAGTAGATTTACTTGTATATATAATACCATAGGTAAGAATCGTCAACCATCTGTCTGAGATACCAGAAGTCAACTGGTTCTATGAGGACAATTGACTTCGCCACACGGATTGAGTATGTAGTCGCGACTTGGCCTAGGAAGACGTTACTGTTGATTTATAATAGTGGCAAAGTAAACTTCCTTTTCGAACAAAATGAGTAAATTATGTAAGCCTGCCCTAAAGAATCATCAGCGAGCCTAAATTCTTGATCTATACAGCGGCTGAGATTCGTCCCGCACGACCTGCGCACCGTCCAAAGCCAGTAAGCGCACTGTCAGCCATGGCAGTGACCATTTTGTCTGAAAATTCCTTAAATCTCAGGTATCATGGCACCGTTTTCCAAACCTGAAACGGTGTTACGCCAGGCCGAGGGGCTCGTCTCGGTCGGGCAATCGCATGCAGCTTTACAATTGCTCACCGAAACCTTTTCTTCAAAGCGTTTCAGATCAACACCACTTAACTCTCTAGAGCCGATAATGTTCCGTTTCATCGAGCTTTGTGTCGAAATGCGCAAGGGCCGCACCGTCAAAGAGGGGCTGATGCAGTATAAAAACATCGCACAAAACGTAAATGCAAAGAGCATTGAGGTCGTTATCATCCGCTTACTTGGTCTCGCGGATGAAAAAGTGAAGGGAGCACAGCAACAGGCTGCTGTGGCCGTTGAAATTGACGATCTCGAGGCCAGTGAAACTCCTGAGAGCATCCTCCTCGGAGCCGTTAGTGGTGACCAGAACAAAGACCGCACTGACAGAGCAGTCGTCACCCCATGGCTCAGATTTCTTTGGGAGAGTTATCGCACGTCCCTTGAGACTCTCAAAAATAACGTACGGCTTGAGGCGATTTACCAGGTACACTTTCCTTGGCATCAGTCTTTGGAGCCGTAGTTCTTATTCATATGTAGCAAATCGCCCAGCAGGCATTCAAGTTCTGTATAAAGTACAGTCGGAAAGCCGAGTTCCGTCGTCTCTGCGAGACGCTCCGTACTCATCTCACCAACGCAGCTAAGTATTCCTACCAACAGCACTCTATCAATCTTTCGGATCCCGACACTCTCCAACATCACCTCGACACACGTTTCGCTCAGCTCAATGCATCTGTTGAATTGGAACTCTGGCAAGAAGCTTTCCGTTCCGTAGAAGATGTTCACAATCTCCTCACAATGGCGAAAAAGGCACCTCGTCCTGCCATGATGGCAAACTATTACGAAAAACTCACTAAAATATTTCTCGTGTCCGGCAATGCCCTTTATCACGCTGCGGCGTGGGGCAAATATCATGCCATTGTCACTTCTATTGGTGGTAAGTCGGACGGAGAAATGAGCAGACTTGCAGGTAAAGTCCTTGTCAGTGCTCTTGCAGTGCCAGTTGGTTTGCAGACAGAGGAGGTAGAGGAGCTTAAAGGCAGGAATGCGCGTTTGAGCGCTCTCCTTGGCCTCGTCCGCGTGCCTACTCGGGCCGGTTTATTGAAGGATGCGGTAGGTAATTTTTGTACTTGTGATGCTCGATTATCATCCCGTCTCTAGCTCTCGCGCGGCATCCTTAAACTCTCCCCGCCGTCCATCAAATCACTCTACCAAGTTCTTGAAGTTACATTTGACCCTCTCTCTCTGTGTTCTTCCATCGCACCTCTTTTTCAAACCCTCTCTACGGATTCCGCTTATTCTCCTTATCTTCCTCTCCTCCAACGTGCCCTCCTCTCTCGTCTTCTCAATCAACTTTCTCAAGTCTACTCCAATGTCAAAATTGCTACTCTTCTGGAACTCGTTCAGCCTCTGAAACTCGAAACAACAGAAGAGGGAGAGAAATCACTGTTTAACGCGGAAGAGATTGAAGCGTACATCATGGGTTGTGCGCGACGTGGAGAGTTGAATATCAGGGTCGATCATAAGGATGGCAGTATAACCTTCATTGATGATGCATTCGCTGTTTCAGGTGACGAATCGGCCGTTGCTTCTTCTTCCAGGGGTCAGTCACGCGAGAGTACTATCCAGCCTTCATTGGCAGAGAATGTGCATACTCGCCTGAGCGGAATTGCTTACTCACTCCATAACGCCATCCTCCTTCTTGACGGCCCTAAACCTTCTCAAGAGGAAAAGCTCAAAACCCTTTTTGTTCAAGTTGAAGCAGAGAGGAAAGCGCTCCAAACTAAACGTGCTCTTGTCGCTCGCCGTCGCGAGCTTCTTTCAGAATTGACAGTTAGGAAAGAGAAAGAGGAAAGTAGCAGGAGGGCAGAGATCAAAGCAAGAGAGAAGGAGGAGCAGACTAAGAGACAGAGGGAGGAGGCGAGAAAGAGAGAAATTGAATTGGCTAGGAAGCAAATCGAAGCCGTGAGGAAGGATGAGGCTAAAAAGTATGCGCAGACCTTGGTTGTTAAAGGTATCTTGAAGGCGAATGATATCCAAGTAGGTATTATTGCTGATATTGGTTTTTTATAATATTTGCTAACAATCATGACTGTGTTACCAGAAACTTGACAACTATGATACTGAGAATCTAATCGGAATGCAAGTTGCTCAATTAGAGAAAGAAAAATCTCAAACGAACGAACGACTTCGAATCACCGCAAAACACATGGACCATCTTGAACGTGCCTACCGCAAAGAGGAACAACCTCTACTCGGGCAAGATTACCTCGACCAACAAGCACAGGATAAAGAGACCTTTAAAATGATCAAGTGGGAACGTCTTGAAACGTCCAAACTTGCACACGCGCAAGATCTCGAGACCAAGACAAGGTTGCTGAGGATGGTTGAGGATCATAAGACCTGGAAGGGCGTGGTTGAGGAAAAGAAGAAAGAAGCATTCAAGAAGAAGCAGGAGGTAGCGAGGAAAAAAATTGATGCTGAGAAGGAGAAGAGGAGGGAACAGGTGATGAAGGCTTGTGAGGAGGAGAAGGCGCGTAGAGAGAAAGAGGAGGAGGAGAGGAGGATTAAGGAAGAAGAGGAACGTGAACGAGAGGAAGGTGCGACCTTTTCATTTCATCTTTGCTCTGTGTCATCTCATCTTTCTTTATAGCTCGTCGTGCTGAGGAAGAGCGTCTCCGTCTCGAAGAGGAAGCACGTCTTGCAGCCGAAGAAGCAGCTCGCAAAAAGCGCGAAGAAGAAGTCGCTGCTCAACGTGCACAGCGCGACAAGGAGCGCCAAGAAGCTATGGAACAGGCCAAGTTCCAACGTCAAAGGGAACAAGAAGCAGAAGAACGTCGTCAGCAGCGACGTTCCGAGGAAGCTGCTGCAAAAGCATCTCAGTCACCGTTTGGCTCCGCTCGCGGGATGCCTGCCAACCGTGGAACAAGCGCTACAGAAATGGAGTGGAGACGAAGTTCTTCTGGGGCTGGTGGACCCCGGTCTCTAGCTGCGTCCGCTGTTGAACCCCCACCAAGATCAGGGAGCCCTGGACCTGCCAAGTATAAACCTGGTGCCTTGAGTGGAGGTGGTGGTGGATGGAGAGACCGCGAACGTGCAAAAGCTGAAGCGACAGCCAATGGCGCCTCTAGAGGACCGGGCAATGGCTTGTTGGATAAGACTTCGTCGCCAGCTTCTCAGTATAAAGATAGGGATAAAGAATTACGAAAGGACGAAGATGGGTTTACTACTGTTACAAAAACTGGAGCTGGATCCGGTGTCTGGAGAAGGGGTGGTGGGCGTTGAGCGTTACTGTAGTAATACTGATCACTGCCGAGGCTCTCGCATGTGGGCTACCTTTCTCTTGGTTTTTGACTCATGTTATCTATCTTTCCTCCTATCCATATGTGCATCACGGGCCTCTGCTGCTGTCTGTTTCCTGTTGCCTTTTTCCATCTTTTTATTGCATCGATGGGTGGTGTGTGTTGAAGTTGATGTACTGTTCAATGCCTTGCATTGACCAATCTGTTTCTTGTGTACATGTGTAGTGTGCACTGTGGAATCCACCTCGAGCTTACCGTACGTCGCTATCTATATGATTCAAGTACTTGAGCTAGGATTTTGAGTTTAATAGTAGCTTTGCGCAATTTTTGTGTATTTGCATCTTGGTTTCGCTCTCTATAGGGGTTCCTTTACTTGCAGATCTTTGTATGGCGCTCATCTTATAATATTAGATCGTTGATCTACATCAGAGTAGACACTCCTTGGAAAGAGACCATCCCAGTCCCACTGGGAGTGATTACCACGTTCTCATTTCTCGGCACAGATCTTGGCCTGACATTTGTCGCTGTCTTTGTTCTGAACTGAATGTTCTCGTTTTGGATTGCTCTTCTCTGTCCTTGGTAATAGCCAAATGGTGGCCATCTTAAATGCCAAAAATAACTTGCCCAAATATCACAGAAGATGGACGAGAATTTTTTTTTTTAGCATGATTAAAAACAATTCAGAGCTGTGGAATTTTTTTCCAGAGCCGCTGAATTGCTTTTCAGTTTATTCTTCACACATTTTTGTGTGGAATTATTTAATGGTTAAGATGAGGTTCGAATGTCCAACCTGTTGCATCGAATCGATCGTGGGACTTTCTGCATTCAGGTCTCATGCTCTAACAGCTCAGCCATCTGTCCAGCTGAAAGTTCATCGACTTCCTATCACATAACACCTTTTTTGTCCATCATAATTTTTATGACACAACACTTTTCATGCTTCACATCGTCAACTACCACTACTCTTCTCCCGAACTGAGCTTGTTTGAATTCATCGCGTCGCGTCGTACACCCATAGTTTGGTGTACCTAATACTTACAAGTGACACCGTCAGCTTTCTGTTTTGAGTTTCTGGTGGCAGACTTATGGTGGACTTCCCATCCGGCTGTATGATGCTGGTCACTAGCCTATCAGAAGAACTCGTGACTTGATTGTCGTTTGAGAATCTTGATACAATCATCAATAGACCCTTCATAGGACGCGCTTCACCAGAGCGCACTAGCCCGCCGTACCAGCAGGAAAGATTTCCATGTCGAGTGCGCGACAAAATGCACACGGGCCATCAGTACCAGCATTTATTCTACAACGTGTGGGAATATCGAGCGCTACACTCTCCTGATCATCAAGTGTCTATTTCACTTTCTTGTCCTCAGATAGAGATAAATAGAGGCAGTCGAGACGAGACTCGTTGCGCGTTTGCAACGAATTTTTGCCCTCCTTTTTTCTCTATCTTCACTCAAGACAACGATGAAGCCAAGTCAAAATGTGGCATTCTCATTCTTCAGTACCTCATCGAACCCGGTTTTGTCACTAATTGGGATGATATGGACACGATCTGGCATCACGCCTCTTATGACGAAACCCTTGTTGCACCCGAGGCTTCAATTTGCGTGTCATCGGCCCGATCGACTGACAACATGCCCCTATCCTTCCCCTCTTTGGTATACCCCATCCAGAACTGCAATGACCCTGTCTCGTAATCTATGATGCTCCCTTCACTACCGGAAAGAAATGGATATTGACCTCGGATAGGCGCACGCCCGTTAGACGATGCATGATCCCCAACGGCTGAAGGTTTCTTCCAACCGAGATGAGTAGGGAAGTGGCCGTCCACGTAATTCGTACGACATCATGACGGTCGCCATTCTTCTAACTGCCATAAGCCCACGATCGTGATCTTTGCTTCTTCCTCTGTCCTGTCCAAAAATGACGACTCTAGGTTCGATGTTGAGTATGACCAACGCGCTCCCTTACCTCCTGGCAGGGTCAAATACTAGACTGTTTGCTTGTTACGTTAGCGTGGTCTTCTGAGAAGTCACTCGAGGCTAGAGTCTTTTTTACTATCATCCATCACGTCACACTGCTGTACATGATCGCAGGAAATTTACGCGAGTGGAGATCTATACCTTCCCCTGTCCATTAAGAAGTGAGTTTTCTTGGCGTCCTCCAAAGTTACAGCGCATATCGTTATATTTTTTGAAGCATCTGCTGGTTGTGTTCATGGTCTTTATTTCTCGCTGAGAAAAGGGTGAAGAATGGCGAGGAATGAAGGTGGGTGATTACAATACCTGAGAATGCTTTGCTACAAAATTGAACCAAGTCTGAATCCGTCGAATGGGTGATCGCTTCACTGCCGGAAGTCAAAAAAAAAAAGGGTGAGAGATCGGTTGTTCAACTAGACACAAACGCGACGGGAAGGACTGTCAGGCAGGTCTTTACTCTGATCTTTTGATATCTGTGGCGGTCACGGTCATCAATTACTACAAGCACACGGAATACAAAGTGGGTTCTAGGGGTAATGTAAGATAAGACTCGGGTTCACTATACAAGTCCACGATAAAACGAGGGGGCTGATTTCTATTATTGTTTTTTAGCCAAGCACGAATCGCCGTCCCTTATAATACAGCCTTCAAACTTTGCATTTCTTCCAAAAGGGACTCGGCTATGCGGCGTTCAACTTTAGGATCGTTTGGAGTCCAAGTCCAATTTTCGTTGATCCCAACACCGGTCTTGTGAACAAGATCCCAAGCTACTTCGTCTCCTTCCTTGTAATCGTCGAATTCCTCGCCAGCGAAGTAGTAGAGGTGGCCTTGATCTATTGACGATTTCAACATTCCTGTTCCTCGAGGAACACGAATGTTATTATACACGTCCACAATGTTTTGAATGTCTTTCTCAGAAGGAGAAACACGGATAGATGAATTCGCTAGAAGGGCTGCAAGGATATATGAATCCTGCCAAAGAAAGACGAGGATGAGGATGAGGATTCTCCTCCAAGGCGATGGAAGCAGATGCACTTACATCGATACCCGTGCCAGCGCCTGCTCCTAGATGAGGAACCATTGCATGGGCCTGGCATCACCAGTCAGGAATAGCCTTACACGAACTTGACCCAAATCAGGACGTACAGCATCTCCAATTAAAAACACACGATTCTTGGCGAAAATATCGAGACATTCTAAATTATGCAACGCCCATTTCATCGGTTTTTTGGTACACTATACTCGGGTTTTCAGCAACACTAATCAAGAAATGGAGTTGTCATATACCTTAATGAGTGCCTGGAATTCATCTTCCCATCCCGAAAATGCTTCTGCAAACTCTTCTTCGGTTGCCTGAACTTGCCACGGACCTTCGAGAACCGTATTCTCCTTTGACTTGTCAAATGTTGTAGCAACAACATTCACGCCTCTACCCCCAGACACTGGATAAACGACAGAATACTGGGTTTTTTTTTAGCAAAATTAGACAGTTCCAGTGTAGCCTAAATAGACGCACTTTGTTCTTGCTAATATACTAAATGTGGATGGGCGGCGCGATAAAACGAGATAAGTATCCACCGGACTAATCGGAAATTGGTGGAGAAGACGTACAAGTGAGGAGGTAAGATCGAGCAATCTGTGACCAGGGTACACTTTGGCAAGATCCTCCATGGAAACGAGTCCACGATAAGCATAAGTTCCAGACCACAAGGGTTCCATACAACGCTCGTACTTCTCGGGATTAGGAAGGCGTGAAAGGAACAGTTTACGAATAGTAGACTTGATACCATCGGCGCCAATGAGAATGTCGCAAGTTTTGGCAACTCCATTAGCGAAATGGAGAGTAACAGGCCCTGATTCTAAGTCCTGATTATAGTCGAGAAGACGCCACGAGAGATGGAGAGTGCATGGAGTAGGAGAGTCGGGATGGGGTAGATGAGTCATAAGAGTGCGCTGTAAGTCTGCTCGATGGAGCGGAAGTGAACCACCTGTATGCAAATGAGAACTTGTACATCAAGACTCTTTACTCCCGTACCGTTATATTTAACGTCAATTATTTTCTTTCCATGAGGCTTATGATCCGCTTTTCGTGCTTCGAAAACGACGCCTGGAGAGGCAGATAAGTGGAGTTGTCAGCAAAAAACAACGAACGCACGAGGAATATTATCCGGAGGATGGTCGAAGCACGGAATGAGAGTTTCTGAAACACCAATTTCTTCCATGACGTAGAGTGTCTTAGGGTACATCATGATGCCAGCACCAATTTCTGAGAGTTCTGGGGCACTTTCATAGATGTCTATGATATATCTGCGCTCCTTGTCGAACTCGTTTAGTGCGATAGCAAGTGTGAGACCAGCTATGCCAGCACCACTAGAAGAAGAAGAGGTCAGTGAGAACACATGCGAGAAGAGCGGCTTTGACCTACACGATGGCAATGCGCGTCCGCTGTTGTCCAGGCATTGTAGGTGAGATGTTTTGAAGGGGAGTAGTAGATCATCTGAGAAACCTATAAAGACTCTCCTTTTATTGGCATGGAGTTGTGGGTTTCGTCCAAAACGGGGATCACTGTACTGTTTTAGATATCCGTACAGTTCGATACCGGCTGTCAGTGCTATTATTGGACATACGAACGGGACAGGACGCCTGGTGCTCACGTCGGGCCTTACCTTCCCAATGGAACATTTTACTTCGGAGGAATCTTCTCCACGTCGTGAGATAAGTTTTCGCGGTTCTATTCTTTATGTTTACTCCCAGAGACAACCAGGACGGGTAGCTACAGCTGATGCGGATTAATGTATGCTATTTGAGAAGGCTTGAATAAACTCAATGTAAATGGTCAACTCGCAAAGTATCCTACCCATTGATAGATTAACCCTTGAGCCAATGACGGGCTAGCGATCAGACCTGAGTGACCGTACGAGAGATCCCACATTGTGTTATTGATTAAGGGCTAGATGACTATGTTGGATGAGTCCCCAAACCACATTGGGGATCTGGTTCTCATGGCGATGAGCTAATCAGGGTGAGCAAAACTCATGATTGTCCACTCTGTGAGGATATCCATCGCCGCTCAGCGGAAATTGACTGATCAATACTTCATGTTATATCGAACTCGGTGCTAGGGACGTCTGTACTTTGTGTTGAGTAACTCCGAAACCTGGACTGGTCTTTGCGCCTTGTGCCTACAATTAAGATTTAGCGTGTAGTCGGTTGTATGTAAACAAGATGCCAAGAAGACCACATGACTTTTGTTGACTACCAGGGGATTTGTATACCCAAGTTTGTAGATTCAGTCCTCGGAACTCCCATCTAAACTGACAGTATACCATCTGATGAAGGGTCTATAACCCGGCTCTCTCTATTTCATATTGTCTCAGGGCTCAGTCAGGGTCATATACTCCTTTGGACTAACCGATACCAATGCGTAGAGTCCATTGCTTGATCCGCGTTCTCCGAGTCGTGTGCTATAGGATTCAGTAAAAGTAGGGTTGTTTCCCGATTTCGGAATTCAGGTTTAAGATCCTCAGTTGTGTTAATTCAATCTACCAGAAGTTAATACTTTATGTGACACAGCAAATAGTGATGTCGTAGCACATCGCAGTAAACCTCCAGTCGAGCATGTAAAATACACCACATTCCATTCGGAACTCATAAAGTATAGTTGTTAGTGTTATAGTCTTAGCTTGATAGCTGCAGTGTATAACCAACTGGACCAGCATCATTTTCTAGTGACCGCCGGGGGCTAGATATTCAATCCCACGGTCGTCTGTTAACCGGCTTTCTTTTGGTGTTCTACTTCAACCATGTCTTATGATAAAACCCGCTCGGTTGCGAAAAAAAACCCTGAGGAAGACTACAAACATACCCTTTTGCGCATTCAGAAAATTCAATCACACCTTGACACTGCACCACGAAGCTCAAAGCTGAAGGACAAGGTCTGCATTATTACTGGTGTAGGATCGCTCAAGGGGATTGGGTGAGACGTCCTCCGTTCTCACAAGGTCCTGTTATTAAGCCTACAAAGCCGAGCGACAGCTATCCTCTTTGCCCATGAAGGTGAGAAAGGTAATTCAGGCTCACTCACAAACTGACCCCTGACAGGCGCAAAACACCTATATCTCATGGACTTGGATGACACCAACCTACCTAACCTGAAAGAGACAATTGAAAAAAGGTACCCTGATGTTCAGGTATATTGCAGAGTTATTTCTTCTGTAGCTTGAGTCGAATACCTTTAGGCTACTGTACAACAAGCCGACGCTGCTGATGA
>Ga0153946_1000055_pt1 | contig 36878 bp, 35 predicted proteins | sample TSNJ030MetaG_FD_104751 | JGI IMG/M metagenome (GOLD analysis project Ga0153946, IMG submission 104751) | Attine ant fungus gardens microbial communities from New Jersey, USA - TSNJ030 MetaG | ecosystem: Host-associated > Fungi > Mycelium > Unclassified | place: USA: New Jersey, Wharton State... | reverse complement strand
GTTGAAAGGCAGCGGTTCCTATCGCCGAGCTCTGAGCGCAAGATTACTCAAATACGCACATGGTCAAAGCCCACTGTGGAAGATGCAGCGTTGACACAACTGGTGCAGGATGCCGAGCGTATAATGAGACAGAAGATCGACACCGTCGTGCGTATGCAAAATACGATTCGATATTCTGAAAAGATCTGGGTGGAGTGGCAAGACAAGATAGAAATCTTCCTAGCGAACTCGGGTGAAGGCAACAGCGGGAGTGGAAGCGGTAGCGAAAGTGGTAGTGAGGAAGGAGAGAAGCAACATGATTTGTTAGAACTTGGTGGGACCGAGATCCACGACAGTAAACAATTCCAAGTTGAAGAAAACGTCGACGATTATTCCAGTACAGCCTCTGAATACGCATGTGCTGGTGAATCATCTGACCCAACGCCTATGGCGTCTTCTTTAACTGTTCGTACAGTTTCGCCTACACTTCCTTGTTTACCGCATACTCCATCCCCTCATTCTGTGATTCCGCCTTCTGCATCTTCGATACCATCCGTTTCTTCATCTGAGACCCGTCCAATGAGCATACCTATACCCACCAATCCCATCAATTCTTACGTCCCTCGACAAATCCAGAATACGAGATCTTCTACCCCTTCGTCTGTTTCTTCTCCATTGGCACTAGCAGCTCCGATCGTGGCTTCAAATACAATGGAAGACACTATGCCTCCTATGCTTTTGGATGAATCATCGGTCGTCAATCCCTCTACACCTGCTATCTCCTCTCAGCCATCTTTGACTAGTCCATTGACGATAAAGACCCGTAAGTCTGCTTCAAATCTTCTGGAGCCTAGGTTTGTCGTCACACCGCCAGCATCACCCCGAGTTGCAGCGCGGGAAGGCACTAGTGGGCTTACTCGTGAACCTTCGAAAAAGCGAAGTCATCGACGTCACTCAATTGTTAACCCCCTTCTGAGTCCGAATATTGGCCCTATTTCTCCCCGACAACCTACTGCACCTATAACACGGACAACTACTTCTATTAACGATTTTGACATAATAAAACCCATCAGCAAGGGCGCTTTTGGGTCGGTGTTTTTGGCGAAGAAGAAGGCTACAGGAGATTATTTTGCGATCAAGGTATTGAAGAAGGCGGACATGATTGCCAAGAATCAGATTACGAACGTGAAAGCAGAGAGGATGATTCTCATGAAGCAAGCGGAATCGCCGTTCGTTGCCAAGTTGTACTTCACGTTCCAGAGTAAGGATAATTTGTATCTGGTAATGGAGTATCTCAATGGAGGGGATTGTGCTGCGTTGATCAAGAGTCTGGGATGCTTGCCAGAGGAATGGACAAAGAATTACATAGCAGAGGTTGTGCTTGGATTGGAGTATCTACATCAAAGAGGCATTATTCATCGGTATGATCTGATGCTTGCGTATATGCTCTTGCTGACTTGCGTACTTTGGCAGCGATCTCAAACCTGATAATCTTCTCATTGACCAACACGGCCATCTGAAGCTCACTGATTTTGGTCTGAGTAGGATTGGTCTTCTTGGGCGTCAACATAATCAAGCTGGGCTTGGAAGGTCCCTTACGAGATACAATTCACGATCAAGACCACCATCCATGGATTCGTCATATCTATCTTCCCCATTGGTTTACACCCATGATCTTTCAACTAATCCTGGAGGTTCGTATTTCAACCAACGAACGACCTCCACCTCCTCACGACCAGGACATTCGCCCTATTTGCCCATCACAGATGATGTCAGCGAGTCGGGTAGTTCAGAGCCCATGTCTGGACTACATACTGTCCGTAACAAAATCAGCGATAGTCCTCTGCAGTCCTTCGCCACAGAACTCACAACAGACTTGCGATCCCATTCTACAACTTCGGGTGGCGGAGTTGCTTCGACGGGCGAACAAAAGTTTGTAGGGACCCCGGACTATCTTGCTCCTGAGACAATACTCGGTCTTCGGGGTGATGATGAAGGGGTTGATTGGGTATGTGGAGCTGTTTTTGCTTCGTGTGATTGGTTGACCTATGCCATGATTATAGTGGGCACTTGGGATCATTACATACGAATTCCTTTACGGGATACCTCCGTTCCATGCCGAGTCACCTGAAAGGGTGTTCGAAAATATTCTATCGGGTCAAATAGAATGGCATGAGGACTGGGTAGAGTTCTCTGAAGAGGCGCGTGATTTCATTAGGGGCCTGCTCACTTTGGATCCTGGAGAACGATTAGGGTCTAATGGTGCTGAAGAAGTCAAGGCTCATCCTTTCTTTGCTGGAATTGGTTGGGAAAAGGTCACAACGACAGAAGCTGCGTTCATTCCCCAGGTCACAGATCCCGAATCAACAGATTATTTCGATCCTAGAGGAGCTATTCCGCAGTTGTTTCAGGATGATGATCCTATCTCCCTTGCTGCCACTCGATCATCGCGGGGAAGTCCTGTCATTAGTTCGTCAATGCCACCACCTTCCATGTCCGTGCCCATAGCGAATAAAGAATCGACATCGGGTTCGGGTAGTGATGATTTTGGTTCGTTCAGTTTCAAGAATCTGCCGATTCTGAAGCAGGCGAATGATGATGTTATCCGAAAGTTGAAGACGGATCAGATGGCGCCGCTTACCCATGCATTGTCTGAACCGACGCATAACCGGAGGAAGAGCTTGTCTGCGAAGATCAAGAAACCTCCTAGTGTTGTCACCTCGTTGGATTCGAAGAATCAGTTGACGAATCCCCCTTCACCTGCAACTTCGATTTCGTCTATCGCCTCCTCGCCCTCGAGGACGAGCTTGCCTCCGCCAACACCTGGAAATGGGACGCATGTCCGCAAAACCTCTGAGTTTGGAGCACTTGAGCGATTTAAACAAAATTATATGGAGGATCGACGAAATTCTATGCCGAGCCGCCTTCGTACTGCTTCTGTATCGAGTATTGGAGATGGGTCAGGTTCTGAAACATGGAATTCTTCCGTTGGATTTGGTAGTCAACAAGAATGTTACACTCCGCCTTCATCTGTGCACTCGGTAGATCTGAGGAAGGCCCCTGACCCAACGGATCGTGCAGTGACTTGTTTGCTGGCGGAGGACAATCCTATCACGGCTAAGATCATAGAGACCTTGTTGATACGTCTGGGATGCCGATGTGTTGTTGTTCACGATGGATCCGAGGCGATCAGTGTTGCTATGGGCGATATCAGTTAGTCGGGGCTTGTTTTCTGCGTTGGGCCGTGCTGACCTTTTTCATTAGAATTTGACTGTATCCTCATGGATTTACATATGCCAGTTCGTGAGTAATTTGCATTGTTCATTTAATGATGTGGAATTAATGATTGGCTACGTGTCACAGTCGACGGTGAAGGTGCTGCGAGATATATTCGAAGTACGAACAGCAAGAACACGAACACGCCTATCATTGCTGTCAGCGCCTATAGCAGCACGGACCCGAATGAGCTAAGTAATGTCTTTGCCGCTTCGTTAGCGAAGCCTGTGCAGAAGGTGGATTTGCTAGGTCAGTTGTTTCCGAGTATTCCATAAAGTTTTGTGATTTACGCTGTATCATCAGCTGCCATGCGACAATTAGGGTTTAAGACCTCAACGATGTCTAGCAACAATACAAAAGTTCTCGCTACCAATCGCCCACAGGCGAATATTCCTTATGCCCAATCTGTCAACGTTCATTCATGATTGTCATTTCAGTGGTATCCTGGTTTGATTTGATTTGGTTTCTTTAGGTTCTCGGTATGATTCAATTTGATTATTTCTTTCTTGCTCCTTTTTTTTTTGTTTTTCGTCAACTTTGTCGCTCTGATATACACTTGATCCGCATTTTTTCGTTTCACATAACCCATACATTATCTCAGCATACTATCGCACCATCATTGTCATGTCTTCCCTGCATATGTAACGTACTAGATCCCATATCCTATACTCATCATCCTGCTAGGTCACTCTCGGCCGAGCAATCACCATTCTTAATACGGCTGAGTCAGAGGCGGATATATGATTAACAGCACTGTCAGTTTGACTTATGATAAGAGGATTAACTCCAAACTGGGTTCGGAAGGCGGCAAGGCAAGTTGCACAAGAACCTCTTCAGTACTTGGATATCACGGATGACGATGTGTAACATGAAATGAGACTGAGGAGCATCGTCACTCAATCTGTGATCAGCGGAATTGTCCAATTGTCTAGTTTGAGGATTGCCAGAAGACTTGGTTTGGAATTTTAATTTCTCGACTGAAATTCCCTCAATTGGGCGTCATTCGGCTCGTCATTCGGTTCACTTAGGATCATGTAAGGTCCCAGGTACTCACCCTGAAAACTCAATGGGCGTGGGTAGATACGAGCGTCTGATACCATGCCCCGTGCCAGCAGTCCTGATACTTTCCTCGTAACTTCACATCGTTCACAATGGCTGACCGTGTGCAAGCATACAACCGGTCTCCTGGTGAGTTTGTCGGTTGTTGATGTATCGAAAAGTCTTATGGGTCCCATCGCCTCAATGTGCAATTATTTGTTCGTCTTTGACTCAATGCCGTGTGAGCAGTGCCTCGGGCCACCTTACAAGGTGAAAGTAACAGGGAAAGACACTTGATTGACCACAGGCTGCCTCATCGAGCAGCAACTTCCCCATTCCCTTCAACTATGTCTTCGCAGGTGAATCCCTATCTGGGCCAGACTGCCTACCCCCCTCCGCCGCTCTATTCTGGACAACGCAACCCTCAGACGACACCAATGCCTAACACTTACTTCCCTCAGAACAAGAAATATACATACAATGATTCGTTTTACCCCACGGACGAACCTATACCTGGTCCTTCCCAACTATACCCTGCACACGAACAACAGTTCTATAGTGTTTCATATTATGGTCATCGCGAGGTGCAGATGCCAACACCTGAGCCTTTTGTTCCTGTACCGCCCAAACCTCTCGCACTCCAAGTAACGAGGCAGAATGGAGGACACGCGCTTTTACAGCCAACCTTGAGTCGATCACTGACTTCTCCGCCTGTACCACCAAAGCCCGTGCTACTATCCAAGTCAGAGCCTAGACCTGTGGTAATACCCACTGGTGCTTATCCTGGAAGTTCTTGGCCTGGAATTATGACATCAACTGCGGACGAGATCCCACGACCACCCGGTGCCGTTGCCACCGACCCACCTGTCGCCGAAGAATCAGCAAATCAGCAGCTCCGGGAGGAGGAAGATGGGGGAGATGACCTTGCCGTTGCGATGGCACTATCCAAGGATGAGTCTGAGAGGGAAGAAGAAAGGATGCAGGAGTTAGTGAGGTTAGAGGAGGAAGAGCTTGAGCGTGCTTTGGCTGCGTCTATGTTGACTACAAATGGAAACTACGATGATTTTGAATCCCAACTTCACGCTGACCCTCCCGATCTGGTGTCATCTGCGACTGGATCAAACTTTTCTGCTATTCCTCCTGATGTGCACCTGGAAGCTGGTCCTTCTGTCACATCATCATTATCTTTGGAAGCTCCTGCGAAAGATGCTTCTTCAGGGCCACAGGAAACAGATGAACTTGATCATGAAGATGGCGCTTTCCAGGTGCATGAAGGGACTAAACCCACTCCTGAGACCGTCAAAACATCTCCTCATCAGACGACAAAACGTTGTTCACTCGATGCTCCTTCATGCTCTAGGATGTCCTCTGATGATGATCAAGTTGAGATATACCCTCCTGCGGCTGTGGGCTCGACTTCTGCAGCGCCGTCATTCCCACCCACGATTCAGCCGAGAACCGTTATAGGAACAAATGATGGCGACGATAGTGACGACGATGGATTGCCATATCTCAAAGGTGCTAGGGAGAGTCGATCAGTGTCAATTCCTCTCCCGGAAAGAGAATCAAGACTTAGCCCTGTGTCTGCATCATTCATCGATCTCAGCTACGACGACTCATACATTGATGAGGATGAGGTTTTTGCTCGGAGGCTGCAAGAAGAAGAGAAATCTTCCGGGAGGCTATCGGAAGGAGAAACTGCCGTTCCACGTCAAAGTGAACATTTAGACGGCCAGGAGCCTCTTGAGTGTAATCTTTCCCGCAATTCTAGTGCAACGAGTGCGAGCACACGCCCTCATACTGAGACACCAAATAATCTTCCTATTTACAACAATGCAATGTCGCACAATCCGGGTCCAGCCTTGCGGGGGTCAAGCTTCCTTCCCTTGGTCACGGTTGATTCACCTACCTCCCCAGAAAAGGCCGAGCTAGTGCAAAATTCTTCCACGGCAGGTAATCCCATCGCAAGGGCTTCGTCACAACTCGCTGTCTCTTTTCCATCTAATAGTCTCAGTGCTGTTGCTTTACCACCAGATGGACCGCAGCGGGCCAGAGGGTCCTCTCTAAGTGCATTAATTCCTGGTCGTACACCAACTGAAAACGAGCTTCCCCTTTCGCCCGTTGATGATCTTGCAACACCCACAAATCATCTGTCATTGGATCTTCGAGCTGGTTACCCACCAACCACATCAATGAAAGGTATCAGCAATTCGAGTAATAATCCTACCTGTGCAGGTGTCTTCAACCCAAACCTTTTCATTGATACTGAATTGTTCCTTGGAGTTTGTTCGTCCTTGTCCTTTCTGATTGTACGTTCATACTGATTTATTTTAGCTATTCAATTCACGCCACCCGTCATTTCTGCTAGGCTTGAGCCTATGCAAGGTCAAATGCCGACACTCATCCATTTACCCTATGGCCGGTGTCCACCACTGCATTTCCAAGCCCCAAGCTGGCGTCGCATGTTGAAACTGATGGCTCGATCAAGTAGCACCAAGATGGAACCTTCCATCGAAGCCATGGCTGTGAACAAGAACGAACTACTCAAGCTTCGAACAGTCATTCAGTTCATCAAAGTAAAATTGGCCTTACTATGTTACAACAAGATGCTGATAGTTCTCACTTGTAGCCTCACCACATGTCAAACGAATGGCGAACAATCTTATGGTTCACGATTGATCATGCTGTCCCTCCAAACATGCCAAATGCTGCCAAGCACAGCTCTACCAACGTCAACAATCTGCCCTTCTCTTACACGCTTTCGAGTATTCCTGCATTGCTCAAGGATGCTTCAGATACTTCTCTTTCTAAGACCTACACGATACCAGCTACTGGTGCCGTTCCCTATCCTTCTCTTCCCATCACATTCCCGAACCTTGCATTATACCTTCAAGCCGCGCTTGATGAATCTAGAAAGCAGAGTGAATCTAGCCCCTTGCGAAAATTGGCAAAGATGGTGCAGACATGCTATCTCAGTGATTTTGTGCCTCAAGAATCGGACGAGCCAGAGAACTCAAGAGGTGTAAGCGGTCTCTTCAAGAGGGTCATCGGAAGAGGTGGGAAGAAGAAGGGAGGAGGTGGGAACGAAGATACATATGACCTTGTAACGCCTTTTGTCCCGGACGAATGGGGCTAGAAGTGATTTAAAGACAGCAAATCACCTTATATCTGCTTAATTTTTGTACCCACCAGCATCTTGAGTCCTCATTTCTGTTAGGAATGCATTCAGAGTTCGTTGTACATTTATGACAGGCCTACTTCTACAACAAGACGGTGATGTTCCAAGTAAGCCATATACAATAAGGTAGACGTGTTACTATAATTTTCTTCATAATATACCACTAAATACATCTCCCCTGCTTCCAGCGTGTCCATGTATATCTACTAGTTTTTCTGACTGTGCTCTGCTCTTTTGCTTTTATTGTGTAGCCTGTGTTGTTGCACTCAGCTCACTGCATTTTATTCTTCCATGATTTGGCTATTGTTATGTTACACAGGTGTCGCCAAATGGACTATAGAACTGCATAGATAGACCTATATATCGGTGTCAACTCCATAAGGGCGCCCAATTCTCACTCTCCCCTGACGAGCTTTCTTGCGTTCAATCGCGTCCATTGCGTGTCTGTATTCAGGTACACTATGATTTTCAGGAATCCCCGGTTCTTTGAGAGGGCCAAAACGCTCCGGAGGCCAGATGATTCTGATAAGCTTCGATTGAATGAGAGCCGCCGGTATAGGTCCATACAAGTTGCTGTCATCAGTACGAAAAGATTCATCGCCTTTGTCCAGCTCTCAGTTTAGGTCGAGCCAAGGAAGACAATGACACACCTTCCACCCAAACATGACCTTGTGGAATTTTGATTTCTGGTTCTGGACACGGCGATCGAGTTTTCACTGTATCCCCTTCCAGCGCAATTATACGCTTTATAAGAACACGATTCGGGTCATTTGGACATCTTTTTGATTCATCAATCAGATCATGAATGGCACCTCTTCATTTCAACACCCAACCTAAGCGTCACAATATCCTCTCTGTTGTACTCATGTTTAAGCTGTATAGTCATCCTCTCGAACAAGCAGATGTCCTTCCATGTCGATGTGTCGGGATTGAGCGTTGGCTAACTGACAATGCTTGGATGTGAGCAGACATATACAGTTGGACAGCCAGAGATGAAGACCTTCATGCTCTGACCGCTGATTTGCTTGACTTCCAAAAAGTAGGTAAGGGACAACGGAATTGGAGACCAGTACAGATATTTGCAAAACGTGTAAAACATTGACGGTCGACGAAGAAAAAGATTCCTGAGCATTTGAAATTCAGGCTAAGCGCTTGTTGTGTCGGGTTGAGCCAAACAAAGCTAATTCAACAATTGTCTGCCTTTTGCACTCCGACAACTCCAGCGAGGCTTGAGTTTCAAGTATCTTCATTAATTCTTGAACGTCAAAAACTTTCTCCAGTCAAGACTTAGGGTACCAGAGCTGGAGGATCAGTTTATTTACGCCAAGGCTATAATTTTGATTTGGTTTCACGTCTTGCAATAAGGCATTTTATGGGCTGAGGCTTTTGTGATTACAATCGGAGACCGGTCCATTCAAAATTGGTGAGATTCTACATACGATCTTGACTAAATATGTTGGTGCAGTAAGTCTTTATGCTACTCAGGTCGTCGCCGATCACAGCGACGAAGGCATACCAAACAAATCCACTTGAATCGCAGTGGCTTGTTCTTCCTGACGATGGCCGGACCTGATGAATGTACATTCTCCAGGTAGGAGACGTTTTTTGGATTCGGATACCTGTTGAGGTTATAGATACATCCACGCGAAGCTACCAAGACAATTCAATATCTCCATGAACACGAGAAAATCTATGAGACGTGTTACGGCCAAGGATGAATAGGGTACATAGTGATTAGTTAAATAAGAATAAATAGACATCAGATCAGCATCAGCCAGTTGTACAGTATGTCGCGGCGACTTTTCTAGAAATCTTCCTCCAGAGTACTGTTGATGGTCTATGAGCATTAGGGACAGAAAATATCAATGATACATACAACGTCCTTAGACTAGTTGAAGTAGGAGACAGATGATTGATGTGCGCCTTGGCATATTCGGACACACGTTTCTCAAAGAAATTAGTTTTCCCTTGAAGTGAAATCATATCCATGAAATCGAATGGGTTTGTGGCATAATAGTGCTTCTCGTTACCAAGAGATAGGAGTAGACGATCAGCGACGAACTCGATATATTGACACATCAGCTTGGAATTCATGCCAATAAGGGACACCGGTAAACCATCTAGCAATGATTTGAGTAAGGTTGAACAAGCTTTGCAATGCCAAAAAAACCTCGTAGAAACTCTTTCTCAATTTCCACAGCTTCTGCAATGATCTCCAGTATACGCTTGGGATGAGGTCGTCTGCGAAGAAGTGTAAACAAGAGGCATGCAAAATCGGTGTGTAGTCCTTCATCACGACTGATAAGTTCATTGGAGAAAGTCAAGCCAGGCAGGAGTCCACGTTTCTTCAGCCAAAATATTGCAGCAAATGAACCAGAGAAAAATATGCCTTCAACAGAGGCGAAGGCAATCAGACGTTCAGCAAACGTTAGATTGTGGTCGGAGATCCATCGTAAAGCCCAAGCAGCCTTACGCTTGATTGTCGGAATGGTCTCGATTGCATCAAAGAGGTGCGTCCGTTCAGCTGGTTCTTTGATATAAGTATGTATGAGCAGAGAATAAGTTTCTGAGTATATATTTTCCATCATAATTTGAAAACCGTAGAAGCATCTCGCTTCGGCAATCTGGACTTCATTCGAGAATCGTTCTACAAGATTCTCGTTGACGATACCATCCGAGGCAGCAAAAAATGCCAAGATTTGCGAGATAAATCGGCGCTCATTGCTGTTGAGTCGAATTGACCAGTCCGTGAGGTCACCAGATAAATTAATCTCTTCGGCAGTCCAGAAAGATGCCTGTGCCTTCTTGTAATACCGCCATATCTGAAAGTAAAGTAATAGTGCCCTAAGCAATTCTGCACGGTTATTCTGAAATTGCAAAAGGCTTTTACCTCCGGATATTTGATTGGAAAAAGTACGAAGCGATTTTGTGACACTCTCAGGAGTGGTTCTTGCTCTATAACATAATCTTGAGTGAGAAATAAAGTTGAAGGCATAGTGGCATACCTTCGGGCAAATTGATATCTCCGACAAATCGTTCGGCAGGGTCTCCATCATGCTGGAGACCAAAACCTGTTTGTAATTGCGTAGCTGGTACCTGTCAAAGAAGAAAATCCCCACAGGCGTTAGTTTGTCGAACAGAGTAATGAAAACCTGGCACACTTGTCCATTCATGAGTTAAAGAAACATAGTATCAATTTGTGCGACCGAGTACAGTCAGGTGATACTATGTCACTGAATCAATTAATAAAACCAAATAACGCGACACGTCTTGTTGAATTAAGGCCAAACATGCACATACGTTCAGCGGCTCAAATTTATAAAAGACGTGTTTTTAGCTTGTCAGTCGCGCTCGCGAGTTCAACTTTTTGTTCAGTTTATCTGACCATCAATAAATAAACTTCGATGGCCAACCTCTCTGTCCGCCCATCTTCCCCCGCTCCACCATCCAAGAAGGTTTGTCGCGTTCCGTGAATATATTTGTTTTGTTGACGCATTTTGTATTACAGGTTGTTCCCTCGTTCTCCTTAGAGTCACCCATCAAAGCGTCCAAGAAATCTGGCACTTCCATTGATGATGAAGGCGAGCTAGAGACTCTAGGTGCTATTGCTGATACCGAAGAGACTGGACTGGAACAACTTCGCAAAAGCTATGTTGGTGAAGTTGACCTTCCGGAGAGTATGTCTTTCATTTATAATTTGGGATTAATGTCTAAATATACTACAGGTGAGGAACCTCTTCTGAAGGAGTCGCGACGCCGTTTCGTCCTCTTCCCTATACAATACCCTGAGGTATGTTGTTTTGATTCATTTTGTTCGCCCTCTGACTGTGGCCAGATCTGGCAGATGTACAAGAAGGCCGAGGCTTCTTTCTGGACTGCCGAAGAGATGGACCTCTCAAAGGATCTGCATGACTGGACTAATCGGATGAACGATAATGAGCGACACTTCATTTCTCACGTTCTCGCCTTCTTTGCCGCTTCCGATGGTATTGTCAATGAGAACCTAGTTGAACGCTTCTCCAATGAAGTCCAAGCCGCTGAGGCCCGGTGTTTCTATGGATTCCAGATCATGATGGAGAATATCCATTCCGAAACCTACTCCCTTTTAATCGATACTTACATCAAGGATCCCGTCCAACGTGAATATCTCTTTGACGCTATTGAGACCATTCCCTGCATCAAACGGAAGGCCGAGTGGGCCTTGAAATGGATTTCTGACCAACGATCTACCTTCGCTGAACGCCTCATTGCCTTCGCCGCCGTTGAGGGTATCTTCTTCTCTGGTTCCTTTGCTTCTATATTTTGGATGAAGAAGCGCGGACTTATGCCGGGTCTCACCTTCTCAAATGAGCTTATTAGTCGAGATGAAGGCATGCACACCGACTTTGCCTGCCTGCTCTTCAGTCATCTCAAACGTCGCCCCCACCCTGAAGTTGTCAAGGCTATAATTATTGAAGCTGTCAAGATTGAACAAGAATTCCTGACAGGTATGCGCTTTGCTAGCATGATTTTCATGGAGTTAACAAGGTCTCAGATGCTCTCCCTGTCAAGTTGATTGGCATGAACGCGGAGCTCATGTGTCAATATATCGAATTCGTCGCCGATCGTCTTCTGGTGTCTTTGGGAAATGACAAAGTGTACAACAGCACCAATCCTTTCGATTTTATGGACATGATATCGCTTCAAGGCAAAACCAACTTCTTTGAGAAGCGTGTTTCAGACTATCAGAAGGCCAATGTCAATCACACGATAGCAAATGAACCTTCACAGGTATCAACTAAAATATTGTAAGCTTCATCACCTAACATATGGCTCATCTTTGCTGACCTCTTGATAGTACTGTTGATGAAGACTTCTGAGAGGCCTTTGTCATTTATTCATATGTTTTCTATATCATTTATCACAATGTTTTCCTAGATCAATTTTGTACTTTAGGCATTCTGTACTTACTGTTTAGCAAATGAATAATTGATAGAATACTCAAATGATTGAAAGTATTCTTGGACGTGGTGAAATCACTTCGTGTGCCTGAATTTGATGTGAGAGTTGGGATTTAAGCGTCTCAGCCTGTGCGATGTATGTGATGATATAATTTAGCTTTCTGATTTTATGGTCTCAAGTGGGTATTCATTTTGTTCATGTCTAGTTGCTTCATTGACTGGGGCTGAATGATCTAACCCGTGCTTGATTATTTCAAGATCAAATGAACCCCAGACTTAGATCCAATGTTTTTCTGAGACTTTGGACAGTAAGTAGGAGACTGAGGAGTGACATGGGACTGAAGCGTGGGTAGATCCTAAGAAGCGATTAGAAACCAATGTGAACCAATAAAGTAATCCCAACCTTCTAGCGAGCCTGTCAATTAAACAAAAAAATTCATCAACTCCCGGGAGGACAAGAACTTCGTTTCTGGTTGGAATACGCTGGAAGAAACTCGTAAAAACAAAATCAATCGTGGGTATTGATGAAATCCAAAGAACGAAATCCTGGGAAGACATTGAGTATTGTGCGAAGGCAATCCTTAATTTGCCAGTGTACGGGAGCCGAGAGTGTGCCCCCATCATGTTTGGGCCGTCGGAAAAAATGGCAAGAGATGACCGTGCCTTGCAGACAAAATGAATGATTTGTCTATCGATAAGAACATCCATGCATTATGTCAAATTGCTGCTAAGGCATAGATATGGAGGAAGAGTCAAGAGGAAGAGTCGAAAGAAAGTGGGCCCAATGGTCGAGAGCTAGAACTGGTAGGTTGGTGGACTTGGATATAGCATCAAGTAGAAATAGTGGATTGATATGTCGATACAACATTGGCTGGAGACGATTCAAGTGAGAAAAACGACGATGAGAAGGCAGTTTCTGTGGGTGAGTAGTACTCTTTCGGGCAGAGTTTTCGACATGTCAAATCAGAACAAAAGGAAGGCTTGGTTGTGCCAATGCTGCCTCTGGCTCAGATCGACACTAATCCTATTTCTTGTAATTCGATGACAATACTAGTGCCAGACTAGGCTACCGTTCTGGAGGCCTTCCCACGTCTCCGATGTTACCAAAATTGAAGACTCCACATCCAAGCGCGGGACTGTATACTCTTTCTAGTCCAGATGCGCGTAAAAGCGTCCAAACTCCAACGGATTCCCAAAATCAGCTAACAGACGTGTCCTCGGTGCTTAGTGATTTGACAACTTTCCATTCATTGCCTTCGATGGATCTCAGATTGTTGCACATTCTGGGAGAGATCGACTGTTGGCTGGGAATGAACCATTGTATATGTCAGCTCAACAATGGCGAGCGGCTCTATCCCTTTTCATGTTATTTTAGCTCGTGAACAGAGCGTTTTTCCTCTTAAGCCCAAGCTCCAAGGAGCTATCTCAAGCACTTCATTATCCTCCATTTCGACCGATCTTGCTGGCCCCCCTTCTGTTGTCCTCCATGAAGTCTGTGGCGTTCTTTTGGGGAAGAAGGAATAAGGGCAAAGATGCGGCAAAGGAAAAACAAGATGCATCTACGAACAAACAAGCAGTCTTCGTGCCCAAGGGCGCATCATATATTCCTACTGTGAAGACCTTTGAGGCACCTGCTCCTCAGCAATTATCCGATTATAAAGCGCGTTCCCAGTCAGAAGATCCTATCTCGTCCCAAGTTGCCTCTGCCTTTGTACGTCAGGCAAGCAATCAACTCAGTGATGCTAGCAGCACTTGTTCTGTCGTCGACCATGAAATTACATTTCCAGCTTCATATCATCCTGATATCAGCCAACCTCCCCTCAACCCAGTAGTCCGGAAGTCTTCTCGTGGTTCTTCAAAAAGTGCAATGCGTGGGCTACCCCGTCTCAACCTCTGTTCACCAATATCTAGCACATTGCCTAGATCTCCGACTGAGAACTCGCCTGTTCGACCTCCTCGACCCCCTCCACTCAATCTGCATTGCACCACGACGAAACGCCCTGTGAACACAGGGATTTCGCCGCGCTTCGTGGGAAACCGCACCGTTACTTTAACTTCGTCCCCGAGCCCGCGTGGTATCAAACCCGTAGAGTTAGCTATCAAGACTAGTGGATCATCAAGTGATTCTTCACCATCGTTGGGTGGTCACGAAGAGTATGCACGCCAGTCATTAGAAGAGGCGGTCTGTGGCCTTTGTGTAGCCGCCTCCCCTGATGGTAGTTATATTTGTCCTCATCAGAGTGTCAGGCGCGAAAGGCATGCGGCAGCAGATTCTGACCCGCTTCTTCCCACTTCTCCAACACTGCGAACAGCACGAACTGTCCTGGATCTCTCAGATAGACCTATACCCCAGGGCATATATCAGAGCATTCCGTGCACGGCTTCAACACCTCATTTGCCATCTCATATTAAACAGGAAGTGCCGCCTGTACCTTCTCTTCCTTTCATATCGTCTAACGGACAAGCGGATGACGTATTGGACTTCCCTCTCTCGTTATTCCCAGCCCCGCCGCAATCACCTCTTTTTGTAAGAAGAAAAATTAATAAGAACCTTGCGTTACGTCCTGGTCCCACCAGCCCCGTTACTCCTTTACTTTCATCACCATCATTGACTGATGCTGATTACACGCCGCTTGTCACTCCCACTACACCGCGGCATCAAATGAATCATTCCAAGTCGTTTTCTAACCTTTCGCGTTACTCTTCTTCACGTGCAATCCCGCCACCATTATTCAGCCCTCCGTCAACGCCATTACCAACTCCCCCTGCATCTCCTGTGACTCAAATAATCAGGCCGTGTAAGTTGTCATCATCACCCATTCCGAAACATCCTCAGTCCGTCAGTTCTATTAACGAACTACTTTCTAATAAGTTCCTTCCCTCGATTTATCCCTCACCCATCAGGCCACGTTCTCGGAGCCACACAAACCTTCACAGAATGACAAGAGTATAACTAGAAGACAGGCTCGGTATCGTTCCCGTCCCGAGGGGGTATATTAAGTTCATTGCTACTTACGGTTGATAGGTGGTCGTTGAATAAGCGGATGGGCACGTAAGACAGAGTATATTCTAATCTTGATATCTTGAGGCACTAGCAGGGCTTGATGTCATATACTTAGAACTCTGTAATAGCGAGCTTTCAATAGTGTAGACTAGAGTATGAAGAAATTTATGTAATATACATAAGAATATACATGAGGTAGCATATCAATGAAGATGCAGGAGTATTGGCAAAGGCCCAAGACAAAAGTCTACGATAAGCCAGAGGGATCACACATGGTCAGTTACCGGGTTTTCTTGGATTCCGACTCATCCTTCTTGAGCCTGTCCCCTCTATCTTCGAGCAATGAAGTAATGATGTATGTGATGAGAACCAAATTCGCTGCCACTACCGCTACGATCGCTGCTAATGTACTATTGCCTAATCGGTTTCGTAAGTGGAAAGGGTAAAAAAAACCCAGGAAATCATACCCTTATAAAAGTATGTTAGAGAGACATAGTATGAAATAAGGGGCACCGCTCCGAGCGAAACGCTGAAGGACAAAAGCTTGACCAAAACTCCCCTAAGGTTTATCAATGCCCAACAGCTGTTGAAAAGCGAGGTGATGGCATACCTCGAGGCGGCATTTGCTTTATTCTGGCTAACAACTGCTCTATCATCCATTGTGTAGATATCAGGCCTAAGCAGTAAGTCAGCGAAACTGAAGAGTGGCATCTGGAATTTTGGCTCCAGGTGCATCATCACGTGGTTTCGACGTGGATAACCAATTTCCTGGATCTAGACTCTCAAGGTACTGTTATAGGTTTATACTTTTGCAAGCGCGCGATGGAGACGGGGCCGAATAAAGTATCAGCAATAACGGAGGAAGAAACCTCACCCACACCCTCACAATTTTGGTCGAGTTGGGACATAGAAAGGACAGAGTGGGATATTTTACTAGCCTCAACCATACTCAAGCTTCTTCTATATGCTGCGTAGTGAGTCCGTGGAAGAGCTCTGGCTTTCCGCTTCCTTAACGTACACATCTTAGTCGCTCAACAGATTTTGAAGTCCATAGGAATTGGTTGGCAATTACACATAGTCTTCCCATATCAAAATGGTATTTCGATGTAAGTTTCCGCAATACCCGTACATGTTTGCTGCTGGACCGGTCTTGGAAACTCTCATGACAGACAACATCTGAATGGAGTGCGGTTCCATTCTCTGTCCTCATATAGTCCCAAGGTTGACATGTTCATTAGCATTGGACTATCCTCCTTTCTTTGCCTACTTTGAGAAACTTCTCTCGATGCCGGCATATTTTTTTGACAGCAGAATTGTCGACCTCAATAATCTTGACTATGGCAGCTGGTCGGTCATCGCTTACCAGAGGACAACAGTTATCCTGTCAGAACTAGTCCTTGGTGCTGCCCTTGTCAAGTAAGACTCTATAGTCCATTGTCAAGACCATTTTGAACCATGATGACTAGGTTTACGCGAAGTGCGATTGACCCACCGACCCAGCGTATAATTTCGGCCTCAATTTTCCTACATCCGGGCTTCCTTATTGTGGACCACATACATTTCCAATATAATGGTATGTTGTTCGGCATTCTATTGTGGTCGATATACATGGCACGACATGTGAGTCCGGTTGGTCGGGATCCAGCTCCAGTCTGACACGCTTTCAGGGTAATAAACTTGCTAGTGGCGTTCTTTTTGCTGTCTTGCTCAATTTCAAGCACATATACATGTACCTTGCGGTGAGTTTTGATATGCATTAAATTGGGTCTTTTTTGACAGTCTCTCAGCCGGCTTATTTCATCTATCTATTACGATCATTCTGCATGACACGGGCGGGACAGCTTGAAATCAAGAACTTTATCTCCCTTGCAAATGCCGTTATCGGAGTCTTTCTCGTATCTTTCGGCCCGTTTATTCTCATGGGACAGATTCCTCAAGTGTTATCAAGGCTTTTTCCATTTACCCGTGGGCTCAACCATGCTTATTGGGCCCCCAACTTTTGGGCCTTGGTCACTGCGCTTGATAGAGTTCTCCTCCTCTGTAAGGATATGGAGTTCTCATGTGTATCTTGACCGATGACCTCTCTTTGCGCAGTCGCCAAGAGGACCGATCTTGGGATATCTATCAACGAGTCCGGCATCGTCTCCACATCAAGAGGTCTTGTTGGTGATACCATTTTTGCGGTCATACCAAACGTTAAACCTATACATACATTTATCGTTACTCTGGGCTTTCAATTGGTAAGAGTGGGCTGAGGAAGGATTATGTTGTGGTCCATGCTCAAGACGCTGTTAATTCTGCTTTTAGATTGTTCTGATAAGACTTTGGAGAAACCCAACATACAAGTCTTTCTTGACTGCGCTGACATTGTGTGGCTACAGTTCGTTCTTGTTTGGTTGGCATGTCCATGAGAAGGCAGTTTTACTCTTCCTCGTCCCATTGAGGTACGCGAGATCACATCCTGCTACTTTACAGCCTCAGTCTCCATGACGCACTCAGTTTGCTGGCGGCTGAGAGGCATGCATATTTCCGAACCTTCATCCTGTGCAGTGTGGCTGGCATTTTCGGACTTTTCCCTCTTATATTCACCCCGGGAGGTAAAGACCATCGTACGGAGCAGCGATACTGGCTGACAATGAATGGTGCTACATCAGAGTCGATCATCAAAGTGTTATATTCCGTATTATGGCTCATTCTTGTTTACGTGCCACTCCATCGTCAGGTTTATGAGTGAGCACCGTTGAAATTTCTAATAATTCGAGATATCTGATTTTCATGTTAACCTCAATTGGTTCCATTGCCCTCATCCTGTATTCGTCATCACCCATCTCGCGATATTTCTAATTTCTACCACAGGTACCCTAGATCGCTCATTTTTGTCATTATAGATATAGCCGAGAAGGCGTATCTTACAGGATTCTTATTCTTACTTGCATTTGTGACATTATTTCCTGCATGTATGAATCAAAGACCAAGGGCAGAAGTCGAGGTGAAGGATGGGATTAGTCCTGAAAAAGTTGTATCCAGCATGGAGTTCCTGCCTCTTATGGTGACGAGTGTGTACTGCGCGGTTGGTATGTTTTGGGGATATTTGAGATTGCTGTTCACATACCTGAACGAAGAGAGGACGTATCAGGGCCAGCTAAGTACAATACAGTAAACATATAGACCAGCTCATTTGTAGAACTTATTCTTTGAGTTTGATTAATGGCTGACAGTGAAAACAAGATGATAATTCAACGCCTTGGGTATATTGAGCGTGTTGTCCAACATTTGGTGTAATTGAACACTGAACATAGGAATTGAGCAGTTCATAGTTCATGCTGTACAATCAGGATGTGATACTTTGTCTCTTCACACCAACCGACATTTTATGATCAGCGCGACGAGGCATCTTATCTTTGTCAAGTCACTATCTTTTTTGGAGCATCATATTCTGGTATTCACCATACTTATGTCTTTAAGTAGCCCAATGATAAATTTACCTAATATTCACTGGATCCATACAGAACTGTGACATTAACCTGTTTTTTCAAATTCAGAGTACCTTTGCTTGTAGCATCTTTGAAATGCACGCAGCAAATACATGCACACAAATGAGAGAGTCAGGTCATCTGTTATTTTTTGGAAATGTGGACAACTAGAGAAAAACCATCAGAGGGGTGGGATGATACTTATAGGTTTTCACGCACCGTCCTCATCTTCTAGGGTATGTTCTAGACCAACCTTTTGACCTCTTGCATGTTTAGCACTCGCTCCCCACACAATGGCGCTATGAATTGGTCGACATCTGGAGCAGAAATCTATAGAATGAAATACTTACTACTTCATCTGTTTCGCGATCTCTTTGTGTATGGCATTACAGAAGTCCTCGACAGTGCATCTCCCGCGCCGCAATACAACTGGTGTTGAATAATCCGGTGGCAAACCACGTGGTTTGGTATATACGCGTACGAGATCTAGTGTCTCCCACATCTTTTCGATGAGTTCATCGATGTTGAGCCATTCCTTTGAAGAGATAGGTACAGACATTGGTATCTTGTAGAGGAGGTCGAGTTCTTCTATCGATATTACGTCAATCTAGAATAGAAAGGAAAACGAAAAATGTTGAAATCAAGACAAGTGTTAGTGAAACGTCATACCTTATTCAATACATACAGAACGGGAATATACACTCTGAAAATAGAGTCATAAAGGGAATTTTCAGATTTGTAGAAAATACTAGCCGATTTCCCTCAATAACATCCACCAGATCATCCGCTGTTGCGTTCGCCTCTCTGATAGCCACGTCACAATTGCTCAGCTTATATTCACTTAGAATAGCTTTGATTTCGTCTTGATCAATGTTTGTCAGAGGAACTGTGTTAGTGATAGCAATGCCGCCCTTGTCTTTCTTTCGTACAGTAATATTGGGGGGACGTTTGTTTAGGCGGATTCCAAATCCCTCCAGTTCTCCCTCAATGATTTTTTTGTCTCCGAGAGGTTTCAAGACGTCAAGAACGATGAATATAAGATTACACGTCCGCGCGACTGAGATTCACTGATTACAATCAATACTTGAAGGATCTGAAGCAAGTCCGCACCAGCAATCACTAAAATAAGAATGAGACGCGAAAAGTATTTGACAAAATATACTTGCCTTGTTTACCTCGGCCACGACCGTCGTTCGCTCCTTCGATGATACCAGCTAAATAAGAAGATAAACAATTAGTGATTAAGCGGGTGAAATGCACATACGAAGATCAAGAATCTGTATTGGTGCGCCATGCACCTTGAGTGTCCCTGGTACGGTGGTGAGTGTCGTGAAATCGATTTCCGAGACCTCGGAGTGTGTGCCAGTCAATTTTGACATTAATGTAGACTGGATTGAGGGATAGCAAAGTTAGATCTATTTAATGAAACCAGAATAACACACCTTCCCAACCGATGGAAACCCTACGAATCCGACAGAAGCTATGCCTGTTCTATGGAATAATTAGCGAATATCCTAAGAAACAATGAGTTAGAACATACCTTGCTACATCGAAGCCAATACCACCGCCGCCGCCGCCGCTTCCTCCGGTGCCTTGAATGAGTTCTCTCCGAAGTTTTGCGAGTTTGGCTTTGAGCTGACCCAGATGGTAACTCGTAGCCTTGTTCTTCTGAGCTTCGCCAATATTAACCGATGTACAGACCGGAAGGTATCAACTCACTTTTAGCCTGGACAAGAACAAGCGATCGTAAGCTTCATTCCTGCTGCAACATCAAAATTGCCCACCATCTCATCTTCTATTTCCTAGTCACCATGAGCAGGGCTAAAAAGACAATGATCAGAGCTGACCTTGATTTTCTGGACGGTAGTCATTGTGCTGAAAGATTGGCTGTTCGGTGAAATCCGAAGGACCACAGACCAAAACAGAAAGGACACAGGACTTTCCTCTTGCACCTCCGCACTCTCTTTGACAATCGTTCGCCTGCTCCCTGCTCGCTAATTTTCCTAGCTGCCGCTCATTTTTGACGAACGCGACTGGCTCGTGCTCGCCTCTAATTTTCGCTCATTCCGAATCCTTGGCAACCACCCCAGAAGACTGTCATTTACAATGTGTTCAGGTCCCAAGTGGAAGCGTGAAAACGTCCCAGACCATAAGGTGGGCATTTTATGCCTATATTGCTGATTCTTCATTGAACTCAGGACCCCTATTATAGTTTGACTTTGTCGATACCCGGGAATTCACCGACAACGGTTTTATGATGCGGTTGAAGTAGGTCTCAACCACAATGCAGTGTGCATCTCCCATTGAACAAACATCTTTAGGTATATATGGCTATATGTCATTGTTCTTACATCCTTCCTCGTCTACGTCTCCGATATCTTCTCTGCTATAACCATGTTAACGACCAAAAACTGGTCAAATGAGATTTTTAGAAGATGTGCAAACATCGATGGTTGTGTGTTCATCCCGTTCAACATTGGAAAGTGGATCTTCTTCGGTTGTATCATCTTTTCATTTTTGTTGGTGCGGTTGTTTTGTTGGGTATGATTGTGATATGCTCTCCTAATTGGACCTCACCGCAGCTGGCCTACGAGTCCCGGAAGGCAAAGAAGATCATTGCTAGTCGCGACATCTCGTTCGCATTCACAAATATGTTGGCCAATAACTACTATTCGCTTCGTTCGTTATCCTTTACTATTTGTTTTTGACTTTCACTAAGCATGCGTTAGGGTCGTATGATCACTTCTGCTTCTTCGATCACATCAGCAATTCTACCAGACTTAGTGATGATTTTGCTTTCTTTGTGTTCTTCAGATTTAAGAGCTGGAAACGGTTACTCCTGGCCGACGGACCCCGTCAAACTATCAACGGTCTCACCCTCTACGCTGTCTGGCTCGTCAAGAACGCTGAAGACTCTTCAGACTGGTATGATGTCTCTAAATACTTCAAGGGCAACTCCCTTTCAACCTCCGCTCTCACGGTCACCTCCTTTTTCACTGTCGTGGTTTTTGCTGGGTCATTACTTCTCTTGACTGTCGCTGCAGTTGCCTACGTACCGCTCCTTCTTCATATTCGAGGCAACCTCAAGGTAAGTCGAGGTCATTTTGCGATAATACCATTGTCCGATGATGTGACATAGGAGTATTGCTGTCATAAGGTCGATAAGGTATGTGATTTTTGTGCATCTGTCTTCACAACTTTAACACATCACTCATAGCGCATTGGTGCTATCATCAAGCGCAAGAAGAAGGAGCGTCTCGCTGAGGCTGCTCAAATTGCCCAGAAGGAAGCTATGGGTGATTTCTCTCATCTCAAGAACAAGAAGGGAGAGATGGTTGGTAAACCACTACCGCAGCCCACATTACCGAGTCTGAACCTTGAAGATGACGAGGAGTTTAACGGCTCCAAGGCTCGAAGTACTCCGGCCCCCAGCACATATACAACAGACTACTTCAACGCGAATGATTACCCGCCACCCATGCCGCAATACAACCCATACTCCAATTGCGGGGCTGAGTTTAACCCATCTCAGACTACCCTATATGACCACGGCATAGCCTATGATGACGAAAATGAGAGCCAAGCACACCTGGCAACGACTGCAGCACCAATTGCTCAGCAGCCTGGCTATAGGATGACATCACGATCACAGGACGTGTACGCATTCCAAACTCAGCGACATTCACCAGTGCTACCGGGTATGAGACATGATGGATATGGGTCATCGCAAGTATCGGGTGGATATTCGAGAGAACACTATCCAGAGGGATATTGACTTTCAACTGTCCTTTTCTATCTCTCTGTCTCTGTATCTGTAGACGCAATACCCTTTCTGCGTCTTGTTGTGCTTTGATGTACTCATGGCTGCCTATGTCTGCCCCACGCTTCATCCAATCATTTGTCATTCAATCTGTTGTGGACCTTTATCGGTTTATGGTGCATCATAGTACCATCGGCAGACTTCTGTCCGCACTCTTACCTAGCTGTTGATCATCCCGCCTTCCTCGAATGTCCACCCGTACTTTGTACCAAAGTACATTTCTTCCCAGCCCTCAAACCTGAAATCCTCCTTGTCATCTCATTATTTCTTTACCTCTTGTTTGATATCTGCCTTAAACTCTTCCTTTAGAAGAGATGGGGACCTTCGGTCTTATTTGTGGTTCTAAATGTAAATTTAAAAAAATAGATTTAATCCTGGAATTATGTCGTCCTTTGTGAAAGATGTGTGGTATTGGTCCACCGTTGGTCTTGAGCTCATAGCAGGAAACCAGAAGGTGAGACTTGGGAGTTTCAAACATCTGAATTCCATATCAAGCATATCGTCCAACTCGGGATCCTTGGCCTCTTATTTCACAGGATTGCATGACAAGTTGTGTGTGGTTCAGCATCTTCGTTATCACTCGAAAGGCCCATCCATGGTATGATAAAGTGCAAGAAGTCACGTAAGACCGGAATTACAGGAGAAGAAAACAAGCTATGTGTCCCGAGAAGATTGGGTCCAATCCAAATAAATAAACAAGTATAGACTGGGAGGTAGACAACCTCAATCACCCACTCAGCTTCTCCCAGATGATGACGGCGATCAGTAGAATTAGAACCCCAATTATCGTATACGTTACTAAGCGCTGCTGCCACAGCCTATACATAATGTCAGATAAATGAAAAGGCCTTCGAAAAGAGTACGAACCTTCGAACCATCTTTTTAAGCGTTCCAGATGCTTTATCAACAGCACTATCGGCTCGCCATAACTAACATCATGAGTCTAGTTATCCGAGGAAGCCGTGGCAAACTCACTGTATTCCTTGAGTTCTCAATTTGCTCCCGTTGCCCTCTCAAACTCCTTAGTATGTCGGCACCCTGTCCCTCAGTTTCCAAGGCAATCCTTTGCGATTCTTGTAGTCTTTTCGTCCCGTCTTCAAGTAAACTCGTACCAGCAAGAAGTCTCGAGCGGTCTGACGTATACGGATCATCCGAGTTAGAATATTCGCCGCTTTCCCTTTCCCTTTGTCCCGGGGAGGATTTAGATGACGACAGCAGTTCTACACGAGCCAATCCTGCCCGTGCATCTGTTAGAGACTTCTTATAAGTCGTGAGCGAGCTTTTGGCCGTTCGTAGACGAGTGTGATAGGTGCTACGGATTGACTGAGATATCCCCTGAATTTCGATTTCCATTTGGGAAACCTAGATAATTATATAGCCTGGAGGATGGGGATTGACTGAGTCAAAGGAGACCATACCATCTCATCCGCTTCGTCCAGGTCCATTTCTACCCTCCTAAGAGAGGCTTTGCGCTGTTCTGCAAAGATCGTCAGTAAAGACTTGGTGTGATTGGATGGACCGACGCACCGCCAACCTCATCTTTTCCACTGCCCTCGAGTTTATCTCGTGTGCTCTCAATGAGCTGGTTGAAACCCTGCTCGTAAGTTTCGAAGAGGGTCGTGGAAGAGGTATCCATGAGGGGAAGGGAGGCTGCGGCTTGCCATGTTTGGATCCCGAAGTGATGGCTGGTTACTCTTCTGTTAAATCCACATCTCCAGTATGTCCAACGCGTACGTCTATTCTCTTTTCTCTGCCCAACATGCTCTCTTACACTGAAACCAGAGCTTCACTGTACTTAGACCCGTCTATCCGGGATTGGGTCCTGTTTCCCATCAGTCTGGTCATGGTGCGCTATACGTGTTAGTCATCTCAGCTGAGGTTTGTAATTTTTCCTCATGTCAGATTCTGGTTGGTGTTTTACGCCATCATGTGCTGCTGTTGCTTCAAAGCAAACCCAAGTCACAAACCCGTCCGCAGATTCGTGAAAAGTACGTTTCTTGTTGCTGCATTACCATATTTTTTTTTTCATTACCTCTCATTACCTTTGTTTCGCCACAATCTGAATAATAACTGCAGGAACGCTCTTACACGCTCTCAAGTTCTCCGCTCGACCGCTTCACATTCCCCCCTTGCACCCCTTTTTTACTTGACCATTTCGCAAAACCTCAAACAGGCCTTCACAGATGGGGTCTACCTCAAGAATGGTCCACCAGCTCCGAAAAAAGTCACGAAAAGTGGTGCCGAGTCAGACGAACCTGAGTTTCCCCCGAATTTGTTTTCAGATCCGAGTCAGATGGATAATATGATGAGCCAGTTCAAGACCCAGACGGTCATTATGATTCCTCAGATGGTAATTATGGGGTGGGTGAATTTTTTCTTCTCGGGGTTTGTTGCTAGTAGGTGTTGCAGATCATGTGGAGTTTTCCATGACTCATCGTTTTCTTGTTATTGTTTTCGTAGCCAAGCTTCCATTCCCTTTGACGCTCGGCTTTAAACCAATGATGCAACGGGGCATTTCAACACCTGACATGGATACGAGATGGGTCTCGTCGCTGTCTTGGTATTTCCTCAACTTCTTTGGTTTGAATGGCGTCTATCAGTTGCTTCTGGGTAATGAAGGTAAATGTCAGCGTCGCTCGTGCAGTGTCATTCACTTATTGTATTTTCAGACATTGGGATGGATTTACAACAGATGATTGGCATGCCAAATATGGCTGCCGCAGCACCAGCTGTCCCTCAAGATTACAACAAACTCTTCAAACAGGAAAAGGAGAATCTCGAGTTCGACGAAGGACAATACAAGTGGATTGGGGAGGATGTCGAGAATCGAGTACTGAGAAGATACGGCAAATTGCCGTCTGTGTAGTTTTGACTTGGTGTGCACTTCATTTCCTACAATTACATGGTTATGATATTCGAAGCACCAAAGTGTAGCATAAGGGCGTGGTAATCATCGTCAGCAAGTATATAGTATACAAGCAAAACGGGATGCAGGTCAAGGGGAATGAGCGTCTGGAGATTACACAAGGTCGTCATAAAGGGACAAGGCCTAGAATCCTCTGAGTGCGTCATTCTTTTGATCCGTTATTTTTAACTCACCCGAACGATAGTGGGATCTTGCTTGCTCCCTTCCACAAACTCCTCAAAAGTCAGCTTCGCGTCTTTGTTCCGGTCCATATTTCTGAAGATCTTTTCCACACGCTGGAAAACGAAATTGTCAGCTGCTACTTCGCCTCCACCAATGCTGTGCGTATGGACACTATGACGCAACGACAGATTCAAGTCGGGGAAATCTGGCCAGGAAACGTACTTTCTCTGGGGTGTCTTCATCGGGCGGTAACTTGACCATCTCTCCGGTCATTTTATAGATTGATTGTACAATCTGCAGCATCTCGTCGAAGGTGATCGTGCCGTCTTTATTGATATCGTACAGCTGGAATGCCCCTGGAAGGAATACAAAACAACAAAATCAGATCCAATGTATCAAGTGCAGGCAAAACGTACACTTTAGCTTCTCATCAAGTGCACCGCGACTGGTGATACTCAATGCAGAGATGAATTCCTTGAAATCGATAGTCCCGTTCTTGTTTTCATCAAACACGTCGAACACATAATCTGCAAACTCTGCGGGATCGCCAAAGGGAAAAAATTGCTTATATATCCGCGAGAACTCTGTCCTATCCAAAGTGCCAGACGGACAATCCTTGCGGAATCCTTTGTACCTGAAAAGGAGTAAGTTGATATGTGGCTATCCGCTGAATAAACAGACCATTGTTGTAGTTCTTTCTTGTCGACTGTGATTGTATGAGATTTGTAACTGGAGAAAGAGGTAGACACACACAATATGTGTTCTTCTGGAGGTCTGCAAGCTGTTCAGCAGAAAGTTTGCTCTGAGACTTGCCCATGGTTGCGGAGGGAGAGAAGCCGGGGCTGTGCAAGTGCGGAGTGTGTGAAATCAAATAAATAACAGTATTCTTCCGGCCTCGAGGCTCTCGCCTTGCTCCAGGCTCAGATGTGTTATCCATGTGGCTCTGTCGACCTCAATGTCAAGCTTTGCCCCATGTGCAAGGTTTTTCCCCACACAAAGTGTCCTCACAGACGTGAAATTTGTCGAAACCGCACCGTGCACCCTCGCTTCGATGTTCTGTATCTCAGGAACGCAGAAGGCATGTTGATTTGATAGTAGCGACCTATTTTACTCAAGACATTCACAGTCGGGTCTTTTAATGGGTGTGGTTGGTGCAAGGTGCGCTTGTATTCCATTGTCTCCACCAGAGCTCACCCATTCCAAGTGGGCCGCCTTTGTCCAACGGAAAGACACTGTGCCTAATAACAATAATAATGGCTGGCCTGGTTGCTGTCGACCACCCCAGCAGTGCGAATTCAAGATGATATCTGCTGTGGATTGGAAAGCAGTCAATATAGTCTTCAACGTTCCCATACCACTGGATGTTCGACATGTACTTGATGCTATTGCCGCCGCGTCCCCAACTTCACGCCGTGCTACACCACCCCTTGCTAAACCTTTGCCTTCGTCCGCTAACGGTACCGTTATGCCTCCTTTTCTAACTAGCCGCACCAATTCATCATCGAGAGAAAAAATCCCTGCGGTCGCGATATCCTCCAAAGGAATCAAAGAAAGTCCAAAGCAGAATGCGGCGGCTCTGGGAAGTGTCAAGAGTGCAGCTGGGAGTGTGTCGTCTGCAAAGTCATCACCGATCTTGGAGAGTCAGCATGGACACCGACAACGGCAACCTGAGCCCGGGGCGAGTGCCGTGAAGGAGAAAAGAAGTGAGAGCACCAAGTCGTCACATTCATCGCCTTCCAATGCCAGTCGGAGCTTGGAGAGTGAGATATTAGCACCCTCCTCATCGCGTAAAGTGGCGACCATTCGGAGAAACAGTGCTACTTCATCGAATGCAGATGTTGCATCTAGGACTGGAGGAAATACCCAGGATACATCTGGGCGGCATCGTTCAGCTATGACTTCATCTCCTATGGCTCGTTCTGCCGCGCTTGCTGCTACTGGTAGTACACCCGGTCAGCAAACGCAATCATCTCCTAAGCAGTCATCTTCTGTCAGTGCGACACTAGCCCGGAATTCCAAACCAGAAGAGGATGACCGAGAGTCAAACAGTGGGAGCAGCGATGGCCCAAGCATTGGGTCTGGATCATTGAGCGATGGTACCGTAACTTCAGACGGGGGATTCACGGATTATCTTTCTGATGAATCTGAGGCTGAGTTACAGAGACAAGCAGAAGCTCGAGCTGCGCTGCTGGCACAGAACCAGATGGAGGAAATGGAGTTTAGAGCTGTCAGACAAAGGCTTGCTCATGTAGATCTGCGACCACCAAAATCTTGGAATCCGACCAATATTACAAGTGCTGGGAGCATGAGGTTGGCAGGAGGATCAAAGGTCTGATGCCAGGTTGGCTGGCTTCATGACAGTCGGGAACGTGTCCATAGGCATGCGCCGTTTTTAATTTTGGACTCATCTAAGCTTTTTTATCTTCTCTTGATTTGAGTCGCTACCTACTGTTTGCTCGTTATGCTATATATCTTCTTTTCTCCGGTCCTCGTGTTCTGGGATACGCACTTTATTTTTTTTAATCAACGAATGCTACAAGGTGTATGTGGTAGCGTAGCTAGCTATCTTCGTATATAAGCTCATCCAAATTTAGACATGTCAGCACTCCTCACTTGACCATGTCCTCCTAATACCCCATGAATCTGGCACGTCACTCGATATCTTCTGCGAGGCCCGTCCACATCCTCGACGCACGCTTTGATGCAGACGCCACCGTATTCGCAGCATCCACACATGAGGGCTTTGCGGTATATCGGAGTTGGCCCCTGGAGCTCGTCCGGAAACGGGGTATGTTTGAACCGATAGTCTCTCGTCCTACAGCTGCATTCATTTTTTCCTGTAGAACTGTCCAATGGAACGCTATCTCATGTCTTACCCCTGCACACGACCAACCTTCTATTCCTCGTCGGTGGGGGAAGGAGTCCATTATACCCCCCGAACAAAGTGGTCGTTTGGGACGATGCACTCGGTAAGGAAGTCGCTGAGTTGGAGTTCAAGTCTCAAGTCAGAGGGCTGGCATGTCGTAGGGGGTGGTTAGCTGTTGCTCTCAGACGGAGAGTGGTTGTATTTCAAATAGGTGGTCCCGCTGGAGGTATCAAGAAGCATACTGAGTTTGAGACGGGTGATAACCCTAGGGGTAAGTGACACTGACAAGCACCCAACTCAAAACTGAGGTATGGCACCAGGGCTATTGGCTATGGCTACGGCTCCCAAATCAACTTTGCTTGCCACTGCAGGAAGACAGTTGGGGCATGTTCAATTACTTCATCTACCACCATGTCCAGAATCCAGGTCGCGGAACCCACCGCTGAGCACCAAGCCGGTGCCGCAGAAGCCTCCATCGGCGACCTTGAGTACTCTCAAGTCTACTACACCAATCATTGCACATTCTACAGCTCTGACGACACTGTCATTGACAACTTCAGGAAGACTCGTTGCTACGACGTCTTCTAACGGAACCCTGATTAGGATATGGAACACCTCTACAGGAGCAAAAGTCAAAGAGCTACGACGGGGAACAGATAAAGCTGAAATCTATGGTGTTTCATTCAGGCCTGACGAAAGGGAGGTGTGTGTATGGAGTGACAAAGGAACCATTCATGTATTCTCATTAGGACTTTCCGGAACATCGTAAGTCTAGTGTCAGTTACTTGCGTGCAAGTCCTTAAATTTTAGGTCCAGAAACCGACATTCAGCTTTCTCGCCGCTTGCTCCTTTTTTTTCCACTGCCTAAGTACTTTGAATCAGAGTGGTCATATGCTCAATACCGTATTCCTGTGCAGTCATCTCATATTTCCCTCTCATCAACCCGACCTGCCGTGTCTTCATCCTCACTTTCCTCTGCGCCTGTCGTCAAGGACACCGATGTACCGGCGGAGGAACGGTGTGTTGTCGGCTGGATACACATTGCCACAGAGGACCATCAACACACGCCTCCAAGTGGTGACATAAGAGGTGATTCCAGGGTACTGGAATGGCAGCTGATTGCTTTAACCTACTTGGGTGGCTGGTATCGCTTATCATTGCCGACCAAAGACAAAGAGAAGAAACAGGAAAGCTGCAGTGTAGGTGGAAGTGTAAGTGGAGGAAGTCGCAATGGAAGTTTCAGGACTTTTGATAGACCTGGAAGAAGAGCCTCTGGACATGATGATGTAGTGCCTAGTCCTTTGAGACCAGGAGGACTAGGATCGGTAGCATATGAATCGCCAACAAAGGCATCGAGACGTGAGAGTTCAGCCTCCATGCTCAAAAGGGCTGAGAAAGGCAAAGACAAAGATGGAGAGAAGGAAAAACATAGCAGGGATTGTGTCTTGCAGGAGTATAGACGATTTGGGAGGTGGGATGGGTGGGGTTAACTATCTAGCTTGATTTTCTTGGTGATGATTCTCCAGTTTTTGGGTCGAGGCGCGCAATGTCTCTGGCATTTCTTTGGGACAGTATTATGCATTTGTATTATCTATCAGCCTGAGAAGATGTGATGTAATGATTTGATATTATGGTCTACAACGTCTTGCAAAGTTACCACCTAGTCTCACATGGAGAATCCACATGCCGAGCGACAAGCTGTTCTCCTAGAGCGAATCGTCAAAAATGTTGTACGACTTCCTTATAACTCACGTGTCATTCTGTCTCGTCGATGCTCAGTAGTTCTTAGTCCAAATGCACCGAAATGATACTCGAGCTCAATCATTGCTTGGAGGAAATTTTGAGTTCGAATAATGGAGTTAAAACTGCCGCTGATCTCGCCACAAAGTACAGGAAAAATGTACAGTATAATCTGGAAGCGATTGTCGCTGCATCTGACAAACCTGAAAGTGGTAGTATCTGAGAAATGTATGCTTTTCCTTTACCGCAAATCCGATACTCAACTATGGAATCAACAGATTTATTATCCTGTATCATTACCGCAATGCATTGACTAATTATATATACAAGTCGAAAATCCGACAAAAAATCCATGATCCTCCGCCTACCGTTTGCAACAGGAATACTATATCGTTAACGTCTTCATTCCTGGGATGTCTTGTTCTGAATCAGATGCCGATTTTGAATATGCGACTCCTTTATAAAGGCGTTTTCGGTTGTCCCATGGTCTTCTTCGATTAGCCCCATCTTTGCGCTGGTCTCGAAGCTTTTTGGCGGCGTGGATTCCTTGTTTATGGCGGTTATCTAATCTACTTGGTTGCTAGGAGAGAAGAAAAGGTGTAAAGGACACTGTAGAAACTGCTATCTCAACTCACTGGAGTGTTGTCGTTGGCATTTGGTCTGGAGTCAATCATACTCTGGGACGCTTTCGATGATTCCATGGGTGATGTCTCGATCTACTCTGCAACAAATTGGTCACGGATGTTTGGGGATCCTTTACTCCTTTGCTCACTATTACAAAAGTTGTCCAGAGATGAGAGGTAACTGTTTAACTAGGAAAAGGATGAGACCCAGAAATGGCCTTCGATGTAGAGCAATTCCTCGGAATGGGAATGAGACATTCATTGGAGACTATCCTGGAGAAACGGCACCAGCCACTGCGAATGTCACGATCGGTTGGTACATCTGACTGGGTGGTGATCGATCACCGATTGGCGTGACGACTTCTTCCTTTTACCAAGAAAGCATGGGCATCTGGCAAAAGGCTCTCACAATCACCAGCCCTGGACCACGACTATAAATCAGAGTTGGATCAAGTCCCTCGTCTGTTCAAATACAATGTCAAAGTCTGCGACATTTTATCACTATTAAAACATTCTCACCGTGATTCTTGCTACATACCCGATTCTCTCATCTTATCAGAAATTTACGTGACTTGTGCGTTCCTAAAATCCTGTACTGTGAGAAGTCGGAACCCCTTGGAGCGTAGCTTGTGCGGCAGAGAAGGATTTTGAACAGCTCTTAGTACGTAACAAGTGTTTGGGGAAGCATAACAGCAATGACATTTTACTATCAACAGACATGTACAGCTCTCATTTTGGCCAGAACCACATTCAGGATAGCTCCACAGATCAGTGAAGCAAGGTTTTACCAGAGACCATTGATGTACTCCCTCATGACGATCCGCTTTGGCTAATAGCTCATTCTGATTCTAATATCGAAATCGGAGGAGACTGGATGATAATCATTTGGCTTTTACGGGCAAACTTCTCCATTCCATCCTCTTCCACTTAGTCCATTCCAGATTCGGTTTTCTCCGGTCCTTCCGATTCACTATCTTGACTCCGTCCATCCACAGATCCTGTAATCCCTGACTTTAAGTTCGCCATCCTCTCCAACACGTCCGCTATCCTCCGCATCCCCGCTAATATGTCACGATAGAACCGTCGTACCTCGTCCTGCCATTCTTCGTCGGACACTTTCTTACTACGGCGAGCTCGTGCCCTCCTCTCTACCAATTCCTGCCCTCCTCTCTACCAATTCCTGCCCTCCTCTCTACCAATTCCTGCCCTCCTCTCTACCAATTCCTGCCCCACTCTCCTGGTGGCCTTCAATTCCATTGGATGACAAGCTGCTTTGGCTCGGGCACAGGCCTCACAGGCAGTCGATTTGCTAGTGGAGAAAAAATGAAGCGTTTAAAGTATGGGCAGAGAAAACAACTTACGAAAGACCTTGCAGGACACACAAGATCCTGTGATGGTAACAACGCTTGCAGGGGTTCTGACCGCCCACAATAGCCCTCCTCGTATCTTGCGCCGGTTGTTCCTGTCTCTCTTGGTCCTCAACGCTCTCCTGTGGAAGCAAGGCCTTCCGTTGATTTATAGGAAGGGGAGGGCGCTTGATGAGTTTTATGTTGTCATCTCTGTATGCAGCATGCTTCTGTCGCTGTTCTGCATCAGCCCGGGCTTTAGACCGAATTCGTTCGACCTCTGCTTGGCGCTGTTCTTCGAGTTTACGGAGGATCTTTTTGACCTCCTCTTCTTGTCGGCGTTTTTCGTCCTCCAACTTCCTCTTTTCGCCTGTCTTCGTCTCTTTCCTAGCCTGGCGCTCTGCACGCTCTTTTTCCAAGCGCACCACCTCTCCTTGACGTTTTTTTGCTGCCTCATACTCCTGATCAGAAATCTCATCGTCGGAGTCCGATATTGTAAGGTCAGTGACTTTGTTGTTGGAGGACATGGTTATGGAGAGAAAACAAGGGAAATTTTTTTCTGGTAAAGCTATTTATCATTCCAATCAGGTGACAATTGAATTACTTATTCATTAGGGCTTCAGAGGCAAGAGAGAGAGAAAGAACCCTGTATTTGTGTACCGCAACAGGCAAGCAGGTGCTAAGACGCGGTGGGTGAGATACATAGCGGCACACTGGTGACTACACCCAAGCTTCAGGAGAGGTCGGCTGGAGTTGTTCCGAATTGGGTGTTAATGTTGGTGGTGAAGTAATTGGGTCCTCCAGGGAGTAATGTACTAGTACGTGATAAGTGGTTCAAGGATGTTTATCAATGACATGAAATGATTTTCGAGGCTTGTTAGCTGGGGTTTGAGATTCGGTCCCTATGAAGTCCGTAAGAGGCTTGTCTGTAATGTGGCGTGTGGATTGTGTTGGAGGGGAGTGGCCGTTCTTCGTGAAGGCTCCAGAATTTTTCTAGGAAGGATGTCATAGTTTTTATGCCATCCTTGGTGCCAAAGGGGTCAGGTAGGTATAGCGTTTGTGACACTTTGCGTAGGGCAGTGCGATGTCTTTCATGGATAGGACAGGATTGGATAACATGTTCTTGTGTCTGTATTGGTTCGCCACATGGGTATGCTGGGTATGCTGAGGGAAGAGCATTTGGTAGTATTCCCCTGAGTAGCTGTGTCCTGTTCTGCATTGTAGGAGTCGTCCAAATAGCTCTCTCCTGCCTATTAGTTCTAGGTGTAGGGTGAAGGGATGGCGGTACCCGGTTTGCTGTTGCCCAGCTGCCTTGTTGTGGGGAGCTTCAGAGGCTCAGCCCTAGTCTCTTTTAACAAATAACCAAAAAACAAAACCACGGCTTTCCTTACATTACCCTGATGCTTTGTATCAGAATCTACAACTCTCAAAAGAATCGCAAAACTCATTTCTCATATGCAGCAACTGTCATGTGCGCTGCGTAGGACAGTGCTTAATATGGTATATCGCTGAGTTGAAGGGCTAGCGCAGAGCAGAGTAGAAATAGCTATAAGAATTCTCTCGTATAGATCAGAACACCATCAGAACACCATCAGAAGATCAGATCAATTGTGAACCAACCATTCACTTCTCCTTTGTGTCTATTAACAAATCTATGGTCCTTGGACAACACCTTGCTCCCACAGAAAATTAAATGGAGCAGATCAAATCATTGGGTGTGCCATACGGTCGAAATTCTAGTACCTGTGGATACTGCTCTCCACCAGGCGAACGAACTCAAGACAGAACAAACCATCATCTTTCCGGCTTAGATACATCAAGGTTGACCTGCCAGGTATTTACACTTTTCTTGTACAGGGATGGGGAAGCCTGAGTCCCCTGGACGTGTTGCATAGGCATACCAAAAAATGATAGATAGGGGCTGGAGGCGCTCAGGTGTGAGGTTCGATATGAATATACTCGTTCAATTTTCACAACCTATCTTAGGAAATTGGTGTTATAAACCTAATCTACGAATTTCTTGTTGCCCACAATATACCATCAAGTTGATACGATCCTCGGTCATTGAGTAGGATGCTTACTTCATGTTTTTCGCCTCTAGGCTTGACGCACTCGCATTCAAACCTTCGAAAAGCCATCGCAAGCTCATAAATCGGTTGGTTTCTCGTCCTTTTTGCGAATGATCTCATGAGTGACGTGGATCAGATGGAACCGATATGTGCTAAGAGGCCATGATGGTGAAGGGATAAATTCAACGTGAGTTGTTTTCTATTGCCGTATGGCAAGGCATGATGAATAAGGATCTATCTAGCAAGCTCAAATCGAAAGGCAAAGAACAGACATTTGATTTCACTGAGTCCATTCACGCTGCAGAAGTCTCATGCCACTCCGAGGAACGCCCTGCTCACAGGTTTGAAGTGCGGGCCTGCCTGTTCACTCTGTTTTAACAGTGGTTCTTTGTCTGACTCTGAGTAACGTAGGTTGAGCTCGAATCTGCCTCATTTACTGAGGAGAAATGCAAGCTTTTTGTCAATTACCAACGTGACATCCACCACGATTTTAAGAATACACCCCAAGGGTTTGAGAAATTCCTTGTAACAACTCCACTCCTGGTTTGCGACTTCCTACTTTCGTCCCTCTCAAGGTTGACCAGTTTGCAGTCTGAGGATATTCCTTACCCATCGCCACCACCAGCTAATCTCCCAAAGAAGTATGGATCATACCATCAACTATACCGGCTAGATGGGGAGCTGATAGCCATGGCCGTGCTTGACATTCTTCCGTACTGTGTCTCCAGCGTTTATTTTATTTACGGTAAAGCTTGGGAGCATTTCTCTTTTGGCAAGGTCTGTTTTCCTATCGCGCCTCGTCCAATGCCACTGACATATAACAGGTCAGTGCGTTGAGAGAGATTTCCCTCGCGAGAGAGATACATGAAGCCGGAGTATCCGAAATGAGATATCTTTATATGGGTGAATATTTCCATGCTCGATTGATATTCGGCACTGAGCGTGATATAGGCTTTTATATTCAGTCTTGCCAGAAGATGAGATACAAAGGAGAATATGCTCCATCGTATCTCTTAGACCCGGTGAGGCAGCCACTCCTAATTCAGCTGGTTGTTACTCATTCGTCTGCAACAGGAAAACTACGAATGGTTTCCGCTGGAGTTCTGTAAACCCCTCCTGGAAAAAAATAGATATGCATGTTTTTCTAAGCCCAAGCATTCTGTACAGAGCTCCCCTGCCAATGTCTCAGGTAAGCTCATGTTCGAGGTACATTTGTTACTTGATTGTCGATGGCACTTCAGATATCAAGCCACCTCGAATTCTTGACACATCTGTCCTCGATGAGATACGAATCCTAGTACCAGCCCGATCTTCATCTACAAGCGCGTTCATCTGGCCGGTCTATGTGAGAAAGCTTTTTATGTCTCCATTCGCGGAAGACTGATTAATAGCCGATTCTAGCGCACAAATTTGTGGGAGTTTGATGCTGTTCGAGAGGTCTTCGAGGCCTGTGTTGAGGGTCTGGGTATGGGCTTGATTCGGGAAATAATGTTCACCTTGTAAATAATTCGTCTAGATTAAGTGTCTCAATGACTTCCCAATGATGGCAGTTTGAAAGGAGGGTAACAGTTTCCCGGGAACTTCCCACAAACGTCTTGCCCTAGTGAGGTACTAAAAGTGACAGGCACATGACGCATTCTTATCCTCAGAGTTCCCACAACCATGTCATTCTCTGTCATTGCGCTCGGACACACTGGCCAGGGTCTCTTTGACCCGGACATCATGGAATCCCGCGTATCGACCCTATGGCTACAAAATATCCCAACGATTTCACCAACCACTGATTATCTACATCTAAATATCACTATCGGTTACCCTGGCGGTGCCCTCACGTTCCAACATAAGTTCGCACTCGACAGTCAATTGACAGTAGCCGACTTTCGCTTTTCTCCGGACTGGTTACAGCTTTGTAGTCGATATATTCCTGGAGTAACGCTGAGACTCAGCGACGGTTCTTCCCTTTCTATCCCCGTTCCCAACGCTGGTGTGTAATCATCTTTCACTTCTTACGATGTCATTTTATAATTGTTGGTCAGATCATCAGATGACAGATTCCAATTCTCCTAGTGCGTTTGATATGTCGACTTCCCCTTGAGTACCAAACTCAAGTCGTCAAGAAACCAGCGGACTTCAGATGCCTGGGACTTGGTGATCTATTTAGGGAGTGCTGCCAAAACTGACTGTGCATGTGTATAATGAGGATGTCATCAGTTGGTAGCAGCCATAATGGATACCCGTTGTGTTCGACTAGACTACTATAACGAGAAGATCATTGTGAGGCCATGCAACAAATCCTCTTTACGTAAAGCAGTACCTTCGTTCGCCCATCTATGTATTTCCACCTCCAAATCATCAGAACATGCATCAGGCTCTCCTACTATTCTACTACAAATGCTTTATCCTCTTGTCGGCTACGTTCAGTCACAAGATCAGCTGTC
>Ga0153946_1000054_pt1 | contig 36973 bp, 54 predicted proteins | sample TSNJ030MetaG_FD_104751 | JGI IMG/M metagenome (GOLD analysis project Ga0153946, IMG submission 104751) | Attine ant fungus gardens microbial communities from New Jersey, USA - TSNJ030 MetaG | ecosystem: Host-associated > Fungi > Mycelium > Unclassified | place: USA: New Jersey, Wharton State... | reverse complement strand
CATAAAATATCACTTTACAATTTATTAAAAAATAAATCAATATTATGATTTATTTTTTTATTTCTATATAACGCATGCTAACTACTTCCCAGTTAATCATTTTGAATATATTTTCCAAATAATCCTTTTTCTTTGCCATATAGTCTAAATAATAAGCATGTTCCCATACATCAATTACTAATAAAGGAATAAAATCCCAAATTGTCAAATCCTGATGTTTTTCACATTGCAAAATAATAAGCTTATCTAATTTATTTGAATAGCCAAGAATTCCCCACCCAGAACCTTCAATATTACTAGCATTATTAATAAATTGATCCTTAAAATTTTTTTCATTACCAAAATCTTGATGAATTTTCTCTAACATGGAAACATGAATTTTAGTTTGAAATGGAGCTATGTTTTCAAAGAAATACTCATGCAAGATTGCTCCCGCACCTTGAAAAGATAGTTCTTTTTCCATACATTTTATTTGATCATAATTTTGTGTGTTCCGTGCTTGTTCTAATTTTTCTAAGGCTTTATTGCAATTATTTACATAACCCTTATATAAAACTTCATAATGTTCTTTCATTGTTTCTTTACTAATAACTGGTTCAAAAGCATCATAACTATATTTTAATTTTTTCATTTCTATCATTTTATCACCTATCTAATTTTATGACATATCTTTTAAAAAATACAAAAAACTAATCACTTTTACAATCCTCACAAATATATTTAAAAATAATATCATGACCAATTATTTCTTCATTTAATAGAGAATCCAATTCTTTTTGATAATCAATTGTTAAATCAATTAATTTATTACATTTAATGCATTTCTTATGGTAATGTGTATCTAGCTTATCATAATGAATATTAGAATCAGCAATTTCTATTTTTTTAATTAAGTCTTTTTCTGCCATTAATTTCAAATTACGATAAACTGTTGCCTTACTAATATTTGGATATTTTTCTACAATAATGGCATAAATATCTTCAGCAGTTGGATGATCATAAGAATTATTAATAACATCTAATATTAATTGTTTTTGAAAGGTTTTTCTTTCCATAATAAACACCCCTAAATATATAATTACTAGTTAAAGTATATACATATATATAAAAAAGTCAAGTATTACATTTTAATTAATCTTGACAACTCAAAGTTATTTAAACCTATTTTTTTCTTTTTCAACATTTTTTCAATAACTTCTATTTTTTCATCTTGAAAAATACTAGCATTAGTACAAGTTAATAACTGAGATTTAGCTCCTAATTCAAAAGGTTCAGAATATAAACAATATCCCAACTTTTCGGATCTTTCATATGTTTCAGATGGATATTCCATAATAGGATAATCATAAAGACATCTAGAAAGATGATCCACTACTAAAGGATGCTTATTTGCTTTTACAAAATAAATAGTTCCGTTTAAATCAATGATAAAACCCATTTCATCTATTTTTATTTGATTCATATCATTTATTTTTAAAAATTGAAACAAAACATTATTGGAATCAAATAAATTGACCATTTCATATGATATATTATTTTCGATTAAATAAAATTCATCCAATTTTAAATACTTAATATATTCTTGAGTCATACTATTCACCTTTATATAAATCAACATGTTTTTGAATTAACTCATTATCATCAAAATAATTGATTTTCATTGCTTTTTTAACTTCAGCCATCGTAACCATAGCAACTTCACGAGCCTTTTTACTACCTTCTTCAAGCATTTCATATACATAAGGAATATTTTGTTCATATTCTTTTCTTTTTGCTCTAATCGGGGTTAAAATATCTTCTAAGATACTAAATAGAAATCTCTTGATTTTAACATCACCTAAACCACCACGAATATAATGTGCTTTTAACTCTTCAAGATTTTTGTATTCAGGTAAAAACTTTTCAAAATGTTCTATTTCACAGAATGCATCTAAATATGTGAATACTGTATTACCTTCGACTTGTCCTGGATCCTCAACTTTTAAATGTTTTGGATCTGTATACATACTCATAACTTTTTTATTTACTTCTTCTGTTGTATCAGATAAATAAATACCGTTGCCTAAAGATTTACTCATCTTTGCATTTCCATCAATTCCAGGAAGTCGTAAGCAAGCTTCATTTTCAGGTAATACAGCTTGAGGTTCTACTAAAACTTCTGAATAAATTCGATTAAAAGAACGAACAATTTCCCTAGAAACTTCAACAACTGGTAATTGATCTTCTCCAACTGGAACTATATTAGCTTTAAATGCTGTAATATCAGCTGCTTGACTAATTGGATAATTTAAAAATCCAGCTGGAACGCTTTCTTCAAAACCTCTCATTTTAATTTCACTTTTAATTGTTGGATTACGCATTAAGCGAGATACAGTTACTAAATTAGAGTAATAAAATGTTAACTCTGTTAATTCAGGAATCATTGACTGAATAAAAATTACCACTTTATTAGGATCAATTCCAACTGATAAATAATCTAAAGCTACTTCAATAATATTGTCTCGTACTTTTTCTGGTTTATCTGCATTATCAGTTAATGCTTGACCATCAGCAATCATTATATAAATCTTGTCATATTTATTACTTTCTTGCATTTCAACACGACCACGAAGTGAACCAACAAAATGTCCTAAATGTAATCTTCCCGTAGGGCGATCTCCCGTTAATACAATATTTTTTATAATATCACCTGTTTCTAACTAATATCTTATCATTTTTTTAGAGAAAAAAAAAGAGTATTGCAAACTATAATGTTTTTCTCTTATGGTTATATTCTTCTTTAACAAAAGGGAATTGAATAATAATATCTTCAGTGGAAATATTATTGCTTTTTAACCAATCCTTTTCTGATTTAAAAACAATGGAAGAAACATTCTTACCAACTGAAGTTAAATAACATGCTCTTGCGTATATTTTATGAATATTTTGATATGCATACATGGGTGTTGTTAAAATATAGTTTATCAATCCAAAAGATTCACAAACTAATATTCTATCTTTTGTACTTCCTATTTTATTCGCTTTTTCTTCATTTACTGTTATAAGCCTTGAACAAGAAATAATAATATTAATAGTATCTTCTAAAGATAAAACCTCAAGTAGTTCATCCAAATTTTTTTCAATTACAGAGATTGAAGAACTATAAAAATAAGCATCATTAGATAGTAGATCAAAATATATTTTCTTGGAAATTTTTTTATTCTCAAAAATATCTCCTAAATTCGAAAATTTATTTTTATCAAGAAATAAAATTTGAATATTATCCTGAATAGCTATCTTTAATTGAGATTTATTAATTCCATATTCCAAATAATGTTTTATCTTTTCTTCTAATATTTCAAATGAAGTTTCAAGTACTTTTGGATTATTAATTATTAATATATAAATATCGGGGTCTGTAAAGCCTAATCTCAAAAAAATATTATAATATTGTAATAAATACTGTATACTTCTTTCAAAATAGTTTGAAGAAAAATCACTAATTTTTTCATTTGTTAATCCAATAATTTGAGCAAATCTAACTGAATTAACATTAAATTTCGAAGGATCAAAAAATTTATTATTAATTATTTTTCTAATTTCGTTATCTGTAAATTGCAATGATTTTAATTTTTTGCTCACATTATCTATTGATTTAAATGAAAACATTAAACATTACCTCCTAAAAGCATTGATAAATACTATAACACTTTTTTTAACAGAACAAAATGATTATCGCTAACGCTCAAATCACTCGCTTAACTTCACAGTTAAGCTTTCCTGTTTCTTAGGGTTCGTAACCTACATCCTCCACAGGCACTACTTCTAACGATAGTCGCTACCGCTACGTTTTTTGTTCTTTTTTTATTATTTATTATGCTACTTTTTAAATATTACTCAATTCTTTTAAATCTTTTAAATAAAATTCTAATCCTCTACTCATGATATTGATACTTGCATTGATATCTCGATCTAATTTGATTCCACATTCATCACACTCATATTCCCTAATACTTAAATCCTTTACTTTCTTATTTTTGTTGCCACATCGATGGCATATCTGACTACTAGCATAATATTCCTCGACTTGATAGAATTTCGTAGAATTTTGTTTGGATTTATATTCTAATTGTCTTATAAGCTCATACCAACTAGCATCTAAAATTGATTTGGATAAGTGTGGATTTTTGGTCATATCTTTGATTCTTAATTTTTCGGTGACAATGATTTTATTTTCTTTCACAAGTTTTTTTGTGATGTTATGTAGATAATAGGTTCTTGTATTTCTTACTTTTCGATATAAGGTTGCAAGTTTCTTTTTCCATTTATAATAGTTTTTACTTTTTTTCTGTTTTCTTGAAAGTTCTTTTTGGATATGTTTGATTCTTTTTTCATATTTTTTTAATACTTTATTATTATCAATTGTTTCGCCATGACTAGTTGTAATAAGATTCTTGATTCCTAAATCAATTCCAATGATGGAACTTTTATCATTTTCTTTGATTATTATTACTTCTTCAACTAATACGGAAACATAATATCTCTCACTTGAATCCTTACTTACAGTTGCATTGATGATTCTTCCTTTTAATTGTTTTAAATTTCGATAACCACGGATTTTGATTTCTTTGAGTTTGGGTAAGGTAATTATTTTATTTTCTAGATTTACTTTAATAGAATTATAAATATGCCCTTTGTATTCACTTGTCATATTACTAGTTCGATAAGATTCTTTCTCATATTTCTTTTTGAAGTTTGGATATTTATTTGTTTTTTGAAAGAACAATTTAAAAGCATCATCAAGATCAAAGATTGCTGATCTTAGTGCACAGCTATCTACTTCTTTTAAAAAGGGTTTTTCTTTCGCTAATAATTTAATTTCGTTACAACAATCAAATGCGGATTTGTTTTTGCTCTTTTGTTTATATGATTCATTTCTTTGATTTAAAAAATAGTTATAGATAAATCTTGTACATCCGAATGTTTTATGAATTTGAATGATTTGATCGTTATTTGGGATTAGTCTAAATTTGTATGCTTTGTACATTGTTCCTCTCTTTCTTTTTTTACTACAAACTTTACTGCTACATCCACTATATCAATACACATGTTCGTGTGTCAACTCTTTTTTTATAAAAACGCACTTTTCTAATATATAAAAAAAGAGTAATTTTTTACTCTAATTATACTAATTCAAGTCTTACTTCTAAAGCGTCGTCTCCAACTCTTTCTTTGATTTTAATAATTCTTGTATATCCACCATTTCTAGTTTCATATTTCTTTGCTAAATCATTGAAAACTGTGTTAACAACATCTTTATCATTATGAACAAATGCTAATGCTTTTCTACGACTAACTAAAGTTCCTTTTTTTCCGTAGGTAATCATTTTATCAACAAATTTACGAACTTCTTTTGCTCTAGCTTCTGTAGTAACAACATAGCCATTTGTAATAACTGTTTTAGTAAGTCCTGCTAATATACTTCTTCTTTGTCTAGATTCTCTTCCCAATTTTCTATAAGCCATTGTTTTACCTCCCTAATCGCGGAACTTAAGTTCCATTTCTTCTACTTTGTCTAATACTTCTTTTAAAGATTTCTTTCCTAAGTTTCTAATCTTAGTAACTTCAATCTCACGTTTATTGATTAAATCTTGTACTGTATGAATACCAGCTCTTTTTAAACAGTTATAAGCTCTAACAGAGAATTCAATTTCTTCAATTGGAGTTTCTAAAGTTTTAGTGATTGTATCTACTTTCTTTTCAGACATTAATCCAGCCATATCGCTAATTGAATTCAAGTCTGCAACAATTGTAAAATGTTCAATTAAAATTTTTGCAGATAAAGCCATAGCTTCTTCTGGAGTAATACTTCCATTAGTATAGACTTGCATGATTAATTTATCATAGTTTTCATTGTGTCCTACACGAGCACTTTCAACATCAAATGCAACTCTTTCAATTGGAGAATATAAAGAGTCAATTGCAATAACTCCAACTTTCTTCTCAATTAATTTAGATGCATTTTCTTTTGAATCAACATATCCACATCCGTTATTAACTGTCATTTCCATTTCAATTTTTCCGCCTTCAACAAGCGTACAAATCACTAAATCTGGATTGATAATCTCGATATCTGGATCATGCTCAATATCAGAAGCTAATATCACTCCTGGAGTATTCTTAGATATACGAATAATTTTAGATTCATTTGAATGATTCTTTAAAACCAAACTTTTTAAATTTAAAATAATTGAAGTTACATCTTCGTAAACACCTTCGATTTTTTGGAATTCATGTAGAACTCCTTCAATTTTAACACTTGTTACCGCACATCCTGGTAAGCTAGATAACATAACACGACGAAGTGCATTACCAATAGTAGTTGCAAATCCTCTTTCTAATGGTTCTAACTCAAATTTTCCAAAATGATTGCTTTCTTGATATTCTGTGATTTTATAATCTGGTTTTTCAAATTTCAACATAAATAATCAACCTTTCCCTTAATTTCTTGGTCTTTTTGGTGGACGACATCCATTGTGAGGAATTGGTGTTTCATCTACGATGCTTGTAACTTCTAATCCTACTGCTTGTAATGAACGAATCGCATTTTCACGACCGCTTCCTAACCCTTTAACCAATACTTCTACAGATTTGACACCTTGTTCCATTGCTGCTTTTCCTGCTGCTTCTGCTGCAATACCAGCTGCAAATGGAGTTTTCTTTTTACTTCCCTTATACCCAATAGTACCAGAAGAAGCCCAACTAATAACATTTCCATCTTTGTCACTAATTGTAACAATAGTATTATTATAAGTTGAATGAATATGTGCTACTGCATTAGGAATATTCTTCTTTGTTTTTCTTTTTCTTCTATTGTATGCCATTTAAACTTACCTCCTATTTACCTACTTTTTTCTTATTTGCTACTACTTTACCTTTACCCTTACGAGTACGAGCATTACTACTAGTTCTTTGTCCTCTTACTGGTAATCCTTTTTTATGTCTAGATCCTTCGTAAGAATTAATTTCCATTTTTCCTTTGATGCTCATGGTTACTTCACGACGAAGATCACCTTCAACAACATGTTTATCAACTTCACTTCTTAAAGAAGCTACTTCTTCATCTGTTAAATCTTTTACTTTCTTAGTTGAATCAACTTTTGCTGCTTCACAAATTTGAAGTGCTAAACTTCGACCAACACCATAAATTTCAGTAAGTCCGATACAAATATGTTTGTCTTTTGGTAATTCAATATTTTTAATTTTTGCCATATTATCCTCCTATTAACCTTGTGTTTGTTTGTGTTTAGGATTTACACAAATAACTTTTACTTTCCCTTTTCTTTTAATAATCTTACAATCTTTACATATTGGTTTTACTGATGCTCTTACTTTCATAATTTACCTCCATTATCTTTTATTCCATGTAATTCGCCCACGTGTTAAATCATAAGGCGATAGTTCAATAGTCACTGTGTCACCTGGTAGAATACGAATCATGTTAACTCGCATTTTACCAGAAACGTAGGCTTTTACAGTATGACCATTTGAAAGTTTAACGATATAGTCTCCGCCTTTAACAACTTCAACTACTTTTCCTTCTACTTCCAACTTATCTGAATTCGTACTATTATTTATTGCACGATCTTCTTTTTTTAAATTATTCTTAAAATTATTTTTATTCGCCATTTATTATTCTCCTGTTAATATTTCGTATCCATCACTTGTCACCACGATTGTGTGTTCAAAATGAGCTGAAGGATAACCATCGGCTGTTACAACTGTCCAACCATCATCTAGTAGCTCAATTTCTTTCGCTCCTAAATTAAGCATCGGTTCAATTGCTAGCGTCATACCTTCTTTTAATATTCTTCCAGTATTCTTTTCTCCGTAATTTGGAACATCTGGTTCTTCATGCATTTCTGCACCAATTCCATGTCCAACTAATTCTCTGACAACACTAAGACCATGACTTTCTGCAAACTCTTGAATTGCATCTCCAATATCTCCGATTCTTGCACCTGGTCTAACCACTGATAATCCAACGTATAATGCTTTTTCTGTATTTTCTACTAAAGCTTTTATATCATCATTTACATTTCCCACAATGTGAGTTCTTGCACAATCAGATTCATAACCATTTTTTCTGACACAAAAATCTATCGATATTATATCACCATTTTTAAGTTTACGCGAATTTGGAATTCCATGCACAACTTCATTGTTTATAGAAATACAAATACTCTTTGGAAAGTCTTCGTAATTTAAACAAGAAGGAACTGCACCATGACTTATAATAAAATTATGTGCAATCTTATCTAACTCATTTAAACTTATACCTGGTCTAATATGTTTCTTTAATTCCTCATGAGTTAAATAATTAATATATCCAGCTTCTTTCATAAGCATAATCTCACGATCACTTTTAATATTAATCATTTTTATCCCTCACAATATTTACTAACCTTTTATAAGTCGATCCTAAATCAGAACTACTATTATCCAATTCATATAATTTACCACGAATACGATAGTAATCTAAAACTGGTAATGTATCTCTTAAATAGTTTTCATATCGAATCTTAAATGAATTTGCATTGTCATCATTTCTTTGAAATAGTGCAACGTTACATTCATCACAAATGCCATTTTTAGTTGGTTTTAAATCCTCAAAAAATTTATTATAAGTTCGATTACAATCTGGACAAATATAACGACCTGTAACTCTCTGTTCAAGAGCATTTTTATCAGTCGTAATATGAATTACTATAAAATTCATATTTGATAAGTATTTTTCCAAATATTCTGCTTGAAATAAATTTCTTGGAATACCATCTAAAATAATAGTATCAGTTGCTTCTAATATTTTAATTTCATCACATAAAAGTTTTATTATATATTCATCATCAACGAATTGTCCTGTTTTTAAAAACGTAGCCATCTTTTTACCATCTTCGGTATCTTCTCTAGCTTTTTTTCTAAGTAAATTCCCTGTAGAAATATGTTTATAATTAAATTTTTCTACCAGATATTCACTTAAGGTCCCTTTGCCAGCGGCTGGAGGAGCGATGAAGATTATGTTCCTCACCTTGTTCTCCTTCTCTTAGTGTATTTTCTACTAACTAATCCACTTTCAATTTGTTTATAAGTTTCAACAGCAACACCGACAACAATTAAGATTCCCGTTCCACCAATTGATACTGAAGTTGGTAAAGTAGTAAATGCTGATAATGCTACAGGTAATCCAGCTAATATTGCTAAGAATAACGAGCCGACAAAACTTGTATTTTTTAAAACTTTACCAATGTAATCAGATGTATCTTTTCCAGGACGAATTCCTGGGATATATCCTCCTCGACTATTTAAATCCTTACTCATGTTTTCAGGATTCATTGATAGGAAGGTGTAGAAATATCCAAAGAAGAATATTAATAATATATAAATTACAAATCCGGTTGGAGATTCAGAAACAATATAACTATCCATAAATTTAATGACTGCTTCATTTCCAGTAATTCCTGCAATCGTAGCTGGAATCGTTTGAATAATTGATGCAAATATTACAGGCATAACACCTGCAGCATTAATTTTAATTGGTAAGTAACTTTGAACATTTCCATAAGCACTATTCGTTCTATTTGAATACTGAATTTGAATTCTTCGTTCTGCTAATGTAATCCAAATAATTCCTACTAAAAGAATTAAATAAATTAGAATAAAAGCAGCAAATAAAGATATACCTAACCACATCACGAATGCTCCATCGCCGATAAACGCTGAATATGCTCCAGAAAATATTCCTGGCATACTTAAGAGAATACCTGCCATAATCAATATTGATTGGCCATTTCCAATACCCTTACTTGTAATTTGGTCTCCCAGCCATAACAGGAAGGCTGTACCTGCTGTCATAACTAGTGAAACTTTTAAAATTATTGTAGTATCTGATATTCCCAAAGTGAATACCGTGATAATATAAGCTTGTACAAAAGCTAAGATAATTCCTAAATAACGAGTAATTTTATTGATTTTTTGTCTTCCGACATAACCTTGATCTTTTAACTCTTTAAAATACGGAATTATATCCATTTGTAAAAGCTGAGTTACGATTGATGCCGTAATATAAGGACTAACTCCCAATGCAAAGATTGAAAATGTTTTTAGTCCTCCACCACTCATCAAATTAAATATTTCTAAGAAACCAAGACTATTATAATAAGCATTAATCGAATTGATTGCCCAAGTAATAGTAACACCAGTACCTAAACAATAAATTGCTAATGCAAATAGTGTAAAATAAATTCGTCTTCTTAGGTCTTTATTTTCACTTGTAAACAACTTGGCGATTCCCTTGAACATCTAAATCACCTCAGTTTTGCCACCAGCAGCTTCTATTTTGCGAATAGCTTCAATTGAGAATCTCTCTGCTTTAACAGTCAAATTCTTTTCAAGTGTTCCATTTGCTAAAACTTTAACACCGCTTAATTGATTTTTAATGATTCCTCTTTCTTTTAACACTTCTGGAGTAACTACATCTCCATCATTGAAAAATTTATTTAAATCACTTAAATTAATAACTGCATATTTAGTTTCAAATTGTGTATTATTAAATCCACGTTTTGGCAATCTTCTAAATAATGGCGATTGTCCACCTTGGAACCAAGGAGAAATACTTACTCCACTACGAGATTTTTGTCCTTTTTGACCTTTACCAGCAGTTTTACCCCAGTTAGATCCAGGACCACGTCCTACACGTTTATTTTCTTTAAGTTCTTTTGTTTTTGGTAAACTTTCTAATTTCATATTATAACTCCTCTACTTTCTTACCGCGTAATTCAGCGATTTTAGCAGGTGTTCTAACTGATTTTAGACCTTCAAGTGTTGCTTTAGCCACGTTAATTTGTGTATTAGAACCAAGTGATTTAGATACGATATCTTTAATACCAGCTAGTTCTAATACAGAACGAGCAGCACCACCAGCAATAATTCCTGTACCTTTTTTAGCAGGTTTAATTAAAACTTGTGCACGTCCCACTTTACCAATAGCTTCATGAGGTATGGTACGATTATCAACTAATGCTATACGAACTACATTCTTATTAGCTACTTGAATTGCTTTTGCAATTGCTTCTTGAACTTCGTTAGCTTTACCTGATCCAATTCCAACTAAACCTTTTCTGTTACCCACTACAACAGTTGCAGAGAAACGGAAACGTCTACCACCTTTTGTAACTTTAGTTACGCGACTAATAGAAACAACTTTTTCTTCTAATAATTTTTTACGATCATTATTGAATTTCTTATTAAAAGGTCTTTTGTTATCTGTACTTTTTTTAGTGTCTGTATTTTGATTTGGCATAATTTCCTCCCTTAAAATTCAAGTCCGTTTTCTCTTGCTGCATCAGCTAATGCTGCAACACGACCATGATACAGGTATCCACCTCTATCGAAAACGACTTTTTCTATTTTTAATTTTTTACATTTTTCTGCAATGTCTTTTCCTACTAATTTAGCACCTTCAAGGTTTCCTCCATTAGTAATCTTTAATGTTTTACTAGATGAGCTAGCTAAAGTGATACCATTAACATCATCAATAACTTGAGCATAAATTTCTTTATTAGATCTAAATACATTTAATCTAGGCATTTCTGATGTCCCAGAAATATTTTTTCTAACTCTTTTATGACGTCTTATTCTTGCGTCATTACTTGATACTTTCTTAATCATTTTTTACCCACCTCACTTCGCAGCTTTCTTACCTTCTTTACGACGAATAACTTCACCTTTGTAACGAATTCCTTTACCTTTATAAGGTTCTGGTCTTCTCAAATCGCGAATTTCTGCCGCAAATTTAGATACTTTTTGTTTATCGATACCATCAAGTGTAATTTCAGTATTATTAACTTGAGTAACATTAATTCCTTCTGGACAAGTTACTGCTACTGGATGTGAAAATCCGGCATTAACATTAATAATCTTTCCTTGAACATTGAAACGGTACCCAACACCAACGATTTCTAATCCTTTTTGGAAACCTTCACTAACACCGATTAATATATTTAGAATTAATGAATTAGTTGTTCCTTGCATAATATTAGCTTCTTTAGTGTCTTTTACTTTTACAGTTTCTATTTCAGATTCTGTAATTACTACATTTATTAATGGAGATACATTTAATGATAATTCTCCTTTTGCACCTTTAACAGTACAAACATGATCCTTAAAATCTACTGTAACTCCAGCTGGAATAGTAAGCTTTCTTTTTCCAATTCTACTCATAAGTTTTCCTTACCAAATATAGGCAAGTACTTCGCCTCCTAATCCTTCATTTCTCGCTTCTTTATCAGTCATTAAACCTTTAGAAGTTGAAATGATTGCAATTCCTAGTCCATTTAGAACACGAGGAATTTCATCATGTTTTGCATAAACACGTAATCCTGATTTACTAATTCTTCTTAGTCCAGTAATTACTCTTTCTTTTTTGTTTTCACTATATTTTAAAGTTAATGTTAACATTTCACCATTTACTTCAAAACCAGCAATGTAACCCTCATTTTTTAAAATCTCTGCAATTCCCGTTGTCATTTTTGTTTTGATTACATCAACCGTATCATATTTTAATTGATTCGCATTACGAATTCTTGTTAGCATATCTGCTATTTTATCTGCTACAAACATATTATTATTCCTCCTTTCTTACCAACTAGACTTTTTAACGCCTGGGATTTGTCCTTTATTTGCTAATTCTCTAAAGCAAATACGACATAATTTATATTTACGAAGTACCCCATGTGGACGCCCACATCTTTCACAACGAGTATAAGCACGTGAACTAAACTTTGGTGCTCTTTGTTGTTTAACTACTAAACTTTTCTTAGCCATTACTTCGTCCTCCTTAATTCTTAAAAGGCATATTAAATGCGCTTAATAAGCTTTCTGCTTCTTTATTTGTTGTTGCAGTTGTAACAAATACGATATCCATACCTCTTACTTTAACTACATCATCGAATATAATTTCTGGAAAAATTAATTGTTCTTTTAATCCAAGAGTATAATTTCCTTGACCATCAAATGCAGTACGAGGAACTCCTCTAAAATCTCTAACGCTTGGTAATGCTATTTTAATTAGCTTTTCCATAAAGTTATACATTTTTTCTCCTCTTAAAGTAACTTTTACTCCAACAGGTTGTCCTTCTCTTAATTTGAATCCTGCAATTGATTTACGAGCTTTAGTGATGATTGGTTTTTGTCCTGTGATTAGCTCTAAATCTTTTAAAGCTGCATCAATAAACTTATCATCTTTAGAACCTTCACCAATTCCCATATTAATAACAATTTTTTCTAGTTTTGGGACTTCCATAACGGTTTTGTAATTAAATTCTTTTTTTAACTTACCAACAATTTCTTTGTTATATAATTCTTTAAAATTACTCATTCATTTCACCCACTAACTATCTTTCTTTGCTTTCTTAGTTTCTTTTTTTGCTGTTTTTGTTGCTTCTTCTACTTTCACATTAGATACATGAATAGAAGCTTCTTGTTCTACAATTCCACCAGTTTGATTTGTATTGTTAGGTTTCATATGTTTTTTAACAATATTTATACCTTCAACAATAACGCGGTCATCTTTCTTAAGTGTTTTAAGAACACGCCCAGTTTTTCCTTTATCTTTACCAGTTAAAATTTTAACATTATCGCCAACTTTAATTTTCATCATGTTACCTCCTATAAAACTTCACTAGCTAAAGATACGATTTTCATGAATTCTTTTTCACGAAGTTCTCTAGCTACTGGACCTAAAACTCTTGTTCCAACTGGAGTTTTATCATCTTTAATAATTACACAAGCGTTATCATCAAATTTGATATAACTTCCATCTTTTCTTCTAGCACCATGTACAGTACGAACAATAACAGCTTTAACTACTTTACCTTTTTTAAGGTTACTATTTGGAATTGCTTTTTTAACAGTACAAACTACAATATCACCAATACCAGCGAATTTTCTGTGGCTTCCACCTAAACATCTAATTACTAAAACTTCTCTAGCTCCTGTATTATCAGCAACTTTAAGTCTTGATTCTTGAGTTATCATCTAGTATACCTCCTAAAGGATAACAGCTTCAATAAGTACTTCAACAAGCTCATATCTTTTTGTTTTAGATAAAGGTCTTGTTCCTCTTATTTTTACTGTATCTCCTGCTTTTGCGATATTATTTTCATCGTGAGCTGCATATTTTTTAGAGTATTTTACTCTTTTTCCGTATAATGGATGTTTCTTTTGGGTTTCAACTAAAACAGTAATAGTTTTATTAGCATTTGCACTTACAACTTTACCAATTAATTCTTGCTTCTTAATTTCTGCCATTATTCGTTACCTCCCATAGAATTTTCTTTTTCTTTTAAAATCGTCATCATTCTAGCAATGTCTTTTTTAATAATATTGATCTTTGAAGGATTTTCTAGTGCACCAGTTGCATTTTTCATTCTTAAATCAAGTAATTCAACCTTAGATTCTCTAATTTTAGATATAATATCTTCAGATGTCATTTTTCTAATTTCATTAGCCTTCAATTTGATCACCACCATTTTCTTTTTTTACAAATTTACATGTCATTGGAAGTTTATGCATAGCTAAACGTAATGCTTCACGAGCTACTTCTTCACTTACTCCACCAATTTCAAACATGATTTTTCCAGCTTTAACAACTGCTACCCATTCTTCAACGCTACCTTTACCTTTACCTTGGCGGGTTTCTAAAGGTTTTTTAGTTCTAGCTAAATGAGGGAAAATATTAATCCAAACTTTTCCGCCACGTTTCATATAACGAGTCATTGCAATACGCGCTGCTTCGATTTGACGAGCACTTACATAATTGCCTTCTTTAGCCATAAGTCCGTATTCACCAAATTGTAATTCAGTATTTCCTTTAGCATGTCCATCATAAGTTAAGCGATGTGGTTTACGATATTTAGTTCTTTTTGGCATCAACATTTGAACCACTCTCCTTTGCTGAATTTCTTGAAGGAAGGACTTCTCCTTTATAGATCCAAACTTTTACTCCAATTTTTCCATAAGTTGTATCAGCTTCTGCATGAGCATAGTCAATATCAGCACGGATTGTATGTAAAGGTACAGTTCCTTCAGTATATCCTTCAGTACGAGCCATTTCAGCTCCACCTAAACGTCCAGATACAGCAGTTTTAATTCCTTTTGCTCCAGCTTTCATAGTGTTTCTAATAGCTCTTTTTTGTGCTCCTCTAAATGGTGCACGATTTTCAATTTGCGCAGCAATATTCTTTGCTACTAAAACTGCATCTAAATCAGGATTTTTAACCTCTACAATAGAAACATAAACTTCTTCTTTTGCAGCTTTTGATAATTTCTTTCTTAATTTTTCGATGTCTTCTCCACCGCGACCAATGATTACTCCTGGTTTTGCTGTATAAATAGTAACATCACAACGTTCTTTTTTTCTTTCAATGATGACAGAGGCAATCGCTGCATCTTTTAAATTAGCATCAATGAATTCACGAATTTTGATATCTTTATTTAAAACTGTACCAAATTCACTCTTCTTTGCATACCACTTAGAATCCCAATCTTTAGTAACTCCAAGTCTGTATCCTCTAGGATCTACTTTTTGTCCCATTATTCATTGCCTCCTTCAATCTTACCATCACTTACTTTAACAGTAATATGACTTGTTCTTTTATCACGTCTATCAACATTTCCACGACTTGCGAATTTAATTCTTTTTAAAACCGCACCTGGATTAATAGTACATTCTGAAATGAATAATTCACTTTCAATTGCACCATTATTGTTCACAGCATTAGCAACAGCACTATTTAATACTTTTTCAATTAAACGGCTTGCTTTTGTATTAGTAGTTGCTAAGATTGCTCTTGCAGCTTCGACATTTTTTCCACGGATTAAATCCATAGTCATACGAGCTTTACGAGGAGCGATCATTGCACTTTTATGTATTGCGAAAGTTTCCATATTATCCTCCTACTTTTGACCTGTATGTCCGCCGAATTTTCTCGTTTGAACAAATTCACCTAATTTGTGTCCTACCATATCTTCTGTAACATAAACGGGAATATGTTCTTTTCCATTATGAACAGCAAACGTAAATCCTACAAATTCTGGAAAAATTGTTGAACGACGTGACCAAGTCTTAATAACTTCTTTTTTATTTTCACTATTTAATTTTGTAACCTTTTTCATTAAGCTAGGAGCTACATAAGGTCCTTTTTTTAAACTTCTTGCCATAAGTTATCCTCCTATTTTTTCTTTCTACTAACAATTAATTTGTCAGAAGTTTTTTTGTTTTTTCTTGTTTTTAATCCAAGAGCTGGTTTACCCCAAGGAGTTACTGGACTCTTACGTCCGATTGGTGTACGTCCTTCTCCACCACCATGAGGGTGATCATTAGGATTCATAACACTACCACGGTTTGTTGGTCTCACACCTAAATGTCTTTTACGTCCAGCTTTACCTAAGTTAACAAGTTCAAAATCTTCATTACCAACCACACCAACTGTAGCACGGCAAGTTCCTAATACTTTTCTTGTTTCTCCAGATTGTAAACGAACTAGAACATATTTATCTTCACGTCCAAGTATTTGTGCAGATGCTCCAGCACTACGGCATAATTCCGCACCTTTTCCTGGTTTTAATTCAACACAATGAACAGTAGTACCAACAGGAATACTCATAAGAGGAAGAGCATTTCCAACTTTGATATCTGCTTTATCTCCACTTTCGATAATCATATCTACTTTTAAACCTTTTGGAGCAATAATGTAAGCTTTTTCACCGTCTTTATAATTAATTAAAGCGATATTTGCATTACGATTTGGATCGTATTCGATTGATGCAACACGTCCGGTAACACCATCTTTGTTACGTTTGAAATCAATCATACGATATTTTCTTTTTGCTCCTCCGCCGATGTGACGAACAGTCGTTTTACCTTGATTATTACGTCCACCAGTTTTACTTGACTTTTTAAGTAATGATTTAGTAGGAGCGGTATTTGTTAATTCTTCATTAACAAGTGTAGTCATACCTCTACGACCATTTGTCGTAGGCTTATACTTTTTAATTGCCATATTCTCTCACTCCGTCCTATAGATCAATTGTACCTTCAGATAAGGTAATAATTGCTTTCTTATAAGTTTTTGTTTTTCCAGTGTATTTTCCAACACGACGATCTTTAGATTTTGTATTTAAAGTATTGATTTTAGAAATCTTTACTCCAAAATGACTTTCTAATTCGTTTTTAATTTGAGTTTTAGTTGCTCTTTTGTCAACTTTAAATGTATAAACTCCTTTTTCTTTTTCCAACATACTTTTTTCAGTAATAACTGGTCCAAAGATTATATCAGGATTACGCATCTAGAAGCACCTCCTCAATGTAGTTAATAGCTGCTTCATCAAATACAACTACATCAGCATTTACTACATCATAAACATTAATTTCATTAGCAGGAATTACATAAACATAACCTAAGTTACGACTAGCTAAATATAAATTAGCATCATCACTCATTGTTACAAATAATACTTTTCCATCTAATTTATTTGTTTCTAAGAATAATTTAAATTCTTTTGTTTTTGAATTTTCTAATGAAAGGGTTTCAAATACTACTACTGCATTTTGAGCAATCTTATCACTTAAAGCACTCTTAATAGCTAAAACTCTTTCTTTTTTGTTAATTTTGAAAGTATAATCACGAGGTTGAACTCCTCCTGATATTCCTCCTCCACGCCATTGTGGAGAACGGATTGAACCTTGACGAGCACGTCCTGTACCCTTTTGTTTCCAAGGTTTTCTTCCACCACCAGATACTTCTGAACGAGTCTTAGTTTTATGAGTCCCTTGACGAGTTGCAGCTAGTTGTAATCTGATCATTTTTTTCATTGCATCAGCATTAGCTTCAGTCATCCAAATAGAATCACTAATGTTGATATCTTTTACTTTTGCGTTATTTAAATTTTTAACTTCAATTTTTGTCATTTCAATATCCTCCTTGTGATTCCTTAATTTGAACTTTCTTCTGCTTCTACTTCTTCATTCGATTCAGTTTCAACAGATTCAGTTGCTTCAGTAGCTTCAACTTCAACAGTTTCTTCTACTTCTTCAATAACTTCGTCCACGACAGTTTCTTCTACGTAAGATAAAACCTCTTTTGGATCTTCAGCACGACCGTCTTTAACAGCAGTTTTGATTAATACTAATGAATTCTTAGCTCCTGGAATATTTCCACTTACTAAAATATATCCTTCTGCTACATTCGTTTCAATAATTTCAAGATTTTGAATTGTAACAGTTTCTGCACCCATATGTCCTGGAAGAGCTTTCCCTTTCATAACACGCATTGGACGCATTGTTCCCATTGAACCCGGACCTCTGTGATAATGTGATCCATGACTCATTGGTCCTCTAGATTGATTGTGACGTTTGATAACCCCTTGGAAACCTTTTCCTTTTGAAGTACCTGTTACATCTACAACTTCTCCAACATTAAATATATCGGCAACTATTACATCACCTACGTTATATGTACCTTCAACATTTCTTATTTCTTTTAAGAAGCGCTTAGGGTTTGTATTAGCTTTTTTAGCGTGTCCAATACTTGCACGACTAGCATTTTTTTCTTTTTTGTCAACAACACCTAATTGGATTGCATTATAACCATCAGTTTCAACGGTTTTAACTTGCATAACTGTATTAGCTTCAACACCTACAACAGTTACAGGAATTAAATTACCATCTTTTGTAAAAACTTGAGTCATTCCAATTTTGCGACCTAAGATTCCTTTGCTCATATACGTTTTCCTTCCTTATTTCTAATTATAATTTGATATCAATATCAACACCACTTGGTAAATCCAAATGAGTTAACGCATCAATCACGTCTTTACTCGGATTAATAATATCAATTAATCTTTTATGAGTACGACTTTCGAATTGTTCACGAGAATCTTTGTATTTGTGAACAGCTCTTAAAACAGTTACTTTTTCTACATCAGTTGGAAGTGGTACAGGTCCTGCAACAGTTCCTCCTAATCTTTTTACTGTTTCTACAATCTTTCCAGCAGCTAAATCTAATATTTTGTTGTCGAATGCTCTTAGATTGATACGAACTTTATTTTTTGACATGTTCGCTTGTCCTCCTTTCGCCTATATCTAGTATAGACTGGCTCCGTAACGAATTACCTGACCGCTTTTGAAGTTCTAACAACTCCGCCTAGCGTATCAGCAACCTCGCACATCTAGACCGTCATACAAAAATAATTATAGCAATAAAATATATGTTTTGCAAGCAAAAATAACACAAAAAAGAAGAAAAAACGACAGTAACAATTTTAAAGAAAAAAGAAAGTTTTTAACTCTCTTCTTTCCATTTTAATTTGCTAATAATTTTATTTGTTATATTTTAATGTTAATGCAATAACCACATCATACATTTTTGATTCATCAATTGGTGTTTCATCAAATTCGTAGAGTCCTTCTACTTCTGCTTGAACAGAATGTGAACCATTAATAAATGTTTTTGTAGTCGTATTCCTTTCCAAATCTCTTGCATGTTCAATTATGTTCAATTGATTATTATCAAGAAATATTTTTATCTCTTCTAAATTGGGATCAATTTCACCCTTTAACCAAACCGCATCCAAACTAAAATAAACGGTCAAGTTACTTCCTAAATAAAAATAATAACCTTTACGACAATATGGTCTTTTTTCATAATCTAACAAAGAAACATCTACATCTCCATTATCAACAGTTTTATAAGCTTTACATCCTATTGAATATCCAAATTTTTTTAAATATTCACTTAATACTAATTCAAAGTCCTTATGATTTGCTAACTTTGAATCAACACCGTACATGTACATAAAAGCTTTGAAATCTTCACCGAATATTATTTTTTCACCTTTGTTCATTAAAATCACTCCATTTCAAATTAATCTATATTTTAAGTTATAACAAATAATTAAGCAAGAAAAAACGATAAATATTATTACTTATCGTTCTTAAATAAACTTTCTTTTTCCTTCATTTCTTTTGGAACAGCAATATCCATATATTCTAAAATCGTTGAAGCCACTTGTGTTAAATCTCCAGTTTCTTTTAAAGATACTTTTTCATCAACAATTATAAATGGAACTTTCGCTAAAGAATGCGTTGTTATTGGCTTATTATTTTCATCTAACATTGTATCAGCATTTCCATGATCAGCTAAAATAATAACTTTATAAAAATTATTCTCTGCTTCTTCAATTAATTTTCCTAAACATAAATCGACAGCCATGATTGCTTTTATAGCAGCATCCATATTTCCAGTATGGCCAACCATATCAGGATTTGCATAATTTACTAAAATAAAATCAAAATCGCGTTCCATACAAGAAATAACTTTCTTGGTTACAGGAATTGCACTCATTTCTGGTCGTAAATCATAAGTTGCAACATCTGGAGATGGAATTAAAAAACGATATCCTTTTTCAATTGGACCATTATATTCTCCATCAAAGAAATAAGTTACATGTGCATATTTTTCGGTTTCTGCAACACGAGCTTGTGATAATCCTAATTCTGCCAAATACAATCCTAACGAATTTTTAATTTCTTTGTCTTCCAAGAAAAAATTTGTTTTTAAAGTTTTATCAATCTTAACAAAGGAATAAACATCTAATTCTAAATCTTTAATAGCAAACTCCTTAAAATCAGCATTAACAAAAGCTTCAATAATTTGTTTTGCACGATCAGTACGGTAATTAAACCAGAATATCTTATCGCCTTTTTTAATCAAACCACTTTCATCTATTAAAATTGGTGGAAAAAATTCATCTGTTACATTTTTCTTATAAAGAATAGCACAAGCAGAAGCAATATTAGTTGATTTATTTCCAATTCCTTTGGTTACTAAATCATAATAAATTTTGGTACGATCCCAATTCTTATTTCGATCCATCGCATAATAACGCCCGCATACGGATACAATTTTTCCGACTTTAAGCTTTTTAATTGCTTCTTCCAATACTTTAATATATTCAATAGCCACATCTGGCTTTGTATCTCTTCCATCAGTGATGACATGAAAATTAATATTTTTCATTCCATTATTAGCTAATTTTTCAAATAAACTCAATAAATGATTTAAATCACTATGAACCATTCCATCACTTACAAGACCCATTAAATGGATTGGTTGATCTGGATTTTTAATTAATTCTACAAAATAATTTTCTTCTAACATATCTGTTGCAAGTAATTGATTAATTCGTGTTGCATCTTGTTTAATCGTTCTTCCTGCTCCAATAGTCATATGTCCAATTTCACTATTTCCAAATTGACCTTTAAGTAAACCGATTGGTTCTTCAGAAGCAAATAATTCTGAATGTGGATATTTCTTCCATAATTCATTAAATACTTTTGCATCAGCTGCCTTAATAGCATTACCGTGAGTTTCATCACGAAGACCAAATCCATCTAATATAATTGTTAGCACTTTTTTCATAAAAGCCACCTTTTCTCATGTAAGAATATACCATATAATATGAAAAAAAGAAATATCTCGTTATTCATGGCACAAAAAATAGTAGAAATAATCTACTATTTATGTTTACGATAACGATCTTTAGGATCTAATATTGCTTTTCTGATGCGAATATCAGTTGGAGTGACTTCAACATATTCATCATCTTCAATAAATTCTAATGCTTCTTCTAGAGTGAAACGTTTTGGTGTAGTTAAATTAATTGCTTCATCTGCTCCACTACTACGTGTATTCGTTAAGTTTTTATTCTTACATGGATTAACATCTAAATCATTATCACGATTATGAATACCAATAACCATTCCTACATATACATCGATTGCTGGATCAATAATTAAAGTCCCACGTTCTTGTAAATTAAACAATGAATAACCTAATGCTTTCCCTGTTTCCATTGAAACAAGAACACCGTTTTTACGTCTAGTCACTTCTCCAACATAAGGACGATATGAATCAAAGCTACGAACCATGATTCCTTCTCCTTTAGTATTTGTAATAAAAGCACTACGATATCCAATCAAGCCTCGAGTTGGAGCACTGAATTCTAAATGACTTTGTCCATCATCCTCAGTTGATACAACTTCTAAAATTGCTTTTCGTTCTTGTAAATCACTAATAATTGTTCCAGAAAATTCACTAGGGCAATTAATTATAACTCTTTCAAATGGTTCGCATTTCTTACCATCAATTTCTTGAATTAATACTTCTGGTTTAGAAACACTTAGTTCATAACCTTCACGTCTCATATTTTCAAGTAAGATTGACAGATGCAATTCTCCACGTCCACTGACTTTAAATCCATCCGCACCTTCTAACGTTTCAACCATTAAACCAACATTCGTTTCAAGTTCTCTTTCCAAACGTTCTTTTAAGTGACGAGTTGTTAAGAATTTACCACTTTTACCAACAAAGGGAGAGTTATTAACCAAAAAATTCATTGATAAAGTTGGTTTTTCAATTTCAATTGGAGACAAAGCTTCAATATGATCTTTAGCACATACAGTATCACCTATTGAGATATCACCACATCCAGCAATTGTTACGATATCTCCATAATAAGCTATTTCTTTTTCTACTTTATTAATTCCTTCATGAACATATACCTTTGTAATTTTAAATGTTGATGTACTTCCATCATTTCTTGATAAAGAAACCGTTTCACCTGTTTTAATTTTACCTTTTGTAATACGTCCATTTCCTAAACGCCCCAAATAAGAATCATATCCTAAATTTGAAATTTGTAATTGTAATGGATCTGATTCACTTCCTTCAAAAGGATTAACTTGTTTTAAAATAGTTTCCAATAACGGATCAATAGTATCATTTAAGTTATTTAAATCAGTACTAGCTTTTCCTTCTTTAGCAATTCCATATACAATTGGAAAATCAAGTTGTTCATCCGTTGCATTTAAATCCATAAATAGATTAAATGTCATATCAACAACTTCTTCCGGTCTTGCATCTTTTTTATCAATTTTATTAATAAATAAGATTGGTTTTAAGTTTTGTTCTAAAGCTTTCTTTAAAACAAATCTTGTTTGTGGCATTGGTCCTTCAGCCGAATCAACAATTAATACTACTGTATCAACAGTTTTAATTACACGTTCTACTTCGCTTGAAAAATCAGCATGCCCTGGAGTATCCACGATGTTAATTTTATAATCATTATATTTAATAGAACAATTCTTTGAATAAATCGTAATTCCTCTTTCTCTTTCGATTGAATCACTATCCATTACACATTCTATAATTTCTTCATGATTTGAAAATGCACCATTTTGGTTTAGTAGTGCATCAACTAGTGTACTTTTACCCGCATCAACGTGAGCTACTACTGCAATATTTATAATTTTATCCATACAATAAACTTCCCCTCAAAAATTTGACTACCTAGAATCATAACTCAAAACAAACGAATATGCAAGAAAAAAATGCAACTCAGCATTCTTTTATTCATAAATCATTTATAATCATAATTATATTTTAAATAAAATTTAAAAATCCAATTATTCATCGGATTCTTTTAAAGTAAAACCTTCTAATTCTTTGTTAAAATTAGGATCAACTTTTGCAAATACATTAATAGATAGATTAGCAAACCAACGTTTAAATATTCGAATAAACAAATAAATCGCGGCAATAATATATAATCCTTCTAAAATAAAATACCATATATTAACGAAAAATCCACTTGTAAAAATATTAGTAAAGTTCATGGCCATATCTCTTATAAAAATAAAAGGTATTTTCATTAATGCCACAATTCCAATAATTAATATAAAGTCAAATAAGATTTTTAAATTGCTTTTTATATCATTCTTACTCATTACACCAATTAATGTATTAAATATTCGAAAGAAAGACTTGAATGAATAGTCGGTCTTAATGTAATCTTCATTTAATTGATTTTCTTTATATATATTTGAGGCAAGAGTACGGGCTGTTCCAAATTGTTTTAGAATTTGTGTTTCATTTAATCCCTTCGTGGCTTGTACATAATGAGTTAGTAACTCTTCCTTTTTAGTTACTTCAAATACGTTTAAATATTCTTCTAATTCTTTTAAATAGTCTTTATTCATGATTCCTCCTATTGATAAATCTTAAAATGATTTTCTCCAATTTTAACCATATCTCTTACTATAATATCATTTGCCTTGTGAATAGGTCTATATTTATTTACTTTTATTATGTCATACTTTAAATTATTTATCATTTGTTTTTCATTTTTAAAAGAAATACCTTGTCTTTGATAGTTCACTACTAAAATATGGTCTTCTTCATAAGGACTTATATTAATTTCAAAAGGTAAATAAAGAATTTTATAATCCTTATTTAATTTTACTATATGAAGTACATTACTATCTTTGTGAAGAGAAGGAGCTTGAAGTGATACAAAAGAGGCATCAATCCAAGTATCATTTAAAATTGTCTCTTCTCCTTTAAAATAAACAGTAATATTACCAATAAATTGAAACGTAATATCTTTTAAAACAGAATTTATTTTTTTCACTGACTCAATTATTGATTCATTTGATGAAATATCTATTTCTTTAAAATATTTTAAACGAATTAAAACATTATCAACATGGTTCAAAACAAGTCGAATAGAATCTAATAATTTAATATCTGTCCTTGATAGTAACCCATCAAACTCTTTATTACTAATCAATTTAAATATCGGATTTAAAATAGAATGATATAAAATTAAAGAATGTTGCTCAGTTTCACTTAAACTAGAATAGGCATCCACCATTTGATCTAAAGCTGCAATTACTTCATATTCTTGACTTGATTCCTCCATTGTAATATTAAGATTATCAAATTCAACAAGATAATCTCCAAGTGTAATAAATTCTAATTGCTCAATAATAGAAAATTTTTCTTGCAGTCGTTTTAATTCATTATTTTTAAACATCTCATAAGAAACAATCTTATTTGCTTCAATTAAATAATCATTCGGATTAAGTTTCTCTTTCTTTTTAAAAAGTTTGAATTTTTCATTTTGACACTCATTTAAAAAAATTCTTAAATCATTACTTAACAACGGTAATTTAATTGCCATATATTTATTATGTAAATAAGATTCATTGCCTTCAATTAAGGAAATAAACTCCCAAACAAGTTTCATAAATACAGAAATATTTTCTTCTCCCAAAAAATCTTGCTCATAGTTTTTAAAATCTTTTGCCAGAGTATCAAAACGTTCCTTTAATGATTGATCAAACTCTTCAATATTAAATTTTAAAGGTTCTGTAAACTCTCTTAATTTCATAATATCTTCTTGTAAAAAATCAACTTGCTCTTTAAATGTTTCTAATGTTGCTTTTGTTTCTTCATGTAATTTCATTTTTATATTTGCCACTTCCAAAAGAAGAAAAGCAGATTTTACCAGTTTCGTATAACGTTTTGTATCAACCTTATTTTGATCAGCATCTAAATCTTTTACTTTATTAAGAGATAATACAGTATCTTTTAAAATTATATTAAAATCACTAAATTCCGAATCATCTAATAATTCAATTCTTAAGCTTTTTTCTTGATAATTTCTTTTATACCACCATAATTTAAAAACAAATTGCTCTGCTTCATCTAAATTAGATAATAACTTCACTCTACAAACATTACCATAAATTGGATCAAAGATTGAATAATAAAGTCCAAGACTTTTCTTATTCTCATATAAATAAGGATCAATGTTTTTCTCATTCATCCTATATTTCTGTAAAATTTGTAATAAATGCTTCTTCTCAATCATGATACCGCCTCTATTATTTGCTAATTATAACACAGATAAGAGTTTATTTCCACTTGATAATTCATATTTTTAAAGTATAATTATATTAGAAAGAAGGTATTTATGAAAACAGAATTAATACGACCTAAAAAACAAAGAAAGAATCTAAACCAGAATACTTCAAATGAATCTCAAAATATAATTGTCTCTGTTATTATCTTAGTTTTAGGTATAATTCTTATTACTAATTCAAATAGTATAATTACCACTCTACTAATAATAATTGGAGCCGTAATTACTCTTTATGGAATTTATACAGCATTTCAATATTTAAATTATAAAAAAAATTTAGGAATGGAAAATCCTGCTTTACTTACAACTGCAATGGTCTGTATTACACTCGGTATCTTAACAATATTCTTATCTAATATTTTAGAAGTAGGCTTTAGAGTTATTATTGGAATCGGGCTTGTTAGTTATAGCTTTAAAAACTTTAATTTATACACAATTTCAACAATTAGTAGATCCTATTTTTTAATAAAAGCTATTATTTTTCTAATCTTAGGTATTTATACTATTTTCTTTCAAAATATTGCCTTTGTCTTTGTTGGTATTATCTTAGTAATCAATAGTATTTATGAAATATTTTTATATTTTAAAAAAAACTAAATCACTTCTTAGATTTAGTTTTTTTATTAGTTTTGTTTCCCTGCTATATAAATAAATCCAATAATACCAATAACAGCAACTGCTACAATTGTAATGATTGTACCTTTACTCATAGAAGAATCATCTTCTACTTTAACATCTCCTTGAAGAGAAGCTACTAAATCATTATAACTGTCACTTTTATAAGCATCTTCAATTGTACTTGTTATTGAATCATTATAAGAACTTGTATATCCAACATAACTCTTTGTTCCAATAACAATATATGGAACTCCCGAAAACGTATCTCCTAATTGTTTTGCAACTTTTTCTCCGAGTGTACTATTATTGTTAGTATTAATATCTAATTCAACAAGAGTAAAATAATTCCCATGAGTACTTTCTAATTCTGCGAAGAAAGATTTTGCTGCAGCACAATAAGAACATCCGGATTTTGTAAAGATATAAACATTTATCTTTTCTTTTGATTCAGCATTGACTGTTAATGGAATAAGAGTAACTAAAACTAATGCCATACTTAATAATATTTTTTTCATTCTACATCTCCCAAAAAAAATTATATCAAATAATTTTCAAAAATACTAGAACAAAATGATTATCGCTAACGCTCAAATCACTCGCTTAACTTCACAGTTAAACTTTCCTGTTTCTTTGGATTCGTAACCTACATCTCACCAGGCACTACTTCTAAAGATAGTCATTATCGCCACTTTGTTTTTCTGCTACAACCATTACAATAATACACACGTTCACTCGTCAACTCTTTTTTAAAAAAAACACTTTCTTAATATATAAAAAAGAAGCTTATGCCTCTTTATATTCGATTGTTTCATCAAATTTACTTTTTGTTTCAGCAATTTTTGATTGTTCTACTTGCTCAGCAGGATAATATCCAGCATCGCTCATTTTGTTATAGATGTCTTCTTGCATTGATAAAACATTTTTTAATGCACTTTTAAATTCTTCTTTAATACCACTTGTTGAAGCTTCAATGGATCCATGAAAACTTAAGTCAGATAAAACTTTCATATCCCATAATAAACCTTCCATTAATAACTTATCATCCATATTTTTTTCCTCCTTAAAATAATTGATAAAATTTTGAATATATATCTTTATTTTTCTTAATTAATTGACGAACAAGTTTTGCCATTTGTACGTCCTCTAATTTTTCCTCAGTAACGATTAAATGTTGGGTAGAATACTCCAAATGAGATAACATATCCTCGATATATAATAATTCTTTTTGTGTCATATTGCACCTCCACTATTAATATGGTTAAATATTTAAATAATAAATAGACACTTTTTGCCAAATAAAAAGCTTAAAATAAGCTTATTTGTTCATTAGTAGGTAAATCTTTTTTATAGCCTTTAATAATATCTTCCATATCCGTGAACATTTGATATTTAGAAGCTTCTTTTAAAAATAATTCCATTAATCTTCGATATTGTAAAGTATTGCAATGATAACGTTTACCAAATACTGAATCATAGTCACTGGAAATTCCTATATAATGTTTTTCTATTTTTTCATAAAAATATTCTCTTTGATTTGTTTGTAAAGTCATACCCATCTTTGTATAAATAAAATTGGCTTTGGCTTTGCCTGCTTTTTGAATTAATGATAAAATATTTTCTTCATTATCAGTTAAAAATGGTAATACTGGATGAATTAATACTCCACAATAAATGTTATTTTCTCTTAATTTTTTTACAACTTCAAATCGTTTATTTGTAGAAATAACATTTGGTTCAAGAATTTTTTGCAATTCTAAATCAGTTGTTGTAATTGAAACTTTAATAATTACATTATTATCAGTTGCAATTTCTTTGAGAATATCCAAATCTCTTAAAACCAAATCACTTTTAGTATCAATTGAAACCCCAAAACCATATTTATGCACCAACTTTAATGCTTTTCTAGTTAGCTGCATCTTTTCTTCAGCACCATTGTAAGGATCACTTAAAGAACCAAAACTAACAACACCTTTTTTTGTCTTACTAGATAATTCCTTTTCCAAAATATCTAAAGCATCTTCTTTTGTACTTACTTGATCAAAATTATCAATATGATAGGTATCACTTCGTACATTACAATAGATACATCCTAAATTACAACCCTTATATAAATTCATGTGATAATCAATTCCAAACCACTTGTCACCATTATCAGCTTTTGTCATAATTGTTCTTGTTTTAATCGTTTCCATAAAACACCCCATTTAATAAATTTATTATATCAAATTTAACCTTTTATTTCAAAAAAGATAGTTTTTTTATGAAGTTGCATATGATATAATCAAAAGCGTAGAAGGAAGTGTGAAATGGAAGAAGTAAAAAAACCATTAGGAACTTGGCAGTATATATTATTTATTGCAATCCCTGTCATCCTAGTGTTAGTAGTTTTAGGATTCTACTTTAAAAAGACCCAACCTATTGATATTTTCAAAAATACAATAGAAACTGCATCTAAGGAAGTGACAAAATTATTAGATAAATATGAAACTCAAATAGAAAATACAGAGGATAGACCCTTTGAATTTCAAGCAAATGCATCACTAGATATGGGTTTTGAATATCAAGAATTTAATTCTTATTCTCTAAATTTAAATGGAATTGTTGATATGAAAAATCAATATGTAGAACTTGATGCTTTATTAAATGAAAATGATATTTCAATATTATCAGGTGAATTCATTTTAAACGAAAATATCTATGCTACATCAAAAGAATTAATTAATTATTATGTTAATTTAGGTGGTATCAATTTTGATGATTATTTACCAGTTGAAACTACTGAAGAATTAACAATTAATGATTTAAAAATTATAATCGAAGAATTAAGTAGTATTATTAATAGTATTGTAAAAAAAGAAGATTTTACTAAGACAAAAGAAACATTAAAAATTAATAATAAAGATGTTACAACTACTAAAATTACTTTTACATTAAATGAAGATAATTATGTGGAAAGAGGAACTTATTTTTTTAACCAGATTTTGGAAAATGATAAATTAATTTCCACACTTACTAAAATAAGTGGAATTACAACCAATGAAATAAAAACAAAATTAGAAGATCAAAAGAATAATTTAGAATTTGATGGAAAACCACAAAATTTACATATTTATACAACCAATTTAGGAACTAAAGTTGTAAAAGTATCTTATGATGATGGTCATGACTCATTATTTGATTATACTATTGATAATGGAATTCATATAATCGAAATTTATGAGAAAAAAAGTTTAATTGTATCACTTGAAATTAATGTAAGTGATGATAAAGTAATTGAAGCAGAAATGACAATTCATGATGATGATACTTATACGATTGGTTTTAAACTTGAAACATTAGAATCAACAAAAACGTCTGGATCTTATAAATTAAAAATAAATGCAACTATAAGTGGCATGGAATTTACAGTGAATGCTAGTATTTCATACAAATATATTGATTCAGTAGAAAAGAAAAAAGTATCTGAAAGTGTGAATTATGAAGAAATATCTGAAGAAGAAATAGAAAACATTATATATAAGTTATATGAAATTTTATTAGGATATAATTTCGATGATTACCTTAATGATTATACGGACTTTAATATTTAAGTCTTTTTTCTTTGAATAGATATTTTAAATATTGAAAATAATGTCAATATTTGATATTCTAGTCACATAAATAATTGATTTTAATATAAATTATATTAAGATCAAAAAAGAAGGAGAAATAAAATGGAAAAAAATATTTTTGACAAATACTTAAGTAAAACAAAAAATTTCTTATATTTTTCAATACTTGTATTTGTAATCGGTATTGCGTTATTTGGATACAGTTTCTATACAAAATATAATGAAAAAAAGACAGCCCGAAACATCCAAGAAATTAGTATGAATGACGATGCTAAAGAAGAGGAACTAGCTTATATAGAAACCACTAATACTGCCTATAAATTAGGAAGTTTAGGAAGCACGGACGGTCAATACTATATTATTGCTAATCCAGATAATTATTGGTTTATCGTTCATTTAACCGAAAAAGAATTTCAAAATTTAGCGAATGATTTAAAAGAAAATAAAACAGCTAAAATCTATGGCACTGCAAAAGAATTTAATAATACAATTAAGAATAAAGTAATTACAGCTTATAATAAGGACTTTGAAGAACAAATCACTAGAAATGATTTTGCAAGTTATTTTGGATATTATTATTTAAATACATCCAGTTCTTCTAGCATTTCAACAATTAATATATGGTCTTATACTATCTTAGGACTTGGAGCAATATTAATTTTAGTTTATTACTTTCGCTTTGCTAATATTCATAAAAGAATCAAAAATTTTGATGATTCAGAATGGGAAACAATTAAAAGAGAAGCAAATGAACAACCAATATCCACATTTAATAAGAATAAAATAATTTTAACAGATACTTATTTTATATATTTGGGAGCGCAACTAATTATTTTAAAATATGATGAAATTGCTTGGGCGTACCAATTTGAACAATATGTAAATGGGGTTCCATCATCGCTTAGTATTATTATATATAATATAAATAAAAAGCATTTTAGCATTGCAAAAGGTGGATTAAATAAAAAACAAAAAGAAGAAATTATGAAAATATTTGAAATAATGCATTCTAAAAATGAAAAAATTATTCTTGGATATAATGCTGATACTACTGCATTAGCAAAAGAAATGTATGATATTAAATAAAAGAGTAAAAATTTACTCTTTTATTTATTGTAAAAATCTTTTATCAGTTTTAATGCTTTACTATCTTCACTAAAATCTAATGTATGCCCGCCCGGTACTGTTTCAAATGAAACATTATAATAGCCATTCTTCATTAAATGTTTCTTTGAACTTTCTAATCCCTTTTCAAATCCGGTTCTAGCATCTTGATCACCATTGATACTTAAAATTAGTAATCCAGGATTTTGAGCTTTAAATCTTTCATCAAGTTTGGCAGTAATTTGTAAAATTATTCCTGCCCCATTATTACAATATTTTCGAACAAGTTTTCTATCATTTTGATAAGATGGCATTGAATCATCACTCAGCCAATCAACATTTCTCCCAAATATATAGCTGTTAATGGTATCATTTGCAAGTAATTCGCCCTCATTCTTAATTATTTTTTGACTATGTTTATAACCAATATATGTTAAAATTGGAATTTTATTTATAGTCCCTGTTAATAATAATTTATCAATTTCAGAATCATGTTCCTTTAAAAATACTCTAGCCACTTCTGAACCGAATGAATGCCCTTTTAAATAATAAGGCAAACTAGAATACTCTTCTTTCGTTTTTTCTATAGATATTGAAAGATCCGAAATTAATAATTCTTTTGTTCCCATATAACTTGGAAAATATGTTTTATCATCAATAGAATTTCCATGACCTCGTAAATCTAAGTTAACTACTATATATCCATCTTTAGCAAGCAAAATACTAATTTCTTCATCTTTTTTTATATTACCATTTATCCCATGAATATTTTGAACAATTGCTTTTGCTGATAATAGATTATCTGGATAATAAATTGTTCCTTTTAGTTCTAAACCATCTTCTGCAATAACAGAATAATCCTTTCTTATCATAATAACCTCCCGTATTTCGATTTATTATAACACAATTAATTTTAAAAAAAAGAAAACTATTTTTATATAGTTTTAGCTGATGACAAAAATAAATTTTTATTCTTTTTTTACTAAATCAAAATAGAATTTTAATGCTGTTGGAAAAGGATACTTTTCCAAATCATTCAACGGAATCCATTGACGACTCTTTAAATATGGAAAATTCAAATCCAAAACATATCCTTTCATATGCCACTCCACATGGGTAAATACAAAAGTAGTATTGCCTAACAATTTAATCGTATCATAGAAAATAGATTGCTTTTGACAAAAATCAATTAATTTTGCTCTAGTATAAATTCCTTCTAAATTAGGAAATTCATATAATCCTGCAAGTAGACCTTTATCTGGTCTTTTTTGAATTAAGATTTGTTCTTTATATTTAAAAACTAAAACAGTTTTTTCAATAATTCTTCGTTTCTTCTTCTTTTTCTTAACTGGAACTTTCGCTTGGTTATTATTCTTTAAAGCTAAACAACCTTCTTGCAATGGACATTTATAACATAAAGGTTCTCCATTTGGAATACAAATAGTTGCACCTAATTCCATCATTCCTTGATTAAACGAAGAAGCATCTTTAGGCATGACTCTTTGTAATTTGGCAAAAAAGATTTTTCTTGTTTTAACGGCATCAATATTATCAGAACAATTTAATAATCTGCTAGTAACACGCATCACATTACCATCAATTGCTGGGACTTTTTCATTAAAACAAATAGATGCAATAGCCGCGGCCGTGTATTCGCCAACTCCTGGTAATTGAATCAATTGAGAATAAGAATCAGGAAAATCTCCTTCTAGTTCTTCAACTATAAATAACGCGGCTTTTTTTAAGTTTCGAGCACGATTATAATATCCTAACCCTTGCCATAAATTCATTAAAGTATCTTCTTCTATATAGGCTAAATCCTCAAGTGTTGGTAGCTCTTCTAAAAATCTTTTATAATAATCCTTCACTGCTTCTACTCTAGTTTGTTGAAGCATTATTTCAGAGACCCAAATATAATAAGGATTCTTAGTTTGTCGCCAAGGTAATTCTCTTTTATTTTTTTGATACCAATCAATTAAATTATCTTTTAGAATCTCTAGATTCATTATTACACCACCCATATTAAATAATAACACACAATAAGAAGATTCAAAGAATCACTAAAAATTAATCGATTTAAAACTACTGTAATAACGTCCTTTTTTCATCGTAAATTTTAATACACAATAATCTGGATCAGTCACACCTTCTTTATAATAAAGAGTATCACCTTTTTCCCAAATCATATCTTTTGATAATTGATCTTCTAAAACTTCAACTGTTCCAATCAAATTTACTCCTCTAAAAAATCTCTTATCTACAAAGTATAAGCTAGCCTTAGTATTATCTTTTAAAAACTTCACTTTATTAGAAGAAGTATTCGTTGATAGATAAAACACTTCTAATCCTTCTCTTTTTCTAGGTTGGAGCATCGCTTTGGTATGGGGATAGCCTTCTTCATCGATATAACTAATAAAACAAATTTTTTGATGATCAATTAGCTTTTCAATTGTTTTTAATTCCATATTCATAACCTTCCTTGATATTTTTGTTTATTATTAATTCCATTTATCTTTTCTATAACTATTATTTTTTTGGGGTTTGTTTTTTTTCATCGTTGTTTTGTTACTTTCAAATCGTTTATAATTATTTTTTTTAGACATTGAGGTTATCAACATGGGATAATTATGTTCAATTACAATATTTATTTTTTGATTGATTAATTTTTCGATATTACTTAAATGATATTTTTCTTCATAGCTACAAAAAGTAACCGATTCTCCATTTAATCCAGCTCTTCCTGTTCTTCCAATTCGATGAATATAAGTTTCAGGAATTTCTGGTAAGTCAAAGTTGACAACTAAAGGTAATTCCTTTATATCTAGACCTCTTGCTGCAAGATCAGTTGCAACCATTACATTGATTTCTCCATTTTTAAAACTATCTAACGCCATGAGTCTTGCTTTTTGTGGTTTATCTCCATGAATTGCCACACTTTTAATTTTATTTCTTAATAAACTTTCAACTAATTTATTCGCTCCTATTTTCGTTTTAGTAAATACAAGTACTGAATCATTCTTTCTCTTCTTTAAAAGATCAATTAACAATTTACTTTTATTATTCTTATCCACATAATATAAAGATTGTTTAATCGTATCTAAAGTAGAAGAAACCGGATTCACAATAATTTTAATAGGTTTTTTAAGTAATTCATCTGCTAATTCTTCAATTTCCCTTGGCATTGTAGCTGAAAATAATAAAGTTTGTTTATTTCTTGGACAATAGGATATTATTCGTTTTACATCATGAATAAATCCCATATCAAGCATACTATCAGCTTCATCCAAAACTAAGAATTTTATATTTTCTAATTTTACATGCTTTTGCTTAATTAAATCTAACAATCTTCCTGGAGTTGCTACAAGAATATCAACACCTTTTTTTAATAAATCTTTTTGAGATTGCTGATTCACTCCACCAAAAATAACACTGCATTTTAAATCTAGATATTTTCCATAATCACGAAAACTATCTCTAATTTGAATTGCAAGTTCTCTAGTTGGTGTTAAAATTAATGCTCTAATTTTCTTTTCTTCGGTTTTATTTAAATATAAATGTTGTAAAATAGGAATAGCAAAAGCAGCAGTTTTACCCGTTCCTGTTTGTGCACAACCCATAATATCAAATTGATTTAAAATCGGTTTAATACCTTCTTCTTGTATAATTGTTGGTTTTTCATAGCCTTTTTCTTCAATGGCTTTTAGAATTGATTCAATTATTCCTAATTCTTTAAATGTCATGTAATCTCCTTTTTGTATTATAAATATCAAATAATTTAGATATCATAATTTAATCTTATTTATATCCTCAGTAATAATCCAATCATCCATGTTATTTTCACGTTTATACTTAAATCCTTCAATTTTTTCTATATTAGATAATTCATAAACCGCTAAGAATTTTTTCCCAGCCCATCGATCATATTGTTCTTTTGATAAATTTAATTCTTTTTCATACCTATTTAAAAATTCAATTGATTCCTCTAATGTCATTTTTTCACTTTCAACTACTTTAGAAATAATTCCTTTATATTCAACAAATAAATCGCCACCAGTCTCAACAAAATAGATAATATCACCTACTTTTGCTCGACCACCTAAAGGACATTTCCTTCCTGCAGCCCCTCTAATTATCATTGTTTTTTCCTTACTTAATAACTTTTCTAATTCTTTTGCTTCATGATTTAAATAAACCAAATGTTCCGCTTTTTCTTCTTTACCTTCATACCATTCTGCTTTTGCCATTTCTATTTCTCCTGTTCTTATTATAACATGTAAATTTTAAACTTTTACAAAGAAAAAAATTTAAAACTCCGAAGCCTTAAATTAATTGTTTTTAGATAATAATTTTTATAAATGCAATATTAAATAAGTTAAATTTATATTCTTCAAAAGATTTACAAATCATCCTAATTTAATTAATGAATAGCTGGACACATTCCAAAATCCGGTTCGTAAAAACAATGTCCTTTATATCTTCCCGAATTTCTTTGATTAAACCAATGGGGCAAACATTCTTCACCAGGTCTTGGTGCATAAAACCATAAAGCACGATAAGCTGGAATTTGTCTAAACCCATTAAAAGCTTTTCTTGCTAATTGTTTTTCTTTTTCAGTGGCTCTTTCAAAAAAAAGCGGACTATCAGTACTAGCAAATGCATTTTGTTGATAAATAACATCATCTAATGTTCTTAGATTAGTAAAAACATCACAATCAGCCAAAATACGATTTGTCACAACATTTCCAACAAGTAACATTCCGTTTTGACCTTCACCAATCGCTTCGGCTCTCATTATTCTCCCCAATAAATCTAATTCTTTATTATTATAACGATAAAGCATAATAGCACTCTCCTAAAATTTTATTTAAAGATTAGTTTTTAGCTAATCAACAAATTCTATATAATTTAAGTAAATTAAAGGTAATAATAATAATTTATTAGTTTTTGCATCATGTAACATGACATGATCTCTTCCAACATCACTTATTCTTCCATAAAAAACCTTATCACGTTCAATAATTGAATCGGGAAAAGATAAATGGAAAACTGCTGATTTTCCAATATTAAGACGGATTTCATTCTCAATATATTTATTTACATCTTTATCACTATTATACTGATAATTTTTTAACTCCGAATTCTGATTATTCATATAATTAGCTGTTGGGTATTTTGAATTTTGATCATAATAATTATTCATTTTCATGTTCCTTTCTTTCTTATATTATATTAGTTATAAAAGGTTACGTTCCTTATTTAAAAATCTTAATAAATTAAAAAAATTAGTCATTTTATAAACTAATTTAATTTTTTTTCATATATAAATCCAGTTATTTCTGATTTTTTATCTTTCATTGTTCCAACATTAATATACCCTAAGGATTCATAGAACTTATGCAGTTCATAATTATCTTCAAGAACATCTAACTTCCATCTTTTAACTTTAGGATACAAATCTTCAATTTTTAACATAACTTGCTTTCCATAGCCCTTATTCTGTTCTTTTGGATCTATAAATATAGAACCGATTTCGCCTTTTTTTCCAAATCCTACAACAAATGCTCCCCCTATTATAGTATTTCCTATAAGAATCGTTTTTCCAAATATACGTGGTGGTAGAAACTTTTTCTTTTCTATATTTAATAATGGTGGATATACTCCATATTTTTCATAATCTCTTTGAAATGATCTTAAAGCAATATTATAAAGTATTTCAATTTCTTTCTTTTTCATCTTCCTAATAACTAAATTATTTTCCATAAAGTTTTAACTCCTCT
>Ga0153946_1000053_pt1 | contig 37041 bp, 34 predicted proteins | sample TSNJ030MetaG_FD_104751 | JGI IMG/M metagenome (GOLD analysis project Ga0153946, IMG submission 104751) | Attine ant fungus gardens microbial communities from New Jersey, USA - TSNJ030 MetaG | ecosystem: Host-associated > Fungi > Mycelium > Unclassified | place: USA: New Jersey, Wharton State... | reverse complement strand
TCCCGGTTGATAACGGTTCTCCAGATCACTTTTATCGGTCAGTTCGCTTAGTGGATACAACAGACCCATAGCTGCAAGGTCAATGGCATGGCCGGAATTATCCATTGTCGCAATATCCGCACCCCCTCCGGCAAGTGCAGCGGTCTGGAATGTTTCTTTAATATCCTGCTGTGAAGCACCCTGCAAGGTAATCTTAACATCCGGATTCTCCTCCATGTACTTATTGATAACACCGACAAATTCTTTCCCCAGCGGTTCATTTTCATCGACCCAGTTATTCCCGATCAAGATGGTTAATTCACCACTTTTTCCTTCGTTCCCACTTTCCGCTTCAGTTCCTTCGCTTTTCTCCTTGGTTTCGTCTGAACCGCCGCCACCACAAGCAACAAGACCGATGGTCATACATACTGCCAGCAAACTTGCTATTAGTTTCTTTTTCATCTTCTTATTCTCCTCCTTTATCATTTTTTTCATCCAGTAACAATCGATTATCCTGATATCTGTTATCATTAAACCACATGGGATTCATTTGTAGAATAAACATATTTTTGCACTTTTTCTAATATCAGATGAAAAAAGTACAATTTTTGATTTACTCCTTCACAATCCGACTTTTTTTATATTTTCATCAAATAAATAGATAAATATCTTTATTCCCTTTCTCTTTTATATCCTTTACAATTCTCAATGACAACAAACATATTTTATATAAGGAGGATCAAGGAAATGAAAAAAGTAAACATTGCGCTGGTTGGTTTAAGCTTCGGTCTTGAATTTGCAGCTATTTATTGTAAACATCCGGACGTAGATAAGGTATATGTCGTGGATAAAAACGAAAAACTTCTGGAAATTGCTAAAAGCCGTTATAGCATTCCAGATGAACAATGCTTTGCCGATTACGATGAGGCACTAAAGGTCAATGAAATCGACGCGATTCATCTGGTTACCCCGCCGGCCACTCATGCTTCCTTCTCCGTGAAGGCGCTGGAATCAGGCAAGCACTGTGGTTGCACCATTCCCATGGGGTTGAGTATACAGGAATTGTACGATGTAATCGAAGCACGTAAAGCTTCCGGAAAAAATTATATGTTTATGGAAACCACCATCTTCCAGAGAGAATTTCTATACATCCAGGAGCTTTATAATAAGGGCCAACTGGGAAGACTGCAATATATGTCTTGTGCCCATTATCAGGACATGGAAGGTTGGCCGGAATACTGGGAGGGCTTCCCGCCGCTAATGCACCCCACCCATGCGGTAGCCCCCTGCCTGATGCTGGCCGGACATTTACCGGAAAAAGTATATGGTCGCGGATCCGGTCGTGTCCGTAAGGAATTGGCAGAGAAATATAACTGCCCCTTTGCCTTTGAATCTGCCTTTCTTACATTAAAAGACTGCGATGTTACCATCGAAATGGAACGTTTCCTTTATGGCGTGGCCCGCAGCTACTCCGAATGCTTCCGTGTATACGGCGAGAATAAGAGCTTCGAATGGCAGCAGCTCGGCGAAGAAAATCCGGTGCTTTTCACCAGAACCGGAGCATTAGAAAAAGTTGATATTCTAAATGATGACAGTGAACAATCTAACCGCGGCAGCGAGATTATTGAAGCACGAATTCCGGTTCCAGATTATGCACACTTACTGCCGGACGAGATCGCGTCCTTTACCACGAACACTGTTTACAACAATGAAAATACCCACCTTTCCTTTAAGCAAGGCGGCGGGCATGGTGGCTCTCATCCTCATCTGGTACATGAGTTTGTTCGTTCGATCATTGAGGATCGAAAGTCGGTTATGGATGATATCATGGGCGCTTACTGGACCGGCAGTGGTATTTGCGCGCATGAATCCGCAATGAAAGGCGGAGAAGTGATTGAGATTCCGAAATTTGAATAAGTCGCATATTAATCCCTTTCTGCAACCATGTGCTACTAGCATATGCAGAAAGGGGTTTTTTCCTAACTTTATTGCTTCTGAAATTTACTCACTAAGTTTCAAATATGTCGCGATAGAATATCGTTTTATCTTTTGCGTAACGATAAAAACATTTACAAACCATAATATCGAAAGTAATAATGATACTGTCATAAATATGAGTATATACACCAAAGTTATATCCGCAGAAAACAGCTACAAAATAAGTAGTACTGCAACACCTGAAATTACAACCTCTTTTGCCATGTAACTGCCTCCCTTTTCGCTATACCATTTTCATCGTAAGCTCAATCTAAAGCCCCAACATCTGTTTACGTATTGCAAATGTTGCCTCGCATAACTCCTTACTAATCGGACGAACCCCTCCCAGCAACTCGACAGTAAAGTGAAGTTGGCAGTAATTCTCCAACGCTTCCAACGTGAAATAAGCATCTTTCAGGGAAACTCCGGACCACGCGATAACACCGTGATTCCCAAGCAAGCATGCACTGTTTGCTTTGACAAACGGTACAACCGATGCCGGTACATCATAGGTACCCGGCTGTGCATACGCCGCTTTCGCAAGTTCTTCTCCAAACAAGAAAAGAGATTCTCCACTACCTCTTGCATAAACCCTCTTCCCAAATTCAATAATCTCCGCTTTATAATCGAACCGGTAGATGCGTGGATTCCAATTTATGACGAGTTATACCAAATTCACCTGAGTAGGCGCGGACACCGCCGGCCAACCGTTAAAAGACGTCATTGTCACTCATTTGAAAGAGACCGGATGGAAAGTGACAGATGTCGGTGTCCTAAGAGATGATAAAAACCCAGAAATGTTTCAGAGAGTAGGCTTTAAAGTTGGTTCGATGATTTCCGAAGGTACCCCAAACAGCCACATGGCCGCGACTTTATAGTTATCAATAACCAGATTAATCGCCTGTTCATTCGGCATAAAAATCAGAGAAACGATAATGGATGAATTAGATGATATTTCTGTCGAAGAATTGCGAATGTGCACGAAACACAATCTCATTATATCTACCGAGGCGATAATTCAGAGCTACTTCAATTCAGAAAATAACGAAACACACAATTAATATGTTTAAAGATCGATCAAGCGTCGTTGATGTGCCGAAGTGTCCCCAGATTCATGTTGTCGTGTAAGACCCGTTTCCAGAACGCCTGCCATCCCGTCGGTTGCGCCTCAAACAACCGGCGTACTTTTTTAATCCAGTCCGTTCCGCCATCACTATGTCTTATACTATCTTGTCTTATTTCAAATAAACATTTAATTTCTACCTATTTATTCCTCTGCTTCTCCTTCGTTCATCAATTTCAGGATATCCTCAATCTGTTCTTCGGTCATATCAAGAAATAGTGCCAGTTCATCAACCGTCACTTTCCGGCCGGTATTTTCCGTCAATTCCTCGATCTTTTCGTTCAGATCAATGACTTTCTTAACCATATGGCTATCCCGGCGCTTCACATCAATCTGCTCCTCAATAAGCGCCTGGATTCCCTGTCTGATTTCCGCTTCAATCTCTTCCTCTGCCTGTTCCTCTGCAGTAAGATTGTCAAGCGCCAGCATCAGACTGACATTTCCTTCCTGAATCAGATCACCGAGGAACACTTCCGGATGATTCATTTCCTTTGCAATCTCCGCTACCTCGGAAAGATAAATTTCAATCAACCGGCTTTTAGCCATCGCATCCCCGGCAGCAGCCTGTCCCAACAGCACTGAGCGTTCTCCCGCTTCTTCAGCCTTCATCGCATTTAAATCCTGTGTATATTCTTTCCAATAACCTTTTTCTTCTTCGGTCAGTTCCAGCTCTTCCTGCTCCGCCGGCACAGTTATCCCGCCCTGTTTGGTATAGCCTTTTACGACTGCCTTTTGTGACAAAAGATAGTCGTAGACCAGTTCAATCTGCTCGTTTGATAAAGAGTCGTCCTCAAAATAGCGCTCCACCTCTTCTTTGGTCAACCGCATATTCTGTTCTTTTGCCATTTGCATAATTCCGCTTAATTTCTCCTGAAATTGTAACTTACCTGTCATTAAAAATCTCCTTTTACTTTAACCCTCCTGACTGACAACCAGAGTCTGATAACCAGTACGTTATCGGCATCAGAATTGATAATTTTTCCTACCTTTACTTCTTCTTAATTATACTTGATGATTTTTGCACATGCAAGGCTTGATATCTTTTTCCATAATACCTCCTCATCATTCAATCAGGTATTCGAGCGAATCATTGCGTTAATTGTATCCTGGTTAATCTTTCCTTCCATCGGACCAAATTCAGCAGCATTAAGCGCCCCGGCGGCTGCCGCCATTTGCGCCGCCTGCCGCAGCGGGTGACCCGCCAGCAGACCGGCGATAAACGCTCCATCGAAGCTGTCGCCTGCCCCCGTAGGATCCTTTTGCTCAACCGAATAGACACCCATTTGCAAAGTTTCTTCACGGGTATAAATTGTACAACCTTTAGATCCATTTTTCAGTGCCAATATCTCTAACTTATCATTTTCAAAACAGGCTGCAACTGCATCCTCAATCCGGTCTTTTCCGGTTATCCCAATCAGTTCCTCAACTCCAGGCAAAAAGACATTGGTATGATTTATAACTTCCGCAACCACTTCGCTCACCGAGTCATCTTTTAAAAGCTCCTTGCGAATATTCGGGTCAAACGAAATCTTCGCTCCTTTGCTAACTGCCAACTTCATTGTCTTCAATATCTCTCTCGCAAAACTTTTACTGGGCATCAGTGAGCATCCCATAATGTGAAAATACTTCACCCCATCCAGCACTTCTGCCGCCGGCGCCTTGGCCTCTACTGCCGGTGTATTGCCCATATGGAAAATAAACTTTCGCGAACCATCAGAAAAATATGTAACGAAAGCTACTCCCGTAGAATTGTCTTCGCTTTCCAGCACCTGCGAGACATCAACACCATCTTTTCGCAGGCGGTCCAGCAGATTTTTACCAAAATCATCTTTTCCAACTCCACCTATAATCCCCGCCTGATGTCCCAGCCGTGCCACGGTATCGATAAAGATCGCCGGAGCACCACTGGGAAACGGTCCCCGAAATAATCCCAGCGCATCGAGCGGCACATCTTCTTTTTCCCTCATAATCTCTACAAGCATCTCGCCCATAACCCAAACCTCTGCCATAATCTTCCTCCTACAAAAACTTTTCTTGTCAGTGCTACTAAGCCCTTCTCTTTGCGTACAAGTCACTGTCATTTGTCATTGGCGAAGAGGTGAGCTGCTCTCACCGCTCACCTCACATTCTTTCCATATATTTACCCGTTATTACTTATCACCAATGTCTGATACCCGGCACTCTTAAGTCGTCGTTCCATCGCCGTCGCTTCATCCAGTGTCGGGAGTGCACCTACCAACACACGATCGTACCGTCCGGAGTAATCATCAATATACGCCGGGAAATCCTGCACAGTCAATTCATTTAAGAGACGTCTGGCATATGCCGGATTACGGAACAACCCGACCTGTACGCTGTAGGATACACCATTCCCCTCCGGGTCGACTTCCAGTGTTCCCAAATCTCCTACCGGTTCTGCATCCGGCGTTCCCAAATTTCCTACCGGCTCCGTTTCCAGTGTTCCCATAATTCCGTCTGCAATTGCCTGGGCAATCGCATCAAAGTTTTGATCAACCAGCATGTTATCAGTATCAGAATTGATAAATCCCGCTTCCACCAAAACTGCCGGCATCTGCGTCGCTTTCAGCACTACCAGATTCGGCCGCGGATTTACTCCCAAATCGACAAATCCAATTGTCTCCAGCTCTTTATTGATGTTCTGTGCCATTTCGTACTTAATGCCCGACAAATCATAATCCAGCGCCTGTACACCCGACAGCTCATTGTCAGTTGGATACGAATTCCGGTGGATGGATACAAATCCATCCACTCCCGCCTCATTTGCCATTGCCGCTCTGTCATACAAGGGTACGAATGTATCCATTGTTCTTGTATATTGTACATCAATACCATTATTTTGTAAAACCTCTCCTACTGCAAGCGCAAGCCGCAGTGTATCATCCTTTTCCTGTCTCCCGTTATAAGTAGATCCTAAATCATAACCGCCATGTCCGGCATCTAACATTACTGAAGTTGGCATAAAAAAACCTTTCTGCAACCATTTGCAATTAGGATATGTGGAAAGGGAAGTATTTGTTCTTATTTTACATTATCCTCATATTTTTAGTTACCCCGAATTTTAGACTATTCTTATCATTTTCTCCTCTTCAGCTGACTGCAATGCTGAAAGTACAATTTTCATACATTGAACTCCTTCATGTCCTGATACCGGGGACTCTTTTCCACATAGTACCGCATCTGCAAAAGCATCTGCTACTCCGGATGACGCCTGTTCCTTTACTTGATATTCCACCATTTCTTCTCCCCTGCTGATCATGATTGAATTTGTACTGTGAGGATCTGCAATTGTCATAACTCCTTCAGTGCCATAGAATGTGGTAGAATTATTTACGATTCCATAGTTGCACCAACTAGCTGTTATCGTTCCCCACACACCACTGTTACTATGCAGGATACAGATCCCACAATCATCAATACCGGCCGGGGCACCACTGGAATTTTTTTTATCCATGTTAACAACGCTCGCACTAATACTGATAAATTCATCCTCCAGAAACCATCGCATGAGATCAATCTTGTGGACCCCCAAATCGCCCATTGCCCCGATAAAAGCTTCTTCTTTATTTAAGAACCAACTGTTTCCGGCATCAATACTCCACCCCTCTGGTCCTCCGTGCGAAAATTCTGTCCTAAAATTTAAAACTTTTCCGATTGCTCCGCTTTGAAGAAGTTCTTTGGCACGAATATGGACTTGAGCAAATCTCTGATTATGGGCAATCATTAGAAGTTTCCCAGTTTTTTTGGCATTATCCTCCATATCCAGAGCCTCTTTCACAGATGTACACATGGGCTTTTCACAAAGGGCATGTTTTCCCGCGCGAAGAGCTTCTATTGTAACTTCTGCATGGGTTTTATTTGAGGTACACACAATAACCCCATCGACACTCTGATCTTTTAACATTTCCTCGACCGACATATAAACCTTGCCGCCAAACTCCTCCGTCAGTTCTTTTGCTCTGTCATTTTTAAAGTCAAAAAAACCTGCCAATTCAATTTGAGGATTCGCTGCACATTCCGGTGCATGTCTAACCCGGACGATTTTACCGCACCCGATAATACCAATTTTCATCATACTGCCCCCTCCTTTTCTAACTTAGCAAGTCTTAATAGCTCTTTTGATGAGTCTGCAAGGGGAAAATACTCTAGTCCAATCATTCCGCCATATAAAGTGGAATCTATCTGCTTTAGTATGTAATTATAGTTTAACTCTGATTCGGCTAACTCATGTCTTCCAGGATTACCGGCAGCATGGAAATGACCGATTTTGTCAATATCTTTCAGGATACGCCGCGTCACATCCCCTTCCGTAATCTGCTGATGATAAATGTCAAACAATATCTTGACATTCGTGCTTTTTATTTCATCAATGATTTCAAAAGCTTCTTCTGAGTTTGACAAAAAATACCCGGCATGATCCACTCTGAGATTTAAGGGCTCAATAACTAGGGTTATGCCTTCTGCTTCCAAAATAGGTGCACATTCCTTAAGTCCTGCCACTAAAGATGCGTGCTGCTCTTTTCTGCATGCCCCATTATCATTACCTGTCTGTGAGATAATGGTCCTACAATCCAGCTGTTTTGCTACCTTAAGGGTTTCTTTTAATCCTTCAATATAATCATTACGCAGCGCCGGTTCCACCAGACTGATAAACTTAGTGCAAAATGCTTTCACTTCCAAACCCAGCCGTTCTTTCTCTGCACGCAACTTCTCGATGTCTTTATCCCACCATGTCCAAAACTCGATGTTTTTTAACCCGCATTCTGATACTTCCTGCATTCCTATATATATATCTTTGCCCATATACAAAGCATCTACACAAACTGAGAACTTCACAAATATACCCCCTCTTTAAGTCAAATACCATTTTATTTGTTTTCGTAAAATTCATTACATTTATTCGTATGTAATAACAACCTGGATCACATCCTCTGGGTGCTGATCAACAATCTGATAAGCCTTAGCCACATCATCATAAGGGATTCTATGCGTAATCAGATTAGAAAGTTTAAGTTCTTTCATAATATTCAGACACGTTTCTATCCGCCGATTATAATCCCATAAATGTCTTAGAGATGGATCCACAAAATTAGTCTGCGACTGCTTAATTCCAAGACGGTTATGGTGGAATTCCTCTGATAAATCCACCCCCCTTAACTCCCCTTGATACCAACCCAAAGCTGTGATTGTGGTTTCTGGTGCTGCTATTCTTAGTGCTTCCTGAAGCGCTTTACCATTGCCGGTCACCTCGATCACTTTATCTGCTCCTCTGTTATTCGTACGATTTCTTATTTGCATAGCAATGTCTTTGATTTTTAACGGTGAGAAAACTTCATCGCACCCGTTTTCCATAGCCGCTTCTAATCTCCTGTCAATAACATCTATTCCATAGACTTTTGATGCCCCATTCATTTTAGCCATCTGAACAACCATCTGTCCCAGCATTCCCAGACCGCTTACTACCACCGTCTCACCAAGGAGAATATGGGTATCAGCAATACCGTTATAGGCGGTGATCAGATTGGTAAACGTAACAGCATACTCCGGATCGATCCCGTCAGGCAGAATAACAACATCGTCTTCAGATTTTATTGCTTCAGACTGATGCGGCGCAGAACAAACTACAGTCTCGCCCTTCTTTATTTTAGTAACGTCATTACCTACTTCGATTACCTCTCCTACACTTGCGTATCCCATATACCATACTCCCGGATCGCAGCTGCGAATAGGGTACTGCCATGTTTCTCCCTTCTGAGCATCAACAAATAATCTTGTATCCGGATCAGACTTCCTTCGAAAGAACGGAGCCGCACCTCTATACACATTCATTTCTGTTCCATGGCTGATACCAGAACAAATTGTTCGTATTTTCACTTCATTTGCTCCGACCGGCAGGCTTTCCGTCTCCTCTATCCGCAATTTTTTGGGCCCATCGTATACCATTATTTTCATTGCATTTATCCTCCTGATGTCTTATTATTCTTGAATTAAATCGTTTGCGCCTTTAGCGCCCTCATCCAGGCTCTTAATAATATCTTCACCTGCAACTACCTTATTACACATCGCCGGGATTGGTCCATCAGGCCATGCATCAATCTGACTCCACTCAGGTATCGGCATATCTCCTGATTGTGATCTTGCAGATTGAGCTACGAATGTGTTAAGCCATTCATCCTCGGTGAAATAACTATCCTCCATCACGTTAATATTTGAGTTAAGCAATGCCAGCTCCTGACTAACTTTTAACTGTACTTCTTCACTGCAAAAATATTTAACCCATTCTTTGGATGCCTCAACATTCTGGGTTGATTTGAATATGCTGATCGGTGCAGAAAAAGCAATGGACGACACTCCTTCTCCACTCTTATTCGGTAATACTGCCGAGGCAAATTTCCCATTTAACTGAGGCGCCTGATTCTCAATACTAGTCTTCGTTTCTCCGGTAACACCATATACCATCGAGACATTTCCAGCCATGAATTCGCTTACAGCGTCATATGAAGCATCGACACTCGATGCACAGATTTTTTCTTTATTAATGCAATCCACTAGAAACCGCAATGACTCTTCTCCCTCAGGACTATCAAATATAAATTCCGAAAAGTCATCGTTCATCAGTTCTCCCCCTGCCTGAGCCAGCAAGGTAAACCACGTTTGGTCAAATCTTGACATTCCGGCATACCAGGCAAGACCTGCATGAGTAATATTTCCTTTTTCATCCACTTTCGTCAATGCTTTTCCAACTTTGATCAGATCATCCCATGTTTCAGGAACTTCCAATCCGGCCTCTTCAAAATCTTCTGTATTGTAAAGCAGAACACGAGTGTCAAACCTCCACGGAATACCATACCAGTCCCCGTTTATATTTGCTTCATCTTTTCCGGCCTGATACCATGTTTCATCTCCGCCCATTTCGGCAACTACATCATTAATTTCCATCGGTCCGCATCCTTCATTGCTCATGGCAGCCAATGAGCTTGTAAAGAAAATATCCGCGACATCCGGTGCTTCACCGCCGGTACATGCAAGTGTATATTTAGTCAGGGCACTATCCCAGTCAATAATCGAATATTTTACGGTGATCCCTGTTTTTTCTTTAAAATCGGCGGTCAGTTCCTGCATCAGTTTATCCTGAACCGACGGATCACTCCCATATTTCTGCATCCAGAAAGTAATTTCAACTTCTTGACTATCTTCAGAACCATTTTCCTTCTTTTCCTGACTGCCGCAGGCTATGAGACTTACAGACAACGCCAAAATCATCATAATTCCTACTATCTTTCTCATTTTCTCCATTCTTTCATCCTCCGCTTCTTAATTAATAAATTTATAAAGTTCTCAATTAACCTTTCACCGCTCCTGCCGCAAGCCCACTAATCAAGTATTTCTGCAGAAAAGCAAATAGGATAATCGCAGGTATGGTGACGATAACGGCTGTTGTCATCGTCAAAGCCAAATTGGCATTCCCCCCAAATTGACCTACATAATCATATATCCCTACTGACACTGGTTTTAAATCATTATTAGAAAGCATGATACTCGCCCACATATAATCGTTCCAGGCCAATATGAAAGCAAATATCGCCGTAGCTACCACTCCGGGTATTGAAATTGGCAAGCAGATTCTTAAAAATGTTCCAAATTTACTACAACCGTCAATTGTTGCACTTTCTTCCAATTCATGCGGAATAGTAGTCGTAAAGTAACTTTTCATCATTAGTGTGCAAAACGGAATAGCCCATACCGAATATGCAATTATCAAACCGATATAGGTATTCGCCAAATCCAGCTTATACATGATAAAGTACAATGAGATCATCGGCAGTACACTTGGTATCAGTTGGGTACACAACATCAGAATTGTAGTTCCCTTTTGCAGCTTTTTATACGCATATCTGCTCAGACTATATCCGCACAAAACCGCCAGCACAACTCCGATTATCGTGGTCATACCTGCCACAAATAATGAGTTCTGCAAGTACTTGGCTAACGGCAGCGTCTTCCAGACTTCAATATAATTAGATAAATCAATTGCAGATGGTATCAGAGTCGGTGGTGACAGCATCACTTCTTCTTTCGGTTTTATTGATGTAACTATCATCCAGTAGTAAGGCAGCAATACAAACAGTGACACCAGCAGCAGTCCGGCGTAATGGAATATAGCCGCTTTAGTTTTTTTTAATTTTTTCACTCTTATATCCTCCTTTCCCTCTTACTCCTGTTCCTTTCTTAAACTATCACGGATATAAAATATCGATGGAATTAAAACAATCAATACCATGATAACGCTTACACCAGAGGCATAACCGTATTTGAAATTAGCAAACGCCTGATTATACACTTCAACCGCTAAAAGTTTGGTCAGGTTTAAGGGTCCGCCTTTTGCCACCAGATAGCTGATATTGAAATTGTTAAATTGCCAGATCCCTTCTAAAAGGATTGAAGTCTGAATTACCGGCATAATATAAGGCAGAGTAATTCTAAAGAATTGCTGGCGTTTATTCGCACCATCCATCTGGGCTGCCTCATATAATTCCTTTGGAACCGTCTGTAAACCAGCAATAAACATAACCATCATAAATGGAAAAATACTCCAAACATTGATTACTATAATCACAAGCATAGGAATTGACAAGAACCCCAGATATTGGGTGGAAGATCCCAAAAAACTGATTGGCTGATCAATTATCCCCAGCTTGAGCAAGACGGTATTAACCGGCCCGAAATTTTCACTTAGAAGAATGCGCCATACCGTTGCTGTTACCAACGGCGGCGTTACCCAGGGTGATAGAAAAATCGATCTGAAAAAGGCTTTCCCCGGATAATCTTTAATCAGCTGGGTTGCAATCTTCATTGCCAATACTGATCCCAAAAAAAGTGAAACAATACAGAAAAAAATAGTGTTCAAAATAACTTTTAAAAATTCCGGATCGGTTAGCGCAGTCACATAATTACGCATCCCGATGAAAGGACTCTCAGCCTTCAGCAGTTGGATATCAAATAAGGACATCCTCACTGCATCCAGACTGGGAAATACACTCACCATCACAATACCGATCACTGCCGGTAACAACATGATAACCGGAGTATACCTGTCCAACTTGTTTCTAACTCTCATATTTTTTTCTCCTCCCTCGGTGAACCGATTGATTTTCGTTCAACCAAATAAGGGCTGACCGTAATATTTTTCCCGTATTCACCCTTACTATTACACAGTTTTTCAATCATAATGCCGATAGCATTTCTTGCCAGTTCCCCCACAGGTACATGCGCCGTGGTTAGAGGAGGACAGAGAAACTGTGCAATTGTATCATCATACCCCACTACCGAGATTTCTTCCGGAACACGCAAGCTATGTTCGTACAATGTGTTCAACACACCTGCAGCCAAAATATCAGAGGCTGCCACAATGGCTGTGGGAAGTTTCGTTGTCTGCAACAATCTTTCCGTCTGTTCCTGACCTTCCTCTACTGTGTATTCCTCCGCAAAGAATAACCGCTCTTTTTCACTGACAGAAATTCCCCTTTCCTGCATCGCCGCCTGGAAGCCTTTGTACCGCTCTTTTTCTACACTATACTTCATCTTCTTTCCAATATAGGCGATATCCCGGTGTCCCTGCTCCAACAATTTCCGAGTTAATATATAACTTCCTTCTGCACTATTAATCAACACCTTATCAATCCCGAAACACTCCGCAGCACGTTCAATCATTACAATAGGAACATCAAGAGAATCTAAATAGTTTTTAATCCCGCTATCTACTTCTTTTTGGATAAAAGAACTGAAAATAATCCCCTCTACCTGATGAGATAATAACTTATCGACCATCTCTTTGAGTGTCTCAAGGTTATTATTATCTAATACCACCGCTAATACTTGATATCCATTTTCATAGGCCAATTGATTGACCGAATATGACAGCTTCTGGAAAAAAGTATTTATGGGTGAATAAGGAACTATATGTCCCAAAATATTAGATTGCCCATTCCTTAACGCCTTTGCCGTCTGATTCGGCATATACCCGACACGATTAATAGCATCTTCTATCACTTCTCGTGTCTTTTGTGATACATATCCATTTTGATTTATGTACCGGGCAACTGTTGTTATCGATACGTTTGCTTCTTTCGCTACATCAGATAATTTTTTCATTTACTCTCCTTTATGTTAACGTTAACATATTTTATATTCAATTCATTGGTGTATTTACATTTATTACCTTATTTTTTTGCCTCTTTTGATTACATTTATTTTATCATAACTCAATTTTATTGTATATTGTCAAAATTCTTTAAACTTTTTTTCTTTAATTCTGTCATTTTTGTTCATAAAACATGTTAACGTTTTCATGTTTCCCAAAATACACCATTATGTATTTGGCTTACGCCTCCCCATATGAAACGTCACATTAAATCTTTATCAGTTAACGAAATGTAATAAGGACAAACCAGCAAATCCCTTGTATTCACAAGCAATTCTTTGATTTGTCCTTATTAAGAAACAACTGGTTATTTCTTTTGATGATTTAAAACCGGCTTTTAATCTCAAATAGGGAAACTATACAGACACAAATCACAAATTGAATTGTTTTTTGTAATCTCTTGGAGTGAATCCGATTCCTTTTTGAAAAACCTGAATATTTGCCGATTGAAAATGGTTCATATGCCGTATTCATAACTCGCCCGGCTGCTGCAGCGGTCAAATATCACCCGATTATCTATTTCGAATATAAACTGTGCTTTTGCTGCCGCACACTCGTGAACCATCCGGCTCATACTGCCCTGTTGGGGTGCATACAGCATATGACCTTCGTTTTCTTCGGCGATCACCGTTAACCGCATCTTTCCCTGCGAAAGAACCAGCTCCTCCGGCGTCCGGCGTTGAACCCCGGCACCTTTATAAGTCGCAATGCGATACTCCCTGCCCTCGAAGCAGACTGCCGCTATGCAGCCCCAGAATTTCCGCCCCGCCAGTGGAATTTTCGCCGCTGCTGCCATTACTGCACAGTCATCTTCCTGATCCCAGACATTACATTGAGCCCAGGTATACCCTGCCGGAAACGACTTCCCCCGGTCCCCTTCAGTATATCCGATTCCGCCGTGAAAATCGATCGTCTCCCCGTCTAATTCCAGAGTTCCTTCCAGGTCATGACGCATGCTGACCACCACATGCCGGCATTCCATCGGTATACGGCAAAACGGTCCCATAATGTCCTTTTTAAGCGGTGTCAGATTGTTAAATCTAATCCTTCCGGTCAGAGTAATATCCTGATGACGGATATCCAGAATCAGCCCCTTTTTCCAGAACCGGTTTTTACCGACTACGATAAAACCAGCGCGGAAATATTCATCATGGCTATAGGGAATGTGATAAGAGCGGTCATTGGTGACAATCTGGACAAACGCACCTTCCTTCGAGCAGCCCGGGATGACTGCCAGTGTCCGGCTGCCTTTCTGCAGTTTAAAATAATAACCTTCGAATTTATTTTTCATAACTAATTCCTTTCTTTGCCGGATTGTCAAGCACCTGTCCTCCATCGTCAAATCTCGAGCCATGACAGGGGCAATCCCAGCTTCTTTCAGCTTCATTCCAGGTCAGCCGGCATCCTAAATGCGAACACCGCCGGCCCGGTGTAATTAGATGAAGGGCTGCTGCCCCCACATTGGCAAATAATTTGGGGTGTATGATCGAACGCTGAGGCGAGAAGAGCTCCTGATAATGACTCTTTCCGTCGGCGATCAGTTCAGCCAGCACCAGTGCTGCTGACATACTGCCGGTCATACCCCATTTATTGAATCCGGCAGCGATATAAAGATTTCCTGCTTTCCTGCGATGAATACCGACATACGGTACCTGATCCAGCGTAATACAATCCTGCGCTGCCCAAGCTGCCACCTCTGTTGCCTGCGGGCAGTTGGCCGCAGCAAAATCACTGAGCCGATGCCAGCCACCGCCATGCTTTCCGGTCTTATGTCCGCCGCCGCCCAGCAGCAGCAAATCCCCGTAATTCCGGAAAGAATAACCATCTTTCTGCGCTTCGATATACATCCCGTCAAGCTCCGGTGCTCCTGCCAGTGCCAGAACATAAGAGCGCTGCTGCACCAGCTTCATGAAATACAGTCCCGGAACGTTGACCATCGGATAGTGGGTCGCCAGAATAATGTGATTGGCGGTGATACTCCCATTTTCAGTGACCGCTTTGTTTCCCTGAATTTCCGTCACGAATGTTTCCTCACTATAGTCAAGCCGGGAAAGAATGCTTTCGGTAAATTTCAGAGGATGGAACTGCGCCTGTCCCGGCATGCCGACTGCACCCGCATCAAAAAACGGCAGATTGCATCGCTCCTCCCACAAATACGGAATCTTTAATTTTTCATAAGCTTCCGCCTCCGCTTCCAGTTTAGCCTTGTCATCACAGCTGTATACGTATGCCGTTTTCTCCTCATAATCACAGGATATCTCATTTGCCAGCCTGCGAAATTCCTTCAGTCCACGCGTATTAATATCATAATACTGTCTGGCCTTTTCTTCTCCGAACGAACGGATCAGCCGGTTGTAGATCAACTGGTGCTGGGCCGTAATCTTAGCCGTTGTATTGCGGGTGTTTCCGCTGCACATCCGGTGCTTTTCCACCAGCAGACAGTCGATGCCCCGGCTCATCAATTGATAAGCGCACAAAATACCAGCCATTCCGCCGCCAATTACCAATACCTCCGTTTGAATATCTCCCGCTACTTTATTTTTTAATGCTGTGTCTTCAACCTCTTTACTCCATATCGATTCCATTGCCCGATTCCTTTCTGGTACAACGTTCGCTAAACAACTAACGAGGGTGCCGGTTATTTAGCGAACATTGTACTAGTTCTATTATTCGCAGAAAGGACACAAAAAAACCTCTTTTCCCAAAATTTATGAAAAGAGGTTGCGAGCTAATAATTGCTTTATAGTTCTTTTAGCAGTTCATGCTTCGTCTGATCTGCCGCAAATGCCATCTCAATCGAGTTGTGCAGCAGTTTATAAATCACATCATCCTGATTACAGCTTTCATATACCAGCTCCAGTTCCTTCGTCACTGTCGTATCACTGACCGTACGATTATCGGTATTTACCGACAGCAGCACATCGTGCTTCAGAAAATCCAGCAGCGGGTAATCGTCCCAGTTCTTAATCGCCTTAGTCTGCAGATTACTCGTCGGACACATCTCCAGACCGATCCGCCTCCGGGCGTACTCCTGTATTAATGATTGATCCTGCATCAGCGCCACACCATGACCGATCCGCCGCGCCCCCAGCTCCATCGCTTCGCGTACATTAGCAACACTGCCGCATTCTCCCGAATGAATGGTAAATGGCATGTCCAGCCGTCTTGCTTCGGCAAATAAATCGCGGAAACCACTGTTCAAAAAGGCCGCTTCATCACCGGCGAGGTCAAACGCACATACACCCTCGTCCAATAATTCTCTGGCAATCTTAAGCATGGTCAGATTCTGTTCCGGACTATGGTGGCGCATTGCACACACAATGACATTGGAGTACACGCCGAAGTCCTCATATCCCTTCTTCAGACCTCTAATCACACTTTCAATTACCGCACGGCAGGAAAGCTTTTCGTGCACCGACTGCATTGGCGCAAACCGCACTTCAATATATCTGAGATTTTCTTTTGCAACATCCCCGATCAGACTGTAAGCCGCTTTCATCAACCCTTCTTCACTCTGAATACACTGGATTGGCAATTCGAACTTTTCCAGATATTCCGCCAGACTGATACAATCCGGCTCTGCTCTGAGCTGATCCCGGATAATCGAAGGATTGCCGGAAAGCTCACGCACGATCTCCAGATTCATCGAGCCGTCCAGATGACAATGCAGCTCTGACTTGGGCAGCTTTAATATATCCATTGACTCCTCCTTAATATGAATCCGCTTCCTGATGTAAGAAAGAATTCTGCTACGCAGAATTCTCCGCCTGCGGCGGGTCGCGATAGCGACATATTCCTAGCCGCCGCAGTGCGGTCCACGCGGAGCGTTTTATAGTATAGGGAACGAAGTTTCCTATACTATAAAAAACCAACCGCTGAACTAGTCCCGATACGGTCGCAGCCAGCTTCGATAAAGGCTTCCAGATCGTCAAGATTCTTCACCCCGCCGGCGGCTTTCATTTTCACATCCGGTCCAATATATTTCTTAAAGAGTAAAATATCTTCCATCGTTGCCCCGCCGGTACCAAAACCGGTCGAGGTCTTGATATAATTTGCACCGGCATTGGTAACCGCTTTACATAGTTCAATTTTCTCTTCTTCGTTCAGATAGCAAGTCTCGATGATAACCTTCAGAACCTTATCACCGGTCTCTTCTTTCAGAATTCTAATCTCCGATTCGACTTTGTCAAAGTCGCCATTTTTCACATCGCCGATATTGACTACCATGTCAATTTCATTCGCTCCATCTTTCAGAGCCTTTCTGACTTCCATCACTTTAGCTTCGGTCACACTGTATCCCAGCGGGAAGCCGACAACGGTACAGATGTTGATCTTATCTCCATAAGCATCATGTACCCGCGCGATATAACTTGGCGGAATACACACCGACGCCGTCTGATATTCGACCGACTCATCGCACAACGTCTTGATATCTTCCCAGGTGCAAAACGCCTTCAGCAGGGTATGGTCTACATGGTTTAACATTTCTTCCGGTTTCATAAATCCTCCTCCTCTATAAACCCTTGTGTATATTTGCTACTGCCGTCTGCATCAGTTTCTTAAAAGACGATGCCACTTTATCGGCTGTTTCCTGTACTTCTTTATGATCTAACGGTTGTGCCAGAATCCCGCTCGCCATATTGGTAATACAGGATACTCCGCAGATCTTCATCCCCATATGATTGGCTGCGATCGCTTCGCATACGGTACTCATACCCACTGCATCCGCTCCAAGGGTACGGCTCATCCGGATCTCTGCCGGCGTCTCATAAGCCGGTCCGGAGAACTGCAGATAGACACCGCGCTGCAATTTCATGCCGATCTCTTTTGCTGATTGTTCAATTACCTGACGCAGATCTTTACTATACACTTCACTCATATCCGGGAATCTGGTACCCAGCTCCTCTTTATTCGGTCCGATCAGTGGGGACGGTATCAATGCTGATATATGATCCTCAATCAGCATAAAGTCACCCGGCTTAAATGATTCGTTCACACCGCCGGAAGCGTTGGTCAAGAACAGTACCTTTGCACCCATCATTCCCATCAACCTGATCGGCAGCACAACATCTTCCATCGGATAGCCTTCATAGAAATGCACTCTTCCCTGCATCGCTACTACCGGAACGTCACCTTCATATCCAAAGATAAAGCGCCCTTTATGACCTGACACCGTTGATATCGGGAAACCATCGATGTCAGAGTACTCCAGCGTCTCGACAATCTTCAGACTCTCAGCGTATTCGCCCAGACCGGAACCCAGCACGATTGCCACATCCGGCTTAAAATTAATTTTCTGTTTACAGATTTCATAGCATTGTTTCAATTTGCCCTGACTCATAATTCACCTCTTCACACATCTTTTACAATAGTATGCCCTCACTTTAAACCAGCATTCTTTCGATGTCAATCCCTCATGTCCTCTCTTTTTTAAAGAATCTTCATGCCAAAATATATTTTAAGCGGGACTCTGACCGAATCCCGCTTAATCGAAAAGATTAATTACTTCTGTCCATAATAAGCATTCGCACCATGTTTGCGGTAATAATGCTTATCCTGTAATTCCTGCGGCGCCGGTTTATTCTCAGGATTAATCATCTCACAGCGCGATGCCATCTTTGATACCTCTTCCAGTACCACAGCATTATGCACCGCTTCATGAGCATCCTTTCCCCATGTAAACGGTCCGTGATTCTTGCAAAGTACTGCCGGCGTTGCTGTATAATCGAGATTTCGCGCCTTAAATTCGTCCGCGATCAGCACTCCGGTATTCAGCTCATACGCTTCATCGATTTCTTCTTTTGTTAAATTCCGCACGCATGGAACCGCCCCGTAAATGTAATCCGCATGAGTCGTTCCGTAACACGGAACATCTCTGCCGGCCTGTGCCCAACTGGTTGCCCAGGAGGAATGGGTATGAACGATACCGCCGATATCCGCGAAATGATTGTAGAGAACCAGATGGGTATCGGTGTCTGACGAAGGGTTGTATTTACCTTCTGCCTTATTTCCTTTTAAATCTACAACCACCATATCCTCCGGTGTCAGGTTCTCATATTCCACACCGCTTGGCTTTATCACAAACAGTCCGGCTTCCCGGTCAATACCGCTGACATTTCCCCACGTAAAAGTCACCAGACCATACTTCGGAAGCAGCATATTTGCTTCATATACTTCTTGTTTCAATTGTTCCAGCATATCTTTCATCCTCCTGCATTTATCACCTGTCCATTATTTAAAATAGTTCACTGCTGCCCGTTCAATCGGAAGTCCGCCGGCATAACGTTTGATAAATACCTCAAATCCTTCGACATCCTTTTCATCCGGCTGCACCGTACTGCCTTCCTGTCCGGCGAATACCTTTTCGTTCAGATACTGATCCAGTCCTTCGCCATCCGCTTTACTGCGCATATATGCGGCCAGCAGGGCAATTCCCCAGGCACCGCCTTCTCCGGCTGTCTCCATCACCGCTACCGGCGTATTCGTTGCCGCAGCCATAATCTTCTGCCCCACGCCTTTCGTCTTAAAGAGCCCGCCGTGTCCCAGCACCACGTCAACCTTTACGCCTTCTTCCTTGAGCAGCAAATCCAGTCCGGTCTTCAATGCACCAAGTGAAGTATACAGATGTACCCGCATGAAATTTGCAAGATTAAACTTACTGTCCGGAGTACGCACAAATAACGGTCTTCCTTCTTCAAATCCGGTAATATGTTCTCCCGAATAATAATTATAAGCCAACAAACCGCCGCAGTCAGCATCTCCATCCAGCGCCTTATTATACAAAGTTCCAAATAATTGATTCATATCCACATCAATGCCAAATGCTTCGGAGAATTCCTTAAATATATTCACCCAGGCATTCAGATCCGATGTACAGTTATTGCAATGCACCATTGCCACCAGATGTCCGTCCGGTGTCGTCACCAGATCAATCTCTTCATGTACTTTCTGAAGTTCCTTTTCCAGCACGATCATCGCAAATACGCTGGTTCCTGCCGACACGTTTCCGGTACGTTCCGCAACGCTGTTGGTCGCTGCCATCCCGGTTCCGGCATCGCCTTCCGGTGGGCATAACGGAATTCCTGCTTTCAGAGTTCCGGTTGTATCGAGAAGCCCGGCTCCTGCTTCAGTAAGTGTCCCGGCTTTCGCTCCTGCCACTAAAACGGTCGGCATAATCTGACCGAGCTTCCACGGATAACCATTATCGGCCACCAGTTGATCAAACTGTCCGATCATCTTTTCATTAAACGTTTTCGTTCCGATATCGATCGGGAACATTCCGGAAGCCTCTCCTACGCCGAGCACCTTCTGTCCGGTCAGCTGCCAGTGGATATAGCCTGCCAGGGTGGTAAAGAAATCTACATCTTTCACATGATCTTCCCCGTTTAAGATCGCCTGATACAAATGGGCAATGCTCCAGCGCTGCGGAATGTTATATTGAAAAACTTCGGTTAATTTTGCTGAGGCTTCGCCGGTAATAGTATTTCTCCAGGTTCTGAACGGTACCAGCAGTTCTCCTGATTTATCAAATGCCATATATCCGTGCATCATTCCACTGAATCCGATAGAACCGATGGTTTCCAGTTCCACGCCGTACTGCTTTGTCACATCAGCTTTCAGATCCTGATAGCAGTCCTGAAGACCTTTCCAGATATCGTCCAACGCATAAGTCCAGATATTATCCACATATCGGTTCTCCCAGTCATGGCTTCCTGATGCAATCGGGGTGTTATCTGCTCCGATTAATACTGCTTTGATACGGGTAGATCCAAGTTCAATTCCCAGTGATGTGTTTCCGGATAAGATTATTTCTTTCATATCTTTCATGTTGTTTATTCCGCCCTTTCATATCTTTCATTTTGATCCGCTGGCAGGAGGTGTAATTGGTGTTGGAAATTGCTGTTTCATCTGCAAGTTGTACACCTTACAACTCTTATGTTTACGGGGATTTCGCTTATTTCTAGATTACGATTTATGGGGGCAAAAGTCAAGTGTTTCTGGTTAGTTTTTAGAGAGGAAACAGGAGATATTGGGAAGAGCGGTTACCCGGCAGTGTCGACGGGTAACCGCTCTTCCCAATATCTCCTGTTTCTTGCAACGTGCTTCTGACCAGAAGTTGACCGGGCGGGATTGTTAACAGTACTAAACTTAATCTCTGTGGCATCAGTGACGAAAATTATTCGGCGGAAAACTATGAAATGTGTATTAGAAAGGCTAATGAATAATCTATTCAACATGTTCAAAAAGTTCCAAGGCACGAAATCACTGCTTTGGAACTTTAATTTTTAAATATTGTAACCCATTTAGATGGCTGAATGGGATACTGCACAAATATACCAATGCTAATATTAGAGAGTAATGTCCTCATTTCCACATTCTTACTTCCCCAAATAAATATAACTTACTTGGTCGGTAAATATCCCTTGACTTTTAAGGATTTATAGTCGATCAGTAATGCCACATAATCTTGTTCTATTGTATCTCCTACAGTGATAAAGATATCTTCATCACTTATTTTAATATTCTCGCTGTCTAATAGGATAGCGTTGACTATCCCTTCATCATTAATTTCATTTATTCTTTCAATGCTATATAAGGTATAGTCAATTTTGCCTTTTGCATAAAAATCGCTATTTTCTACATAATCCTTTACAATACCGAGAAGTTCTTTATCGGTTATATCTGTTGAGACTGCATCCGGTTCTACTCGATCTGTTTTGCTATTATCTTCTTGTATTACAGCTTTCTTACATCCGCCTAACAACAGCAAAACGAATACAAAAGTCATAATGCTGCGTCTCTTTATTTTATAAGTCATATGCTTCCCTCGCTTGATTAATAATATCCATCATTTCGTCCTCACCATTTGGATGTTGTAGATAATGTATATATGACCTTTATACTTCTATAATTTTATTTTTCCTTCCTCTTCTTCACTTCATCCACTCCTGCACCTAAAGCTAATCCTAAAATCATACCAATTGCCAAATTGTCAAATAATAACCCGAACAACAATCCTAACGAAAGGCCAAGCGCAGTCCCTTCACCACCTGTTTCTTCCTTCTTTGTCTTCTTTTCCTTATCTTCCAAAACCTTCCCCCCTTTTCTTAGATAAATAATACCACACTCCATACCTACTATTAATATCCCCTTTCGGCCCGGTTTGTGTCAAGTGTTTTGTCCAATTTTACAAAAAAATAAATCAAGGCGTGAGTTACCTTGGTTTATGCCCTTTATATTTTTATCTATTGCCATCGTTTGCCATCATTGAATTGTTTTACTTAAAGACTTTACAGCCAAATCCACTACCGTAATCGAAACATTTATTACACGATATACACCGTGCCTTTCTCCTATCCCCATTTTTCCAAGCAGTCGGCAGATCAGGTTCGCATATTAAAGGACGACACAAACTGATTGCTTCCACCTTTCCTTTGTTTAGCCATTGTTCAATCATATCCCGTGTACGATAGCCCCCCACACTAATAACTGTCGCCTCAACATCATTTGCTATCGATAAAGCATAGTCTGAAAATGTACCTCTTTCATTTTCTTTTGATACAATACGAGTAGGGGTGCTTTCAGAGGAAACGCCGATACCACCGCTTACTTCTATTCCATTGATACCGCGTTTATCAAGTTCTCGGCAGACCCATAGACTTTCCTCAAAACTAAGCCCACCGTCCACAAAATCCTCGCTGTTAATTTTTATCCAAACAGGATAATCATCTTTTACCTTACTTCTTATTGCATCATACACTTCAAATACAATCCTTGCGCGATTAGCAATGCTACCACCGTATTCATCTGTTCGCCTATTGAAAAAGGGACTAAGAAACTCACTAAGCAAATAACCATGTGCACCATGTATTTGAACGCCTTCAGCACCGGCCTCCTTGCACCGCAGGGCAGCCAAAGCAAAATTCCAAACAAGGTTATTGATTTCTTCTTTTGTCATGCCCTTTACGTTATTGCCGCCGAACGACATATCGGAGGGAGCAAGCGGCTCATTCCCATTATCAGGATTTGCCTTTGCGCCATTATGTGCTAACTGTACTACAATCTTGCAATTGTTATCGTGAACAGCACTAACAACTTCTCTTAATCCAGTTATAAAGACATCATCATTGGCTTTAACCATAAGCGGAAAAACTCTTGAATTTTCATCAACGCCCGCCATAGCGGTAATGATTATACCCACTCCACCCTCAGCGAGGGTCTTATAAACAGAAATCAATTCTGCTCCAATACGCCCATCATCAACAGCCAATCCCTCTTGTGTGGCACTACGAATTATGCGGTTTTTAGACGATATGCCACCAACTATTGTTTTTTCAAAAATTGCTTTCATATTAGTCACCCCTTTTACCATTCTATAAATACAGTTCGTTTTGCTTTCTGTTAAGAAAGGCTTTTTTCATCGCCTGTGAAGCGGCAAACAAAACCGCCGCGTTTAGCTTTCTGGCGTTTTGAGGACAAACTGCAATACAGCGCATACAGGATATGCACTTTTCTTCATCCAGTGACGCAGGGTTATCTTTTGGGATGGCCTGAACCGGACACTTTTCGGCGCACAGGCCGCAATTCGTACAAGTTTTGTTTGCCTTTGGCTTAAAGGGGACGCCTTTGTATTCCCGATATGCTGAGTTTCCGGGCACCGTGAAATCTTTTGCATTTTCTCTGTTCGTGATCAATTCCGCAATTTCTTTGGAAAACTGCCGCAATTCCATTTTGTCCTGTGCGTCAGGACGCCCCTCGCCATATTGGCGCATAATGGAATGCTCCGCAACGGCGGCAACGGCTGCCCCAACTATATATCCGCAGGAGTTTGCTTCGTTTTTTAGCTCCAGAAGCGTATCGTCGTATGCGCGGTTTCCAAATACCACAACGAGAACCGCCATTGCGCCGTTTGCCCGCATTTGCTTCATTCGCTCCAGGGCAATGGAGGGAACGCGCCCGCCAAAAGAAGGTACACCGATCAGGCATACATCTTCCTCCGCGAAACTGTACGCGCTGTAATCAGCTTCCGGCTCCGACAAATCAATCTGACTGTCTAAGGATAATCTCTCCGTTAGAATATCCATTACTCTTTTGGTTCCACCCGTGGGGCTAAAATACATGGAATAAACGCTCATGCTTGAATCTCCCTTTCTGTTTAATTTAGCGCATGATAATCATTGATTATCTGCTTTAACGTATATCCGGACATTGTTTCCCTGACGGAATCCGCAATCATGCCATATGGTTTCTCAAGCAATCCGCCGATGTTTTTCCCCACAGGGCATTTCATGGAAGGATTCGGGTGTATTCCCACCAGTTCATCCAAAGGCGCAGTATCAACCGCCTGATATACTGTCCAAATAGTGATATTTTCAGGGGCGGCAATCAGGGCAGCTCCGCCTGTTCCGCGCTGTACATCGACAATCCCCGCCTTTTTCAAGCTCCCAAGTATGTTCCTTACAACAACCGGGTTGCAGCCAATACTCATGGCCAAAATCTCGCTTGTTAGCTTCTGTTCATGGAAAACATCAAGCAAAACAAGCAGATGGAGCGCAATCGAACACTTTGTACTGATACGCATAAAAAATCCTCCTTGTTTAAGCATATCATAAATTCATTGAGTTGTAAATCCAAAAATTACAACTACACAAACGAGACGAAGGAACGATTAAAAAATATCGGAAATTACAAATTTTTCCGGTTATAGTTTGTTCAAATATGCTAATAATATTATTGTGTTAAAGTGACACAAATTTTCTGGAGGTGAAGGCCATTGGGTAGCAATACGGAAATAACAGTTCGCTGTTAGCAGAAGTGTTGTTAGCAGCTTAACTTCATGAAATGAGAAGTGTCCCCAAATTTATGTTTGGGGACATTTCTTTCAACTCTTTACTACACTTTTCAAATATTCCTGTAATTTGATCCAAATTTTCTGTGTTTCTGTAAATTCCCGGTAATGTTTATGCACTCTCGTATGATAATACTGAAGTTCTTTCGCAATATTCATAAAGTCATTATTTTGAAAATATTCACATATCGCCGGCAGTGTCTCCGTGAGATTTTTCTGCATTTGGGCGATCTGATCTTCATAACTGTCCGGCTGGGTAATATATGTCAGCAAAGGCTTATATCTTATCCAACCTACACAAGCTTTATAAAAACGGGTATTAACCTCTTTACTATCGGCTGTAATATGTTTTAGCGAAATAGGAAGCACCCCATCCATAAGCGGCTTATACATAGAAAATGCATCATGAAATGTATAGCATGGAACACGTACCACACGACACTCTTTCAAACAGGTGCTTAAAAATGTATCCTCGCCTCTTGCATTTGGAGGGTTATAGAATGGGTGAATTCTGGAAGGATCTTTTAGATTCAGACATAGATTGGAGCCTGATATAAACTTTGCTCCATTTATTTCCTGAACCTCATCCGTATCCTCATCAATAAGAATATCTTTATCTGCATATGTAACTCCTCCATTTTCCATAACAGCCTTGACATTTGTCCAATTAATTATATCATTGCTAATTGCTTCAATAAACATACGAAAGCTGTCTTCCGGCAAAATATCATTGAATGTAATGTGTGGAATTGGTGAAATATAGCCGCAATGATGTCCATTGGTAATATCGGCCTTACCGATATGTTTTAAATGTGTGGCTAAAACATGCTGCCCTCCCCATAATACTGTTGTTTTGGAATTTGTAACAGCCATAGGGTACTCATCATCATCTAAAAAAATAAGATAATCCATTTGATTTTTAAGGGCAAAATAAAGAATAGTATTCCTTTTTGCAGCATAACCACTCGCAAAAAAGAGCTTAGCCTCCCGTTCGCTGATAACATTCGCCTCTAAAAGTCTATTAACCTCATCATTTATTTGCTTTCCGCCATATAAAAAAGCGTTATCAACTAAATTCATTACTGAGGAACTAATATTCCTGTAGTCAATTGACTTCGTGTTCGAATATTTCAAATCATATGCGATAAATAAATTTAAAGATATCTGCTCCTTTTCAGTCAAGCCGCTTTCCCGCCAATTATAAACATTCATTTTTAGAACATTTTGAAATCCTTTTCTTCCGGTTGCAAATCCTATTCCCATCTTTATTGTTTTTTTCAACTGTTCTCCTCTTCATTTGTTTTGCTCAACTGATTACCTTTATACTATAACATAAATGGACTGTTTAAAGTTGTTCAGATGGATATTTTGCAATACTGAATTATGAAAATGCCATCAATCTGAACAAATTCGATCGATGACATTTATCATATTTTTATTCATATAGCCCATGAGATCCCACGCACTATTCATATCTCTCAAACACTTTTGTAAATAACCTGGACTTCACATATGCCAATAGCGCAAAGCCGATAAAAAAGAACGCCAGCGTCGCTATCGCAAAGGTTCTGCCCGAGAAGAAGGTCAGCACTGCTATTCCGATTGTCAGCCCCGACAGAATCAGCGTAAACGGAAAATGTGCCACACTCATCATAAATGCATTCTTAAACGTGTTCTTAATATCATTTTCAAATCTTGCAATATACGGAAATACATAAGTCAGCACCATAACATAGATAACCAGCACTGCTCCCAATGCTATCTTCGCTGCTGATCTTGCCGCTCCATCGACCTGCCCGATAATCCGGAAATCGAACCACAAGAGAAAGCCGACCGCCATAAACACCAGCCAGCAGATCGTACTGATCTTAAAGTTCCGCTTAAATGCTTTAAAAAACGCCTTCGTAACTGCCGGATATTCGTTGCGGGTGATCTGCATCGTGACCGTATACAAAGCTGTCGTCGCTGCTCCGATGGTAACCAGCGGAACGCAGCAGATGACGTAAATGATATTCAGCAGAAAAATATCTGCGATTGTTCCCAGCCCGTTCATCAGCGGACTGTCAATTGACCAGAATCTTGACATATTATTTACCTAACCGGATCACATTCCAGGATGCTTTACGAAGCAGACTCGTCATAATACCTGCATCTATTTCTGACCGTGACACCCTCTGCGGTTTTACCCGTTCCATACCGGCTGCGTTTACCGCTTTGAGATCGTCATGCTCCAGCACCAGATGTTCCAGAACCCGGTATCCTTCCATACCTCTTACATCGGTTACCAACTGAAGATCTTCTTCCAGGTTTCGATTGACTGCGAAGATGGTCAGTTCTTCTGTTTCTTCGTTATACACCGCCACACTTTCGATATCGGTAATCTCATCATGCTTTGCAGTCATATGCTTCGGTGTGTTCATCAGCGGCTGCAGCACCACACCGCGGCCGTATTTAGATGCATGCATGAACGGATAGAATATGGTCTGCTTCCAGCCTGCCCCGCCTGCTGCATCGGTCATAATCGGTGCGATGACATTAACCAACTGAGCCATACATGCCATTTTTACGCGGTCAGCATGTTTCAGCAATGTGATCAGCATCAGGCCGACCAGCAGTGCATCTTCAAAGGTATAGATATCCTCCAGCATCGGCGGTGCCACCTGCCACGGATGGTTCTGAGTGATATCATCGTCGGCGGCATTGGAGTGGAACCATACATTCCATTCGTCAAAGCTCAGATTAATATTTTTCTTACCGCGTTTTTTTGCTTTTACATAATCACAGGTTGCGATTACGGTGCGGATGAACTCATCCATATCATCGGACTGCGCCAGAAAATCATTGGAATCATTGTCGCGGTTTCCGTAATATTGATGCAGTGAGACATAATCGACGAAATCATATGTGTGTTCCAGCGTCGTCGACTCCCATTTGGGGAAGGTCGGCATATCCAGCGCAGAGCTGCCGCAGGATACCAGTTCAATGGAAGGATCAATCAGCTTCATCGCTTTTGCCGTTTCATAAGCAACACGTCCATATTCTTCCATGGTCTTCTGTCCTAATTGCCACGGACCATCCATTTCATTGCCCAGACACCACACCTTAATGTTATGGGGATCTTTGATTCCGTGAGCAATCCGCATATCACTGTACTTGGTACCGCCTGGGAAGTTGCAGTATTCCAGCAGGTTGCAGGCATCTGCAACGCCTCTGGTACCTAAGTTCACCGCCATCATCATCTCAGAATTCACCTTCTCGGTCCATTTTCCGAATTCATTGACACCGACTTCATTCTTTTCCAGACTCCGCCACGCCAGATCCAGTCTCGCCGGCCGATTCTCCATCGGTCCGACACTGTCTTCCCAGAAGAAATTAGATACAAAGTTCCCGCCCGGATAACGGATAATCGGTACATCCAGCTCTTTCACCATCGCAATGACATCGGTACGGAAACCATCTTCATCAGATAATTCATGACCCGGCTGATACAGCCCGTCATATACCGCCCGTCCCAGATGTTCAATGAAAGAACCATAAATCCTTTTATCAACCGGAGCCACCTTAAATTCCTTATCAATAATCATTTTCGCCTGTCTGCTCATATCTGCTCTCTCCTTGTCTCTTCAAAAACTTCCTTTATTCCTTAACCGCTCCTGCTGTCATACCTTCGATAAAATATTGCTGGAAACATACGAACAGGATAAATATCGGTATGATGGAGAAGAATGAACCTACTACCAGCAAACTGTAATTATCACCGTATGGATTAATCAGCGTATTCAAACCTAATGTCAATGTATATTTATTAGAAGAACGGATTACCAGCAGCGGCCACATGTAATTATTCCATGCATTCATACCGTTCAAAATCGCCATCGCCGCAAACGCCGGCTTCATAACCGGTACGATCAGCCTTGCAAAGATCCCATATTCGGTAGCTCCGTCAATGCGGCCCGCTTCCAGCATCGATTTGGGAATCCCAAGCAAATATTGCCGGAAGAAAAATATCGTGGACGCATGTGCCATAAACGGCAGTATGATCGCTACATAACTATCCATCAGCCCCCAGGTTGACATTTGTTTATAAAGCGGCAGCATAACTACTTCCAAAGGGATGGATAAGATAATCAATACAATAACAAATAAGAAACTCTTCCCCTTAAACTCGTATGCAGAAAATCCATATCCCACAAATGCACTCACCAACAAGGTCAGAACAACCGTTATTACCGTCAGGATAATACTATTGCGGAACCAAAGCCAGTAATCGTGGCTTCCCGTAAACAAAAGCGTGTAGTTCTCAAGGCTCATGCGATCCCAGTCGATGCCCAGATTAAGCCCGTACTGCAATAGATCTCCACCCGGCTTGAAGCTGGCGATAAAGATGGAGTAAATTGGTATGATGATCAGAATTGCCAGTATGGAGAAAAATATTACCATAGCTGCAGAGGCAATTCGATTTTTTTTCGTCTGACTTTTTTCTCTGCTCATACTATTGCTCCTCCTTGTCAAATGTTCCCGTAGCCTTCAGCTGAATCAGGTTAACCACCATGACTACGATCAGGAGAACCAGGCCTACCGCACATGCATAACCCAAAGCACGTTTTTCGATACCCTGTCTATATAAATATCCTACGATGGTCAGTCCGATATTCTTTGGTGAATTGTTTCCTTTCCACAGCATAAAGCTTTCAAGGAACATCGACAGACCCGCGTAAATACTAATTGTCAATACATATACTGTCGTCGGTTTCACAAGCGGCATTGATATCTTCCAAAACTGCTGCCATTTGGAAGCTCCGTCAATAGAAGCCGCTTCATACAGATCATTCGGTATACTCTGGAGTCCCGCCAGGAAATAAAGTATATTTACTCCCGTCCATCTCCAGCATGCCAGTATCAATAATGCAAAGTATCCCGTCCATTCACCTTTCAGCCATTTAATCGGTCCCGCACCGAACAGAGCGATCACCTGATTGGCAAGAGACGTTTCCATTTCTCCGAACATCAGCCGGAAGATAGTACCCGCCACCACAACGGATGTCAATGCAGGGAGAAAATATATCGACTTGAAAAATCCCGGTTTCTTCATCAGCTTACTGTTCAGCAGACTGGCAAACAACATCGGAAACGGAATCAGCAGCACCAGCGTGCCGATCATATATTTCAAGCTGTTATATACTGCTTTTAAAAACATTTTATCGGTCAATAATCTCTGATAGTTCTTTAGACCCACCCACTCATCTTTCAATACATCCTGAAAACTAAGCAAAACACCGTTTACGATCGGCGAAATCCAGAACAGTATCACGGTCAGGACAAATGGAAGGACGAACACATACGGCGCTATCTTCTTCGAATATAATAATTTCTTCATCTCAATTCACATCCTTTTCCTGTTGAGAATAAGGGGAGCTTAAAAAGCTGCCCCTTATCTCATTATCATCACATTTCACCTTATTTAAATTCATTTTCCAAAGTAGCCTGTGATTCTTCCAATGCCTCTTTTATGTCCATATCGCTTTCATAAATATTATTTAATGTATTCGTACAGAATTCATTATTGATAGATGGCCATTTTTCATCTGTTAATGAACCCAAGGAACCGATTCCGTCTTTGATTTCATTCAGTGTATCAAATGGATATGTATTGAAAAACTGAACAAATTGGTTATCCGGATTCTGGGTAAGCGCCGTATCAGACCATACCTCGGTGTTAACCGGGTCAAATCCCAATACATTCCATACTTCTTCGTTTGCTTCTTCTGATAACTTGATAAAAGCAAATACTTCTGCAGCAAGGTCGGCATTTTCGCCGGACTTAATAACCGCTGTACCTGTTCCGCCGCCACCGATTGACTGAATATCCCCTTCTTCAAATACCGGTGTCTTTGCAATTGCAACATCCCCTTTTAAATCAGTCATATAGCTTGTAAAACGTGATGTCTGCCAGAAAGGCATGATCTGTACCGCATATTCTCCGCTGTTATAACACGGATAAGCCTCTTCATCATCCGGCTGCCCGCCCGGTATGGTTTCAAATGCTCCTGTATCCTGCATACCTTTGATATATTCCAGTACTTCCACCATTTCGTTGCTTGCAACGTTCAGATTCCCGTTGGCATCCAGATAATCTCCGCCTTTTTGCGCCAGCATCAGATTTATCATCCACTGAGCCCGTGTCTCAACACATGCAAAATATTTTCCGGTGTTTTCATAGTATTTTACACCGGCCTCTTTAAAGTCATCCCATGTTTTGATTGTCGTATAATCAATACCGGCTTCTTCGAGTAACGCAGTGTTATAGAAAGCTACTGTTGCTCCAACGTGGGTCGGAAGCCCATATTTTTCTCCATCCTTGGAATAGATATCCAGACGGGATTCTACGGTAGTATCTTTATAAGGTTCAATTTCAGCCGACAAGTCTCTGAGCTGCACATCTCCTACCATAAATGCCGGGAACTTGCCCAATTCGATATCCACAACATCCGGTGCGCCTTCGCCTGATTCAAGAGCCAGTGATAATTTATTGTGCATATCATCATACTGCATGTTGCTCATAACCAGCTTTACTTTTTTATCCGGATTTGCTTCATTCCATTTTTCCGCCATGTTTACATAGAATTCCTGATGGAGCTCAATGAATGTCCATACTTCCAGCTCGGTAACATCATCACCTTCCACTTCCATCTCATTGGTTTTGGCACTGCCCGAACTATCCGACCCACTGTCATCAGATCCTCCTTCGCTTCCAGAATTACAGCCTGCAATCAGGGCTGCGGTCATCGCGATACACATAAGTGCTGCCAATAATTTCCTTTTCATCTCTTATCCTCCTTTATTGGTTTTATTCTATCAGAGACTATTCTCTGTTAGATACATCATAGACAAGCTCTGCTGCTTTATCAAAATAACTCTTTCATCCACACGGTCATCTCACCGGGCATCCGGTTTCCCCAGCTGCTGTAAGGAACCGCTTTTAGCTTCACCGGTTTCAGCGGAAGCTTAGCCGGACAGTATAACCTCCCTTTTGGCCATGCCGATTTATCAAGCCTTTGTCCATCCAGTGAAACAGTTATAATGCCGCCCAGCAAATCCGGCTCATATTTCCACTCCAGCGGCTGATCCGTATTGATAAACAGGTTCGATAAATTACTGCCATTATCGATCTCTTCCAGACAATACACTACCGGTCCTTTGACAATTGCCACTTTTCCGGCATCTGCCCGGACTTCGGGGTTGGCTCGGATAAACCTCGCCGGTATCCCGCATTTTATGATTAACTCAGCTCCATCAGTGATTCCTTCAATAAAAGCATAGCCTTTCACAATCTGATATTCATTCACTTCCCGCCCGTTCAGTTCGACCCGGAAGCTTTCGGTATATTGCGGTACCCGCAGTGCGATCGCAACAGCCTTTTCCTCTGCCAGCTTAATCTTGCAGCAGACCTGTCCGGAATCCAGTAAATCACTCTGCATCTCCAGCTGTATCTCGGCACCGCCTATTTTTGTTGTCAAATGATTGGAAAGGTACAGATTGACATATAAATTAGTGTTATCGCTAAAGTACATATACTGCCCCATAGACGCCAGCGTTCTGGCGATATTGGGCGGACAGCAGGCAACGCCGAACCATTTCTGCCGCACCGCTTTTACATGCTCCTTTGAAGTCCGTTCGATGCAATTATCCGGCCAGACTTCCAGAGGATTTACGTAAAAGAAACTTCTTCCGTCCAGGGCAATTCCTGCCAACAGCGTATTATACAGTGCTGCCTCGACGGTATCTATGTATTTGGCATCCTTTGTGATCTCCGCCATCCGTTTCCCGAACAGCGCCAGCCCAATCGACGCACAGGTTTCTGAATAATTACAGTCATTCGGCAGATCATAATCAGTGGTAAAACGCTCCAGCAGTCCCGAGGATCCGATGCTGCCGGTAATGTACATCCGACGGTTGACCATATTATCCCACAGATTCTCACATACCCTAAGCAGGCTCTCGTCCTGACAGTACCAGGCCAGATCGGCCATCGCGCAATACATGTATACCGCCCGGACCGCATGCCCCTCTGCGGTCATCTGCTCACGAACCGGCAGATGCGACTGTGAATACCGGGGATCATATCCTGCAAACTCCGGGAATAACTGCCGGTAATCCGACCCCTTCGCTTCCTGCAGGAAATAATTTTTGCCGAGTCCTCGGATATCGATAAAATACTTAGCGAGCTGCAGATATCGCTCTTTATCGGTGACCTGATAAAGTCTGATCAACGCCAGTTCGATTTCCTGATGCCCGGGATAACCGTGACATTTTCCTTCTTCCGGCCCAAACACCTCACAGATCAGATCGGCAAAAGCACTGACGATATCAAGAAAACGGCTTTTCCCCGTCGCCTGATAATAAGCAACTGCTGCTTCAATCATGTGTCCGGCCGTATATAGCTCATGACCCTCTTTCAAATTAGTCCAGCGGAGTTCTGGTTCTTTGATCGAATAATATGTATTCAGATAACCATCCAAATGCTGTGCCCGCCCGATCAGTTCAATTACTTCATCCGCAAGCTGCTCCAATTCCCGGTCAGGATGTACAGCCAGAGTGTAAGCAACCGCCTCAAGCCATTTTGCTGCATCAGTATCCTGAAATACAACACCCTGGAATTGCCCTTCCAATTCTCCCGATGCTATTTTTAAATTTTTAATACAATGGCTGGTCTCGGCATCCTCGATCTTGTCGTTCAGAATATCCCATTGATACGGAATGATCACTTCCCGCACCAGCTTGATATAACGATTCCAGAAATTGTCTTTGATCTCTACCTGACACAGCGGAAGACCATTCAATCTTTTCTGTTCCATAATTCATACCTACCATTTTTTTAATAGTCAGAATTTTAAACGTTTAAGTAATTTAGCCGTGTTTTCGCCTCTTATTTTCGATTACAAGCTTATTTTTTATTTTTTTTTACTTTTTTTCCGTCTTTAAATATTTATTCTGCCCTTTTTTTCTTTATACCACTCTTTTTGCATAAGTGCAAGTAGAAATTAAACGTTTAATATTAGCTAAATTGCACAAAGGCATTAAAAATGGCGCTGTAATCAAGGCTGCAGCGCCAAAAATGTTTTGATAAAATTAAAATATTTTGTTAATCGATTTTCTAATCAGCGGTTCGCAAGATACCTGATATATCCCATCCCGGTGTTCCAGCTCCTGTCCCCGCAGCAGTTCCAGGATTACTTCGCTGGCCTTATAACCGATATCATGGAGGGGCAGAATCATTGTCGTCAGCGGAGGATTGTAATAGGCGGATAATTCCCGGTTATCGTAGCCTGCCACTGATAAATCTTTTCCCACGGTCTTGCCAAGCTCATCCAGCCGGTCATACACCCCGCCTGCCATCAGGTCATTCATACAATAAATCGCCGTCACTCCCTCCGCCAGCAGATAATCGGTATATTCATAACCTGCCGGTCTGGTCCAGTCACCAGGGCATACCAGTTTCGGGTTATAGAGCAGACCATTATCATATAGGGCTTTCTGATACCCTTCCAGCCGGGCCTGCATGTGGAGGCTGTCTTTCTTTCCGGTTATCACGCCGATCTTTTGGTGTCCCTGAGAAATGATATGATTGACAATCTGATATGCTCCATCTTCATCATCCACCACAATAGACGGGATCGCCGGATTCAGAGTATATCCATACGCCATGACCGCCGGGATCGGAAGCTCCTCCGGAATGCACTGGATTACACGCTCATGAGCCGCCACATAAATAATGCCTTCCACCTGCTTTGACATTAGTTTTTGGATCTCCTGATAAACAATATCGAAGTAATCATCACGGTTGTAATATTTATCATTATACTTTTTAAAAAGACGGAGATTGATCAGCAGAATCTGATAATCCTCTTCTTCACAATGCTCCGTGATCCCATCAATAATATCCGGAATGCTGAATATAGTCATATCCTCTGCGATAACCCCAATACTTCTGGTGTTTCTCATTTTCAGATTCTTGGCCACATAGTTGGGTGTATAGTTCATTTCTTCAACGACCTTCATGACTCTTTTTCTGGTCTCCTGACTCGCCCCCGGCTTATTGTTTAAAATATTAGAAACGGTTGCAACCGATACACCGCATACCTTCGCAATTTCCTTAATTGTAACCATGACTTCACCTCTTTCGTACAGTGTCCCTGCATCTTTCTTTTATTAACGCAATTTTTTACAATCTTGTCAACCACTTAAATTTATGCTATCATAATTTTACTCTTATTTTCTTACAGGCGCAAAGGAGAATTCAATGAATGAGAAGATCATGAAACCTCTGTCATGGAGTGATGCGCTATGTAAGCCAGATCAGACAATTGCATACATCCGTTCGCACAGCGTCCACTGGCAGGAGCCGGCTCCCGGCGAATATAATCTGGAATACAGCTATAACCGCAGAGACTGGTACGCATTAAACGGCGGCAATGCAATCTGCCTTCCTTTCGAAGGTCTTTTGTTATCCCCCGAAATCGTGAATATGGACGCTGCCGGCACAGAGATTTCTATTGATGACCTCAGAAAGCTCAACGCTGTTTATGGTGCACCTGAACCGATTTATCTAAGTAAAGTCGAAGCTCTCGACCTTTCCTTAAGTAAAACCAAATATCAGCTGCCCGAGCGGATTCGTGTAGAATATACCAACGGCATGGAGGAGGATCGCATGCTTGCATGGAACAGCACCACTGCATTCATTCAGGAACCTCGTTACCCTTCACCATTCATTATGCACCGGGCCGATCCTTACATCTATAAGCACACTGACGGCTGCTACTATTTTATGGGATCCCATGCTGACGACACCCACAATCTGGATGGAAAATATCAGTATCTTTATCTGATTTTACGAAAATCCGATACGCTCACAGGACTTTCCGATTCCGAAGGAAACTATGAAGAACGTATCATCTGGGAACGAAAACCAATTTGCAGCGGAACTGCAAGCCCCCACCTGTGGGCGCCAGAACTGCATTTTATTCAGGGCAAGTGGTATGTGTATTACACCACGACCATTTCCGAAGAATCATCCTGGCAGATTCGGCCGCATTGTCTGGAATGCTGCGGCAGCGACCCCATGACCGGCATGTGGATCGACCGGGGACCGGTTCAGACTTCCATAGCCGGAGATATTGCCTTTACCGATTTCTCTCTGGATCATACCTATTTTAACCATCATGGCAGGGATTATTTCGTATGGGCTCAGAAAACCGACAATATTTCTGACATCTTCATCGCCGAGCTTCAGAATCCCCGGACTATATGCACTCCCGCCGTATCCTTAAGTCATCCGGAATACAACTGGGAGCGGCACGGCTTTGCAGTAAACGAAGGTCCGAGTATTATCAAACACGGAACTCAGATCTTCATAACCTTTTCAGCCAGCGGTACCGATGCTACTTATTGCATGGGACTTCTGAGTGCTGAAGCCGATGCGGATCTTCTGGATTCCGCTTCGTGGAAAAAATGTCCGCATCCGGTATTTCAAAGCAGTAAAGCTGCCGGCTGTTACGGACCTGGTCATAACAGTTTTGTACGCTCGGAAGACGATTCGGAGGATCTCTTTGTCTATCATGCCAGAAACGACGCCAGATATTTGGGTGAAGCAGATTATCAGCCGCTTTATGATGCCGGCCGGAATGCTTACGTCGGCAAAGTTTTTTGGAATTCAGACGGCACTCCGGCATTCTCGGTACCGGGCGCTCCGATTGCTTATGACCCCCGGCATCTCAAAATACATCTGACATTGGAGTGAGAAAATGAAAGAAAAGAGCAGTGTAAAAAAGAAATGGGAAAACATCTGGTATTACTATAAGATTCATATAATCGCAGCTGTATTTGTAGTATTCCTGA
>Ga0153946_1000050_pt1 | contig 37402 bp, 48 predicted proteins | sample TSNJ030MetaG_FD_104751 | JGI IMG/M metagenome (GOLD analysis project Ga0153946, IMG submission 104751) | Attine ant fungus gardens microbial communities from New Jersey, USA - TSNJ030 MetaG | ecosystem: Host-associated > Fungi > Mycelium > Unclassified | place: USA: New Jersey, Wharton State... | reverse complement strand
GAGTGTGATAAGATAGAAATGGCGTTAAAGTATGGAGAGGAGTTGATCAGGAAGAAGAGAGACTATGGCACGGAACTTGGTGAGAGATTTTGAAGTCTTGAATCGTTCATGGGCTTATGAGATCACAGCCGAGAATGCAGTCAACTTGGTTTATGGCTTTCTGGCTTTGCATGATAATTTTAACTCTCCTGGGTTTGACGAAAAACGTCAAGGAGCGATGAACGCGTTAATCGCTTGTGCTCCGAGAATTGCTTCCCCGTTCGTGTCTCTGTTTTTTGCTTTCAAAAGATCACACCTGCCCCCTCGCTCACCTTCTCACACAGTGCCCTTATAGAAGAATTTTTCAAAAATCAATACTCTGTTGATCAACGTCATGTTGTTCTGACAGCATTAGCAGCTGGCACTCGAGAACTTGCTCGTGAAGCAACCAATAGAGGAAAGGAGGCAACAGAAGATAAATTTCCACAGATCGTCCGTGAAAAACGACTCAAAATCACCAAGGCCCCTGCCATTGTCGAGATCACATCGTCGTCGGTCTCCTCGAGAGGAGCTCTTGCCAGCCTGGGGTCCAGCACTGCTCTCTCTTCCTCGAAAAGGCGAACCACATTTACAGAGGTTGCGGCAGAGTTTTTCATAGGACCGCTTATTAATCGGTTTTGGCTCTTTTTGCGGGACGAGCAGATGCGAGAAGAGAGGACGATACAGAGAACAGGCAGGAGTAGATACCACGGGGCTGGTACCGGTCTTATCCTCAATCCTCTCGTATTATCCCAATTCTTGCGAACGCTAGCGATATTAGTGAACGCCGCGCAGAATGCTCCAGAGTGGCTTGCCATCCTTGGGCCAGACAGTCTAGAGCTTGCCGTCACGATCGGCACTAGACCTATCTCGAGTATGGAGATTGAAGATGTCCCGCCACGTAGTTCTGGTGGTGATGGAGAGGGAAAGGACGCCGCTGTTCTCGTAGCGGCTTTGGAACTGGCGTTGATTGTCCTTGATGGTTGCCTAGAGCTGGATGGAGGCAAGTCATTAGGGTTAGATCATACGAATTTGATATTGGGTGTGGGGGAATGGGCTGGGGCTGTGTTTTCCAATTTGGAAAAGGGATTGAGAGTGGTGGGAGGTGGAGGGTTGCATGAGATGAAATTACAGAGGGCTGCTGCGGGTTTGTTGGTGAAGGTAGATGAGTTGAGGTCGCGGTGGAGTAGGTCGATGATAGATACGCGATGATTTTGAAACAGTTGCGTTTGTGTTTGGGGTAGGCTTATTTGGTGTGGACTGACGAGTTGCGGTATGAAGGCCTGCCGTATTGAAACAAAAGCCAAGCTCTCGGGGTTTATCAGTGCAGATCGTTGACCATTTCTTGATGGACCTCTGTCACTAAAATCTGATAGACAGATGGTGCCTCTGGATCAAGAAATGGCAATTTTACATTGGTTCACAATGTCATATTACTGAATGACCATACAAGTTGAAGACATTGAGAGTTGCCTTGCGTGGAATCCCCTCACCACCGAAATCAGTCTGAGAATTTCTAGGCCATCATACAAAAATCGTAATAATATCCGATGCTCTGCAAAGATCATGGCAACTATGGAATGATCCAAGGGAGAGACTATGATCTCTAGTTGGTACTTGATTTCCATTCATGATTGAGGTGTATAAATTTATACAAGTTCAGAAAAGAAATTTGAAATGCTTCTTATATTTTCATTATGCATCTAATTTTTGGGAACCCTCAGTATTGAGATCTTATCTGTGTTACCCATGGCTGGTGATTGGTTGGGTATCAGGTGATCTCAAATTCACATTTACTAGCGCAAAGCAGTCCATGTCACGAATAGAAAACTACCATGCTCTCCCGAATTTCAAGATGCATAACCACCTCGCCGCGCTTGATACAAAAAAGGGCTATATCGACTACTCCCAAGAGGCGGTCTGATGCACTTTTTGTTGTGAGCCCTTTTTGGTCTACTAGAGAAATGCTTCATTGATCAACGCTCTGTAGCATCGGGACACTTCCTATAACAACCCTAAGGTGAGTTTCTTATGACGGCTTTCTAATCCTCTGAAGGACTAATTTCATATACACAAGATCCCCTTTGAGTTCACTCCCGAGAATATGAAACGTGCGAACGAAATCATTGCGAAATACCCTCCTCAGTACAAGAAGGCTGCTGTCATCCCTCTCCTCGACCTTGGTCAACGACAAAACAAGGGTTGGACGAGCATTAGCGTCATGAACTATGTTGCTAAACTTCTTGAGATGCCACCCATGCGTGTTTACGAGGTCGCGACCTTCTATACTATGTTCAATCGGTGAGCCCTTCCTCGGCCCATAGCAGAACATCTTACATGAGAATTTTGATAGGGAACCTATTGGAAAGAATTTCGTCCAAGTATGCACAACAACACCTTGCATGCTCAGAGGTTCAACAGAGATTTTAAACACTGTTTGTCAAGAGCTCGGAGGCATCTCCCCTGGTCAGACGACAAAAGACGGGAAATTCACAGTGATTGAAGTGGAGTGTCAGGGAGCATGTAGTAATGCACCCATGATTGTCATCGGAGACGATTTCTATGTGTGTTCCGGTCTCATTTCTTCGCTTTGATGAACTTAGAACCGTGTAGGAGGATCTGACATCGGAAACAACCAAGAAAGTTCTTAAAGCTTTTGCTAGAGGTGAAAAACCCAAGCCTGGACCCCAAAGTGGTCGCCGTACCAGTGAAAACTCGGCGGGCTTGACAGCACTGACATCGAAGGTGAGAATGGTTAACCATTTTCTTGTTTGAGAGTTGAATGTTCCCGTATCGACCAGCCTTACGGGCCCGGAGAGTTCTGCTCACCCGAATTTCGATGAGGTTTATTACCTGTTGAATAGTGTTCCTACGCGTTCTCTTTGAATGGCAATACGGCATGAAGCAAGAAATAGTGATAGTCCTAGATACTAGCCATGTCCTTGAACAATTCGTGACTCCCTCGAGCCAAAGGTCGATATCTATCATCATCTTTGCCAGACAATAAATCATATCCTAGTCGTCGCCCTCTCCGTCATCATAAACTCCCAGTCCTTCTCCACCCTCAGATAATCGTTCGATGATGTAACTTAGTATGTTAAAGCGGTGTTCTTCTAGTGAGAACTAAACTAAACACTTACAATACTTCCTCCTTGAGGTCTTGGCAGTAACGGTCTGTCATTGTCATTTCAAGGGCCTCGTTTAAAGACCTGTCAGAACAACTCACCAAGAGGAAGATCGCCTTCGTCGGTTCCGAAAGGCATCTCGATCTCATCAGCAATGCCCTCAATTCCCATGAACGTAAATGCGACAACGGTGACGATTGGGATTGTTAGGTACCCCAGATCATGGACAAGGGTCAAAGGAAGCGCGAAAAGATAAAGAGTTATACATTGCTTGAGATGAATACTATCTTTTGGACTGTTATTGAGTTTCAGACTGAGAGGAGCGTGCTTACAGGAAGTTGGGATGGGAGTATTGGCCACTCGCTCCATAGCTGTCAATTGATCAACCATGTTTTGTATCCTATATATATAAGGTGACCTTGATAGCTTCTATACTGGAAAGATTGCTTACAGCTGGGATACAGCATTTGCACCAGCAGGACCAACCGTCTCGAGGAAACCATCTCTTCGGAATCTGAACACAAGTTTACTCAACTGGTGAGCAATTCTACATGGCGGATTGAATCAGACAACAGGAGACAAACACAGCTAGAATGAGAAAGTTACACGAGCGGCAGCGGGAGTGAGGCTTCGACTGCATAGGGATGAAATTCGACGATACGATGGTTTCCGGATAAAAGGGGCGTGTTGACTGACGGCTCAACCTGGAGCTTCTGCTTACTACGTTTAGGTCTCACCCTCTTCGTAGCATTCGTTCTTTCAGGCGCAGATTCTGATGAAGAGGACCCTTTTCCACCGGACGAAATACTGTCTTTGGGACTCGACGTGCCCTCATACGGACCGATGCTCTGCTCGCGGTTTGAAGTATTGTATCCAGTTTCATCATATCGGGCAAAAGAAGCTGGAAGAATCCCATTGTAGTCGGGATAATCGATCCCATCTTCTCCACGAAGGTAGTGTTTTACGGCATAAGCGAAGGCAAGAGCCAGATGCAAAGCTTCGACCTTTCGTTCATGCAATTGAGATTGGCTAGATTTGCTGGTGGGATATTTTGTGGCTGCCTCTGTAGGTGGTTGAGCGACATTGATCCAGATCTGTCGAGAAAAATTGCGAACGGCTGAGGTAATATTTGCGAAAGACCTGCGACCTTCCCAAAAGCGATCATAAGAGGTACTACGAAGTGTGATCGAAAAATTGAGATTCAGTGAGGGAGGTCATACTTACCCATTCCTATGACGTGGAGTCAGTACAGAAGTCTATAATAAGGCAAAAAAACGCACCGGAACACAAGGACCAGACCGACCTAGAGGAGGGGGATGAACTAAATAGCGGACAAAAAGTGAAATTTCAGCACTTACAACAACGGAAAGAAGAGGAAAGATGGAATTCGTCAAGATAAATTTGTAACCTTTTGTCGCCGCATAGCAAACCAGAGAAGAAAAAATTGTGACGGTAAAAACAGGTCCAACAATTCGGGGTATAACCTGATTTCATCTTAGGAATCCAGTTTGCATTAGCGACTGAGAGACGACATACACTCCCTTTGAGGCGAAAGACATCCGGGAGCCAAGAATACTACACAAAGTAATTATCAAGTTATAGATAGTGAAACAATGAAACTTTATCAGAACCAACCTTTCTTAGGTATCGTCTCTTGATCTATTGTCGAGTCAAAATGGTACACAACTAGTCTCAAGAAACTCACAGGAGGAAGGGCAGAGGCTAGAGAGGCCCTAGCTGTACCATTCATCGGTGGGAACTCGAGTTGAGCAACTCAACCTGGAGACGCAATCAAAATTTCCAGGGGGATATATATATCATTTTCCCAAACTGTCCTAATTTGAACCTAACTCATTCTTATTCCATTTAGAGGGACACTTTTCTTATCTAATATTTCAGAAGAGTGTATAAAATCTAAAATGCGATCCCGAACCACCAGGGAACGGGGTAATAGCTATCAACTACGTGTAGGCGAGGTTTTCTGGTGAAGTTCAGTGGTCAAACGGACAAAGGGGCATACATAGCTCCATGAAGGTTAGTAAGATGTTTGATAATTATTCAGGCAGGTCATTGATGTAAGAGGCGAGTCAACGTGTGGAAATCAGTTTGAGTATGAAAGCTTTTATCATAGAGCTCCTGCTCTATGTCGGCGGCACACAGCACAGCAGACATCTTGGTGGTTTATCTACGCCCTCTCTTTCTTCCCCCCGATAAAACCATGGGAAGAACAACACTACGTGGTGGTTCGAGTTTAAGGATCGTCTGCATGTACTGTGGTCAAACGACGAAAGAATTCGAGTGCATAAGGTTAAACAAAGCTTGAACGACAATTATCGTAACATCTATGTTTCGAGTATCACTACAACACTAGTGATGCAGAATACAAGAACTCAAAGTATCGGTCTATTGGAGCGCGGAACAGACCGGTAAGGGATCAGGTCCTTTCATGAACCCTTTCATGAACGCCGTACTGTGAGACGAATTGATCCGGATTCAGCACGATTGATTCTGGGAGGGGCAGAGCACGTTTAGCCAGTCGTGTCATAGCGAACATAAACAACCTTGAAATTGATTATGTCTGTTGGCCCTGTTTTCATATCGATTCCAGCATACCTCCAGCAATGTGGTACCTTGGACGAAACGAACAATGTGTTTTGTGACTCCACGACGATTGAATAAGATATTGGCTGCTACTTTCGCGTAAAAAGCGGGGATAAGGGCAATCGCGTTATTGACATAGGTATACAACAACCCAATGGACCGCCTAGGAAACCACAAAAATCAACAAACATCCCTGACATAAGACGTGAATTCACCGTACTCGATGCAGACGTGTTAAATAATGGATAATGATGTAAATTTTCTCATGACCGACTTGTCCCATCTAATGTAAGAGGAACCTCAACATTCCCCCATTCGACACAGGCCTCGTAGAAATACAGCACACTGAAGACAAGGAATAAAATTGCACCACCCCATGTGACTAGTGAAAGTGAGTTTAGGATAATTCAAGGCGACGGCCATTGACATACCACGTTTCACAGGTATTTTAGCTGAGATGTAGCGCCCTCCTACCACAGCCAACGCAGTACAGAAAGAATGACCGAGGACGGTACCGAGGGTGACAAGGTAAACATTCTATGATCAAGATAAATTAAGACGGCATGAACTCTAGTTCGTGACTGTCCATACATGAGCGGCACCGAGTGCGATAGTGGCAAATTGGCTGCGGTCGCCCCATTCACCAAGGAATGTTAATACAAACGACTGCACAAACACAGGACCAAGGATAAGGCTCAAAAAGTTCCTAGCGCCTTCGAGCCATGTAGATTTTTTGCAGGCCTTCGGTAAAGGAGGGGCATTATTGGCCCTTCCTTCTTCCAAAGATCCCATTGGGATAGTTTCTCCGTCATCTTCCGCAATTTCCTCTTCTGCTTCTCTTGTTTCTTCCTTTATCTTGTCATCCCCTAAGTCTCCGTTCCTGTGTTTCGCTTCCGCAGCCATCTTTAGTCCAAAAATCAGGAATAATACTGCTGCTGCTAGCTGAGTCCATGACCGCGGTAAGAGAGAAGGTAACATGTGTCCTAAAAATGCAGAGAGAGTAGACATAAGCAGCAGTGAAGCGAAGGCACCAGAGAAGACGATTAAGCGGGGGTGACGCATTGCAAGTAGTGCAGAAATCAGAAACGTCTTATCTCCAATTTCAGAAAATAAAATGAGTAGAATAGATTGTGTCAAAGTTTCCATAGATGAAGGGTCTGCTGTTGTTGGCGGAGGCGACGGCGAGGACATGGTCGACAACTCGTTGGTTATAGTTATATTAAGCTAGACTTTACATTCCCACAGTCACTGCCACATCATCAGCACTAGGAAACAAGATCACCAATGATAACAGATGTTGGATGGATATAAAAGGTGCTGAAATAAATTGAATCATGAATCACAACAGAATCCCAACAGTAGAAGTTGACAATGGCAAATGAGGACAGTTGCACTCAGAAAGAAAGGATGTGGAGGGTAGCCAGCAGCCTGCCTAGGTAATAACTGGTGATCTGTAACACGGTGCTCAATCGCAGTCCGTGGTAAAGTACGAACAAGGCTAAGCGCTATAGGAAAGTATATAAAGCAGAGAATCAATTCACAATAGCTTATGTATCGTTGTGTACTCAAGTACTCTGCTGATGGCTTATGACAATCATAATAATATAATACTGGAATCCAGTCAGGAAAGTCAGACAATCTAAGAAGTTGATTGTTGGACTTGCAAGCAAAACATGATATATTCTTGTGTATGTAGCAAAAGCTACTGTAGTTGAAGCTCTGTTCCAAAATCCTCGTGTATCAACGATTATCAAACATAATAAATCAATTGTCGATCTTATTCAGTGGTGATATTATTCGTGCTCATATTCACTGTACTGTCGTCAGGTACAATTCGAGGTCGGCTCTCAATCTTTTGTTTGTCGTGACTGGCCTCGTAGCATTGATAAGAGAGAATCCACCTTGAGCTGAAGTCCGATTTCGTTTGGACTTTAGGTTCTTGCCTGTTGATTGCTTAGTTTCTCTGCCTATCATTACTAGCACTCTCTCCTCGTAATGTACCTCCAGAACCGAGGATATAAGCTCAATAAAGTATATTTACGCATTCAATTAATCAATACAAACAATGATAAAGATAGAGAGATAGAAGACTATAACACCCCAGAAAACAGGGACTTATACATCCTTGGGCGGGCGGAAATGCACTGTACTCGCCGCTTGTCCAGCACTGCCATTAGCGATCCTCTGAGTTGAGAGCAATCCAACACCCTGTATGTGATACTGCTCTCCCACTATATCTTTAGCAGCAATCATCAACCTATCGAGTCTGTTGACAAGCCTATACGCAGTTGAAGCTCCAACACAGAACATCCTGTAAATCTGTAAGAAAAGAGACACCAACAGAGTGTCAAGAGGCGTACAAATACTGCTCGTCTTGTAGCGTATCTAAAGTTAGAGCGCGTGGTAATCCGTAGTCTTCTTCGGATTCTTTATGAATGATATCGAGGCCATGGTACTTGAGCATGAATCGATCCAGAAGAGGTGTCGGTGTAATCTGAGGCAAGGGATTTCCAGTACGAAGAGAGGATGTAACCATACCTGAGATGGGGTGAGTATAGGTTGAGGAGAAGGAGCAGAAAAAGTCTGACTAATTACAGCCAAAATATCTCCTTGAAAATCTGGGTCAATAAATCGCGTCCTTTTCAAGAGTGCACGAGACCATGCTGGCTCCATGCATTCTAAGATAGACATTAAATGAGCCAATGAATATGCAATTTGTCTAATCATGTCTCATCAATTTTAGCACATGAGGTAATGGGATATCCACATACAACTGAATGTCCATGATCTTGTGGTATCGTTTAGCAGGCCAGCGTCCACGAAGAGAAAACTAGTACAAGCTGTCAATAGATCAAGAACATATGGCCAAGGAAATAAATGTATACCTCATAAATCACATTTGTGCGCAACACCAGTGATCTTCTCAGCTTGCTCCGAATCGCGATCAGACTCGTGATGATTTCCTGTACCTCCGACTCCTGATGAGTATTGGCATACGAAACAACTGCACAATATATCGAGCCAAGTTCACCGCACGTTGTGGAGAGCAAACGTCTTTGGTACCGACGGATGGTCGTTGAAGGCGGTAGAAATGATACAATGCTGTCAAATCCCAGTTGGTGAGTTACACGATGACGAGACAAAAAGCTACTCACAACGCCGCGACGACACCACAAGTCACCAACAGGAACCGTCTCCATGCTACCGAGAACCCAGCTCCTGGATTACCAGGGACAATGATATGTAGATCTAAATATGAATATCCAACAACCTTTCACCATCTCGTGAGCTAACCTTATCTCACAGAAAGTATCCATTTGTCATTGCTTACCAATACCACAGTAACCCAAAGAACAATGTTTATCATCGGCGGAACTGGCCAATACAATCTAGCGAAATAGAACAAAGGAAAACAAACCCCAAGGACTGCCCCTAGTCCATAAGGATTACCTTGCGAGATGTACCTGAGTGTCTGCAATTAGTATCTGATAAATCAAATTGAAAGACAATCTGGGGTACCAGATGACTATCCCTAACACACCACCAGCAAATGTACTGAGGACACGGGCCGTCAGTGCGAATGTTGTGTCCCCTCTAAATCGGGCGAGCGAAAGCTGTCCCATGATACTAAAATCAAAGTTCGCTTGAGACCGTATTCACAAGCGATTGACACTCACATTCCCCAAACAAAGCGATTTTCTAAGCATGAGAATAAAATTAAGGTTTTGGAGTGGATGAAAAAAATTATCACTTGCCGTATGCAAAGGTAGAAGAACTCTTAATGAAAGAGGGTAGACAAAGGGCGACAGAGAAGATGCCAGCCTTCAATGCAAACAATACATTTCCATGTGCACAGCTTGCAGCTGCATAGTACAGAATCGACATGGCCCAATCAAACACGTTCCGGGGGGGAAGGGCATCCGGATCCCGTTGGCGTGGCATTCCAAGGTCTTCTAATGTGCTTGGTTGCACACCCTGAATCACATCTACAATGCATGGTGAGCATAAATAATATCCCCAGCTAAACAGATAGGCAAAAGGGAAGAAAGATAGACATCAAAATGAATTTCATTTACCTGGATCATCGTCCTCATCGATTTCTATGTCGTCGGCTATATCATATCTGCTCCATGACAACAACCGTTTGACAGGCGTCCATAACCGCATTCGATCCCGTTCCACTTCCAATCTTATGACCTCATCTAACTGTGATTTGTATCAAGGCATGGCCCTTATCTGGAGGAAGGAAAGTACATACCATGTTGATCACGATGACAGAAAATTGCATTAGATGGAATTGATAAACATAGCAGTTGAACAGATATCGATGAGGGGGCATAGCGTAGTCTGGATCATCTGCTGAACTATCAAATGCTGACTTGTATGGGTCCAGAACTTTCAAGCTGAGGGCGAGCAGTTGTCAGGAAAACACATAGATGGGCTTCCGGTTGACCCCATACCGTTTATCCTTTTTGAAGTCATCTAATACTGACACTATCCGATGCCTCAATCTTTGGACCTCATCCAAGCTATTCTGCCGCTTCGCATCGAATGCCGTAGTCTTCATGAAACACTGTAGTTTGTCCTCTCGTACTGATCCAAGCCAATCTCGAACACCGACCAATCCTTCTCTGGTAATGTTCAATAGATCTGTACAACTATGGAAAGACATGTGATTGGGGCCAAGTTCCACCGAAACTGAAGACCGTCAACTTACCAATCGCGCAGCAATTTAGCCGCGTTCTGTGTATGGAAGTCATGATATGGATCATGCAACCGCGTAGCCTCCAGATTCATGTACCTCTGACTTTCGAAAACGCCCACTGCATGCTCCTCTTTTCGCCTTCCAAATGATAGATGCAGTAATGAATGGGGAGAGTGACCCCCAAGATGTAGATGAAGATGAGGTCCATGATGATGAGGCGTGACTACCTGAGACGATGGAAAAGATGCGCCAACTTGCGATTGAGGCCACTCTAAGGAAGCCTTCCTTGAAGATGACCGAGACTTGAATAACCTTCTCGAGCGATGCGAGTAAGGCGTCTTTGTCCCACCTGAGATAGGACTTTCTCCTGGTTCATTGACGTTTACACCGTTTTCATTTACTATCTCCTCACTTGCTCGTGATTCGATTTGAATATGTGACCCTGATCTTCCTTCGGCACGAGCTGGTGATGGCGGACGAGTAAGAATAGGACTCCCTGGCGCGGGAGTATTTACACCGGAAGGAGCAGGCGTTAAAGGAAAAGGATCTCTGGACGTATCAGCCAGTGTAAAATATACTGTCATCCCATTTGCCCTCCCAGCCAATCTCCTTGCCAAATTTTGGAATGTATAGAAATCGCCAGGCGCAAAACGTGACCAGCTGACATCATTGTTGAGAAGTCGCACCGATGCCGCTAGCAAAACCAAAATACTTTCTGATTCATCGCCAGCGTCGGTGATTGAATCGGCCAAAGAAGCAAATTCGTCGGAAGGAACATCGGCACCGAGGATCTTACAATGTTGATCAAGGGATGATATTAAGGGTGAAAGAAACATTTGAAGCCGCGTCGTGAATTGGTGGGAGATTGTTGAAGGGAAAATCAGGATGGCACCGAGCAGAGACAGAGCGGAGTGAAAGCATAATGGAAGGATAATGGTACGACCGATCTTGTCAACATGAGGTATGTGAGGGTGATATGCGCCGGAAAAAAATAGGCTTACAATGTAATAAGGATAGGGTATCAAGGAGGCAGTTGTCAAGGAAATTACTGGGATGTCCCTGTCAGTCTAATGAAGCAAACACTCAAGTCGAAATCATACCAAGGGAGATGCACGCAAAGACGCAAGGAAAGATATATGGGCCAGGTCCTTGTCTGGCTCTGACATAGAGGAAGAATGCGCTTCCGAAAAATAACCAAACGGCAAGAATGACTGTCGGCTAGCGTTTGAATGTGTTAACAAGAGACAGATTTTAGAAACCATGATCTCACCGCTGCCTGTATGTATTCCCCAGACACCGCTTGGATGAATGTGACTGAGCGATCCGTATTCGTTCGGGCGAGATTAGCCAAGAACATGCCCAAGGATGCCCATCTGGATCAAATGAATGAAGTGATGATATGCAATGTTATCTGCTTACGACCATGATAATGCCACGAAAAAAAGAATTAAGAACTCGCGCTCCAGGACGCCAACGAATGGATCGCTGGGTGGAGATAAAAAGGCCGCTGAAACATTTTGATTAATGAGATAGATCACAGAGGCAAATTGAAAGCTCACCAATAAGGATTAAGAAACTTGCCTTGAGATATTGATCAAGATAACGCACACATAAGAACCAAAAAAAACGCACCTGCCCCATAAGCAACTCGACTCTCGGTATAATAAACAAGACCGCGGACACCCAAGCTACAATCGAACATCGTATTACGGGCTTCAGCTTCGACCACGTCCAGTTCCTAGGTATCCATCGCAGCTGTGCTGGGAGATGTAAATTCGTCCATGGCTTGGGTTCCTTAATCGGGGAATCGGTGCTTGGGAAATTACCCGGCGACAAGACACCATTCTTCTCGTTGATCTGTGGCTTCCTGGACGGCAACTCTGCCATACTTGTTTAAGAATATAACGAGATGTACTGGAGGATGAAGAGAAATATGCTGAAATCTTCCCGAACATAGACGGTCTACTCACACAGTCATGTGACATAACGAGAGTAAAATAATACATTCTACCACACTGAACTACCATCCGATGGACTCGCCACAGTTGGACCAGAAGAATTCTGCGATACAGAAGGGCCTGGCTTCAAGTTGGCAAGATTCTCGGGCTCCTTTCTCCACTCGATTTTTTCTACCCTTACTTCTCCGTCAATCAGTTGATACACATAAGTAACCACAACCGAGCCCTGGATATCAAGGAGTGCAAACGAAGGTACTGGATCACTATCAGATGGGTAAATAGGTCAGCGATGTGTCAAAATCTTGACCATTAGAACATACTCGCTGAAGGCACCCGTCCATGCACCCGTCGCTGAACCAGGGTTCACGAAAAACTTATCGTCAAGCTCTATGGCTTGGAAACTGAGATATAATAAGATAAGGCGAGGGCAGAGCGGGGAAGCTAATCCACATACACATGAGTATGCCCGGATACAAGAACATCAACGTCCATCTGCCGCGCAATGGATCGCAGTGAATCAATATCTCCGTTAGGTATACACTGATGGCCATGTATGATACCGATCCTGATAGAATTGTGTACAATTGTTACTGACAACGGAAAGTTCGAGCCCTTAGAATGTGGATTGAGCGCACAAAGCCCACAAACTAGAATGAGCCTCCATACGCAAACTCAATAGCAGAAGACCAGCACCTCATCGTAATCGCCTTTCACGACATGAACGTCGGGGGAAATGGTACGCAGGTAGTCATATGTTTCTTTGTCACACACATTGCCAGTACATAAGATTTGTTGAATCTTTCCAGGAACGAGTAGTTTCTTGAATTTTAGAGGCAAGTCATGGGTCCTGTGAGGGATGTGCAAATCGCCGATGATGAGGACAAGAACCATGATGATAAGCGGTCAGAATCAGGCTAACAGTCTAAAACGTGATGTTTGTTTTGAAGGCAGAAATCAAACAAGAAAGAGTATGACGATGACTATGCACGACGAAACAAATTTGGGTTGGCTATCCTGAATCATCTGACGAACTTCTTAGGACCACGCACTGTAAATCAAAACAACTAACACATTTTACCAGTCTCTCTCATCATACCCTATGCGTAGATAATGCCATATGATAGAGTAGAAACAAATAAAATCCACCTATCTAGAGCGACCTGTTTATATCGTTCACGATCGGTACACTGATAGAGGATGAACTTCGAGAAGAGTAAATAAATTTACGTATTTCGAAAACCACCCGATGTCGTCAAACAATAATTCGTGGGATTCCCCAACTCAGCAGACGGTGACCACGACAAACTAATATAATTCCTTTATTTTGTCGATGTAGGGTACATTAAGAACAGAACATATAGAAAAAAATATCTGAAATAATATCTACATATGATAAGAAGGTATATTGAGTAACGATAATAATAATAACCAGGCATTGGATTCACTAGAGGAGTCCATGGAATTACCACCAAGATGTCACTGTGAGTATCCGCCGGAGCAGATTCGAGACGAACTTCATACCACTGGAGAAGCTCCAGAGCCTACTAAATTTATCTGGGCCAGCGTTTGAGACAGTGCTGATCTTTCGGCGTGACGCCACAGCAGTGCCTTCTTCCGTGTCCTCTCTTGGAGGGGCTCCATCCAGCATTCTCCGTAGAACCTGAGAGACGACATCTTTACCATCAGTCTTCAGCCACCTTCTACCAGTCTCATCCTTATCCTCAGGTTCATCGTCATAGTCACCACCTCTAGGGCCCCAATAGTCATTCAATGTAGAGAATTCCATACCATCGACTTGCTCTCTGACTATACTCGTAATGATGGATTCGGAGAACTCAGGATGACCTTGAAGTGTCAGAATGTGAATGTCCTGTGGAGTCTTGACTTCATTCCCTGACAAGGGATAAAATTTAATGACACCCTGATTTCTGGTTGAACAGGTAGAGCCGATAAGATGCAGTTCTCCCGATGAGAACTGATGAGAAAGTGATTCGACTGATACATGATCGCTATGTACCTGTTGGAGAGACTACATGAAGGAAACTGTTAATTTTCTGATCAGATCTTGATAAAGAAGATGTTGATTCACCAGTTTATCAACTCCGAATATTGATCGTCCAATGTCGCTGAGGTCAATTGAAGTGGGTCCAATTTCCCATTGTCCACTGGGCATGCATTCACCATCGAGTGCACGACATACAATCTGGTGCCCGAAGCAGATACCTAAAATGACCATCGGTGATGAGCATATTTGACGTAACTTGTGAAGATCACACTGCTCACCGCATAACTTGATTTGATGGTGGTTATGAATGAGGTTTCTCAAGAAAGCTAGAAGTTCCCTGACCCAAAGAATTGAGTCGTCGTAGGCAGCGGTGGCTGTCAACAACAAGGAGTCAATTATCTGATTTTTTTGCAGGGTAATTAACATAAAAACTTACTTGAGCCGGTGACCATGAAGATATCATGTTCATCAAGCTGATTCTCTTCCGGAAATTCCAGCCTTTTGACATTATAGGTCTTGATCACAACTCTTGTATTGTGATCGTCAGGTATTGTGTTCCTCCAATAATGATGATAGATTTCATCAAAGCGCCTTTGAGCGACATCGACAGGTCCACTGAGAGTGTCGCAAACAAGAATACCAATGCAAATAGTGCGGAAAGGAGCCATTGAAATAAAAGCAATAGGATGGGGGGTATAGGTCTGGTTTATGTTCCTGTTATTTATACAGATAATTTCTGAAGAATTTCTTTGGGTGGATCTTATCCGTTTCAGATCTGATGGGATCTACGGACGAAAGTATAAAAGGAAAAAAAGTTAGCCTCCTACCGAGTCAGACCGGCCGGTACAGCTTTTATCATTGTCCCCACTCGTTGTTCCAGCATTTCACTTATATATCAAGAATTCTATCCGCTGATTGAATTCTCCTAAAGGGAAGCCGTTACTTTGCCAACATCCGTACATCATGTTGAATCAGTTGAACCAGTCTGAATCTTTCTCGTTTGAAAAAGGTTGCAAAGGAGGACAGACTTGCGGCGTTGGTATGATGATTAATTTCCCCCCTAAGTGGCCGTTCTCATTAGATTAAGATCACGAGCCCTAATTTAATTACTTGGTCTTATGTGGTTACATCCGACGCCGACCTATTCCGAAGGGGGAGGAACGCCGCTCATGAAACAATGTGATACCTAGAGTACTATGAATCCGACGTGTCTGGCAACGATATTATAGTCCATGTTTCAGGAACTATCGTATACTATCCTGGCCCGTAATGAAAAACAGGAGGGAAATGAATCACGAATGAGATTCTGTTCATCGCAAAACATTGAATCTTCGTGAATGAAACATGTCGGTTTAGCCTCTCACCATTGAACACTTGAGTCCCGATGCCACACAGAACAGACCTAGTGACCGTATACCTTAATTCTGATAGTGGTGGTGCAAGACGTTAGTTCAATAGGTCAGAATAGCTCATCGAATAACCTGCTGATCTTGTTTCAGTATGAAAGTATCAATTTTAGCTGCCATTATCAGTGGGCCGGAGTCTTGACAAATTCTGGGATAACGGCAAAAAAGTTCACCGTTCCTGGTGGATAGCCTCAAGGCGATTAAACTCATGATCGTCAAACGATCGAAGTGAATTGGTTTCACCTACGAAATATGTGGCTATGCTTTGCAACGTATGAACTCAACAAAGTGATTATCATCTTTACCAAACCAAACGCTACTGTAGACCCCTCTCCAAAAGCTGAATCATCGCACACTGCTAGAGTAGACGCAGTTCTCGCAAATGAGAACTAATCTTACGATTATATAATTTTTTCGATTCGACAAGCTGTCAGACCTGAGTGAACCTCATTCGATGGGATGCACAATTCTTTGTGACCTAGTGCTTGTCAAACAATTTGCCTTGGGTTAACACGGATTTGTTGTTTGAACCGTGTAGACACAAAGTCAGGTCGAGTAAACAAGGAAGACATCAAAGACTTGAGGACAACTATAATCGTAAAAAGCTCTTTCCTTCAAATATCACACTAGCACGAGTTGTTGTTGTTGTTAAGTATAGTAAGCCCTGCCTCTCCCTCCAAAAAAAAAGTTGAAGGGGAAACCAAACCGAAATGATTTGATAAATGAGTGTTTTTCTTTCGGTCTTTTTGAACCTGAACGCGACTCCCCCGAGCCCTCCTGCCGCTTCCTGCTCTACCTCCTTTTCCATCACCTCATCTGCGACCTCTTTATCTGTCCCGTTCTGACCACCCGCCTCCTGCAAAGTCTCGCCCTTCTCACCATCCGCATCCTTGTCTTATTCTGTCGCTCCAGATCCGCCGGTTTCCGCTCTAGTGATTTGCTTCAATTCCTCAAACAACTGTGCCATGTCCAGTTGCATCATAGTCACGATACGCCACAAGGACTCAAGGAGGATGTTTCAGGAGATGTTGGCTCCCAGGCCAGTCTCCACCTCCTTGACTGATGTTTTCCCCTGTCGTGCTCCGCGCAGTCAGTGTCGCTTCCGCAATCTCTCCTGTCTGCCCTGTCTTTGCTGTGTCGTACCCATTTTCGACATTGTTTGGCGGTACGGGGCCCTCGACAGGTTCTCTTGCTAAATCACAGCGCTGTCTCACCTTGCTACAGGCGAAACGCGACGCAGGAATATGATTTTCTGTAAACCAGGTCAAAAAATGCAAATACAGGCAGATAGAGAAAACGTACTTCAGCCCACGGGGACGGCAGTCCAATCCGTGCGTCTGGCACCGTTTACATATCGACTGTTCACCCATCCTGATAAGAACCCCATCCGGTCCCATATTTCCCCTGTACATCTTGGTGGGGCTGGTCACTCGACGAGCCTTCTTACGAGGCCCAGTCAACTGTTCCGTCACCATGCGCTTCCTCGTCTTCTTTTGCACAGGCGGCAGAATGTCAATCCACTCAGACTTCCCCACACCATCCCTCTGTGTCGCTTGACGCTTCTCGTCCTTCAAAATTTCCACTTCTCTCTTCTTCCTCCTTTTCTCTTCCTCCTCCATGCGTTGACACTCCTGCTCCTGCTCCACCCGCCGTTTTGCTGTTTTCTCCTGCCGCCTCGCCTCCTCTGCGCGTTGTCTCCTCTCTGCAGCTTTGGCGGCTTTCTTTGCTTCATAGAGCGAATTGATTTGAAGAGCGAATTGATTTGAGCTAATTCCTCCCTGGACTCCCCGTCTTCTTCCTCCCACTTTTTTCGTACTTCCTCCATCATGCGACGATTCTCATCTTCCTCCTCTTCCTCTAGTTCTGACCCTGAATACACGATCGGCATGTTGAATGATGAGGGCATAATGGCGATTAAGAGTTGAAGTTAAAAATACTTCTGGTTGATCAAGTTCCCGTACGTCACATGACTGATGCCTGAATTCCTAATTAATACTATTCATAGGCCTTCTGAGGCCAAACAGGGGTATATTGTCACCGCAAAGGTAGGTCTGCCAGGGTTCTCACGCGTCTCTGGACCAAGTCAATCAATTCGGACTTGCCTAATACAATCTGGAGCTAATTTACAATTTAATCCCACCATAATTACTTGGAGAGTGATTTTCCACTCTCGAGGACACCGTGTGTGTTCATGAAAAGGCTTCGAGGAAATTTTTTGGAAAGACTTTGTCGTTTGTGCTTGAGCAGAATTCCAGAGACACCATCGACAACCTCCTGACTTGCCCTCTTCATCTCATCATATAGCTGATAATTTCCCCTGCAGTCCACCGCGTATTTATCAAAGAGTTCCACGAGAGTATTATACTGTTCAACACTGCGATGCGCTCAACCACACGTCCCAGTGAGAATATTATTACTTACTGCTTCGACTGTAACTCGTTGAGTTTCTCTGTCGTTACCTCCAACAATTTCTTCCGAGTTGCCTTCATATCGTCACGCATTCCTTCAAATCTAGACTCGATCTTGCTCAGTATGACATCGTTGATTTCATTCAGGACCTAAACTACACTTTAGCATCGATTCCAGCTCATAGATGAGTGGCCCACATGAACAATAGTGCGATTTATGCGTTCAGGTGCATGCTGCTCAATTGAGCGAGCTGGAAAAATGGTTGGCGGTGATTCATGTCGCATATGAGGGACTGTCGAAGGTTGAGCAAAAAGCAATGAACTCCTGTCGGCCCAAGGCTTTGGTGGAGGAGTAGGGGTAGCGGGAATAGTGAGATGCTGAACCGGCAAAAGTGAAGCCTTCAACGAGGATAAAACTGGCCGCTGAATCGCAAGCGGAGATGTGACGGATTCCCGCTCTTCAATATCGACTTGAATGCCTATATCAACCATTGCCCTTGTCTGAACGGCTTTTGTGGCTTTGATAGAGATAGGATGAAGCGCCTCTCTGGTATTGACAAGCGTGCGTTCTTGAGCTCCGGAAACCTCCTCTCCCTCGTTTGCTTGAACTCCAAAAGTGAGACCTGTAAACCCATCTATAGATGATATAGGATTTTCCCGCTCATTCTTTGGCAAAAGAGAGTCTCGTGTCAAATCTAGCATTTCGATATCTCCATCTTCCTGAAACTTGCCAATTGGAATAGGCATTTGGCAATCTGGCCCAGGAGACTAGGATTTACGTTGATCAGACAAATAGTGAGCTAGGTTTCATCGACACTGACAATCACCTCCTGCATATGCGTGTCGACTTCAGGGAGTATAAAGTCTGCCAATCCAGATATTTGCATAGAGCTAATGTCTGCCTCACTCTTTGACAATCCAACTTGCGTGATGAAAGAAGGACGTTCCCAGGGTGCTTCCTTCGTCTTTTGAGCCTTCTATATAAGCATGAAAATATGCTCAACACAACGCAATGTCTGAAAAGCGACAAAAACCACCTCCTGTTTAGGTTGTTCAAGGTGTACCTTTGACTCCAATTGGATATCGGGCTACAAGCAAATATCAGGGATACGATCACGCAGGATATAGATACATGACCAACTTCGTTAATCCTAGGTGGTCTCCGGACTTGTTTTTGTTGCTGACCTTCCCCATCAGGATTTGAGACGATATCCTGCAACTTAGGCTTCTTTTCTTCTCTTTTGGCTAGAAGACGTTTCACGAGCTTGGGTCTTATAGTCACGGCCATTCCATCTTTTCCCCTCATTCTTGTCGTAACTGGTTTGACCATGATCTGAGGCTTGTCACTCGTGTCCGATTGGATGCTTGTCAAAGGTGAAAGTTCGACTCGAAGCTTTCTCGCTGGTCGTCGTTTGGCCTGTCTCGGTTCCTCTTTTGTTGATTTACTGCATGCATTTTCTCCCGTCCTGTCCTTCAAGCGAGGACGCTTGACCGAAGAGACTTCCGATTTACTAGCTTTCGAAGCCTCATCTTCCGCAGGAGCTTCATTAACCTCAAGTTTGCGCTTTCTGATCTTCGGGTCATGATCCGCTGGAGAACCGGCTTGACAATGATCTTTAGTTCAAAGGTCCCAACGATTACAAGGTGAGGACCGCACGAACCATGCATACTAAGTGCTCGTGCGGCAGCAGTCCGTGTCTGACGAGTCGTTCGGACCGTCGTGTTTTCCTTCCTCTTCCTCTGACCTGTTGGAAAACAGCTGACCCACAACTCAAGAAGATATATGACCAAGCTCTCGTACCTCGGGCAGATTCGAACAGTGTCTCGGTCTCAATTGCAAGTTTGTTCTCCTTGGCTTTAGACTTAAGAGGTGGGATAGGGCTTTCGAAATCGGCGTCAGAAGTAACTGTGAGCACCTGTCTGTTTTTACGCATCACTTTGCGCGATCTTCGATTTGAGATAACCTCTGAGTCAGAACCTGAGTCCGTCAACTTGGTAAATGGCTCCCTGTCATCTACGGTGATCCCAGAGGCGAAAAATTTGCTCGTTTTGGGAAGAACACCTGCACGCGCTGCTGCAACAATAGATGTCTTTCCGGACCTGGAATTTGGAGTTACATGTCCTGGCAGAGCTACAACACTAGCGAGGCTCGGAGCTCGCTGGGGCAATAACGGTGATGTTTCTTGAGGATCAACCTTTGACCATACTAGAATTTCGAATCAATCATGGATTTTGATCGACATAGAAATGCGCACATGAAGATATCTCCTCTGCCTTGACCTTGTGAAATCAGCTCATCATTCCATGACTCCAGGAACTGGAGAATCTTACTTGACTTGGGAGAGGGGGATGGACATCTACCAGTTCTACACACGCAGCGGAGAGCGACATCTTTCTGGACACTGCGTTCAATAGATTATCCTGTTCGGAGGTCAGATGATTCAAGTGAGCGAATGCTACTGTACCAGTTTTCTTTGTTTCAGTGCACACAGCATCTTCTCTACATCAGCAGCTTTAAGTTCCCAGGAACATTGACAATGACCTTCGTCTTGAGAAAGAGGAAGGGGCAAGATTTCCTGATTTTTAATTGGTGGTACCTTCGAGACCAGTGTCATGACCACAATACCCTCTGAAGGCCTAGAGATGGAAAGTTGTTTGAGCTGGCAATAAGGAAGCTGAATCGTCGAAAGAGAGTCTCCCTGAAGATAGACATAAAAAGAGGCACGTTGACTGATCTTATTACCCACCTCGTCAACACTAGCTAGAAACCCAGAACCATCTACGTATATGCGCTCTACATGATATACTTGAGAGCTGCCTACAAAAATACGGGTTGTTGTATACGGTTGTGGGCTATACATATCAGGATATGTGATCTCCAAAGGACTCGTGCACTTACAAATGGGGCTTCACAGAGGCCAAGGAGTCACAAATCCTCTGAGAAGTTAAAGCCCAATCCGACACGGGCGAAGATAATATTTCTACGATTTCTAGATAGTTGGGGAAGTCGGAAGTATCAAAAACTTGTTTTATGAATTGCGTTCGCTTCTCTTGTCCTCCTGCAACTTTGGCGGAGGGGAGAAGGTTTGCAAAGAGTTCCAACATGGCCTCGATCGGAAGATAGTCTATAAAAATCAGCGTGCGGCTATCCGGAGTCGCTATATGCGTACTTGCCCCGTAGCTTGGCCAAAATAAGTCCTATTCTATGCCTGTTCCCATCATCACGGGTGTATCAGAACAAGACATGAAGATCGCCTTACCCGCCCAAGTTTCCAGAGTGACGTAGCTTCGACTGATTCTCTGGGTGACCAATAACAGAATCAGAAATCAACTGAATGATCTGGACAAATTTGATTAGCATGCGAGCTTGGGTTCTGGGTGGCAAAAGGTGCTCACTGCCGTTAATGTCGTAGGTCTAGTACGTTCGAGCACAATCTGAGAAGCAGGCGAGCCCGAAAAGTAGCTTTGGAAAATGACACCATAGAAATGTCTCGCAACAAGGGTTCTAGTATGAGCTGGAAAGGGAATCAGGGCAACGTTCGAGATGTATCACGGTTCTTGCATTTCTTATCAGCCTCTAGAAAATCCTTGACTATATGTCGGATGGTTATGATGGACTAATGGCAAAAAATGGCATACCATAATTCCTGTTGAAATGGACCCAGGGATGGCATTCCAGAGCAAACTTAATTCCCCCTCTAGAGTGGCCCTTTCGAGTGACAGAGTATGTTCAAGAAGCTTTGAAGTAAGCTTGAGTGTGAGATCTGCGCATTTCTGATACAGCGGCACTAGTTTTCCTTTCAATATGACATTGGCTTGGTGCAAATCTAAACGAGTGAGAGACTCCGATTGCTTGGGACTTTGAACTCGGCAGAGGCATGACCATTGATGAGAAACGCACTAGAGACCGAACAACTTTGAATAGCTCTGAAGCAGATTTTGAAGCCAGTTCATCATTGTTGACTTTCGCAGACGACTGTATCTCAGTGATGAGCACGAGAAGAGGGTCCATAACCAGAGACGGGGATATCATCTGGAGTCGACCGTAGTGTTTGATCATGTGATGAACGCGTGACGTCATCCCAGAAATCAATAAATGTCGCGTCTTCTGCCTTCGAACTCGTCCTTCTCTCCCGCGATATCTCGGGTAATATACTGGTTACCTCACTCTGACAACATGCATGCCACAGGACAACGCCCAATTTACTGTCAGGAATATTCCGCTCAGGATCTCGACATTACCGGCGCATGTATACAAGGTACTTTGTGGTGATCCATTGATGTGTCAGATCAAGGTACTTAACCCCGCAAAGCATTCGAAAAACACCGTTCTGATCAAATTTTATTGGGACATTCCCTGGGTGACCGCTGTCTCTTGAGAAACATCCCGTTGCTGCGATGCATCTCCCGCTTCGTGGCAGAAAAGACGGATAGGCAGACCAGATTTAGTCAGCCGCGCGGGTTCATCCTTTAGGTTACACGGGGAGAATCCAACAACAAAGCATTGACTAGGAAATTGTTGTGTCCTGTAGGAATCTCTGCGCCTGCTCTATCGCCTGATGACCAGGAACCACCTGCACTAACTGCCTGCATGCTATACACCGGACGCTGCGATGAGTACACAAGTAATAGCTATCTCCAACCACTTTGGGTGTGCTCTCTGATGCATTCAGGCTCCTCTCCCGACTATAAATACACCCTATTGCGCCAATCCACGTTTTGCGACACTTCCTTGATGACATCTGCTCCATCGGTTTATGGCCATTGTGCAGAACCCCCTCTCACTCCAGCGAGACAGATTATCCGTACACCATTATATTCGTCTCGGATTGAATACCATGGACTAAGGACCCCGTCTCGCGGAAATCGGACTTCAGCTGGGGTAGACATTGATTTTGAACACCAAACATTCAAAGCCGATTTTCTTGACACCCCACACAACACCTGCTTAACTCACAAAGTATTCGCTCCGCAATATCGTCTCTGGGCTCGTCGCCTGTCCTACCCCCACTTTCGTATCATGTCGTCTTCATATGCGCACTCCCCTCCCAACCTTGCTACTGGTTTCAATGGTTGTTAGGATCTTGCTTGGCCATTGATCATTCGTTCTTCAAACCCTACTACTACACCTTGTACACCACGGATAGTGAAAGGCAGAGGTTTCGTCTTTCTCAATGGAGTCTTGACTGTCTTGGATACTTTGCTTGAGAACTCTGCGTCACGGTACCTAGAGAGAGGGTAACTTCCTTCATCCTATATCCGTAGTTTTTTTCTTTGATTCTTCCTCCCACCATGATGCAACTTGCTCCTCGTCCTGGAAACACATGGCTTTGATTATAAAGGGAAATGAGTTGTTGGGACATGATGCCCGTTGCTCTACGCACACACCATGCACGTGTGTAGCTTTTGAAGAGACGCCATCATCCCCCCAAAAAGCTTGACCCCTCTTTTTTGCTTTCTATGATACACATGCTTTTTCTACGTCAACTGGATAATGAGATAAAGAATGGATAGATATGTTTTTTTTCTTGTCGTGCTGCTCCCTGCTTCTTTTTTTGTGGAGGGGACCTTTAACTCATGTTTTTCTGGGGAGGGAGACTGCTGTAAATCGAAATTCAATTATCTCTGCAGGTCATTGGATGATATTCTTGCAATCGTTTCTCCTAGCAGTCACATCCTCTCCTGAAAATAAGATATTCTAATTTTGTGTTTGACTAGGCCAGACTTGTAAGAATAATTTAATCATCCAGTACTATCTTTGACCTGGAAACGCCATAAGCCATTTCCCCACTGAACCCAGCACATGCCCATGCAACAACTCCACCTTCGAGACAAGGGAACATATAATCTACAACTGCCTGCTATATGACAAATCATGGAGGCCAATAGACACAACCCTACAGTCCCATCTTACCTTTTTAGAGGCTAATGCCAGTGCGTTCTGCTTTCAGGACATTTTTACACAGTCAACTTGCTTCATTAGCTAGTATTCTACCTTCTCCTTATCCTGTCTGACTCGTTTCCCCCCTTTTTTTCTCTCTTTTTTTTCAATTTAAGTAGCTACCTTGTGTACTACCACGGTCTGCCACCGAGCCCCGTGTAATAATTTTTTAAAAAAAAACGCTATAGACCAGCGCAATAGCAAAGCCAAAGTAGCCGAGTGGACGAAGGACTTCACCCAGGGCAGCTCCTGGGGAAAAAGTTTTTTTCAGCACCAACGTCGATAAGCCTCCCAACGTACACAAAAGGAGGTACTTGGCTGTCAGGAATCGGTCACTCTGTCACCCTATGTGCCAGAGCCATGAGGACAAGCCCCGCTGGACGAGTACTAAACAAGGTTTTTCTGACACGAACCTACTGCGTGCCCCTGTGATGCCTGAGAAATCCGATTACACGTCCTCATGGACTGCCTCAGATTCACCAACGACCGTATAACGAGTCAAGCACCACTTCTCAAGGACCTCATCCAGTTCCTTATGTCCAACCCACCTGCCCTCAGTCAGGAAACCGCCATGAGTAAAGCACTAGAACGAGCGCTCCTCTCCAAGCATGACCAAACTGGTTAACTCTCGCCCCTCGGATTCTCCCCTTTAGATATCCTCGTGCTGAACTACACAATTAGCTATGATGACCTCATGTTTTCACTTCTTTTCCCTTTTCTTTTGTGTATTCCTCCAGCTCCAGTCGTCACTAGGTTACTGCGGACTGCGTACGTACGTACACCGCGTAATAAATTGTTGAATAAAAATGATCGTCCGTACATTTCCATGTCATCGTCCATTAACTGCTCCTCTCTTGCTATGATGCTTTTCGCTTCGGGAAAGATTGTCTTAGAAATTAATGGATACCCTTTGTCACCTGGGCCCACAGTGATGATGAGGCCCTATCGAGGCTCTCCGCGTCTGAGCACTAATTCCGGAATACATAAAAAGAGCATCAGTCATGTGATGTCTAGGAACACGAACAGGCAAACATCGGAAAACACTCTCGAATTCTTTGATAAATACACGGTGGACTGCAGGGGAAATTATGGTGAGATGAAGAGGGCGACTCAGGAGGTTGTCGATGGTGTCTCTGGAATTCTGCTCAAGCACAAACGACAAAGTCTTTCCAAAAAATTTCCTCGAAGCCTTTTCATGAACACACCCGGTGTCCTCGAGAGTGGAAAATCACTCTTCAAGTAATTATGTGGGGTAGATTAGCTCCAGAATGTATTAGGCAAGTCCGAATTTATTGACTTGGTCCAGAGACGCGTGAGAACCCTAGCAAATCTACCGTTTTCATGCAAGTTTGTACTCGTGTTTCGTCATGGCGTAGAATACTGGCGCCTGCGAGATTTTCTCCAATTCGATGCATGCATCACACGCGTAAAGGGTGTGTCATCCGAAGTATTCCCGGTTTATCTTATCTATCTGCTCCACTCTCTCGTTCGCGCTATTGTTCACTCGCACACATGGTTTCACCCCCCACTCAGAAAGCTTCGGACGAGTACCGTCTTCCGACGAAGGTCAAGCCTACTCATTACGACGTCACTATCAAAACAGATATTGAAAATCAGGTGTTTGAAGGCTTTGTCCAGATCGAGTGGGAATTCTCTGTGCCTGATCCTTGACCGTAGACTCATTTCAACCATAGTCTGGATGTGAAGGAATCAACCAATCATGTTGCCCTCAATGTCTCGGACTTGGCTCTTGGAAAAGCGTATACTTCAGTCCTCAGTCTGTTTTCTGACTCGGAGTTGATTCGATTACAGATCTCTGTACTCTGATGCCCTGAAGACTGATCAGGTTTTCGGTGAACAAAACATCGACATCGACCAAAAGTCTGAACGAGCTACATACAGCCTCAGTGGAGCACTTCCGGCAGGATCGAAAGCATCTTTCAAAGTCTCTTTCAAGGGAAAACTCACTGGTAGTATGACGGGCTATTATAAATCTGCATATGAAAAGGATGGGCAAACGAGATACTATGCTTTAACGCAGTTCGAGGTAAGTATGCAACTGTTGCACAGAGACTAATGGACCCTTCGCTAATGCTCATTGTAGCCCACTTCTGCACGACGTGCATTTCCCTGTTGGGATGAACCTCTTCTCAAAGCCACGTTTGGAATTACTCTCATTTCTCGTGCCGATACAACTAATCTAAGCAACATGTCTTCTGTTTCGGAGGAAGTCATCACGCCAAATCATCAAGTTTTCAAGGATGATTCGGGTTACAAGGCATTGTTCTCTGGTTTGAGGGATGGTGAATGGAAGATCACCAGATTCCAAGATACTCCGCCTGTGTCGTCTTATCTTGTTGCATTTGCCAATGGCCCCTTCGAATACCTGGAAGACTCTGTGTTCCTCCCTTTAAGCAAGAAGACTTTGCCCTTGCGTATCTATAGTCAGTGAAAGTATTATTTTATGAGTGAAAATCGTGGTTGATGCATCCGACAGCAACCGCGGAGCACATTCACCAAGCGCAGTTTGCTCTTGATGTGAAGAAGGCTGTACTTCCCTTGTATGAAAAGGTGTTTGATGTCGGGTATCCTCTTCCCAAGTTGGACACTCTTGTGGTCAGTATCCACTTGCTAGAGCTTTCTTCTTCTTATGTCATACCAACCTCATTTTCCTCCAGGCAAGCGATTTTGAGGCTGGTCAGTAATGTGATGTGTTTACGATTATGATCGATGGTCGTTGATGCCAGCCATACATTTACCAGGTGCAATGGAGAACTGGGGCTTGATTACTGGTCGGACGAATGCATTCCTTCTTGACCCGAAGAACGCAGATCTGCAGGCAAAGAAGCAAGTTGCAACCACTCAAAGCCACGAGGTTGCTCACATGTGGTAAGTATCTGGCCTCTTCTCATCGATATGTAAAGTCTTAGGAGACTTGAAGGTTTGGAAATATCACGACGATGGAATGGTGGACCTATCTTTATCTCAATGAAGGCTTTGCAACTCTAGTATGCCAATTGTGCAGTGATTCAACATTTTTACAATTGCTGATTCTTGAATTTCGTAGATGGGAGAGGTCATTATTCCTAGTAAGTGCATTTATTGGAGTGTCACATCTTATCAGTGATACTCTTTGATTTCTCAGACAAGTTGGTTTTATCTTGTTCTGAAGGCGGCTCCTACAACTGACTTTGCATAGAGTATTCCCGGAGTGGAAGGTTGATTCCAACTTCATCTCGGAACATCTGAATAGGGCACTCAACCTGGATGCAAAACTTTCGTCTCATCCGATCGAGGTCGATTGTCCGGATGCTAACCAAATCAACCAGGTAAAGTGACATTTACTGATTGTCCAAGTGAAGTAGCAGCTGATAATCGACTCTCCAGATTTTCGACAGCTTGTCATATTCCAAAGCTGCATCGGGTAAGGCGAATCTATGTCACTGACTCTGGCACTCATGCGATGATGAGTACAGTCTTACGCATGCTCTCAAGTTTCGTCGGAGAAGATCGCTTTCTCAAAGGTGTCTCTATTTACCTCAAGAACAAACTTTATGGGAACAGCGTTACCACTGACCTCTGGAACGGTATTAGCAAAGCGACTGGTATTGATGTACCTAAAATTATGGACAATTGGGTCACAAAGGTGATGAAAGATGAAAATTGTTTTCAGTGGAGCTGACGGACAAGCTGCAGATTGGCTTCCCTGTTCTGACGGTGATTGAAATGCCAGAAGGTATTCGTGTGCGCCAGGATCGATTCTTAGAGACGGGAAAGGGCGAAGGGGCAGAAAATGAGACCATCTGGTTGGTATATTCCTGTCTTTCCATGTAAATCGTTCCTTACAGAGCTTGTAGGAATGTTCCCTTAAGGCTCCTTACCATTGACTCTGCCGGAAAAGCGGTGATTGACAAAGAAGTCCTCCTAACTGAACGAGAACAATTCTTCAAGATTGACACTAGTAAGCCCTACAAAGTGAATGCTGATACTACTGGATTTTGTAAGTCATCAGCGAGGACGGTGTGAGTGTATTCTCAGTTTGACTGATCGCTCTCAGACCGTGTATTGTACGAACCTAAGACAATGGTCAAGATTGCAGAAGAGGCCGTCAAAGAGGATTCAGTGTTCTCACTCAATGATCGTATGGGAGTTGTTTATGATACGGTATCATTGTCAAAGGCTGGACTAGCTGAGGTTAGCAGTGCTTTGACGTTGATTGATGTTGTTGGAAAGAAGGAGAAAGAATGTTGGTTTGCCCCTGATTTTGTGAGGAAGATGGTGCTGAGATAGTTCTAGATCTCGTTTGGGCAGGGATTTCGGAAAATTTGAGCACTTTGGTGTCTACTTGGTGGGAGAATCAGCTGGTAGTTGATCGGCTGAATGCCTTACGCCGGGTGGGTCTGAAAGATTTAAGGCTTAGCATTGGTGGTTGATGAATTCTGTGTAGGCGTTGTTTGTGCCCTTGGTAAAGAGATTGGGTTTTGAGTATAGTGCAGATGACTCTGCTGACATAACATCGTTGCGTACTCTCGCCATTTCTGATGCAGCGTCGGCATGTGATGCTGGGTGGGGAGGATGCTTCCATGATTTTTCAACCGCTGACGATTTGTGGTGAATATAGCGTTATCAAAGAGCTGCAAGACCGATTCCGCTATTTCATGGAGACAGGGGACGATTCTCGGATCCCAGCCGATCTTCAAAGAGTGACTTTCAGTACTGTACGTGCCTGTTCCCGTAGTCGAACCAAGGAGTTGATACTGACTATTGATTCAAGGCCGTACGGAATGGAGGAGTTGCTGAATACGATGCTGTTGTTGCTGTCTATGAAAAGCCAAAGACACCAACAGCCAGAACTGCTGCAATGTAGGCTGGTTCAACTGAGGAGGTATATTGCTCACCTGTGATTTTCAGCACCGCCATGGGCGCCACATATGATGGCGAATTGTGGCAGAGGACACTGGATTTTATAAAGGTAACTAGGGATCAAGACTTGCCTTACTTTTTCCGCGGATTGGCAGGGAATTTACGGTTGAGGCGCAAACTTGTTAGCTATTTCAAAGAAGAGTACGAGACTGTGAGCGCTTTGGATGCAAAATGATAGTAGTACTGGGTGGCTGACACTTTTGTAGCTCGAGAAACGGGTTGGAGGAAGCACTGTGATGCAATCTCTTTTATCGGTCTGTTCAAGTCGCAGTTGCATTGGGATCTGTGGGCTAAATGTCTGTTTGTCCAGTGCTCGTTCAACTTTCTGTCCACGGAGAAGGATTTAAAAGAGACGGAGGCTTTCTTCAAGGTGGGTGTCGGACTTGCGAGACGAGACTTGTTACACCCCTGACAATGGGCGGGAGAACAGAATAAAGACACGTCCAAGTATAACTTGGTATTGGCGCAGAGCCTGGATACCATCCGAGCAAAGGCACAGTGGCTGGAGGTGTGTGCTCATGTGTTATCTGGGAACATATGCAACTGACATTGTGGTATTGCAGCACTCGACAGAGGATTTGGAGGGGTGGTTGGAACGGTGGCAGGGGTCCTCGTAGAGTAGCACATGACCATGTAATTTGAAACAGTGAGTAGGGAACGGGGTCCTTGCCATGCCGGCGTTTGACCCCGTGCGAGATGCTGTCCTGAACTCGCCAATTGAGCACACGCACGGCCCCCTTTTTCCCCGCCGAGCAACCGATCTTGCTGTCCTCCTCAACGCCGATGGCCCTCAGCTCACTGTTGACGTTCCCCGTGACGTTCCCCGCCCCATCCCCTACAATCCCCGCACCCGTATTACCCCTCCTGTCTCCGTCCTCCAGCCTCTCACTCCCGCAGAAATACAGACTTTCAAGAGCTATCGCGGCAAGGGTGCTGCCCGCTTGCTCAAGCGTAAGCGTGCGTCCAGCGATGAGCCAGAGCCCCTCCCGAGCAAGCGACACGCAGGTGACGTCGGTGTCGTCGTCGATCACTGTTCGTATGCTTTTTGAGACATGCGCACATTTCTTATATTACATACAGATAACTCACGGCCTGACGTTGGAGTCGTCCAGCGCCAGGAGTCACCCATCATCGGACTCAAAAATTTCAACAACTGGGTCAAATCAATACTCATCTCTCGCTTTGCCCATCCTGCCCTCCTAAAGAGCACACATGTACAAGCGCGGGCCAAAGGCAAGGTTCTTGATATGGGCTGTGGAAAGGGCGGTGACATAACAAAGTGGTCAAAAGCCAAAATTCGAGAACTACTAGCTGTCGGTGTGTGTTTCTCATCGCCGTCTTGTCCTCGCAGCTCATCCAGATAATAGACATAGCTGCTGTTTCTGTCGATCAAGCACGCGATCGATGGTTGAATCAGAAAGGAACGAAATTCGATGCTACATTTGCTGCTCTTGATTGTTATTCTGACCGACTATCTCGAGCATTTCCTCCCGCAAAACTTGTTCAGCCATTCGATGTTGTTTCCATGCAGTTTTGTGTGCACTATGCCTTTGAATCGATACAGAAAGCTCGATGCATGCTCGACAATGTGACGCGTTATCTTCGTCCAGGAGGTGTCTTTATTGGCACGGTACCCAACTCGGACTTTCTTCTGTGCGTTGTTTCCTTTCTCGCTGACTCATCTGTCCTGATTGTCTAGGGAGCAATTGAACGGTCTGCCGGCTGATCATCAAGATCTATCTTTCGGCAACGACGTTTACACCATTCAATTTGACGATCGTATAAAACAACCTATATTTGGTCATAAATACAATTTCTTCCTCCGAGATGCAGTGGAGAATGTGCCAGAGTACGTCGTCAGATGGGAGAATTTCCGTCGGTAGGTAACAATCGCTCTCTCTGTGTGTGTCTGGTCCCATTGTATTCACCTTCATCCTTCATCAGGATGGCGGAAGATTACAAACTGAAGTTGATATACAAGAAAGAGTTTCATGAAGTTTTCCTAGAAAATCAGGAAGATCCAGAATTTCATTCCTTGATGGTCAAGATGAAAGTCATGGACACAAACGGTGAGAGTTCGATGGATGAAGCGCAATGGGAAGCTGCTAGTGCGTTTCCCTTTTTTGTTCTTCCAATGCTTGACCATGATTTTTTTTCTTTGGTTTAGATATTTACATCGCTTTTGCCTTTGAGAAAACCAAATGATTCTGGTGGGCCGTTTTTTTTCTCATTCTGTCATCTTATCATACTTGTAAATTCGTTTTTTTACGTTACGTGTATATTACGTATGGCAATCAATTTATGATTGTTGCTCGCTAGTACATGAAGCTCTTAACATAAAAATCTGCTTTACATCCAAAAATCATGCTCCAGTTTAATATCACAAACACAGGAGTTATCTTAGATACAAAATGAGACGTATATAACTCCTCTTAAGTCAAATTCAGAGGCGAGATCTAAAAGGAAAGAAAGGGGGACAAATATAAAGTACATTAGATCGTTGGAACATCAACACAAGAAATTAAACTGTGAAGAGGGAACGCCGAAGGAAGGAGGGGAGAGGAAAGAGGGGGGAATACTAAGACTATTCACATGGATGGAACTTTAAAAAAAACAAACAGGAATCTGCAACGCACAATCACTCTTGGCCGAAGCCAACAGTTTCCCTAAAAAGCAGACCGTTAATATCACACGAGAGAGAGAAGGTGGGTTGGTGTACGACTCACTCTACAGCCAACGTCAATTTCTGCTCCAGACTCGCATAGTCTTTATAAGGCGGGAGATCAATCCGATTAAAACATGTATGACTCTTTGGCAACTGCGATGGGTCACCCGATTTTTCGATCGTAAACCGTCGAGGACCATCCGAGCCTTGTAAATCCTTGAAACCATTGACGGGTATACGCGAGGTTCCAGTTGCAAATTGGAGCAAGCGGGACTTGCGTTCAGGTGGCCACGACCGAACGCATTTCCAAAACCACTGAATGACGTCGTCGGTTTGTTCATAACCACGATAATCAGTATATTTAGTCCAGTCGTCGCTGCAAAACCCTCGAGAATCAGTCTGAATCACGAATGGTATAAAGGACAGTACATACACGTCAATCTCGGACATACCACCGATGAGCAACTCCAATTCCCTCTCATCAAATACATTGACCAAATCCAATGGAATGAGTTCACTAAATCCGGACATGAAAGCATCAAATTGCTCCTTGACGCGCTTGGAGATGCGGTATTCCACCACGCAGTCGACATAGTCTTTCTTATTCTCCTCAGTCACCTGAATGTCGGCGCCTCCAGGTTTGAGATCCAAAGTCACCATCTCGCCAAATCGATCTTCTGAGGTCGTAAATGTCTCATCAATGATATCCGTGATGTCGTTTTCCCTAGTTACGGTGCCCGGTCAATGACCTGGTATGCCTGACAGCATCGAAGAAGACTTACAGCATCCATGTCAAACCACGATGTAACTCCGCATCGACACTCTCCAGGTCGGATAACGTCACCTTTTTCTTGAGTATCATCTTGTAGAAGCTGACAATGAAGTAGGCGTCAAGGAAACGGCGATGGAATATGCCCAGACCCAAGCATCGACCGATGAATTTGAAGTAATTGAGATGTTCGGGGTTCACGCCAGAAGCGGGATTAATTTGAAGAGTGTAGTTGTCATGGGCGGAGTATTCAAAGAGACAATAGAACGGGTTGAACATCTCATGAGACAGGAGGAAAAAGAATTCTCTAGAAAGCAAGGAGATTGGCTTCGCAAAAGTTAAAGTTGGAGAAGGTAAACCCACCTAGAGAGACCTCCGTAATCCAGACCATCCTCACCATCGAATTTGATCATTAGTCTCTTCTTCAGATCATAAGGTGCTTGTCTCATGATCTCTGCGTAACTATCCTCAAAAATATGGTTGCGCCTAACTTTGATCTGACAATTGCCGGGCTGAGCACGCATTGAAGGTTGACTTCGGAAGTAGATAAGCTTCCTCCTAAAGTCTCGCTTGTATTGCGGTACACCTTGATCAAGAGTAGATGGTAAGCGAGGATCATCCCAAGTTGTGGTCCTGGTGTTATGATCGACAAAATAGACTCGTGCAGTCGACGTCAGACGCATTTCCCAACCCGATGGCAATGGTCCCAACTGAGAAATAGTCTGCGATTGAGATGACCCCTGGCCATTAGGCCCCACTACACGTATAATAGTCTGTCGTCGAGGATCAACCCATGTTGTCGTCCGTGTGTTGTGGTCGACATAATAAGGGCGTCCCTCTGGCGTGTACCGCTCTTCCCAACCATGAGGAAGGGCACCCGAGCCAGCAGTCGTAGCACCAGTAGTTGACATTTGGGCAGGAGCGTTTGTCTGTGTCGCAGTTGTGTCGGTAATGCTACTGGTACGGTTTGGTGGATTGGACGCTTCCAACAAGTCATCTGCAAGGATACGCCGTGAATGTTGATCCCGGGCTGCATTTGTCTCATTATCCTGAGCACTAGTATTGACAGCGGCATTAGCAGAGGGTCGATTCCATGTCGTGCTACGAGTGTTATGGTCAACGTAATACGTACGACCGAGCGGATCGATGCGCCTTTCCCAACCCGTAGGTAGTGCACCGTACTGGTCTACATTTGGATTGAAGTTGCGCATGTTCGGATTCTGGGGTGAAACACTGGCAGAAGGAGCGATTTGTGATGATGCAGAGGAGAGTGGAGAAGGTGCAGCAGAACCAGTTGCAGAGGTGGATAGTTGGGTAGATGACTGTCGTTCTGGCTCTACTGAGGCAGTTGCCGAGGGAGACGTATTTGGAACAGGCATTGCAACAGCATCACCAGTGGTGGCGTGAGAACTCGGTGTGCGCGAAAGATTCCCACTGACGGTAGGCTGTAGAGTGACATTTGAAGAAGTGGTCGCCTGAGAAGCTCCATCTAGGCTGAGATCTGCAACGGCCGCAGATAGGCTACTTGATGCAGTGGCTGGCCCTTGGTTGCTGATTGGATGACTGGCATTTGTGGTCAGATAAATGATTAATTTCCCATGTACAACCAGATTGTCATTGGACTTTTTGAGGTCTAGAGTGAGCATTTCTGCGAGGCAGGATAGGAGCATTGCGTTGGTGCAACCATAATTAACGAAAAACATAGACATTACGCACGATGGCTATCAAGTTCCAGATCCAGCACGTCGCTAACTCTGATGTTCACGACACCTAGGAAGCCCTGATCCCTCCTCTTGAACTTGCGTTGGTCGAAAATCTGAACGGCGATGACGGATGATTCCTTTACTGTTCTAGATTAGGAGAAGTTTGGGTGAGTTGCAAAATATCAAAGTAGGAGAGGCCCACATGTCGAACGACTCATTCCAATATGGATTCAAAGTCCTTTTGATGACACTTGTCGTATGGGTTTGTTCGGCATCAACAGTGAGGACGGCGAAGGGGTCAGGAAGCCTGAATACATCACGCTTCGACAGGCCATCTGCAGCGACGACTGTGTTCAGATGTATGAGTTTAATGGCGCAAACATGAGCTTTCAAGATCAAGAGGAGGACATCGGGGCAGACCGACCTGTCGCTCGTATCCTTTTATCTCTGTGAGCGCAAAAGATGAGAAATTGTAGAGTAGTACTGCCTACATGGGACGAGGAGGGACAGACATTGCGGATGAGCTTGTGTTTGTAATTTGCACAGAAATGCAAATTGGTTTGTCCAAGCAGCAGGGAGGAAACAAAAGTGATTTGTGGAAAAGAGCCAATTCTCTGAGAAACCACCATAAATCAGTCACATGTCACTGCACTGCCCTGTTTATCGGTCTCTTCTGCCCGAAAACAATTCTTTTCAGGGCGTATGTTTCTGCAAAATCCTCGTCATGACCAAGGAATCACTCATATCTATCGCAACTCGGCTTAGTTACAAGCTGAACCACTTCTCCATTATATCAACATCGGCCATTTCCGAGGTCATGCCGAGCATGGCGTGTAAATATTCATTATCTGTCTTTATCATAGCAAACATTGATTCTCCTCATTCGAGCTAAGCATTGAAGTCTACATTTGAATACAATAATGGGGTTGTGGCACTGCGTAACGGTCTCCAGTACATACTTCCTTATTGAGCTTCTTGACGTGTAATGTAAAACTTCTCACATTGTTTGCTTTCGCTTCGCTTCGAAATCACTGCTACTTTCCATGCTACCATGCCCTCCCTACCAACCGAGAACCCAATAAGTGCTGTGAGCGACAGATTCGCACGGATAATCTTCCAGAATTCACAGTGAAAGGGATTCTAGGCACACAACCACACTGCTAATGCAGAAGAACACACAAACAATGGTCTTATAGTCCTTGCCATGGAGGAACACACCAAGGCTGCTGAAGCCTTCGCAGCCGCTATCGAACGAAGTCATGATGAATCGGTCAGCTCTTTTCCTACTTTACGCATGCAACAATGATCAATCGCTCTATTTTTGTAGGCAAAACGCACCTTGCGCATGCTCTACAACGAGCAATTGAAGGAAAGTCGAGAACTCAATCGACGTATTGAAAAACTCCGGGAAGAGGGTAAAGATCCTTCATTGCCACAACCCACAACGGCATCCAACATGCAACCCAAAAACGCTCTGATTCCTCACAGAGCGATGACGTCTTCACCTCAAGTACCTGGTCGTATGGAATCACCTCAACCTCTGCAAAGAATGACAGATACAGTAGACGAGTCTTTCATGCTCCTAGGTGGTCAGCAGGTAAGTAAAAATGAGCCCCTGATTTTTCATTGTTTTTCGCATGGATGATGTTAGTCAGAGCCTGGTGATCCATTCAATCAGTTTTGGAACATAATGCAAGGAATGCTCGATACTCTTTCCTCCCCAGTGGCATTCGCAACCGCCCCCTTAAGCAGCCCCAATGCCTCCAATGCTCCAACTTCATTACCAAATGGTTTGGCGCACTCAAGAACGCCACCATCTTCCATGTCTCTTAAGAGCTCAAGCTTCAATGGTGATACGGAAGTGGGTGAACCTATCTTGACGAGACTTGGACGGAGGATCGGAATGACAAAGGAGACTATTCCAGGGATGAGGCATTCACACAAAAATCCACAGGTCGATGCATCCTCAGAAGACGACTTTGATGAATCATTATTTGACGTCGGTGCGCCTATTCTCTGTCTTTCCCCGTTTAATCATTCTCATCTATCCAAAGGTGATGATCTATCCGAGTCTTTCCTTGTTATTCCATCAGGCTCAGAGATAGGGGCGCTGCGAAAGGAGAATGCAGCTCTGAAGGTAGAGGTGGCTAATCTGCAGAAACGGCTCGAAATGGCAGAAAAGGTGCTTCATTTACATGAAAAACAAGATCGACAATTGAGGGATAGTATATATCAAGCTAGGAGAGAGGTTAGCCTCCACCATCCTTATTCGCTTTGTTTTGCTCCTACGATCTCTAGGCACAAAGAGTAATGGGTAGTTCGATGCAACAACGAATAGGCCCTGATCTGGCCAACCTCAACCTCAATGTTACACCACCAGTATCAACACCATCTAGTCGGGAGAACCAATATCTACAGAGAATTAAAGAGTTGGAGAACGATGTCCGACAAGCTCGGGTCGAAAATGAGAAAAATGTGCGTACATCGTGCAGATGCTCCCATGAATTTTGCTGATTTGACATACAGCAAGCGATGATCAGGAAGTATCGCGAACGATGGGACAAACTGAAAGAGTCTGCTAAGCGGAAAAAGGAAGCGAAGGCTGCTGCTGCCGCCGCGGCATCGCCGGTGAGAGAGCGCATCGTGGAAGAACCCGAGGCCGAAGAGGAGTTGGACGACACGTAAATTAGGACTTTTGTTGTATCGTTTGTACTGTCAGTATTACTGTATGGCTTTCCGTGTAAATGTACGACGTATGAAAAATTGTAGGTTATGCGAAGAGGTCAAAGTCGACGATGCTTAGTGACCGAGCAAATTCGTCGAAGTATTGGGTTGCCTGTAGGGAATCTGCCTCGGACATCACTTCATTTGCTGATATGAGAGGAATGTTGAACGTCGCGACCAGATCAACGTTCTTTGTTGGTACACGATACAACGCCATTAGAATTTTCACGGTATCCGGTGTGGCTGGGTTGGATTTCTTGATCAACTGGGTGCCCTGAAGGACGACCGCATGTGGTGTAGCGTCTCCTCGGGCATTGGGTATTCCACTGATCTGTTCTATTTCAGCTTTCTCAGCATCGTTGTCGTGCGCCAAAGCATCAAAGTGAAATCTGTAAAGGAAATTTAGTAAGGATACATTAATTGATTTTTCGAAGCACTTGCTCTATTGCTT
>Ga0153946_1000049_pt1 | contig 37494 bp, 38 predicted proteins | sample TSNJ030MetaG_FD_104751 | JGI IMG/M metagenome (GOLD analysis project Ga0153946, IMG submission 104751) | Attine ant fungus gardens microbial communities from New Jersey, USA - TSNJ030 MetaG | ecosystem: Host-associated > Fungi > Mycelium > Unclassified | place: USA: New Jersey, Wharton State... | reverse complement strand
TTGGCTCAAGAACAAGAGTAGAATCAAGGATAGACCTTTGCTATACATCACCCTTACCCCTACCTCAGGTGGGCCCTGGACACTATTGGAATATTGATGTTGTCAGATATTAATTATATTTTTATAGCATCCATTGTTTGGGTCAAGATTATGCTAATACCAGCTTAGTTGAAATATCCATAAGATAAGATGAAATCCAATTGCCAATAATAGCTAGTATTACTGTTAATGTTAGCCCTAGCTAGAAAACTGTCTTACTGCAGAAATCTAGTCAAGGCCTGTTGCCCAAGTTCAGAGTTCAGGAAAGCACATGCTCCTATCAGGAAAGCATGTGACCGGGTCAGCTGGCACCTGAGCCTCCCACCATAGGTATCACTTCCACCTCAGCTCTATCATAGATCTCTCTTTCTCCACCATCACCTAGACACTGACTTTGACTTAGAATATCAAGAGGTCTCTTGATTTGGATATCCTCTTTCTCTCTGTAGAGTCTTATTTTCATCCGTGAGTACTCACGACGCAGTCGCTTGCACTTTGCTGAGAAACTTCCCTGATCTTTTTCATAGGTAGATTGACACAGACTCACAATTTGAACGACATTCTCACTGACAATAAGCTCAATATTTGACACCCAACTCACGAAGCTTCAAGGTTCTACCATGACTCAAAACCCCCTTCATCAGTTCAGCGCTTCTGACGATGATGACAGAAGAAACCGTTTTGCTCCATCAAATGGTTTTGACGGCTCGGATGCCGATATCATCAGACGAGGCTCAGGCACCACTGGTAGTGGAGGCCCTGTTTCCCTTCGCGAGAGAGCAGCTAGCCAACCTCCTCATTCCTCCGACCAGGCCTTTCTGTCTTCGCCTTCTGCCACGCATTTTATACCCTCTAGTCTTGGTGGTGGTACTGCTAGTCCATGGCCAAATTCCCGACTTAACAGCAATCGTGGAAATCAACCCATTCCGATTCGTAGTTCCTCCTTTTCTTCCAATTCCCAGTCTCAGTTTTCTGCGGCGATGCGAGATCGTGTTTTCCCTTCTATGATCGAGTATGATGAAGAGTCTGATACAATGTCGGACACTGATAGTGTCCTCCCTTCTCTGGGCCGTGGGCGTTCGTTCGGGGGAGATCCAATTCGAAGCAGGTCCCAGTCCCTAGCAGCCGGACGCCCAGGGCCCATTGGAAGCTCATTCCTGGGCCCATCGCTCATGAATAGTTGGAATGATTCCTTCTCTTCAAAAACGGGTTCTAGCCCCCTCGCAATTCCCGGACGATATGGTGAAGTTGGTTCCAGTCGTTATGGATCCCTCGGCACAATAGGACGTTCTGCCAGCAAAATATTGTCATCATCACCTTCTACCAACTTGCTTGGTAGTGAACTAGCTTCCCGAGGAATATCTGAGACGAATCAGAGTCCTTTCCGCCGTGACGTCGGGCAGATCCTGTTGGATGATGGATCAGCTTTTCGTGAACTATGGGCTGGACAGAACCCACCAAGGGACGAGAACGGTGGTGGTGGAAGTGGCACAACGAGTAGACGACATAGTGTCAGTGTCGTTCAACCTCGAAGGGGTATAATTGGTTTCAATGCTCCCGACGCTAGTGATTTCGATGAGCGAGCACATGCTCCTGGTAGCGCATTTGGGCGTAGTAGACTGAAACTGACTGATGATGACCTAGCTAGTGACCTTGGGATGCTTAATATGGGATCTAACGATGCCCCTATATCCTCCTCTGCCACATCTGCTCACTATCCAAGTCAGCCTGCATCTCTCCCAATATACGCTCCCCTTTCGCGTAGCCCGCCATCTCGTGATCTTCTCTTGCCATATCAACCCATCAAGAATTCGGGTCTTCCGGGTTCTTACAGTGCAAGGCGGGTCATCGGCACCCCAAGCGAGCCCGAGTTCCCAGAAGAACAGGAGAATCCTGCCAAATTCGACCAGTACCAGCAATATGGTGGACAGCAACAAGAATCAACTTTACGATTTGCCTCTACCCAAGGAATCAAGTACACGAGTACGGTCACTGGCAAAGTACCCTATCTCCGAGCTCGAGAGCCTTCTTGCGGGCCCTCGCCTGGCCTTAATCCTTCACCGATATCTCCGACCGCGGCTGGTGCGTCAAGAGTCATCAGTCCAAACTCAAGTTTTTATGTGTCGCAAATCCAGCGCAAAGCATCAGAACCGCTGAGTCCGCTGAGTCCCATTTCTGCGAATATCCCTCAGTCCCCCTTAGCTTCGATAAGCCCTTCCTTTTCTTCCTTTCATGATAGTCACCAGCAGTCCCCTTCACGTTCCGTTTCGCATCAGCCAAATCTGAACGATATGGGGAAAGGTGTTCCACTTCACTCTATCCCTCCTTTTTGTCCCCTTTTCATCGTTGAATTTAAGGCTGGTCGAACGGATTTGTTTTACCTTACTAACCCGTCCCTAAATGTACAAGTGGGAGATTCGGTGATTGTGGAGGCGGACAGAGGCAAAGATCTGGGAACCGTTGTGAACGACACAATTACGATTAATCAAGTGGCAGAGTGGCAAAGACAGCAAGCGGAGAAAGCGAAATCCGTTGCGATGGCAGCGGCAGCGGCAGCTGCTATTGGTTTCAGTTTAGATTCTCCAACGAGCCCGACTATTGGTGCTGTCCATGGTGGTGGTGCAAGTGGTGGTGCAAGTGGTGGTGCAAGTGGTGGTGCAAGTGGTGGTGGAGTGCAACAAGTGAAGGAGATCAACCCCAAGATGATCCTTGGTAAGGCTGATCAAGAGGATTCATTGTACGTGTTGTACCTTGGATAGCTTTGGGTGGGGCTCAAACTTCTTAAAAGTCTGTTAGCGCAGAAGGCACACGATGAGTCAAAAGCACTGCAGCTGTGCCAGAGCAAGGTTAAGGCAAAGAAATTACCTATGGAGGTTATTGATGCTGAATATCAATGGTATGATCTAATCCTTTTTTCCTGTGCTTTTTACTTACTTTCAGTCACAGGGATCGCCGTAAACTAACATTCTATTTCATCGCGGATAAGAGGATTGATTTTAGGGAGCTTGTGAGGGAGTTATTCAGGTATGCTCTTTTGTGACGTTCTCGAAGCGAGTTTGTGACCTTGCCTTCAGGTTGTATAAGACAAGGATTTGGATGGCATCTATTCAAGGCGGTGGCGTTTCCTACGAACAATAGGTGGTAATTGACAACTAACGGTCACCAAGTCTTTTTGATGTACGATTCGTGCCAGTGGTCAGGGTCTAACGCAAGGGAGTCAAATATCTGTTCGGCCCAGTGGGCCAGTGACTTCGAGTGGAGGAATGTGATTGGAAGAAACCTAGATTGTAAGGTGGCGAGAAAGAGGAACAGACTTTGAAGGAGAAAGGTAAAAAGTCTTTCATGTCACGATCATCCATGGATAGTTTACTTTGTTGAAGTTTATAAGCTCATGCTATGCTTCTCATGCTACCCATCTATTTGAAGTGTCACTCATCTACTTATACAAATCCGTTGTTCAGCTGCTTCTGTATCTTTCTTTGTTTTATATAGTGGTTAATGACTTATTTAATTTGTAAAAGATTTCCGGCTTCCTTGCTATAGCTCTCAGGGTTTCATCTTGAATAGTTATTATGTGTGCAATGTTTTGTATAGACAGTCATATTTCTGTACTTTCGACGAACTCGTTATCCTCTCAGGCGGGGACCTATAATGACCCCTATGAATTGCTTGGTAGGGTCAAACACTTCCCTTTTACTTTCTACTACCATGAACTGACTGCACTACCTTTCACACTTCTTCTCCTTGCACACCTCCGTATTCTCCATGATCCATACTCAGATAAGCTTCGATATGACAATAATGTAGTCGTTTGAAAGGTATGAATGACGCGTGAAGGTGATGGAAGTTGTTTTCTTGTCGGCCAGCTGGAATCCAGCGCAAGGAATGTCATGGTTCTTGATATATACCTTGTCCCTTTTTATTTTTCCCCCAGATTACTTGTTTTGACATTAGATATTCCTAATGTACCCGTGCTCTCAGACTTCGGACAATCTTGCCTTTCGAACTTCGCTTGAAAGTATCTAGAAACTCTCCGGCATCGGACTTTATCTGGTTTTTCACAGAAAATATCGATCAAACAGGAGCAGATGGAGGACGAAGTTGACACTCAGTGGTGGAAAGATGTGATGGTTAGAAAATCTCTTTCGAAGGAATGTATTGGGGAACGGTGTGTTGATCTTTCAAATGATTGTACCTGAATCATAATCGTCAGGTTCGAGCGACTACTTGTTGCATTTTCTACCCATGTGCTGCTGCATGAATCGAGGTTATACACACAAGAAAAGCAATATGTATGCCCCATCCTTTGCGAGTGGCCATACTTGTTTGTTGAGCAAGTCCAGGTCCTTTCGGCAACTGCTCCGGGCTCATACAATGATATACTCCCTTGCTGCTGTCAATCATCTAGGTGCACATGGCTCCATAGGGCAAGTTCAGCGGCGTGAAGAACTTGACAGGATAAAGGTGAATAGGTTGCCTTTTACCGAGCTCTCTGAATTTTGCTCAATGATTCCATAGTTCATAGTATCAACCAGACAACAAAATGTAACACAGACCAATAAATTGATTCACATTTTCACTCTTGCCAAGCTCAAGTAAGCCAATTTGCGAATTCAACTCTGGTCCGGCGAGCGAGGGAGCTTCGGACCGAAACTCTTGCCTATCTCTTTCAATTAGCCTTAACGGGGTCTTATATTGGAATGCCACTGCCATATGCAAATAGTCTAAGGCATTCGGAAACCTTGACCATGCATTCGGTGAGCCTAATTACCCCTTGCATTGAACCCCACGTCCAATTTTTGGTTAGTCAACTCGATCGCCCAGCTTATCTCTAGCTGTTGCTCGCTATCTAAATGAACTGGAAGCGTTGCGAGGCTTCGTAGTTGGTAGTGCTCAACGATCAGAAGGCGAGTCATATACATCCGCGCAATTTCGCCTGTTGGATGTCCTTGACTCATTGAAGATGTCGTACAAGAGCTTGTCCGAAGCTACTACACATGAGCGAAGAAGGCTACCGGGGCACACCTGGCATAAACACCCTAAAACATGGTGAAAATGGCTAGTGTTGGAAAATTTTTGAGCAGACTCAGTGTTGAAACTGTCCCTGAAACTGTCGGCTTGATTTGTGACGTAGCCTCATGTCGATCGTGCCTTCCTCTCAATCTATCACTCTTTGGCGGAGGAAGCCACCGAACATCGATCATATACGTCAATATATACTGCCCTTCGCTCTCGAATCCTCCTCGCACTACATCATCAGGATCAACGCCTTCAGTGTCTTCTATTCTCCAAGATGAACCCATAACTGGAGTCAAGTCGGGGAAAACACAGAAAAACATGTGTCGACACAGCCATCCGATCACTAAAGGACTTGAGGATGAATAGGAAAATAATGGCCCGACCTTCATTAGTTCGAGGCACAGCTCACTGTGCTCTGGACAAAGATGTTCAATTGTTCGAGGATGAAGTAGGCTCCCGACTCAATCTCAACCCTCAGTCTGAGCGCGGAACATTCTTAGATTATTGGGGCAACTGAAGATTATTCTGCTAGGGACGTCGAATTTCGGACACTAAAGGCTGAGGAGGCACCAAGACGATTATTGACCGCTGGAAAAAAGAAGAGAGCAAGACGTTGCCGCATGTCGGTCCGTCGGCGCGTTATCAATCTCATACATAATTGCCCCTTTTTTCCACCTCATTCACTGGCTCAGTGACCCCATTGGGTGACAACATTGAGGGCGTCGAGTTCCAAATCAACTCCGAGCAAGAAATTGGAACGGTGTCAACAGAAGCGGATGAGACAACCCGAGAGTATTGAATTATTGCAGACCAGTATGACCCTTCAAAAGCTACTCATGGTTGACTCGAGAAATTGTCAGCCAATAAGTTCAATGTTTTTTCCCATCAAGTTGTATGCTTAGACTGACATACATCCAGAGGAAGAGAAAGATGACTATTCTCTGGATGGGAATAATTCACATCAGTATATTGTACTACCTCTTACTGATATAACCTTGCTTCAGAAAGTGACAGAACGCTTCAGAAACAGCCAAGTTGACCCAGATTGTCGATGAATTCAACTAGACTGCCATAAATTGCTCAATGTTTGCTCAACCTTCCATGTCTTCCAATCCCCAGGTGGCAACCGCTAGAACCATATTGGAGTATCGAATGTTACACTTGAATTAGTCTACACTCCAATTCCTATTGCCAGATTAACATCTCTTCTTATTGTTCTAGATATAAATAAATAGTAATTGTCAAGATGACGCTCATTTGCATGTTTTCAATTCCTCCATATCTCGCACAATGAAAGCCTTGGCTCATTGATACAATAACTTACTAATGCGAGTCTGATAGGAGGTACAAAAGAAACCAAGGCATTTTCTACTGACAGTGTGGTACATCATCAGTATAATTGTATACCAATTGTATACCTGCATTTGTATTGCATCTCGTTATACAAAGTCCTCCGAAAGAAGTGGCTCTTCGCAGAATTAAGAAAGACATTTTGCTGAAAAAGCGTGGAGAGTCACGTTTGATCTGCTTGCTGAGATCAATATTGTCTCTTAGCATAATGGTTTGAGTTCCTATGCACCATGATATGTGTAGTAAACAAAGTATCGTCTGGCACCAACACTACGAGAGATGCAGTGGGACGAAAGGTCTCTCAATTCACATCACGATGGAGATACTTTGCAACATGCAAATGTGGCGCTTCTATCCATGTTGCCAAGCTTTGAACTATGGTTAACCCATGCCTGGCTCACGAAAGTTGGACACCAGACCTGAGCCTGCCGGAGTCGCATTCGGACTAGATTCTTATCATTGGTTCGTACAATAGGTATGACATCCTCGCTATGGAAATCTCAGGGCCAAATATACGTCTCTTAAAAGAGCGATGTGAAGAATGAGGTTTTTTTCATATGAAGTATCAATGTCCCCGGTGACAGTTTTCTCACAACTCACACTAGATCGTATCAAACGTCTAATACTCCAAATGTTCCAAATGCGGCAGCAATTTGCGAACAAGCCTCTCCAGTTACTTGAATTTGCTGAACTTGCACATATAATTGATCAGAAATCCGCTAAAGGATGGTTTGGCATAAAAACAGGTAACGGATGAGCTTCGGTGTTCAAAACATATTCTGCAACAGCAACAGCAACAGCAGCATCAATCATATCAAGCCACGCTGAAATGATTTTCACGAGTAACTCACCATCCAAAGGAATCACGTTCTCATCCTCAAAAAGGAGGTAGAGATATTTCAATGTTTCAGCCTAAGACGCAGGATAAGTGTATTCGAAAAAGAATATGCGAGAAAGTCTGTACCAGCCAGAACGTCTCCATTTTATCATCTTTCTTCGTATTCACATCATCAACGTTTAGGATACTGGAGTATCCACCTTCATCCAAACGACAGTACTTCTCTATCGACTGAAAAATCTTCCAACCTATCTGCCTATACCGGGAGTCACCTGTCAGACGATGAGCAAGGAAAATTGATTCTAAAGTTTCGGGTCGGAGAATATAGCGAGCATCGTAAACTGGCGAAGCGCCTGGTCTAAACAAACAATAGATTAATTTCTGATAGGAGAGGATTTCTTCGCTAACCTTGCACCCTTTATATACCAGTCAGCCTTCGCTCCTGGCCGCTGTGCCTCCTCAGGAGAATAGAAATACACAATCTCTGGCGATAAACCTCTAAATATGCCACGGTCAAACACCGATCACCAACAGAAGATTACACACTCACGTGGCAGTATTATGGGTATCAACACAAGTCTCAATCAATTGATATCCTGATTCCCAGTCCCGTTTTCCAATGCTTGTGAATTCATGTTCCTGAGGGGGTCGCGAGGAATGTGCACCACGTTGACCCACGGTAGTCGCGCCGAGCATAAGCGAGCCACCTAGGAAACAGACCAGGTGGTCTTGTTTCCGTTGTAAAGTATATTTCCTAGACTTTTGAGAATAGAAAGCGACTGCAAAAAATGGAGCGACCATACTTTTCGGCAACTCGAGAATGTGTAGGAATTAGTTCTGCTGTGAATGTGAGGCCATTTTTGGCACCTTTGACAAGGAGCTTGTCATGTATATCTTGCATCGCTGCATCGTACATCTCCCGATACACAAATTCTGTTTGATTCTTATATTGGAATTCTCAGCCCAAATATAGTGTCAGTAGGTAATGCTCACGGTTTGAAGATATTGCTTTCTGTGATATTATTTGTAGTATTCGACAGTGCTTGAAGAAAAGCAGAGACTTACAATAAATACTCATAGTAAGAATCACCACGGGACCCTAAACGGATTTCAGAGTCAACAAAAAGCCCAGAATTGGCACTGCAGGAAATTAACCCATGGTTTACACGTGAAGGTTGGGAAACGTACTTCATATAAATAGGCACGAGATTTGAGGACTGCTCGGAAGTTCTCAGAACTCTCATAGCCTATGAATGCATATAGATTGAAGCTTGCACACTCAAAATGTCAGTCGCACCTGCTCGACTTTGTCCCAATAAATTGAGTCACCAGTCAAATGACTAAGATATCGAAACTCTAGTTGGAGTGTGGTGGCCTCTGCGGTGCTCACACGACCTTGTGAATATGGATCATCTACAGCTTTCTTCAGCCCTAAATTCGCCATAGAGAGGGCGAGTCCAGAAGGGGTATCAAACACGGGCAACATCCGATTTGCAAGATCAGTAGCTTTGTCAAGATATAGACGATCTTTGGTTAGATGAAATATCGACAATAGTCCCCCAAGAACACGAATGGTTGTCTACATTAAAATTAAGCCTTTGCAACTTTGTCCAGAGGATACTTACCTCAAAGGTATTATAGTTTTCATCTCGATCAAATGAGTGCTGTACCGCCATCCACGTCCTGGCTCGTTGATACTCTTCATTGAGTCCCATGAGGTACATGGTATCAAGGGCATCGATCACCATGTATCCGATCGAACCGTGGGTAGAGAAATTTGAGCCTCGACGACTGAGAGGGTGATATTCGTCGGCGCCCATCGCATCTTGCTCTTAATACCCTTCATTCAACCAAAGAAATAAATTTCCAGATCATTGAAACGCACCATATGCTAACCAGGAATGCTAGGATCAGTGAAGCCAAAAGCAGCATTTTACCTATGCTTTACTGATACTTACCCTGAACGCCTCTACTATTGCATCTCTTTTGTTCGCATCAGGGCCATTGACAAACCTTCCTCCTTCGGGCAACGGATTCCAAGAACCAGGGTATGGTAGTTGGACATATCCAAACTTATGACAGTGAATCGTGATCAGCGCTGTGTAATGTCTGAGCCAAACTCGATGCACCTTGTACAGGGTTGTAAATGATACGATGACCAATGTGGCAAGAAGTGCTCTGCGGAGCGTGAAAAGTGTCCTTGTTGACTTGGCGGTACGAAGCTATGGAAAAGGGTGCGTCAGAGTAAAAAAGCAGATTTATGTTGTCGACCGACATCAGGATAAAAACGTGTCTCATTTGATCTATTCTTATCCTCTATTCGTCTGTGTCGCAGAGCGGACTCTAGCTCATAGTAATCAGTCATTCCGAGAATTAAAGCGTCCAAGGTATTGAAGATGCCACGCAAGGTGTCACACGTCCAAGATCAACCAGGTCAATAGGAAAGAGACTCAGCTCCTGATTGTCAGCGCAAGTGATTCCAGACTGACGTGGAAATGGAAGAACAGAATGTTGCATCGTGTGTGAACAAAGCGTGGGATAATATTTTGATAAGATCTTCACTTCACTTCTCTTGAGAACTATATGAGCGCGTGAGCCTCTCAGCCAGCATGCATCGACAATTGTCGATGGTTAAACAACCTCTCGAGTTTTCACGAAAGGAAATTCCGCCGATGCCTTGTAATTTGATTCTTCCCTCCTTGTCTACATACGATAGTATTCAACGACGGAGAGATACAATGTTTATGCTCTCGGGGAGATGCAACAAGTCCTAACGCATCCCCACAAGAACAGCCGAATGAAAGTCATTTCTCGTCGAACGATATCCAAAAGTCTTTCCATGTATCTGCCCGATTTAAATACGGCCACTACTGAGACCCGACCACGGATCAATCTGATGGTTTCACATCGCGACGGAAGCGTCGTTCATTTACATTATTTTCCTTCGCGAGTTCCGATGACTAGCCTTCCTACACACGTTCGGGTGTTATTACTTTCGACAGAAAATACTGCTTTTAGGTCACATGACCCACCGCTTTGATACCGAACTGCACGTGGGAAGTTGTGTCATTCGAATCAATGCATCTTCACCATTCTTATTAATGTCTAGGACTTCTGTAATTTTGCTGAATTTCTCTCCGGTTCTTCTTACATTGTTGTGTTGGAAACCTGTTCCGCTTTACGCAACAGAGGTCGATAGCAAATTTATTTCATTAATAAAAGTTTCAAAATAATCACGGTGATCAGGGATGGCTCAACTTAGTTTGCCTCCTTGAAGCTCAAGGACTCGGTAATTAGAGACCGGTCCCTTGAGAAACAGGGAACACTAATGATTCTACATAGCATTCTGAGAAGGGGTTTCGAGTGGAGTTTTTGCCTCGATACCACCATCCTGAGCCAAGGGAGCGATTCGGCGATGTCATTCTTTGTTTGTTGAGACGTTTAATGATGCAACAGGATCCTCGGCTTGAAATCTGCCTCACGTGATGATCACAAGTAATACCGAAACATTTCTTCCGGTCTTTGACTAAGATGACATCTAGGTGCAGAGTAATCACTAGTTTATTAATCTTTCGGAAGCATCAGAATCCGAGGCCATGACATTGCATACATATGGACACACACACATACCAGCCTAGATCATTGGATCAGTTCTGTCGCTTTCCAACCTGTCATGTCTGCGCCTTACACTCTCATCGGCACCCCTTATTCCACATTCACACGCACTATTGCATTGGGCCTTGAGCACAAAGGACTGAAATACAACCAAACATCTACCACACCGCATTCAGAAATTGCCAAAAGTCATCATCCATTCGGATTCCTGCCCACGCTCGTGATCCATGAGATCGACGGCAACAAGATCAATGACACTCTCCTTCGCGAGAGCCATGCCATCGTGAGATTCATCGATCGCATCGCCCCCGAACCCAGCCTCCATATCTCAACTGGAGAAGGGGGTGCTGCTGTCATCGAGGAGCAGATGTGGGAGATGGTCAGCTTGATAGCATTTCATGGTTGAGCCCCCGTTTCATGTGACAATGGTCCCCTCCGGAGGGCTCATTCAAATCAATTTTCCTAGGATTCCCGATCATCGAACACGGTGTTGTAAAACCAAGAGTTCGGGCCTTGGATGACGGCAAGCTATCTGATGCGGAAGTCAGAGTTCAAATCAGAGAAGAAACAGAAAAGCTCCGCAATTATTTGAGTGTTACCGAGTCTCTCATGGCACCAGAGGGATACGCCTTTGGAGAAAAGCCCAGCTGGGCCGACTTTTTCCTCTACCCGTTACTTGCTGATCTTAGGATGGTTCCTGAGTGGAAGGAAGTTGCTAGCCCGAGAATGAGCGCATGGATTGAGATTATGGACAAGCTTCCAGCTGTTGAAGCTACCAAGGCTGGAACTCTCTCAGCTGGGGCACGGCCTTGATACACCAATACTTTGTATTTGTCTTCTTGTATTATACAGGCCTTGACCTGAGATATGGAACCACTTGGCTTTCTTCTCCATCGGTAGACGGAGTGATCTGTCCAGAACAAGCGATTCAAGTTTGTTGTAATTTCAACTCGGCGCGGGACCTCGCGTTAGAATTTTGCATGACGGGAGAACATCCGCTGTCATCGTTTCTGTCGAGCAGAAAAATATTCCTGTTTCAGGAGCAGAGTCCAAACGCAAGGGTAAGGATGCTTTGAACCGAGTTCCAGGAGTAGGTCTGCTTGACCATCCAAACACGGGGGGATATGTGCTACAAGTCCAAGAGGCAGAACATTCTATCCCAGGTTTATCATCAAATTCACCAAAGGGAGTATAAAACACATTGTACTTCAAGCCCTGCATCTATCGTAGTGGGGACTGGACTTGGCAACAAAGGGACAAGGGACTCGCGTCAATTTTACACTTGGCACTTTGTCCGTCAATTAGCTTAGTTACGCCTCGGTAGGAATGAACAGCTCACCCTGTATATTTAGCGAGCTGTGATACTAACACCCGTGGATTCTCAGCTGTCGGAAGTGTGATACAAGTACGACTCAACTCCAAGACCGATCAGAGGGTTTTGGATAGAAAATCAACACAGCAGGACGAGACGCCTCTAAGAAAAATTTATTGTGAACTGCTTCCTTCTGAGCATGGCATCATCCATTATCTTAAGAGCGTTGATATTCTTTGCATGTATCCAAGAGGAGTGTATCGAAATCTGCATAGCTTTATGAGCGGGTAGATCGAGGACATCATCCGTGATGTGTAAGCTAGAACCAGTAGAAACTTAGCGAAAGCGAGAAAAGCGAAGAATGTGATATGATTATCGTCCATTGAATACAGCGGAGCTTACTGGAGCCAAGTTCAGAGACCGTGGTCCCTTCGTCTAAGGTCCGCCGCCCAGAAAGTTCGTTTCGATGCAACGTAGGAATTATTTCGCCCTCCAGATAGGTCTGGTATGCTGGATCAGCATCGCTGATGCAGTGAAGCATCTTTCGAGGCAATCATTCATCTTTCCGTAACACATACTTGTATACCGTACAGATTTTAGTTTTCGAGGTGTTGAGCACAATCTGCTAACAAATGTTCAGTAATAGTGCAATTTACGGAAATGCTCTAGAACTCTATTTGAGACTAGAACCAGAGCTTCTGATTCCAGGAAGCAATGTTATGTTCTATCGTCGCAACCGTAGAGGACTTTCTGAGGTTCTAAAGAGCCACAAGATTGTTACCATCCCGGACGTCTAGTAGAGGACCGTTGATAGATTTCCTGTCAAAGGCTAGCAGGAGTATCGCACAGACTATCCTGTATTGCTCAGGGGAAGAAAAGACCGTAGACATAGTGTATCAGACGAAACACCACTGGCCTATACAAAAGTTCAACTTGTGTGAACAATCGCATTTCAATAGCCAAGTTGAAGCCCTGTATGTATTGTTTGAACAGATATTAGACGTTGGGTTAACGACGAGAAAAGTGTATTCCAGCCGATTACAGCGCCTGCAGGATCTTGAAAGGTCGCAGTCAAGACAGCCGTCATTGCATCAAGCACGTCGATGGAGAATTTAATTATCTAGAATAATTGTTGAGTGCCACTCTGTCTGAAACACGATCACATTCATTTATTCGGAACGAATACTCAACAACCCACGCGAAGGAGGTTCCATATGCGTATTGTGATGTGGTATGTTTGACGTTAATCACAGATAGCCGGAATCGGATACCTTGTCCTTTGTATTGTGAAGCATGACGAGGACTGTGTTCCGGCAGGACAGGACAGATAAAACATGTTGATCGTGGTCTCCTCGGAGACGATAATGGAAGAAAGCCATAGGTGTCAGCATCTACAAGGGGAAGTAGGGTGATGGGAAAAGAGTATTTGATTCTGATACTCACAGCCTCCACTGTAGTTTGACACTGACTATCATATATCTAAAGGCGCCATCTCCAAACGATCTGATCGGCCGGCGTCCGGCCAGTAGGTTGTAACAACTAACAGCTAACTTCATACTTTAACCTCACCGACTCGGTGCTTCAGCCAATCCTGCCTGCCCTTTTCAGCTTTCAACAGCCAGTGCCTCCCACACATTTTTATCCACTGCTCCACTTCCATGACCACTCGAAGGGACCCCCTGGATCTGCCAAACGACACCAACATCTTGCGCAGTGGGCTCGTTCATGTTCGAGGGCTTGGCCGAGTCTCCAAGAGGTTGTGGAAGATGCGGTGGCTGACCCTTGTAGAAAATGCCCTTCTTATCCAACACGTAAGTTCAAACTTGGACTCTTCTCCGTCCGGTCCTCTGAATATTCTCTGCAGTTCAAACCATATACCTTATCGCAGCCTGTATTGAAACGCATTTCCCTCAAATCGATTACCGGTATTGAGAGAGTCGATTTGACCCCTGCCTGTCTATCCCTCGAACTAGCAAACGGGAGAAAATACTACATCTCCTTTGACAATGATGCAGTTCTCTATGACTGGCAGGACGACATCTATCCCCGCTCTCGCCTCGGCAATTTCAGTCACACCTTGAACTTTGTTCATCAGGTTCATCTCACCTCTGACGATTTCTATCGCAACGCTGGTCGATTGTCTGCTCTGCGTGACCGGATGCAATCCTCACATCAATCATCCGCCATCGTCGACCATCGGACGAGCTACGAGCTCGATCATCAATGGATACATGAACAGTCACTCTCCCCTCAGCGTGCATCATACGATTCCTGCTATAAACCCACTAGCTCTCATGAACGCCCAAACTCTGCCTCCTCGACCTCAACATGTCAATTTGTATTTGATTCTTCGACACACCCGACTGGGTGTCTTACGACTTCATCGCCATCGATATTGTTGGAAGGGCTTTACCAGGTCAAACGATGGAATAGACGTACTCTCTGTGCCTTTTGGCGCTCACGGTATATTGTGCTCACTTCACGCACTCTCCATATTTGCAAATCTCAGGTTCGTCCTTTCTTACTCTGAGATGCCTCAATGTCTCATCTTGCTTTCCATTGATATCCCCCTCTATGGCCCTACCAAAAACGTCTGCGTCTATTGTGTCGAATGGCTGACTCATGATAATGTTCCCATGAATCAGACTTCCCGCCCAGAAAGCATCATACAATTGCCACATGTCTTTGATGTTTCTCAACTTAAACTCAAGTCGAAGCCCTTTGTTCTTTGCTTCACGACCTCTGATAATCGCAGATATCAAATATCCCTACCAAATACATCGGATCTCCAACGATGGTATCGCTCTATTGTTTCCCGCAGTAAACGAGCGCGTATCAGTGATCCACAGGGATTCGAGTTTCATGTTCACGTCAGCTGGGACCCTAAATCACATGCATTCATTGTAAGTTGATGAGACTCGTTTCTAGTCAATGGGTTTTGACTAGGATTGCTGTTTTAATCTAGGGCCTTCCTGATGAATGGAAGACTAGTCTTGAAGTGCAGCAAATCCAAGAAAAGGCAAGGAAGTTTCCTCGCCAGTTGTCATCTCTCTTGACACCGAGGGTCGAGTGTAGTCCTATAAAACCCATCGGGCCATCCTGCTCTTTATGTTATGACAATGTACAACGCAACGCTTGCAAGCTTGACCAGAGTCCTGTCAGCAGCACTGACTACCGCCCTGACAGGCTTTCCGATCTTTACTCTAGTCGACGAAGTCGACCCTTTTCATTCCAGTCCGGCACGACTCTGATTGACAATCACGAGATTCATCGCTACTGATCTCCTGCATCATTTATGATGGATCTCGGAAAATTCTGGTCTTCAGTGATATCTTTTTTCTCTCTCTATGCTTTTGGAGCTTTCAACATTTATGCATGCTCTGTCTCGTTTCTGTCTGGAAATCCACTACGATGGTATTTTTTTTTGTTGTGCTGTATTTTTGTACTTGTAGGGTGCTTTCGACAATGTTGTTGTGTTTTTATTTATAGATTGCACTCGTCTTGATATTGCCACGGGTTGTATATATTTGACTTCATCACTGATGTTTTAATCATGAGTCCATACACAATTGCAAGCGTCATGTTCCGTTTATGACGGCCACCTGGAAGATGGTGCATCAAGAAACAATGATAGTGATCACTACACGAACGTAAACCTTAAAAAGAGGGGAATATCATCAACGTCGGTTTCTACTACTGTCTTGAGTCCTGTCCACATATCTTCATTTTCTCCCACCTTTCTAGAATAACAATCTGCCCAGTATCAACAGACTTGTTGAGTACCAAATCTTATGAGCATGTATACTTGACTGTGTTGTGATGGTGGCCACTCCCTCTTCTAAAAAGCATTGTGCCAGTGGATCGCACTGTTGGTTTTTCAGTGAAGAAGAGCTTGTGTGACACTTGACTGTAAATTGTGTCAAAATGGTCTTGGGGTTTTAATAGTCAAACTGAGATATCGACATAGGAATCTGATATTAATACCGCATTAGCATGTGACACCTCATAACATTGTCTGCTAACTGTATTGAAAGTGTGCCATGGTTTTACTTCGATTCGCTCCTTCTCCGACTGGCCCCTTGCACCTTGGTGGACTCCGTATGGCACTTTACAATCACTTGTTTGCACGTAAACACGGAGGAAAATGGGTATTAAGGATAGAAGATACGGATGCCGTGAGTCAACGATTGGCTTTGTTTTCTTTTTTTCAAAAAATGACTTGACGGCCTTGGGGGCAGACAAGAACTATACCAGGCTCAGTGGAAGGGATAAGGTATGCGCTAGAATGGGCGGGACTTGAATATGACTATGGTATGAGGAAGTGAGGACTGCCTGGCATGTTTCTTGACGATCACTTGCAGGTCCTGGAAGAGAGGGTCCACATGCACCCTATTTCCAGGTGGGATTATCCTAAAATGAATGGCCCACCATCCGCTCAGTAGATCAGTCAGAACGTCTAGACCTCTATCGATCCTATTCTCGGAAACTATTGGAGGTTGGTGTCCAATGTTAAAGCTACTCTTATATGAGTCGCTCATTGCATAATTACTAGTCAGGGCATGCATACAGGTGTTTTTGTACTCCAGATAGACTTTCAGAAACAAGGGAGAGGCTTGCGCGGACGGGCTCGAATGCCACATACGACAAATCTTGTCTTCACCTCACAGATGAAGAGGTTGCTCGTCGTGTCAAAGCAGGAGAAAAGTCAATCGTCCGTTTGAATGTATGGCGCTGGTTTCAATCAAAAAGAAATATAAACCCAGCTCAAATCAATGTTTCAGGACAGTAACCTTCCAACACGACCTTCATCTAGTGATCTTGTATTTGGTCAATTGAAAGATGCCCACGCATCGCTTCCAACGGATCCAGTCCTTCTCAAGACTGATCTATTCCCGACTTATCATCTCGCCTCTGTTGTCGATGACCATGAAATGGGTATCACACATGTCCTTCGCGGGGAGGTCCGTATACAGTTTCATGAAAAATCATCGCATTCCCTGAACGATCCAGTTAGGAATGGCTCCCTTCACTGCCACTGCACCTCGATCTCTATGCTTCACTCGGTCTTCCAGTCCCGAAATTTGCTCATATACCATTATTAATCAATCCAGACGGTTCAAAGATGTCGAAACGCAACGGAGACGTACAGGTCGTCGACTATATAGTATGTATGAGTTAAAAAAGAAACGAGGCTCATAGTTCAATGGAGTTTTGAATGCTCTCTATTCTAGCGCCGAGGATGGGAGTCCGGCGCAATCCTGAACTGGCTGGCTCTCGCAGGGTGGGGGACACGGCATCCAGAACGAGAAGAGAAAACCGTGTCGATGGGTCATCATCATCATGATGCACCAGATAGTACAGCTATTATGTCCCTCGAGGAGATCATCAATGAGGTATAAAACACTTTTTTCTGATATTCGCGATGCGGCCCGGTTGACCTTTCTGGTCCAGTTCGATCTCTCTGCGATGACACATCGGAGTTCGAGTTTGGATCAGGCAAAGCTAGAGTATATCAACAAACGACATCTAATGCGTACATGGTCGACACCAGAGGGACTTGAAGACTTGGCAGAGAAGGTCCATGAAGAGATCAAAGAACGATTTCCTTCCAGGTACCATTCTCTACCTCCCAATTGTTGTTCCATTGTTGACAAGTTGGTTGTTAGTCAGTATACGAGCATTGACCATATCAAAGACGCTATTCTTCTCCTCGAGGTAAGCAGTAGTTTGTCTTGAGCCAGAGAGATTCTCGGATTATACTTTTAAGGGGCGCACCACGAACATTTTTGATATTCCGCTTCATGCGCCGTGGCTTTTCACAGAACCAAACTTGAAGGCTCAGGAAGCACAGGACATGTTGAAACGAATTCCGGTGTCTGTGCTCCGTGAGATATTCACCCATTCAAACTTATATTTTTCCTTAATTAGGATTTACAGGGCATATCATCACTCATGTTCGAGAAAAGCTGTTGGAAGTATCAGGACCTTGGAGAGCCTTTGATTTTGCAGGTCTTCTGCAGAGCGAGCAGGACCGTCTGGGGTACTCGCCCAAGGTCTTTATGAAAAGTCTTAGATACGCCTTGACAGGGATGAAGGTTAGTCGATTTGATGAACACATTCAAGCAATTTGACGACTTCTTACAATAGGATGGGCCCAGTGTGACCGAGGTCATGCGAGTCTTAGGTCGTGAACGTACAGTATCCCGTCTGATTGTTCCGCCTCATGTGGAGCACTCCGAAGGTTCAAAACTTTGACTTTATAATACACGAAGAATACAGATGGACTAGTGAATCCAATCATACAACCGAATATATGGTTCTAGTAAATTCAGTGAAAAACCGAGACAAAAGTCAGATTGGTTTTTTGAAAAGGCAGGAGCATAAGGTTCCTGAATTAAATGGGGTCCATTCATTCGCCATCAAGTTCACATCAACGAAACACGAGCCTCAAAAGGTCTCCCATCCTCCTGGGTCTATAGTGGCTTCCAGTTTCCTTGCCACAATCGTCGGAATACCGTGGTTTAGCCAAGTCCTCCTGACATCCTCCCATCTGGCAGAGTGTAGATATTGACGTCGCCCTCGTCTGATGAAATTATCTGTCAGACGTCATTTATTTAGACAAAGCGTCTCACACACCTCATGTTTACATCCACTTCCCCATTTCCATCCATATAAGGCGCCAGCGCAAATGTTCCATTCCCAGCATTAAGGAACAGCAGTGAGCAACGCTTCACAAGGAAGTAGATGCCAATCATGCCCCCACATCTGACGAAAGCAGATGAGCCAAATTACTTCATGACTGTCAAATACATTCAAACGAATGACTCACTCTCGGGTGTGCATGTTACATTCTCCACGCTCATTATAATCGAGATCTGTACAGCAGTAACTCTGGAAACAGCATGTCACGCCACAAATGAGACAGATCGCAGCATCTACTGGAATGGTATTACATCGCGGACATGTTAACACCTTGTCCTGTGGACCGAACAAGCTGTCCAACACGACAGGCAGCCGAGCCATGCGATAAATTGTCGGATATTCTAAAACCACGCCACAATTGAGCTGCGACGAAGCCTGGGAGTGTCCGTAGTGTGCACACCAGCCTGAAAGTGCGTTTTGTAGTGTCTCCTGGTGTGGTAAATCCGCAAGAGGTGGGATGCCAAGCATGTCAAGCAAACGCCTGTATTCATCTTGAGACGACCTGTTATCAAGAACAGGGGTAGGGAAGGCTGATGGAAGGATCGATCGACACAAAATAGCTGCTCGGCGGAGGAAAGGGAGCGTAAACTGATACAGAAGTTTCTCTATCCGTGCTTCACCAAAGCTTTCAAATGCAAGCATTGCAGTATGCTCGAATATTGGCGAGTGTCGAACAACAGACATAAAGAACATACGGACATCACCGAAAACCTCTGCATGACTCCTATCCATGATATACGGAATGTTGAAGCTCCGTGTCTTGGTGAGTATGTAAATCAGCCCAATAACCGTCCGAGCTAGACACGCATAATACGCGAGAACCAGAATGTGTTTGATCATCTCCGGAGCTACCACTGCCGTTTCCACTACAACTGTAAATGGATCCCTAAGCAACAGAGGGTACGAGAACGAAGTCAGAGTAATCCGGCTCCACTCTGGTAAAAGACGCTTGATGATCGCCTGTCGGATCGCATCGCGCCCCTCGTCCGGGCGACCCTTAAAGTGCATTGCAGAAAGTTTTGACAAACAAACCAACATGCCCCTAATCATCCTCATCTGCGCCTCTGTCAAATTATCTGCCACCAGCCCACCCCCATCTACACCTCTGTGCGCGACTTCGATCCCAGCAATAGTGTATCCAATCAACTCCTCGGGCAAGTATATCCCCGCGCCTCGGTCTCCAGCTTCAGGTTCTGGTCGGTCCCGTAGATGTCTTGTTTGCTGCGAAAATGACTTGCACACGGTGATAAGCGTATCGAGCATCCTGGTAATATCGAGATCCCCCCATCTATCTGAATTTCTCAGTGCCGCTGTATATCCTGAGTCCTGCACACCCCAGAATACGAACTCGCCCGTCCCGTTCTTGAACTGCAGTGAATCCATCAATGGATCAGGTTTACTCTTTAAGATACCGATTCCTGCTGCCCTAATCCAGTCGGCAAATGGCACGGTATTAAGTATCGTCTGAGGTGGATTCGTTACCGGCAGAATTGCATTGCCCAAACTCTTGCATAGAGGACAGATGAACTCTTTTCTCGGAATGCTTTCGGGATGATTTCGAGTAGCCTGAGCGCGATGTCGTTGGCGAATGGAGATGCTGTACACCTGGAAACATTCCAGATGCATCATGTGCGTACACACGGACCCGTACAAGCCAAATTTGGTATACGAAGTTGGAAATCCCTCAAAATTAGGCGGCATGATCTGCTTGGCAGAATCGATGATTTCCTCTTTCGAAGGAGGGAATTTGATTGGTGTAGGTGACGGTGCACGATCCAAGGATTGCATCGTCAAGACTTCGTTCAGGTAAGAATTTGGAATATCTGGTTGTTTGCGTAACAACCTGCTTGGTTGGATCAGACTCAGCGCTCCGAATCCTCGGCCTGAATTGAGATCTTCTTGGCAAACAATACACGTTCCAAAACTGACTTGCTCATTTTCATCTGTTTCTTCCATCAGTTCATCTTCATCATCCCCAATATCATCCAGGTTGATCGCAAAACTGGCTTGCTGAGCCTTCATCTGTTGCATGAGTGCTTCTTGTCTCGCCTTGGCTGCGCGTTTCCTAGTTTCTTCTGCACTGGTTTTTGGTACGCTCATTCGATCGAGTACAACGCGACGAGTACGAACTTGAGCAAAAATATTTTTCTCCAGCTCATCAAGGATCCAAGTAGAGCGGGAGTGATATGGTTTGTACTTGTCATGGTGTTCAAGTGTGCAAATCACATCCAAGAGTGTCTTTCCTCTCCCACCTGTTCCCTCACGTCTGCTGTTGAATGACGTCCTTGCAATTAGCCTTGCGAACCGTTCACCACGCTCTACAATTCCTAACATCACAAGATGCAACGCCTGATCCAAGATTGCCTCTGCCGAAGGTGGTGTTGCACCACTGGAATCTGTCACCCTCAACACATTTTCCAGAGAATAGAACATAATCTGGATCAACACCTCCTTCTCAAACGACTCCATTAATCTGCTAAACAGACCTTGCTCCTCACTCACTCCAAACCTTCTTGGCACGATCACCGGATCACCGTCTGTTCCGGTTTTCTTCCTCAACCTTGTTTTAAGTATGTTCTCCACCTCTTCCCTTTTGTTCCTTGTATAATGGTAGAAAAATGGATTAACTTCATCATATATCTCGTCTTTGAGTTCGTAAAGCCCCGAATCTGTAGCCGTCTCTGGTGGTTTGAAATTAGCCACTTGAAGTAGCATCCTCTCGAATGACATGTCATCAACCAGTCGCTCTGCAACACGTTTCACCAGGTCTGAGAACGTACAAGGGCCCATAGCAAGAGCATGTATGATCTCTCTCCGCACAGTACCTTCAACCGACATCCTTTGAGCACTAGCGCCTTCACTGAGGATGACGATCAAAACGTAGAGCACTTCCTCAACCATACTAGACAGTTGTTGTAATTCAAATACGGGGTGTGTTGTCATTCCGGAGAAATAACCGAGGAGACCAAAACGATCAAGGATGGTGACGAATATGATATTGGGGTCAACGAGGACGAGAGAGGTTTGGAGGATGTAAAGGTCCTGGTCGTAGCACAGCTCGCGGAGCATGTAGTCTCTATAGTGCAAAAGTTGACCGCGAATCGCGAACCCGTTGCGAACCCAGAGTCCTGTTCGAATTTGTGCGATCATCACGAGCACTAGAAAAAGGGAGAAAAAAACATCAGACTGACTCAAAAGACCAATGCAGTGAAATCACCTCGTAACGGGAAATCAACAAGTGTCAGAATGGCCTGTTCACTCGCCGTATCCAGTAATGCACTTCTCAAATCTTCGTATCCAAGCGGCCTCAATGCTGCTCTACCCAGCAATCGAGTATGCTTCAATAACTCCGCCAGCAACCAATGTAGCGAATGGTGAAAGCTAACCCATCCCACCAAGACGTCAAATTTTACAACTTGATACTCACGCCCACTAAACTCAACTTTGTGAAATGCCATTGGAGCGTGTTTAGTTTTATCCAGCCTCTCATCTGTGAGAGTGATGGTCATCAGAATTGTGTGGATGACATGCCTAAGAGCAGAGAGGAGTTGATTTGTATTGGCTTTGATGAATGCTTCGCCGAAGACTTTGATAACCCGAGAGAGTGAAAGAGTCACATTGAACACGGATATCCAAGCATCGGTCTCGTACTCAACGTGACTTGAGACTGCACGTTTGTTTGGATTAACACACATGAACAATTGGCACGTTTTGGAGAATTGAATGATGTAATCACGGTTTCGAGCGATCATCTCTTGTACTGGTTCAGTATGGCAAATGTATCGGAGATCACTGAATACCGGCATGAAGCGTTTCGATTTGAATGGATAAGATTCAACGTCTAGGGGACCAGAGTAGGATGCCTGATGTTGAATGTGCTTATCAGATATGTGGTTGGTGAAGAATGCTGATATAATATTGAGAAGACGGGAAATGAGATTATGGTTCTTGACAATATGTGCTGCGACCGAAGGAGTTGTGAAGAGTTGAAGAGCGAAATATTTAATACAGGTTTCGATCTCACGATCGACAAGCAGGTATGCATCAATGACTCTATGATAGACGTTTGCAAAACGGCCAGCTGTGAGAATATGCATATGTATCAAGGTGATGGTAGGAGACAAAGTACATACCTAGGGCGAGTTTGTGATTTTTACTGAGGGCATTGATTGACGCATACACGTCCTTCAAATGCAATCGAGGTTTCCTCCATAGTCTTGTATGATAGAGGAAGAGAGCATCAATCCTTGTGGGACTCGGGTCGTTGATGTAAAGGGGCGACCGAGTGTTAATGGGATAACCCATCTCTTTCCTCCTGGATGATAACAACTCAGCAGCAATGATCTCTTTAATGATCAGCGCATCTGTCCCAACACGGCATTTTGTCAAATCCAACAACCAGTCAATCAGTACGGAAACAACTTGTTCGCAGAATGTATCGTACGCGCGTCGTATGGTGACCCCTAAATCGATTTGGGCAATCGACATGGACATCTCGTACAATTTGGTGACATTGGTACTCATGTCTATGATATCACGACCGGTATCCTCTATTCGTTGGATGACCTCCAGGGCTTCTTCCCTTGTTCTGTTTGTAAGATCACAAAGCACCTTTATGAGTTCATCATAACAATGCTTGTCATCGTTCCAGACAATGACACAGTACTGGTCCTTCGTCATTGGATCTGCTGTTGGTTGCAGACGGAGGTCACTTTCGTGAAATGGAGGTCCAGGTTCGTCAGGAGAGTAATCCATAGTATCCAAGATATAATCCAGCACGAAACCAACAGTCCGCTGCATCATACTTCGCAAGTCATCAGGGACCTGAGTTCGGAAGGGATAGTGCTGGACTGGAGGAATATCACGAGGTAGAGGTCTCGATGCAACACGTGGACCAGCTGTAAACACTTCGGCCACTTCTTCCGGATAGGGTGGAGGAGGGTGGTGTGGACATGATAAAGGTAGCCGCCAGGCCTCTTGGTCACCACAATCGCAGGTTCCACCTGGGTGCAGGGCAATAAAGAAGCTAACGTTGTGATCTGTGTGATCCGTTGCATGAAAACATTTGGCACAGAGCACGCAGCTGTCGTCTAACGAGCACTCTCTTCACACTGTCATCAACACAACGTACACTGATTTAACAGCAGAATACGCACTTGCATCGGAAGCAACACTCCCCCCTTTGGAAAAGATGTGCACACGGTCTGCCAGGTATCGCATCTTCTGACCCACTGCTCGCACCATGCGAAATTTGAAATTCTGACAATAGCATATGCTGCGGAATCTTTCCAGCGCCATTGCTACCACCAGCGCTAGCAGGAAAAAACAACTGTGGATGATTGCCCAAAAAACTCGAGTACAACTTTGCCAGAATCTCAGCGCGTGCGCCTGGTGTAAATACATATTTCCTAGAGCCCGGCATAACCTCGAGCGCAAATCGAAGTTCTGAGAGTGGATCCGGCTGAGACTGCATGGCTGAAGCCTGTGATCTGCGAATACTAGGGAAGATGGATGAGAAAGCAGACATGTTGTGGTTGTATCAACTTGGTGGATCGCACTGCACCATGAGATCATCACAACTAGATTAGTAATTGACTGTAATTATTTGTTTATTCCTACCATGCCCACATCCCTTGCAGACCCGCCGCAGAGACAAATCGATGCTGCTTTCATGGATTATTTCTCCATAGAGATGGTAAACACGCTCAGGATCTCTTCAACAGTTGCAACCACACGCGCGAAGAAATTAGAACAAGAAATGCTTCAAGCTGGACTGATTCCACCTGCCACTGCGCCACCGAGAAGCGAAGATGAAGAAGCAGTCAGAGTCAGACTGGAGAGCATCGGCATGCATGTTGGGGCGAATATTACTGAAAAGTACTTGTACCTGGATTGTCGTTTTTAAGAGGATTCCAAGTGATTTCTCGCAGACTCTGTCGTGATCGAGGGTTGTTCGCGGACACGCTTGACATTGTCAAGTTCATCTGTAAAGACATCTGGATTATACTCTGGGACAAACAGGTTGACAATTTGCGAACAAATCACAGGGTAAGATTTATGCACGATTGCTACGCACACAAATGCCCTAATAATCGACACAGGGAATTTATGTTCTTCAGGACAACCAATTCAGACCTATCACGAGACTTTCGTCTTGGGAGAGTAGGGCAGAAGCTGCCCGCAGAGCCAAAACATATGTGGCGATGTCAGCTGGCATCATCAAGGGTGCTCTTGCAAGGCTGGGTCTAAATGGTACTATATCGCCCGAGGTCACATCTTTGCCTCAATGTATGTCGTACTTTTCCTCTACCGTCTTGTTCCTGGCTTGAAGTGTCATGTCTGGGCAGGTACATTTCAAATCAAGTTACCGAAAACCACATGATAAATTAAGGCCACATGATCTGCTGCTGTTTTGGATTTCTATTCCACAACAAGCAAAATAGTGCTTAGATGCAGAGGACCTAAGCAGGGCCCGGAAGTTGTATCTACAGAAGGCATAAGGAGGAATGCATGGGCAATGTCTGCTAGCAGTATGTCCAGAAGAGTAAAGGAAAAGAATTAATGTATATTCATTGCACCTAAGCAGGTGGTGGCATAGAGGCCTTATCCTCAGAACAGGTCTTGTCTCAATCCCTGTATTTATCTCTATATGCAATGAAACATTTAATCATCAAGAGATGAAACCTAACTCATTTTCAGTGTAGCGTTCAATATTCCAGGACAGTACCAGCAAAAGTCATGATTTGTAGCCAAATTCAAATTCATCTACTTGAACCATCCCTTTGAAATGACAGGAAGCATTCATAACTCTTTTGTAACAGAAACACTCGTCTAGGATAGATGGGTGATAATACAAACAGGGAACAAATATCGGGTCGTGACTATCAACAATACAACATACTCGAATATATAACATCATAAAAAAAGAATCCCCATTCAGCAGAGAACCAAAACGAAAAATTACACATCTGTCAAACATCGAAAACCACATCCAGCGCTCTAAACGCCGTATTACCGGGCCATACCCTAATTGGCACCTCACATTCCACCATCTCCAATTTAACCTCATTCCAACCCCTTTCACCACCCGAAAAATCAACACCCACACCCACCCCACCAGCCAAATCCGGTTTTATCCCATCATAACCCTTCTCATCGCTTATTCCACCTTCCTCATCACTCCCATCCCCATCATGATGCTGATTTCCATCTTCATCGCCCACATCGCTTACGGTACTCCAGACAGAGTCATAAAGGAGCTGTGTCCAACTCCTCGGTTTCATTTTCTCATCCCCCATTTTTGATTTTTCTAGAGGAGCGAGTGATTTCGGAGCACGCCATGAGGAACCCCATGCTCCTCTCAAGCCATCACGTTTAAGATTTCGAAATAAGACGCCTTCCGTACCGGGATCTGACGTCTCAGACGCAATAGCAACAACGAGACATAACCGCACTTTCCACTCCAAGCCTCCTTGTGACACTGGGGTTGAAGTAGTCCGAATTGAGGGACAGCTTTCCACATCATCCATTTTTATTTGAAAAGCAGGGCTAGCATCGGATGGTATATCAAGAGCGAATGTAGTACGAAGCGTGTTGATAGTGAACGATGCATAATGCTCTGCGTATGCTCGTTTAAGATTACGTGCGCTGGAAAGGGGCGCTACAGAAATTGGAAGTGTTTCATGGGCTTCCAAGATCGCACAGAGCTGGATAAGATGTAAAGTTTTCGTTCCCGACGCAAACACAAGTACGACCTACCTGTAACACACGTGCACGCCCTATTCTATCGTTCAGCTCAACAACACCGGATACAGTCTCGCCTAATCGGTAGGCGGATTTTGAAAATGTTAGTACAGCAACTTTGACCCCGTCCTTGTTAACATCGTATGAAGCTGTGTAATGTCATGAACTGAGCAAGGCCATCCAAAAGCGACAAGTGCTACACCCCACCTTTCTTTGGTAATCGAGTCAGAATTTCCACTGCCTCTCGACACCCAACCATTGTCCGATCCTCTTCCTCTTCCCTGGCACCGTCCATGCTCATCCTCAGTCCAGCATTTCTCGGACCACTGTCAACAAATGAAGGTGATGGCGAAGACGAAGTCTCTGACCGCCCGTCATTGACACTTTGAAGTAACTGAGGACGATTGGTCCTCTTTCCAGTGAGGACTGGAGACAAAGAAGAGACGAGGCGCTTTGTGTACTTCCTCAAATCTTCCAGGGATCCTTGGGCACCTGAGTTGGTTTATGAATGTTGAACGCTCAATGTTCAAAGTATAGGAAAGCACGTACGAGGTGACAAGTGTACCGCTCTTTCGGCCATCAACCCTGAAGCCTCAACAACCTTCCCCTGTGTCTCAGGAATTCCCTTATCCTTCCCCTTCTCTGGTAGCGGTAGCTGATCACGCAATACAGGCCATAACATATCGTATGGTCGTGGTGACCGACCCACTACCCAAATATCAGAACTCACCCCATCAACACAAACGAAGTTCAACGAAGTACCTGTGACATGGTTGTAAACTCTGATGGGAACTTTCATTACTCGACTGATACTATTTGCTCTCGTTCGAGTCGCTGATATTGGCGGCCCCGCCCTGCACGTCCCAACTACAAGCTCATAAGAAAATTGGAGTGTCCTTCCTTTATATGTTGGAGGTAACACATCAGGAAGTTCAATAGCATAGATATCTAAAGCGTGTGGTTTGTCTCAGTCATGAGCTATCCCGGCCAGGTGGGGGACGTACAACTCCTTGATTCACCAGGTGAAAGTGATAGGTCTACCGCAACCATACTCGGTTGAGCCTCAAAAGTTGGCAACGGTAACTCTGGATCTATTTCTTCCAGAATTTCTCCACCCAACGAAGACTGGTTCATGATATGAAGACCCGAGCCAGCGCCACCTCCTGAGTCTGAGTGATGAATAGGCGTACGGTCTGTCGTTGCTATCGTCTTGCCATTGAGGTGACTTGGTGGTAGTGTCGTCGTTGCACGTGCGCTCATTGTTTCCAGGGTTGGAGACAAAAGTGACATCAAGCTCGATGATAAGCTCAGAGATCGCCTATGGCCTTTCTGCCTAAGATAACCTGGTATCCGCGGATATTTCGTGTGATGGGAACCGTTTCCGCCTATCAGGCCAAGATTCATGCTCGGGATGTTGTGCAAAGATCGTGAAATATCCATGCTACCACCACCGATAGCAACCCGTCTTCGGAGCAAAGCTCGACGAACTTTGTCCATATTAGCCCTCTGCCCTTGTGTGGGCACAGCCGCACCAGTACCTTCTGGTGTGATAAGAACTGTTCCAACAAGCTGTGCATATGAGTATAATATCAGTTCGTTGCTTGATTGTTTGCTACTTGACCAGGGATACGTCGAAGAGTACGCATTTCGTTGCGGCACCCGGCTTTGACTCTGAGGCTGTCCTAGACCAAGATGCACCTGCTGAGAGAGTTGTTGGTTATGAGCATGCATCGTGGCTCGAAAAGGCAGAGTAGCAGTCATTGGAGTGACCGATGGGTATGCCTGCATTACATGGGAAGTTGGTGAAAAATGTGAGGGCGTGCGTGGTGTACTGAGGGGCACTAGTAATGCATGCTCAGGAGAAGAGGATTCAGAGATGGTTGTCAACGAAAGTGAGGGACCGGTAGGAGTAGTTGACTGAGGTGGAAGTGATGTAGTCGGGGAGAGTACGTCCAATGATAATTGACCGTCCAAAATCGATACTTTTCGAGCGTGTGGATGATGAGAAGAAAGAGCAAGTGCGTCGGTACGTGAGAGAGGCGAAGGTACAGGTGACGAGGCAGGCACTGGACAGTCCTCTGTGAAACTGCTTTGGTACAAGAATAATGAACTCACATTGCCTTGCATCAAAGTAGGACTGTTGGTAAGATGGTGCAGAAATGGGTACAACAGCTCGTGCTCTCTCTCCAGCTTGTTCTTCTGATTCTTGGGGTGAGATCGATATCGACAGGGATTTGGCCTGTATTTTCTTCCCTCTCTGCTCAATCAACTGAGGCCGATGCGCATCCTGGCACCCGACTTTCGTAGTTCCAATTAGTCCTCTCCTCCTCGGAAGTTCACCACCATTGTAGCCATTCAACTTTTGGGATGAAAAGCTTGCAAGTGTGCGTGGGGTCCCAGGGGATGTTGGCGGTTGAGCAAGCGGTGCCGACGATATAGAATGTGCCCCGCGTTTATGCGTACGTGTTTGAGTATTCGCTCGCTCTGAATGACTTTTAGAAGTTCCTGCTTCTGGAGAACGGACATTGGTGAAAGTTATTGTTACTGAGAACTGCTCGCCCGCAAAAAACGATGATTGAGAAGGTGTTATAACGACACGTAAAGGACTTTCACTGTCGAGCTGTGTTTCAAATACTCCTGGCATTTGTTGTGGTCCTTGACAGCAAATCAAGCGGGAAGTCAACCACGGCAATTATTTGTAATTAATAAAACTAGTCAGTGTCGGTTCGGTTGAATTAAAGGTATTGATCCCACGGATGATACTCTTAACATGCCATGTATGACAACAGATGGATATAGGAGTGATAATTTAATTATCACTGTCAAACATCATCATAATACCCTAAATTCGTAGTCAACATTCCAATCTTGGTCTGATGATGAATGGGGCTCAGCAACCAGTTATTGAAAACAAGGAATTATTAGTTGACCACGAACATAGAGTCGACCGTTCAAAATACACAAGCAAATTCACTCTATATACCTCATGTGCCACCAACTCTCATGACCAGATCTTCGTATCTGAATAGATGGAGCATGTGTACCATGAATGATGTTTCCCAACTGCAATTCAAGCACTGAACTATCGCAGTTCAACAAATATAATTCGATTGATTCCCAAGCTTGGAAATACTGCAAGGGAATAGTATCCTAGCACACGTATCTGATGGTGCTCATGATATATCTTGACGGCCCGCTAGACTGACAAGAAGATAATTGCATAAACTTTCCCAGAGAGCATACGAGTTGTACATATTGATGATATGGATGGCCATAAGCGACGATGGAAGGATAGAGGGATAATAGAACGACAGAGAACCTTTTACTCTTGAACATCTTCGTGTTCGATGGCAATGAGCCCCTGGCGTTTCTCTGCAACACGAGCAGCACGACGCTCGCGGATAGCCTGTCAAAATAAATTGTCAGAAGAGTGAAGGGAAGAGAAGGGAAGGGAAGGATGACACGAACCTTGTTTTTGATACGACGGGCCTCCATCTGGTCGGCAATTACCTTGGTGCGGTTCTTCTCGGCCTTGGCCTTGTGAATGAATTCCATCAACACACGCTTGTTTTTGTAGACATTACCCTTGGACTTTTGGTAGAGAGAGTGATAACTAGGGGGGGTGAGATTCTGCAAGTGAAACTTGGGAAGGACTGGGCTCACAGGTGCTTGTCAATCTTGCCGGCATCTCTGTACTTCCTCAGCAGTCTTCGGAGTACCCTCTGCCTTCTCATCCACTGGACCTTGGTAGGCATACGAGCCTCGGCAGTACCCTTTCTCTTACCGGTACCGGTGTGCCTGCCTTTTCTCTTGGCAGCGAGGAGTTCTCTTGTGCGGGCACGGGAGTGGACGACAGTGGGCTTGACGATGACATGGCCATCCTTGATGAGCTTGGTGACGTGTTTGCGTGAGTTGGCATTGCCGATCTCAGCTTGTTCGGCGGGGTCAAGCCAGATTTTGCGCTTGCCAACGCCGGCGATGCTGGCGGCGAGGCGCTTTTGAGAACGGAGATTGACTGTGGGATGTGTTAGTGTATTAGGCAGGGGGACAGAGATTGCTGACCCATTGACTTGAGATCTGAAAGAAAGCTGTCAGTCGATCACACCTTGGACGATGGTGTGCACTTCGAGGGGATGACGTAACTCAGCCACATTAATAAACTGTACAGCTGATGAAACTCCGCCATCAGGGTTCGGATAAACTCCGGATGAGGTGTAGAGAAGAAGGGGATACGAGTCTGGTGAAATACTACCTGGGATAATCTGCAGATAACCTGTCAAGGCCACGCACATGGGTCTCCTGGGCAGTGGCTCTGGGGCTGAGACGGTCGGTGGCGAGCGACAGGAGGATGTATAATTAGGCCCTTGAGCGGGATTTTCGCCATTGAGCGGTGGGGCGGGCTGGGAGTGCTGAAGACAGTGAGGATGGGGGAGGAGACGACGAGGAGCACGTGTTGGTCAAAGTTATATATATGTTATATATATATACGCCACACACCTCTGACCCCCTCTTGTCCCAGCCCACCATGGACCACAGCCGCCCTCCAACTCCCCCATCTTCCGACTCCCCATCCCCCACACACTCCCTCTATCCAAGCCGCCCGGCGAGCAGAGCCCCAAGCATCTCCGCCGGCGTCTCCGGCTTCCTCGCCAGAGCCAAGGATAAACCAAGAAATCCAAAGCCAGGTCTCAGCCCACCACCCGCCTTCTCCCCAGTGCCCCCTGCTCTCCGCAGCAAACCCGCCTCCATAAACACCGACGGCCACAAGTTCAATCTCAAGGACCTCCTGGGTGCCGGGCCCAAGGTCAGCCGCAAGGGCTCTTCCTCCTCCAAGCGCTCAGACTCGGAGGCCGGCGACATCAAGCCAAGGAGCACGGCCGGTGACAGTGCCGTCAGCCTTTCACAAAAGTACGGTGTATGCCAAAGAGTGGCCATCGGCAAAGGCGCAACAAGTGTCGTCAGATTAGCTCACAAATGGGATCGCAGCGAGGAAAAACTCTATGCCGTCAAGGTGCGCCATCATCGTCATATTTCCTCGGACCCTTTTTCGCTCATGACCCTTGCAGAAGTTCCGCAAACGTAGAAAAAACGAATCGGAGAAAGAATACGTCAAAAAACTTACCGCCGAATTCTGCATTTCCTCGACACTTCATCATCCCAACGTCGTAGAGACCGTTGACCTCGTCCAGGACGAGAATCTCAATTGGTGCGAGGTCATGGAATTCTGTCCTGGTGGTGATCTATATGCTGCCATCAAGAAAGGGTGAGCTCATTCTCATTAGGCTGCAGCAAGGTCGTCGCCCTTCGTCTGCAGTTCCCTGAGCTGTCAATGGATCAGTTGATTTTTGTCTTCCAGCGGTATGACTCCCAGCGAGGTGGAATGTTGTTTCAAACAGCTGCTTAGCGGCGTATCCTATCTTCACTCCCAGGGTGTAGCTCATCGCGATATCAAACCTGAAAACCTCTTTTTTAATTCAAAGGGAAATCTCAAGGTGTGTATCTTGACTGACTGCAGGTTTCCCGCTTTTTTGCATTGACAGTCTTCTCGGTCTCTTGCAAACATGCGCGTGGACTAGATCGGTGATTATGGTGCTTCCACAGTGTATAGGTTACCGTGGGAGGCAACTGTACACATGTCATCAGGGTTATGCGGCAGCGAACCCTACATCGCTCCCGAACAATTCCTAAGCAAACGTACGTCTCCTTCTTTCTATTTTTCGCTCTTTCCTCTCATGCTCTCCTTCCTTTTGCAGCCTATGACGCACGTCTAGTCGACGTCTGGGCTTGTGGAATAGTCTATTATTGCCTCCACTTCTCTGAACTTCCTTGGCGTTCCGCTCAACCTTCTGATTCCCTTTTCGCAGCCTACATATCCGCTTGTTCATCCTCGACTGCATATATAGCTTCGTGCCCCTCTACCATCAATAACCTAAATCCGAGGCAGTGTAGACCTGTGTTGAGGAAGATGTTAGAACCCGATCCGAGCAAGAGGTTGACAATTGAACAGGTGATGAAGGAAACTTGGGTTATGAAGATTGAGGTGTGTGTGGATGATGTTACTGGGAGTGTGGATTTTGGGCATGTGCACAGCTGCGCAAAAGCCATGGGGGAGAAGAATATAGCGATGCTGCGGTAGGGCGGTAGGTAGGCAGGTGGCGAAGTTTTTTTTGGTGCCTTTTTCTGTTTGTTGTGAGTGGTATCTTAAGCTTACATTCTGTTATTGCGTTTTTCGGCTGCTCTTTTTGGCTTCATGACCATTGTATTTTCAAGGAGTTCGGCCTTTCAGTTCAAATTCTTGGCTTTTTTATTGTTTGTTTCCCTTTAAGAATAGATCCAGTGCTATAGTTTCTTTACCGTTTTGATTTTTATTCTCTCTTCTGCTTTCAGAAATTGGACACTTACCATGTTTGTGATGCGGCGCGAAGCAATCTGGTTTGTTTATGAAAGAACAATTTATCCAGCGTCGACGGTTCTCTCAGGGAGAGGGCAAGCTTTCTCACTTGCACGTGTCCTACATGGATTTCACGAGCCCGAAGCAGAGAATCTTGGACATCGAGTTCAAGACGGCCTGTGTGGGCTATGGCAGTAGTGCGAGTTCCTTTAGGAGGTTTATTCCATCCGTTTGGTTGCTAAATTGTTCAGTATATCATTGAATTTGGGTTTTTATACTTGTACCAAATTCCAATCTAATTTATATCTAATATAATAAATACATATAGCTGTCTCTCTCTTGACATGTGGGTCCATCCAGTGTAGAGTAAAACCTAAGGACATTATCAGTAGTCTACCCTTGATTTTACCTTTAGTATCTGCTTGGACCACATATTAGTTGTGTATTCTGTATGCTACTACAGACTGTGATTTATGAATTCTTGGTTCAAAAAAGAGATGACATGTGTATAGATCATTCCAATGGATCCCAAGTCTCCCCCTTCTCAGTTGTTTATGTGACCTCAAAATCCCTGAACTCTTATTCTACCTAAAATTTGTGTATATAACAGGTTATTACCACTTTGCTGTTGTAACAGCTTCCATATCTTTGCAACAACACCCTAAGAATGTTGGAATGCTACACTAAAATAAGTTTTACTAGTTTCAATTCAAGATGGTAGATGGAGATAAATACAAGCTGGTGAGATGAGAACTCATTGCATGCTTGTAATGAGTTTCCCCCCTCCCCTCTTCTGCTTGTTCACAACAAGAAAGGAAAATTTAAGATTATCTAGGTGAACAAACTATGGTTGATTGCAGGAATTTTTGCTAGTGAGTAATCAAATCAAATCATGCACATGGACATAATCTTTTCCACGGTCGTCTGCATGAGTTCCATGGTCTCAGACTACTGTGTAGGTCTATCGGTAGAGATTAGCCGGATAGCCGTTCGTTGCGAAGAGAACATTCCATTTATTCGTATCTTCTTTTTGGATTCTATCTTATACGGTTTCCTACTCATTACATACCAATGGCCAGCCGTCTTTCGCAGGTCTCCGGACATATCTCAAACACCCACTCAAGAGGGTTGCTGATTGGTGATGTTGCCATCATAACCGGTGAATTATTCATTCCTATCACGGTTTCAACTGTGTATTCATGTTTTTGGACAGGTGCTGGACAAGTGTGTTTCCGTCCACTGCTAGTTGGCAAGGGGCTTTTCTGAGCTAGGTCTCGTTCTTACTAGGGCATTGGTAAAAGCTGTGCCATCCTTTTCGCCAAAGAAGGTGCCAAGGTCGTCATTAGCGAGTACGCTTGAGTTTCAGCAAGCTAGACTGAGATTGACAGTTGTGTACCAGTATCGACGAAAAGCGCTTAAGCGATGTTGCGAAGCAAATCCAAGCATCTGGCGGAGACGTACTGGCTGTAGCCGGGGACGTCGGTGCTGATGATTTCCCTAAGAAAATTATTGATGCCACTATTCAGTGAGTTCCTCTTTGCTCTGCACTTAACTTGGTGCCTGAATCTTTACTGCTCGTCTACAGAAAGTACGGCAAGATCAACCATATTGTGAATAACGGTCAGCAATATCGGAGCTATCCTTCACGTTCCATGGGCTTATTACTACAAAGCCGGCTTCACCTTCGACAAAATGCTTCATAATATGCCTGATGATGCGTTTGACATCATTCAGAAGATCCATGTCCGCGCCCCTTTCCGTTTAATTCGCCAGGCTGCTCCATACTTTCGTGTCAAGGTACTCGTAATCTTATTTTTGATTCAAATTGTTACGTCCACTTACAGAGTGAAAACCGCGAGAACCGCTCCATTGTCAACGTATCATCCACCACAGGCCTCCATGGAAATGTCGGTCAAGCCAACTATGCCGTTGCTAAATCATCCGTCATCGGTCTTACCAAAACCATTGCTAAAGAATGGGGTCCCTTCGGTGTCCGTGCCAACACCATCGCTTTCGGTCTCATCCACACTCGCCTGACAGCTTCGAAAGAAGTTGGAGAAACGATTGATATCGATGGGAAAAAGGTTGCATTGGGCGTTCCGGGTCCTCAGAGACCTATTCTGGATGCTACGAAACAGAACTCAGATGCATATCCCCTGATTCCTCTCAGGAGAGGTGGATCGACGGATGAAGCTGCTTCTGCCGTTCTTTTGTGAGTGCGGACTAGAATTGGAGGGATTCTGTTGATTTAATTTTATACAGCCTCGTTTCTCCTCTTGCATCGTATATCTCCGGGCACACACTCGAAGTCACCGGAGGGGCAGGGATCTGAATTATATGAGTTAGAACACTACTGTGTGATCGCTGCCTCTGCATCAAAGATGTCCGCATAAGTGTATTTTGCCTTAATTAGATCAAAATGCGATCTCAAAGCAAAAATACAGTCAGCTTTTCCACCTACAAAAATCTGTCTGTCCAGTCATCTGCTATATGTCTACCTTGGGAGAGTTGAGGGTTTGGTGCCTCGTGGATCTGTCCATTGAAGAACTAAAAAATCACATGGTATTCTACACTTGGGAGAGAGTTCTGCATTTGTATACTGCAACAAGCAACTAATGCCAAGATGCAGTCTAAGCCATCAGACTAGGAGGTCAACAGAGTAAGGCTACGTACAATTGAAATGTTCAGAATTTTGGGTATGGTTTACTTCCGGCATGACATTGTCACAAATGGTGCTGGTGTATGAAAAGAAACGACAGGACAGCCTCAGATCTCCTTCCCCCACGCCAGCAAGCTACGGAAACTCAGTACGAGCTAGGTATTAAGCAAATGCGAGAGCTCGGGTTTCCTGTACCTTCCTCCATAATTGATGTTTATGTTATACATCAACTGAATATCCTTTTTAGGAAGAGCTCTGCAGGCTATAAAAGCAAGCATAGGAATGAGAGGTATCTTAGCTAAAGATTTGACTATACCTGATGGCACAGGAGTAAATTATGCATCAACTCATGAGCTTGCATTTATTCAAAGATCAGAAGGCTCAGGTGCTGGTGAAACGTGGCCGACTTCTGAAGGATTGAAACCAAGACTGAAATCAGCCAGCTTCGAGGTAGTATTTGGAGAGAAGTCAGTCCAGACCAGTAGTGTCAATGATGATCATAAATGAACAGAGTATTGTATCTCTCTACGAGGTCAAAGGTTGGATTACTATTCAAGCTGTGCAGGTGCAAATTCGATGGCAAACATTTCCCCAAGATCCCAAGCCTTGACAAGTAGGAGATTTGCTTTGGCCGCAAGCTGCACGTATTCATCGAGGGACCTTTCTTCGCTGTTGCATAAGATCATCATTGCTGCATCAGTATAGTATTGGCGTATTCTTCCGAGACCGTAGTTTGGTAGTAAAGGTAGATCGGCTTGTTCCAATGAACATTTATCAGTTGGAAGACGAGCAGCAGTCTGGATAAGATATTCCTCTGTTTAGGTTATCAGATGGGTAGATCTCAGGTGACTTCAGGTCATATCGAGGATTGACTCACGGATGAGCAGTCGACTATCAGGTGACATTGCTTTGCGAATGTTGGAGAGCACAGCGAGTGCACAGCTGTCTGGCATGATATGACTGATGCGTCAGGTCAGAATTGTAAAGAATGTTTATAAAGATGATAACAAACATGACATTTTTCAGCTGAGGATGTCAAATTCAGTTCAGGAGAGAAGCAATGAACGCAATGTAAACGTAACTGACATAGTAAATATCACAATGAGGGACTGGCGGTGCAACGAATAAGTCAACAGATTTGAATTGAATCTTATTCTCAGCAATTGCTTGAGGGCACTCGTTGGGCCAAACCTTTTGGGCATGCTCCGTTCGCTCAGGAAGGTCTTGCAATATGAAGTTCAGGTGGGGGTATTGCTTGTATAATTGGGTAGAGATATGACCCCAACCTCCTCCAACGTCATTAACGACAGCGCCCTGACGAAGTTTGTCCCAGGGATAACCTTTAAGGGATCAAAGATTTAGCAAGATTATATCGGCGAATATGACTTGCAGACCTGTAAGAATGGCCAACGAATCATTGGCAAGACTTTTTCCAGTCATACCTCTCTCAAAACGGACACCTTGTTCAGCCGCCTTTGGATTGTCTTTCTGTTGAAGAAGATATCAAAGGAAATGAGCACATTTCTGAATGAGCAAAGTACACATACGCCTTCAAACCACTGCCAGAGTGTGAGGTCAGTCCCCGAGGCATAATTGAATGCAGATTTATTCGGGGCATCAGAATATCCCCATTCTGGATCCAGTAGAGTGTCAGCTAATTGAGCTGCAGACTTGTTTGTTGGCTCATCGGAGCTAATCTGAACAATGAACGCCGGGATTCACGAAAAGAGCGTGATCCTTACACATGCCAACCATAATTCGCAAGTGGCTGTGACTCGGAGAACAACATACTGAGGCGATTGTTGGTGAATGTATCTTTTGCGACT